>Ga0310696_10008103_pt1 | contig 12281 bp, 20 predicted proteins | sample AusTroGonzalo_MG_4_FD_203885 | JGI IMG/M metagenome (GOLD analysis project Ga0310696, IMG submission 203885) | Bovine rumen microbial communities from tropical cattle in Woodstock, Queensland, Australia - Gonzalo_02 (v2) (version 2) | ecosystem: Host-associated > Mammals > Digestive system >... | reverse complement strand
ATCCGGAGGCGTTCCGTTTCGGCGATACGCTGGACTATTACATCGACAACGGCGCGACGATGGTCGGCCAGTTCTATGTGCGTATCGTCCGCAGGATCGCGAAGAACGTGTACAGATTTGAGTGCACGAGCGCGATCGGCATGACAACTTATTACGGGCACAACGGCGGGATCTACAGCGGTGCGACTTTAGGGAGCATTGTTGCCGAAATAATGGGCAATATTCCCTATACCATCGACGCGGATCTCGCGGACGTGACCTGCACGGGCTGGCTGCCGAAGGTGGCTGCTGCGCGGGACAACCTGCGGGCGCTGCTGTTTATGAGCGGCGGGTCCGTAAAGAAGAACGCGAACGGCACGGTGAACTTCGGATACATCGGAAGCGGTGCGGCGAAGGTCATCCAGGACGTCAACCTGAACGTGGGCGGCAGCATCTCGCACCTCGAGCCTGCGACGCGGGTAGAGGTCACTTCGCACGAGTTCCACGCGCTGCCAGGCGACGAGACGGTCACACTGTACGACAACACGAACGGCGTCGGCGCGACGAGCCTGGTGGTGGACTTCCAGCAGCCGTGTCACGACCTCGCGGTCACTGGTTCGCTGGTAATTGAGTCCAGCAACGCCAACTACGCGGTGGTGACGGGCATCGGCACGCTGACGGGCAAAGCCTATACGCACTCCATCTCGCTGTATGCGATGGACACGGGCGTGCAGAGCGAGCCGAACGTCATCCAGGTCGCGGACAACTGCATGATAAATCCCGGAAATGTAGCGAACGTCACGAAGCGCATCGCTGGCTACTACGCGATCGCGAAGGAAGTGGACTACCTTATCAGGGTTACGAACGAGCGCCCAGGCGACAAGGTCACATTCAAGGACCCGTTCGGCGACCAGCAGACGGGCTTCATCAAGGAAATGAACGTCACGCTGTCCAAGAGGCTGAACGCGAACACGAAGATCGCACTGAACTGGACGCCAGGGCCGTTCGGAGACTCGTACTCGGCATACAAGGTCTTCAGGGCTGGCGATATTGTAAGCGGTCGGCTGACGTTCCCTGCCGAGATGGTAGGAGCGCAGGCGCTGGTGGTACTGCTGAGTGGTGCTGGCGGCGGGCAGGCTGGGTATGACGGCGAAGTAGGAAACGCGGACATGTCGCTCGCGCAGTATTACAGCCCGGTTCCTCAGTTAGGCGGTGCTGGTGGCGCAGCTGGTGCTCCGGGTGAACGTGGCAGGATGTACTCGGCCTATGTGAATGTTTTGCCGGCATACTATGACAACGCGGCCATCGGTGTCGGTGGCGCTGGCGGTGCATCAAACGGCGCTCTCGGATCACCAGGCACAGACACGACGCTCGGAACATTCACGACGAACGGAGCGCCGCAGCTGATAGACACATACACGAACTTCCTGGACGGCTCATCCTACGGGCAGCTGAACGTAGCAGGCGAAGCAGGAAGCGCTGGTGGTATCGGTGCAGGCCGCAGCTCACAGCAGCCAGATATGTCGACCGACGGCGAAGCACACGTCTGCGAAGATGGCACGGTCAATGCTGGCGGCGCAAGACAACCGGCACTGTCTTACACATACAAGCAAGGCAACAGCGCACGGCGCTACAGAGACATGGGTGGTGCTGGCGGCGGTGGTGCAGCACACGGAGCAGCTGGTGGTGCGGCATATTGCTCGTACGACCTCGCAAGTGAAGAAATCAAGCTGGGCTCTTATGGCGGCGACGGCGCGAACGCGGTAGCGCCCGCGAAGGCAGCCGAGACCCAGAGCGGCAGAGGCGGCCACGGTGGTGGCGGCGGAGGCGGCGCACAGGAGTGCTACCTAAAGACAGACGGCTCCAGCGGCTTCTCGTATTCGTTCAACTGGGGCGGCGCTGGTGGCTCAGGCAGTGCAGGCGGACAGGGCGGAGACGGCCTCATCATCGTCTACTACAACCCAGCATAGGAGGTAAATATGCCTTTAATTGATGCAAGTCAAACTTATCAGATGACAAACCCCGGGGCGCACATCGATGCGACGGAAGTGTCTGCGGTACATCCGAACCTCCTCGACAACTGGTACTTCGTCGGCGGCGGCTCGCAGTTAGGGGACGGAGTGTTCCCGATTAATCAGAGAGGGTTGACGAGTTACACCACCATGGGCAACTCCATAGACAGGTGGATGTTATTTGGCGGTAGCGTGGTGCTTGCGAGTGATGGCATTACGGTCACATCTTCGCCCGACTTCGGGCAGATATTTGAGCCGTCAAGGTTGCCTGTCGGAACATATACCGCTTCGGTGCTGACGGCGGCAGGTGTGCTTGGAAGCCTAACATTTACCACCACGGGAAGTCAGTTTTTCGCAGGCGGTGCGATGGGCAACACAGGGGTCACGCTGAACTTCATTGACCTTTGGGCGGCAGATAAATCCCTGTTTTCGCTTCAATGTGCAGGTGTAAAAATTGCGGCAGCGAAACTTGAAAAGGGAAGCGTATCCACCCTCGCCAACGATGTGCCGCCGAACTTCACAGAGGAATTGATGAAGTGTCAGCATTACTTGGTAGTGCGGAACTTCAAGCAATACGATGTTGTCGGGAACGGTTATGCCGCAAGTGCAACCATCGGTGGGTTTGCTTTCTACCTTTCCTCGCCTCTAAAAAATGATGGCAACATAACAATGACATATACCTCGCTCCCGTCCGTATATGGTCACGGTGCGGGGTCTAACTTATCCTCTATGTCCATAGCCTCAATACAGGGAAATATTGTCCGCTTCTATATGAGTTTCACGGGTATGACCACAAATACCGCCGTCTGCGTAATGGCAACGGCAGATATGACCATAACCATCTCCGCAGAACTCTAACCGCCTAACGGCAGAAAGGACACTATGACCGCAACCGAAATAGTCAAAGAGGTCATACGCAAATATATGCCCGATGAGGACGGCGAACTGTTCCGCACTCTTTTGTCGGTCAGCAAGGAAATAAGCATTCGTCTTAAATGCCAAAACTGCGAACACCTATACATCAAAGACCTCACTATCGGGGTCTGCGACTTGACCGATACCATCGTGCAACCAAACGAACCTTGCAAAGCCTTTAACGGCAGAAAGGAATAACCAATGCTTGACAAATCCATCGCCAACGGACGAGAACACCGAAAACCGTTCTACGGTTCAAAAGCGGTGGACAAGTCTTGCCGATGTCACGGTTCGTGCGACTTTTGCCGCCGTAACCGCTTACATAAAACCAACCTTATAGCCGAACGAATGTCACAAGCCGAAGCAGACTTCGGCAGAAAGGATTAACCTATGTTCTTTACCATCATCATTCAGCCTACTTCGCAGGCCATCTTCCGCTATGACACAAAGGCCGCCGCTATGGAAAAGTTCCACACCGAACTCGCATACGGCTACAACCAGGGCCTCTCCGTGACCGCGGTCGTGATGGACAGCCAGGGCGCAGTCTACAAGTCAGAACAGTACACCGCACCGATGGAAGTCGCGACGGAGGAGTAAACAATGGCATCTATTATCCGAGGCACGACGCCTCCGGTGAAGTTCACATTCAGCGAGATCTCCGTGTCTGACATCACGGCAGCATACTTCACTATCCAGCAGGCCGGCAAGACGGTCATCGAAAAAGACCTGACCACGGTCACTATCGGCGAAGAAGACCTGTCGTGGACGCTCACGCAGGAAGAGTCGCTGCAGCTGGACGCGAAGCTGAACGCCCTGCTGATCTGCGACTGGAAGTTGAACGACGGCACCAGAGGCAGAAGTCAGGTGCTGGACGTAAACGTAGGCAACCCGGGCAAAAATGAGGTGATCTAATGGTCGAAGAACTCGTGATCGACGGCGCGGTGTCGCTGGAGATCCAGGAAGACGGAGAGGTCGACCTCGATGTGATGGTGGACGGAGATCCGGGGACTTTTATGCCGGTATATCCGCCAGCATACGCGGGTGCAACGACTGTCACTCCAACAGAACAGACACAGACGCTGGCGACCGAAGGCCTTATGCTCTCGGAAGACGTGACGATCGAGGCCATACCGAGCCAGTACATCGTGCCGACAGGTACGAAGCAGATCACTGCGAATGACGAGTATAACGTGACCGAGTATGCAACAGTAGACGTCCTGATCCCGGACCCGGCGCTGCAGACGAAGTCCGTCACACCGACAGAAAGCGCGCAGGAGATCACTCCGGACAACGATTACTACGGTCTGGCAGAGGTCGATGTGGCGGCCATTTCGTCCACTTATGTGGGCAGTGGTATTTCGCGGAGATCCGGATCAGATCTGTCTGCCAGTGGACGCACGGTAACTGTCCCGGAAGGCTATTACGACCAGTCCGCCACGAAAAGCGTTACCCAGGGCAGCGCAGGCACGCCGACGGCCAGCAAGGGTACCGTCAGCGGCAACAAGGTCACGATCACGCCGTCGGTCACCAACTCCACCGGCTACATTACCGGCGGAACGAAGAACGGCACCGGCGTGGAAGTAAAAGCCAGCGAACTGGTAAGCGGTACGAAGTCCATCTCGGCCAATGGCACCGGCATAGACGTCACAAACTATGCTGCAGTGGACGTAGCTGTGCCCGCGCCAGCACCGAGCCTGCAGGACAAGACCAAGACATATACGCCAACGACCTCCAACCAGAGCGAGACCATTTCGGCAGACTCCGGGTATGACGGTCTTGGCGAAGTGTCGGTCACAGTGAACAAGATCCCGTCGCAGTACATCGTGCCGAGCGGGACCAAGAGCATTACCGCGAACGGAACCGGCATAGACGTCAAGGCGTATGAGTATGCTGACGTAGCGGTACCGAGCGGATCACCGAACCTGCAGACGAAGAGTAAGACCTATACGCCCACCACAAGCCAGCAGACGGAAGATGTCACTCCCGATACGGGTTATGACGGATTGAGTAAGGTGACCGTAAAGGTTAATGCTATGCCGAGCGGAAGTGTCACCGCTCCAGCTTCTATCAGCGGGTCATCTGCTACTGTTTCAACTGGTACGAACACCTTGACCTTAACCAAGACCGTTTCGGTCACTCCGTCTGTCACCACAGCAGGCTACGTATCATCCGGAACGCCAGGCAACTCTTCGGTGTCATTGTCCGCTTCCGTGAACACACGAAGCAGCTCTGATCTGTCCGCAAGCGGTGCAACTGTTACCGCTCCGGCCGGATACTACGCAAACGCTGCTTCTAAGTCCGTGGCAAGCGGAACGGCAGGAACACCAACCGCGACCAAGAGCACGGTCAGCAACCACTCCGTCAGCGTTACACCATCGGTCACGAACAGCACGGGCTACATCACCGGATCCACTAAGACCGGCACGGCTGTTACCGTATCTGCATCGGAACTGGTGAGCGGAAGCGAAACCAAGACCGAGAACGGCACCTACGACGTGACGAACCTGGCGGAGCTTGTGGTAAGCGTGAGCGGCGGCGGATCCTCAAAGAACGCACAGGTTGTACAAGGCACGACGAGAACCACATCGTCCACGGCAACGGCGATCGGAGCGGAAATGACCGTGGCGAAAACTGGCACCTACGACGTGTACTGGTCCGCGTTCCGTTCTAACACTTCAGCGTCGTACACATACGGCACCCAGCTTTACGTCGCCGGCGCGGCATACGGGTCCGAGAACACGACCTGGAGCAACCACGTCCAGAACAACCACCTCTCAAACGTATCGCTGACCGCCAACCAAAAAATAAGAGTGTACGGGCGGAACTCGAGAGGGTCGTCGTACTATATCTACGCGCCCACGCTCGTCATTATTGAAAGTTAGGGAGGCTGCTATGGAAAACATTACGATCGGCCAGATCAGCGCAGCCCTTCTCTTTATCGTCGCTTTGCTGGGCGGCTACAACGCGCTGAAGAAATCTATCAACACTGCCCTGGACAACGCCTTAAAGGGGCGATTTGAGGCCTTAGAGAAGAAGCAGGACGACATACTCAAGCGCCTCGACAGCGTGGACCTCGAAAACTGCAAGAACTTCCTCGTGACGTTCCTGGCTGAAGCCGGGCGCGGCGACCTCAAGGATGAAACAGAGCTGCAGCGCTTCTGGGAAGAGTATGAGCACTACCAGAAGCTCGGCGGCAACTCGTACATCCGGAACAAGGTCGAAGATCTCCAAAGGAGGAACTATCTATGAAAATGAGCGACAAGACCTACGACGTCCTCAAGTGGATCCAGCGGCTCTTTCTGCCCGCCCTGGCGACCTTATATCTCGCCCTGGGCTCCATCTGGAAGGACGTTATCTACCTGCCGTACCCTGAGCAGGTGGCGGCGACCATCACGGCGATCGACACGTTCCTCGGCGTGATCCTCGGCATCTCCAGCGCGAACTACTACAAGGAGCAGGAAGCCCAGGAGGCACCTGATGGCGAACTTTAGCCCGCAGCTGGTCATCCCTGCGGCCGGCAACCCATACTACAACACAAAAAGCGTTGGCGGATATAGCCCGTGCGCGCTTGGCAACCCGAAGAACCGCAACAAAGGCCTGAACGTGCTGCCGAACTGTGTCGGATATGCCGTGGGCAGATTTAACGAAATCGGCGACTACGGCTATATCAAATACCTTGCCGCAAAAGGAAATGCGTGCGACTTTATTGACATCGCCAAGAAACAAGGTCTGCTCATCACCCAGCGGCCCACCGTTGGCGGCTGCATGGTCTGGAAAGGCGGCGAAGGCGGATACGGACACGTAGCTATACCTGAGCTTGACCTCGGTAACCGCTTTATATGCAGCGAGAGCGAATACTACGGGAAACAGTTTGTTGTATACCAGCGCTTCGGATCCAACTGGGCCGACGGCTGCTACTGGATGGGAAACTCGTACACATATCTCGGTTGCATCACCAACCCCGCTGTAAAGGAGAATGATCCTGTGACATACGAACAGTTCTGCAAATACATGACAAAATGGCTCGAGGAGAACGGCGAGATGCAGTTCAGCCTCTTCATGCGCGCCTGGCTGGCCATCCTGGCTAAGAAGCCCGCGGACCCGTGGGCAGAAGACGCCATCAAGCGCGTGACCGACGCAGGCCTGATGGTCGGAGATCCTGACGGAAACTTCCGCCCGCAGTCCTACGTAAAGCGCGAAGAACTCGCTCAGATCCTCAGCAACATCTTACTCAGCAAATAGGTACTTTCCTACCTATACAACCTCCTTTCTTTTTCCCCCGGAGAGCCTCCAGACTCCGGGGGTTTTTTGGTGTCCAAAAAGAGTCCTGTTTTGAGTCCTGTTTTTGCTGAAAAAGGCGTAAATAGAAGGGAAAAGACGGAACAAGACAGAAACAAACAAAGCAAAAACGAAGCGCCGAAAACCGTTGAAATTGCAAGCAAAAAGCCCGCAACCGTTGATATTGCAGGCTTCGTGTGTTGGTAGTGCCTAGGGGAGTCGAACCCCTAACGAATGTCTATTTTTCAATGCGTTAGACCGCTTGAGTCCTGTTGAATAGTCCTGTTTTTGAGCGTTTCGAAATAAGAGTCCATCTTATCGTCCACCGCAATACGCTCCTCGGTGAAGGTGTGCTGGTACACAGACTTCATCACGTTCGGGGTCTTCCAGCCGCCTCGCTCCATCGCGTACTTCTCCGGAATATTCAGCTGCAGCATCACGCTGGCATTGATGTGCCGGAGATCGTGGAAGGTCAGGTCGAGGCCGTGCTTCCTGCACAGACGGCGGAAACGTCCGTGGATCTGCGAGTGGTTCAGCGGCACGATGTATTCCTGGGTGTGGTCTGCCTGATCTATAAGCTGCTGCAGGTATGCTGGCAGCCTGTGCCGGCGGTTGCGGGTCTCCGTCTTCGCGTTCGGCTTGACGGTGGGGTGGCCATCTACGTCCACCATTACGCGGTTGATGGTGATAATACCGTCCTTGACGTCCTCGAAACGCAGGCCGCGTATCTCGCTCATGCTGAATGAGAGCCACAAAGCCAGCATGCACGGCAACTCGATCTCGGTGCCCTCGATCATGTCCATGATGACCTTCGGCTCTGGGTAGTCCTTAAACCTACGAGCCCGTCTGGGCAGTCTAATTTCGAATTTAAGGCGAGAAATGTGCCACAAGGCTGAACTTATCAACCCCCACTCATTACCCACCGTTTTGGGCGAAATACGGCCTCTACGACCCATCCTATCCGCCTCGGCATTGACCGCTTCCTGGAGCACCTTTTCGGTGAGATCCTTCACGCGGACCTGCATCAGATCCTGGAAGCCTGTCCTGCGGATCTTCTGGTACCCAGCCACCGTCGTAGGCGACAGCACGCGGCAGAGATCTATGTACTGATCCACGACGTCGCCCACCGTGGTGCTCAGATCTTCCAGCGGCTTGCGCTCGCCCTGGCGGAACTGTGCAGCCAGGAACTCGCACTTCGCCTTCGTGTCCGCGGTGATCCGCTTGTAGTGCTGCTTGCCATCCGCGTCCTGGTACGCGTAGACCTTGACGGACCAGTTTCCGGACTTCGTCTTCTTTGGTTTTGCCATTTTGCCCTCCTTGTGTTAAAATGGGCATGAAAAAGCAATCGCCTGATACGCAATTCTTTTTCAACCTCCGGCGCCTTGGTCCCAACCCAGGGCGCCTTCCTTTTATATTGCTTCCTTTACTTTCGACTCCAGGACCTCTACTGGTTCCTCGGAGTAAAAATGTCCTTGTCTGATGTGCTCGATCTCGTGCCGGAAGGCAGCTGCCCTGCCGTCCTCTGATAGCCTGGCATTTATGTAGACGTTGTAGTCTCCGTTCTCGTCCTTTACGGTCGCGCCTCTGATGGTCATCGGGAGATCCAGCACCCTGATTATGACGCTATCCATAAAACTGTCTCACCTCTTCAGCGTCATTGTAGCTATTTTGTTGTCCTTTTATTCGCCCTTGAATGCCTTCATCATTTTGATGAACCGCTCGACGTCCTCCGGGTCCATATCGTTCGCAGTGTCGAATAATATCCTCATTTCGGGCCTGTCAGAAAAAGCCTTCTGGATCGCCTGCTTCTTAGCATCCAGCTGCTCGTCGTACTCGTCGATGATAACGGACTTCGAAATATGGAAGTGGTCAGCGATCTTCTGCACGGCTCCCATACGAGGATCTCCGGCACCACTTTCCCACTTCGAGACGGCCTTGCCAGAGACACCAGCGATGTCGCCGAGCTCTTCCTGGGTGAGGCCGTGTTCTTCTCTTAATCTTTTGATGTTTTCTCCAATGCTCATGTTACTTCCTCCGTGTCTACTATTATATACGCATCGTTCGAAAAATCAATAAAAAAGTAAAATAAAGTTCAAATCATTGTTGACATTCTACTTTTAGTGGAGTAATATTTGCATAAGGGCGAAATATAGTAGACCGCCCGGAGAGGAGGCACGAATGGCCATAACGATGAAGCAAGCCAGAGTCGGGCTGGATCTCAGCCAGACGGAGATGGCGGAGAAGATGGACTGCTCAGCGTACAAGTACCGGAAGTGGGAAAAGCACCCGGAGAGCATGCCCGTCAAAGATGCGCAGAAGTTCTGCGAGATCGTCAAGCTGAGCTATGACGACATTCTTTTTGCCTAAAGGGTGAATTAAAGTAGAGTTAGGAGACAAAGTATGGAACTTATAGGACTGAAAGAGGTCTCCGAGCTGCTGAACGTCAGCCGCAAAGAGGCTACACGGATCCTGAACTTGCCAGGATGCCCGATTTTGCCGAGATGCAAAAAGGGAAAGTTCAGGGTGCCGAAGGACGCGTTCCTGGCATGGATTGAAGGAGGTTGCAAATGAAAAAGTACAGATGGAACAAGCGCAAGTGCGCGGAGAACCTGTTCACGCTGGCGGTCATGATCGCAGGCGGCGTGATGATCGGTCTGGTGTTCGCTCTCTGGGCGATGGCATAGGAGGTGCAGTATGGCAAACAAAATCAAAGTGATAGCGAAGAAGCCCGGCAAGGCTCCGTACGTGACGACGATTAACAACGAGCTGAAGAGCTTCCAGCGGATGGTGGACGGCCATATCGAGAACTTCCAGGTTATGACCGATATGGCTCTGATCTGCAACGAGGAAGGCCGCCTGATGGGTATGGACTACAACTTCCATATCGGCGGTATGCCCTTTTTCGGGCCGTGCTTCTTCGTAGGAACAGATCTGGAGTCCGGCGAGTATACGGACTGCCCTGCGACGCTGGAAGATATCAAGGAACTCTGCCCGAGCTTTATGTGGGGTGAGAAGAAATGAGCGCGACTAACCCGATGGCACCGGCCGAACCGATCGAGCTGAAGAGAGCACAGAAAGAGTGCGACATATGCGGTGCGAAGTTCGTGCCGACGAGCGGCAACCAGAAGTACTGCCCCGAGTGCAGGACCGCGATCAAGTACGGCAAGAAGCCGAGCGACAAGGAACTCGCTTACAAGAAGGCACGGCAGCCCGGTCCGGTCACCACTTACAAGGTGGAGATCCCGGAAAAGAAGATGCAGCAGCCGGAAACGCCCGAGGATCCAATCATCCCTGAAGGCATCCAGCACGGATACACGGACCTGCTGCGGGCGATCGACAAGCCAGACTGGGAAGCGTTCCTGGATCAGGCACACGCAGTCCTGATCGCTTACGGGCGCGGAGATCTGGTGGACAAGAACGAGCTGATGGCGGAGATCCGCGAGAAGTTCAAAAGTTTTCTGGAGGTATAAATGGACAAAACGAAGAGAGATATGCTCCGCGTCGCGCTGCAGATGGTAGCGCAGAACGTATTCAAGCTGGAACAGGAGGACGGTGTGATCGGCTTCAAGACGCACTACATCCTGCCAGAACCGTACGGCAAGATCATCAAGGAACCGAGTGTGCATTTGACGCAGGAGAAGTTCCTCGAGGTATTCGGCGACGACACCGAGTACGAGTACGTCACGGACAAGGACGGCGAAGTGGAACTGCAGACCCGAGTGGACGGCGTCCTGTTCTACGCACTGGTGGACTGATATGGACGGCATGAAGAAGCGTTTCCGGGTCCGTCAGGACGAGACGATGTGGTGGGGCTTCTACCAGTGCCCTAACCCGTACGGCGAAGGATGGGTCCCGATGAAGTTTGCCGGCGTACACAAGCGCCACAGCAAGATACCCTGTCTGTACAGGATAGAAAACGAAGACAGAAACAAGTACAAGTTCAGAAAGAGAGGAGCAAAGTAATGGCAGTACCTGTGATCGTATATGGAAAGAGCGGCTCCGGCAAGAGTCGCTCCCTGAAAAACTTCGCTGAGGATGAGATCTATCTCGTGAACATCCTCGGGAAGATGATGCCCTTCAAAGGCACATTTAAGTATATCACGGACGGCGACGACGTGCAAACCATCATGGCAGGCCTGGCTAAGATGCCGACCAATGCCGCGGTCATCGACGACTTCGGCTACATCATGACGAATATGTTCATGAAGGGACACGGCGCTGGCGATCAGTTCAAGCTTTACAACCAGATCGGCGACACCGTCTGGAACTTCATCAACTATATCAAGAACCTGCCCAGGGACAAGGTGGTCTATCTGATCATGCACGACGATACGGGCGACGATGGCTTCTCGAAGCTGAGGACCATCGGCAAGCTGCTGGACCAGAAGGTCTGCATCGAAGGTATGGTCACGGTTGTGCTGCATAGCGTTATCAAGGGCGACAAGCACCTGTTCAAGACCAACAGCGATGGGAACGACCTCGCCAAGAGCCCGGAGGGAATGTTCCCGGAAATCGAGATGGAAAACGACCTGAAAGAGGCGGATAAGTACATCAGGGAATACTGGGGTTTGAAGCCACTGAAGGAGGGCAAGTAAGATGATCGGAACATATGAGTTTAATTTTGAGCAGGTCGATGTGAAGCGCGGGAACAAAGGGTATCCGAGAGTTAAGTGCGTATGGCTGAATAAAAAGGCTGGATATATCGGCATCTCTAAAGACATTATTGAAAAAACCGCGTTTGTTGGAGGCGACGAAGTCATTCTCCTCGTAGACAAACGCATGGGGGTCTTCTGCCTGGCAGCGAGCCACTTCGCAAATATGGCTGGATCCGCGAAAATCGGCACAAAGTTCTCCCCTATTGGCGGAGGCACATGCTCGCTTTGCATCAACTCGAAAGATATGGTCGCAAAAATTGCGATCCTTGCGGAGCAGATGAACTACAAGGGAGACGAGTTTGATGCGTGGGTCGCACCAGATGGCTCTGTCCTTTTCAAACCAAAGGAGGGCAAGTAAATGGGCTTCCCTGAACTACCCATCGAACCGCCCGAAGAGAAGGACGCTCCGCACATACTCTGTCCGAACTGCTGGACGAAGTGC
>Ga0310696_10008102_pt1 | contig 12282 bp, 10 predicted proteins | sample AusTroGonzalo_MG_4_FD_203885 | JGI IMG/M metagenome (GOLD analysis project Ga0310696, IMG submission 203885) | Bovine rumen microbial communities from tropical cattle in Woodstock, Queensland, Australia - Gonzalo_02 (v2) (version 2) | ecosystem: Host-associated > Mammals > Digestive system >... | reverse complement strand
ACCGACAAATACATTGTGCGCATTACCGGTGATGAGCCGTTGGCAGCAGGCTATCTTTACAACTTTACAAATCCAGAAAGCCCCTACCCTGTAATTGCGACTACGTCGAAACTTATGACTACCGGCACTGACACGAAGACCTGCAAACTGATCGTGCTTGATTCAAACATCGGAAGCATGACCGAATTCAAGCAGATAATCGGGCGCGGAACCAGAATAAAGGAAGATTTCGGGAAAAGATATTTTACGATAATCGATTTCCGCAATGCGACAGACAAGTTCGCCGACAAAGATTTTGACGGTGCTCCTGTAAAAATCAAAGAAGCGACGCAGAACGACAAACTTTCGGAAAACATGATTGACGGCGCAGATGAAGAAGTTCCTGAATACGAATACCCGGACACAGAAAATTCCGGCACATCTTTTGTTGCAGAACCATCGGCGGTTGAGCCTGTCGAAACCGACATGCACGAAAAAGTCCGCGTCGCAGGTGTCGATGTGCGGATTTTAAGCGAACGCAGGCAGTTTTTGGACGCAAGCGGACGTCTTATCACCACAAGCCTCAAGGAATACACGCGCCAGGGATTAGTCAAGTCATACCGCACACTGGACAATTTTCTGCAAAGCTGGAACGATGCCGACAAAAAGCTGGCGATCCTCAAAGAACTCGAAGCGCAGGGCCTGGAACTTGAAGAACTACAGGAAGAAACCAAATCGGATCTCGACATTTTCGACCTCATCTGCCACATCGCGTGGGATGCACCGGCACTTACCAGAAAAGAACGCGCCGAGAACGTCAAAAAGCGCAACTATTGGACAAAATACGGCGACAAAGCCCGTGCCGTTCTTGCCGCTCTGCTTGAGAAATATGCGGAAAACGGCATAGAAAACATCGAAGACATGAAGATTCTGACAGTCGAACCGCTCAAAAATTTCGGAACTCCGCAGGAAATCGTTAATATCTTCGGCGGCAAATCCAACTATCTTGCGGCAATCAAAGAACTTGAAGCAGAAATTTACAGGGCAGCGTAAAAAATGACTCAATGGAAGAAAGTAAAAATCGGAGACGTTTGCAAAATTATCAAAGGCACAACCGGAATTGCAAGCGCAGAACCTGGCAAATATCCCCTGGTAGTCACAGCCGAAGAAAGAAAAACCTGCTCAACATATCAGTTTGATTGTGAAGCCGTCTGCATTCCGCTTGTAAGTTCCAGCGGACACGGGAAAAAGTCTCTGAACAATGTTCATTATCAAAGTGGAAAATTTGCACTCGGAACAATTCTCTGTGCAGTTATTCCCAACAATTCTGACGAACTCGACGCCCGATTCCTTCATCAGTATTTGCAGTTTTACAAAGACACTGTTTTGGTTCCGCTGATGAAAGGCGCTGCCAATGTTTCTCTTTCAATGAAAGATATTGCAACGGTAGAAATTCCACTTCATCCGATTGAAAAACAGCGGGAACTGTCCACACTTTTTGTTACGCTTCAGGAAAATCAAAAAAAGCTTGTAGCCGAGACCGAAAAACAATTTGAATATGCAAAACTTCTTCGTCAGAACATCCTGCAGGATGCCATCGAAGGAAAACTCACCGAAGATTGGCGAAAATCACACCCCGTAATCAAAGGTGATCCCAATTACGACGCAGAAGCATTGTTTGAGAAAATACAGGAAGAAAAAACTGATAAAAAACAGAAAAAATTACCGCCGATTACGGCAGAAGAAAAACCTTTTGATATTCCTGAAGGATGGTGTAGTGTAAAATTAGGAGAAATTACAAACATTGAAATGGGCCAAAGTCCACTTGGTGACAGCTATAATGAAGATGGTATTGGTGTTCCTTTAATTAATGGACCTGTAGAATTTGGTGGTAAAAATCCATTTGATAAAACAGTAAATAAAAAATTTACAACAAAGCCAACTAAAATGTGCCAAAAAGATGATTTACTGATTTGTGTTAGAGGCTCAACAACTGGTCGAACAAATATTGCTAATAATGAAGCTTGTATTGGTCGAGGAGTTGCTGCAATTAGAGCAAATTCATTCATTAATCGTTGGTTTATAAATTTCTTTGTTTTAGCCAATAGAAACTCTTTTTATGATTTGGGGACAGGTTCAACATTTCCGAATGTATCACAAAATAAATTACTATTATTTAAGGTTAGCCTTCCACCATTAAAAGAACAAGAAGAAATTGTAAATAAAGTTGAACACTTACTTGCAAAAGTGGCAGAATTAGAAAATCAAATCCAAGAACGAGAAAATATGGCGAAACAACTGATGCAGAGCACATTGAAGGATGCGTTTATTATTGACAACAATTTTTATAAACAGGGGGATAAGTATGGAAATTTCTAAAGACAAAATAATAGAACAATTAAATGCAAGAAATGCTATAATGCCTTGTTCTCGGTGCGGTTCAAATTCATTTGCAGTTTTAAATCAATATTCAAAAATTTTCATAGATGAAAAATTTGATGGAAATTTAAAAATTGGAACACCTACTGTTCCAGTTGCTCTAGTAGTTTGTACAAATTGTGGAGCTGTTACTATGCATGCATTAGGAGCGCTTGGATTGTTAGATAACAAGGAGGACGCTGATGACAAAAAATAGTAATTCTCCCAATACTAGCAAGACAAAATCAGCAAAATATTTCAAAGAGAATGATGAAAACAGCAAATATATTGCAAAGTCTCACGAAAATGTTAAAACGGATTTAATCAAAATAACAAAAGACAAACTAGAGAACATCCTTTTAAAATATTTAAATAGTGCCATGAAAAGAACTTCTTGGATAACGCCACTTTCGCTGTTCTTTTCATTTGCAGTGGCACTAATTACTGCAAATTTCAAAGAAACCTTTAAAATTCCTGCTGAAACTATTCAGGCTATTTTTATAATTCTATGTGCTGGAAGCTTTATATGGACCTTGGTGGAGATCTGTCAAGCTTTAAAAATGGGGAAAAAACAAACCATTGAAGACTTAATAAATAAAATTGCTGATACGGATACACAATAATAGTTAGTTTTAATGTGTTTATAAAAAATGATAGGGCGAGAAACATACACAAAATAACTGATGCAGAGCATATTAAAGGATGCGTTTTGGGGGGATAGAAACGGGCATGCTTAAAGATTCAACAGGAATTGTTGGTAAAATTAAAAACTCAGGTATAAATTTTGATAAAATCAATAATTTCGGTGGTATCAGCAAAGCATTCGATGGAATTAATAACTTCGGCAATATTGGCAAAAGATTTGATGGAGTTAATAAATTTTGGGGAATGGGCAACGCATTAAATGTTAGCGTTAACAATAAACAAACAGCTGAGGAAGCCTTAAATAAAGAAAGTAACTCACCAGAAGTAGAATTCGATATTGATGACAAAACATGCGAGATATGTTCTCGCCCCATAAATCATGGTTGCTATGTATTTCAAGAAGGAGAAGAAACTCATTTTATCTGCGACAAACAATGTGCAGATGTATTTCAAACCAAATTTGATATCAACCAAATGGAGCTGTATAAAATAAGCAGATGCGTGTCATATAATGAATGCTCTGAACTCCATAATTTAAGGCGTATGTGCGAGCAACAAGAATGGTTGACCTCAGACAGCATTATACAACCATTAAGATTTCGTAACTTTTGTGAACCCGCTCAGGCAGGACAAATTAAAGCCTCATACGCTATTTTTAAACATTTACAAAAAGTCGATGAGGAAAATGAAAAACTATCGAAAGAAAATCTTGCATTAAGCAAGAAGAGTCAATTCCTTACAATAATATCTACAATAATGGCTGGATTAACAATAATTTTAACAATAGCAAGTTTTGCAAAATCGTGTACAGAGAAACCTATTAACTATCACGATGAAATCGAAAAAATGCAGGAAATAGACAAATCTATTTTGAATGAAATACAACAAACAAATGATAAAATTAAGGGTTTTGAAACCCTACCCCCAAAAAATAAGGAGTAAAAATGGCAAACGAACTTGTAAATAACAAGGAAACGTCTCTTTATTCAAGAATTGCGGAAATATTGGAGCAGAGCCGTAATTTTGTAGCAAGTACAGTAAACACTGCGATGGTCAAGACCTATTTTGAAATCGGGCGAATTATCGTCGAGGACGAGCAGAACGGCAAGACCCGCGCAGAATACGGCAAGGAAGTACTTAAAAATCTTTCCGATAGACTTACTTCACAGTATGGCAAGGGATTTTCTGTAACAAACTTAAAGCAGATGCGGGATTTTTTTCTTGTTTATTCAAAACAACTTCCAATTAGTCAGACAGTGTCTGACCAATTCAATTTGAGCTGGTCTCATTATCTTTTCTTGATGAGAATTGACAATCCCCAGGAACGAAAGTTTTATGAAATCGAATCAAAGAATTCCAATTGGAGCTTGCGCGAATTAAAAAGGCAGTTTGATTCGGCACTTTATGAGCGGCTTTCATTGAGCAAGGATAAGGAAGCAATAAAAGAACTATCCAGACAAGGACAGATAATTCAGTCTGCAAGCGATATTGTAAAAGATCCGTATGTCTTGGAATTTCTCGGACTGCCGGAAAAAGCAGAATATTCGGAATCCGAATTGGAAAATAAACTGATAGACAAGCTTGAAACTTTCCTGCTGGAGCTTGGCAAGGGTTATACTTTTGTCGGGCGGCAAGTTCGACTTACTTTTGATGAAAAACATTTTTTTGTTGACCTTGTATTTTACAATCGAATTTTACAGTGCTTTGTTCTTGTTGATTTGAAAATCGGCGAGCTGACACATCAGGACTTGGGACAGATGCTGATGTATGTCCACTATTACGACCGTTTTGTAAAACTCGAACATGAAAACAAGACAATCGGTATCGTGCTCTGCAAGAAAAAATCAGATTCTCTCGTAGAAATCACTCTGCCCGAAGATAATTCCCAGATTTTTGCAAGCAAGTATCAGACTGTTCTACCTGACAAAGAAGAACTGATTAGGTTGATTGAGGAAAAGTAAAACCGGAGCAATAAATGTCAGAAAGTCAGAACAAAGCATTGCTTGATTCGTCAAAACCTCATAATGAGGGATTAAATGAGGGAATAAAAGAGGGATTAAATGTCGGTATAAACGTCGGAATAAATGTCATGCTAAATGACAAGGTAAATTCGAAATAAGGAGTAAAAATGTCAAATATTGCAGGAATTATAAAGACTTTGCAAAACATCATGCGGAAGGATGCAGGTGTTTCCGGAGATGCGCAGAGAATTGAGCAGCTCGGCTGGATGATTACACTCAAGATTCTTGACGACAAAGATGCGGAACTGGAACTTTTGAATGACGACTATGTTTCCGTGATTCCGCCGGATTTGCAGTGGCGAGCATGGGCGTCAGACAGCGAAGGAATCACCGGCGATGCAATGAAAGAATTTGTTGACGGAAAACTTTTCCCCGGCTTGCAGAATCTGGATGTTTATTCGGGTTCGGAGGGAATAAACAAACGGGCTGTTCTTGTGCGCGATATTTTTGCCGGAACGAACAACTACATGAAAAACGGCACCATAATCCGCCAGGTTGTGAACAAACTGAACGAGATCGATTTCAATGCAAGCGATGACCGCCATGTTTTCGGCGATATTTACGAAAGTCTTCTGCGAGATTTGCAAAGTGCCGGAAATTACGGAGAATTTTACACACCGCGTGCCGTCACTGAAATTATGACCGAGATAGTGAATCCGCGTCTTGGCGAAAAAGTTCTTGATCCTGCATGCGGAACCGGAGGATTTTTAACGAGTGCTATTGAAAATATACGCAAACAGGATGTCCATTCCGTCGAGGATTTGAAAACTCTTGAAGAAACAATACGCGGACAGGAGCTGAAGCCCCTACCCTTCATGCTTTGCGTCACCAACTTGATTCTGCACGACATCGAGGTTCCGAACGTTACGAACGGAGACAGCCTTAACCGTGAATATACGAGCATCGGCGCAAAAGACCGTGTTGATGTTATCCTTGCAAATCCTCCCTTCGGCGCAAGCGTTTCCGACGGAGTCGAAACAAACTATCCCGCTCAGTTCAGAACAACAGAAAGTGCTGATCTGTTTCTGCTTCTGATGGTGCGCTATCTGCGTGACGGCGGACGCGCCGCTATCGTTCTTCCCGATGGCTCCCTTACCGGCGACGGCGTAAAGCAGAGAATCCGCGAAGAGTTCTTGAATCAGTGCAATATCCACACAATCGTGCGGCTGCCGAATTCAGTTTTCCAGCCTTATGCGAGCGTGGCAACAAATCTTCTCTTCTTCACAAAAGGCGAACCCACGAAAGAAATCTGGTATTGGGAACACAAACTGCCGGAAGGACAAAAGTCGTATTCCAAGACAAAACCGATTCAAAAATCTGAATTTGCTTCTCTTCTTGCATGGTGGAACAACCGCAGCGAAAACGATGATGCTTGGAAAGTTCCTATAGAAAAAATCTCTGAAAACGGCTGGAATCTCGACATAAAGAATCCTTTCCTGAAAGAAGAGGAAATCACTTATTCTACAACAGAACTTCTTGATATGCTTCAGGACTCATTCAAAAAAAGCGAATCTTTGCTGGAAGAACTGCGGAAACAGAACGCTTAACGGAGTCTTCATGAAACAATACACTGTTACAGGAATGAGCTGCGCAGCGTGTCAGGCGCGAGTCGAAAAGGCTGTGGCGAAAGTCGAGGGAGTTGAATCGGTAAGCGTGAGTCTCCTCACAAATTCGATGGGAGTCGAAGGTTCTGCATCTGAAGAAGCGGTCATCAAAGCAGTTCAAGAGGCGGGTTACGGCGCGAAACCGAAAGAAAATGATTCAAACGACAATGTTCTGAGCGATACAGAAACTCCGAAACTCAAAAAAAGGCTGCTCTCATCCGTGATTTTTCTCGTTGTTTTAATGTACATCACGATGGGGCACCACATGCTGGGTCTGCCGCTTCCCGAGGAGCTTTCGCACAAACACCTTGCCTTGATCCAGATGATCCTTGCGGCAATCGTTATGGTTATAAACCACAAATTTTTCACAAGCGGTTTCCGCTCGGTTTTTCACGGCGCGCCGAATATGGATACGTTAGTTGCGCTCGGATCAAGTGTCTCTTTCGGATGGAGTTTTTATGTGCTCTGCCTGATTTTTGCGGACCATCCGGAATGTGCGGAACTTTATCACAATCAGCTTTACTTCGAATCGGCCGCGATGATCCCGGCATTGATAACGGTCGGAAAGATGCTTGAAGCAATTTCGAAAGGAAAAACTACAAACGCTCTCAAAGGGCTCATCGAACTTGCTCCGGCAAAGGCGATTCTTCTTAAAAACGGCGTTGAGACCGAGGTGAAAGCTGAAGAAGTCAAAGTCGGAGATGTTTTCATCGTGCGCCCCGGAGAAAAGATCCCGGTTGACGGAGTCGTCATTTCTGGAACAAGCGCGGTCGACGAATCGGCTCTGACGGGCGAATCGGTTCCTGTTGACAAAAACATTGGCTCGAATGTCAGCGCGGCAACTATAAACCAGACCGGGCATCTCACCTGCAAAGCATCAAAAGTGGGCTCAGACACCGCATTGGCGCAGATCATCAAACTTGTTTCCGAGGCCGCGGCGACAAAAGCGCCCATCGCAAGGATCGCAGACAAAGTTTCGGCATACTTCGTTCCGGCTGTAATTTTTATCGCTCTTGTTGTCTGCATCGGCTGGCTTATCGCAGGCGAAACTCTTGCTTTCGCCTTGGCAAGGGCGATCTCTGTCCTTGTGATTTCGTGCCCCTGCGCTTTAGGCCTGGCAACACCTGTTGCGATAATGGTCGGAAGCGGCGTCGGAGCCAGAAACGGAATACTTTTCAAAAGCGGCGAAGCACTCGAATCGGCCGGAAAAACATCAATCGTCGCGCTCGACAAAACAGGGACCATAACCTCGGGAAAGCCTGAAGTTACCGGCATTATTCCCGCTTCGGGAATCACTGAAAACGAACTTCTTGAAAAAGCGTTCTCGCTTGAAATAAAAAGCGAACATCCTCTCTCAAAAGCTGTCGTCAAAAAGGCTGAAACACTTGGTTTGAAGGCGTTTGATTCAGCAGATTTCCGCATTCTGCCGGGAAACGGCGTCGAAGCAAAAATCGGAGAGAAAATCCTTCGCGGTGGAAACGAAAAATATATTTCAGAATTTGCAATTCTTCCCGAAAACCTCGTGAAAGCCGCATCAACATTAGCCGAAGCAGGCAAAACTCCGCTTTATTTCTGTGAAAACGAAAAAATTCTGGGGATCATCGCGGTAGCCGATAAGATAAAGCCCGATTCGGCGAAAGCGATAGAAGAAATGCACAAAATGGGACTTTCAGTAATAATGCTGACGGGCGACAACGCAAAAACGGCAAAGGCAATAGGCGCGGAAGCGGGAGTTGACGAGGTTATCGCCGGAATCCTGCCCGAAGAAAAGGCAAAAGCGGTCGTCATGCTGCAAAAATACGGAAAAGTCGCTTTCGTGGGTGACGGGATCAACGATTCCCCCGCATTGGCAAAGGCCGATACAGGCATTGCGATAGGTGCCGGAACCGATATCGCGATCGACAGCGCCGAGATCGTCCTTATGAACAGTTCGCTGCTTGATGCTGCGGCAGCTATAAGACTCAGCCGCAAAACTTTGAAAAATATCCATGAAAACCTTTTCTGGGCGTTTTTCTACAACATGGTCTGCATTCCGCTTGCAGCAGGGCTTTCCGCCTGGAAAATGAACCCGATGATAGGAGCTGCGGCAATGAGCCTTTCAAGTTTCACAGTCTGCATGAACGCACTCAGACTGAATCTGCTCAGAATCCACGACTCAAAACACGATAAAACCATTATCCGAAAGGGGTTTGACGCAAATGAGCTGAAAAAGGAAATATTAGAAAACTTTGGTAAAAAAAGGAGTGAAAAAATGAAAAAAACAGTAAAAATCGAAGGAATGATGTGCCCGCACTGCGAAGCGAGAGTCAAAAAACTGCTTGAAGAACTTCCTTTCATCGAATCAGCTGAAGTAAGCCACGAAAAAGGCGAAGCCGTTCTTACACTTTCGGAAAATTTCGATGAAACAACGGTCCGTAAAGTTATCGAAGACAACGGATACAAAGTGATATCGGTCGGATAACGCAAACCTCACCCTTAATCCCTCTCCATTGTGGCGAGGGAAAAACGACCGTCATTCTGAGCATGAGCGAAGAATCTATTAGATGTTTCGGCAAACCTCAACATGACGAAAGATCTTTCACATTCGTTCAAGATGACGCCTCATTAAAAATATTTAAGTAAAATATTCTGTTTATCCGCTTTTTATGCTATAAACGGGCAGCTTTTTGTTTCGGAGAGAATAATGTTTGATCAAATCGAGATTCTGCCGCTCGGCGGACTGAATGAAATCGGAAAAAACTGTATGCTTATCAAAGCCGGAAATGACGCAATAATGATCGACTGCGGTATGGGTTTTCCGGGCAACGACGACTTTATGGAGGATGATTTTTTCATTCCGGACTTCGATATCATCGAGGAACTGGGGATAAATCTTCTCGGCTGTGTGATAACCCACGGCCACGAAGATCATATCGGCGGCGTGCCGTATCTCCTGCAGGAATTTGATATTCCGGTCTATATGACGAACTTTCCGGCACTTGTTCTGGCGGAAAGAATTGACCGTTTCGCGGTTTACAAAAAGAACATCAGAACTTTGAACTACAAACATCCTGAAACCATAAAACTCGGAGATTTCACTATCGATATGATCGATGTCCCTCACTCGATCCCCGAGGCGAAGGCGCTTGTCATTAAAATCGGCGACTACACGATTCTTCATACCGGCGATTTTAAGTACGAACCAGGCAAAGGCTCTCCTTTTACCGGCAAGATCCCCGAAAAAATCGACATCCTCCTTTCAGACAGCACGAATATCGAGCGCAAAGGGCATTCAGAAAGCGAAGAATCGATCCTCGGAAACATAGCAGACATCATCGAAAACGCTCCGGGGCGTGTCATTGCGACAGGATTTTCCTCAAACACGACGCGAATCGGCAACATCATCAATATTTCGCTTCTCAAAGGGAGAACAGTCGGTCTTCTTGGGCGCAGCGTAAACACTTATATGCAGATTGCTTCGGAGCTCGGTCACATCAAGCTTCCTGCATCTGTCCTCACCGACCAGACGAAGATAAACCGTGTTCCCGAAAACAAGATAACCCTCATCGTTACAGGTTCTCAGGCTGAACCGCGCAGCGTTATGAAGAGAATGAGTCTCGACATGATGAAATCGGTTTCTATCCGTTACGGCGACACGATCTTCTTCAGTTCGAAAAACATTCCCGGAAACGAACTTTCGATCGGCAGGATGATAGACAAGCTCATTGAAAAGGGGGCAGACGTATATTACGAAAACACCGACAAGATCCACGTTTCGGGACACGCTTTTCAGGATGACATCGTTCAGGCTTTTAAAGACGTTCATCCGCGTTACGTCGTGCCTGTACACGGTCACAGAAGGTTTCTGGATCTCAGCGCGAGACTTGCCGAAAAGAACGATTTCAGCTCGGTCGTAATCAGCGACGGCGACATGCTCTGCTTCAAAAAAGGACGCCGCCCTTTCATTTCACACACCTTTGAACTTTCGACAAAAGTCGTTTCTAACGGTGAATCGGATCTTATCGATTTCGAGAACATAAAAGAGCGCAAACGTATTGCCAAAGCGGGTTTCATGACAGTTATGATGACTGTCGACTTCTTCTCGAACGAGCTTCTGGCAGCTCCGAGAATAATTTCCGCAGGCATCGCGAATGCAGCAAAAATGAAGCAGATAGAGCGCGAAATAAAAGATATGATCGAAGACTACTTTCACGACGAACTCGCTGACGAACCGATCTGGAAGGACGTCGAAGAGGATATACGCATCATGGTGCGCCACTATCTGACGGAACTTACCGACAAAAAACCGGTAGTTCATGCAATCATCGTAAATCTGGATTAGGAGGATAAAATGGAACAGTTGCTTCTTACACCGTGGCTGATCTGGGTAATCGTCGCAGTCGCGGCTTTTATTCTTGAAATTTTTATTCCCGGTTTCTGGGTGGCAATTCTCGGTATAGGCGCCCTTGCCGCAGTTCCGCTTGCAGCTCTCGGAGCCGGAACAACATGGCAGATTCTCGTTTTTGCAGTCGTTTCAGTCATCGCAGGCATATTTTTCAGACCTCTCGCCCTCAAATACTTCTTCAAATCGTCCGAAAAACGTGAGGCCAACACCAACGCGATGATCGGGAAAAAGGCTAAAGTCACAGTAAAAATAACCGCTGACACTCCCGGAAAAGTCAAAATCGGAAGCGAAGTCTGGACAGCCCTTCCCGAAAACGAGGAGGCAAGTTTCGAAATCGGCGAAACAGTTGAAATCACCGCCGTTGACGGCGCAAAAGTTATAGTAAAATCTCACAATTAGGAGGAAAACATGGTTTGGGTAATCGCTGTAATCTGCGTTTTTGCAGTAATCATCATTGCAAAAGGGGCAAAAATCGTTCCGCAGGCAAAAGTCATCATCGTTGAAAGACTCGGAAAGTATCACTGCACGCTTCAGAGCGGCTTTAACATCATCGTTCCTATTATCGACAAGCCGCGCAAAATGGAAACAAGAGTCATGAAACAGCTCTACGACGGCAGAAAAATCATGGTAACAACTGAGCAGACCTTCATCGATCTGCGTGAAACCGTCCATGACTTCCCGAAGCAGAACGTTATTACGAAAGATAACGTCGTAATCGAAATCGATGCCATTCTTTACTACCAGATCACCGATCCGTTCAAGGCAATGTACGAGATTTCGAACCTTCCCGACGCGATCGAAAAACTCGCGAAAACGACTCTCAGAAACATTATCGGAAACATGGATCTCGACCACACTCTCTCAAGCAGGGACGATATAAACTCGAAAATGACCGAAATCCTTGACGAAGCGACCGACAAATGGGGCGTAAAAGTCAACCGCGTCGAAATTCAGGACATCAACCCGCCGCAGGACATCAAGAACGCTATGGAAAAACAGATGCGTGCAGAGCGCGACAAACGTGCTGCCATCCTTACGGCTGAAGCTGACAAACAGTCGAAAATCCTTGAATCTGAAGGTGAAAAACAGAAAAACATCAACTATGCTGCCGGTATGAAGGAATCGAACATTCTTGAAGCTGAAGGTCAGGCTGCGGCAAAAATCAAAGTCGCAACAGCTGAAGCTGAATCGATCAAACTTATTGCGGACGCGATCAAAGACACGAAAATGG
>Ga0310696_10008101_pt1 | contig 12282 bp, 10 predicted proteins | sample AusTroGonzalo_MG_4_FD_203885 | JGI IMG/M metagenome (GOLD analysis project Ga0310696, IMG submission 203885) | Bovine rumen microbial communities from tropical cattle in Woodstock, Queensland, Australia - Gonzalo_02 (v2) (version 2) | ecosystem: Host-associated > Mammals > Digestive system >... | reverse complement strand
GTATGAGAAGCAAAGATCGGAGACCGTGATTTCAGGCACGTCGGTCACCCCTTTCCAAAAAGACGGAGGCGGGTTTGCGTTTGAAGAGAAGAGAGACCAGCGCGTCGAGCAGGATGCTGATCACGATCACGACGAGCGTCCAGGCAAACAGCATCGACGTATCAATGCTCCACGCCCGCGCGTCCCAGATATGATAGCCGATCGAGGACGGGGTATGGACGAGAATCTCGGTTGCGACGGTAGACTTCCAGGCGAGTCCGAGCGCGGTCGAAAGACCGGAGGACAAGAAAGGCGAAAGCATCGGAAAAAGATACAGACGAATCGTCTTAAAAAGACCGAACCGATAGACTTTTGTGACCTCGAACAGAGCGGGATCGAGGGCACGGATCCCCTCGGACAGACTGCTCCAGATGATCGGAACAGTCATAAGAAAGCAGATAAATCCGGGCAGAATGTCATTGTCGAGAAAAACCCAAGCGAGTATGATAAACGAGGCGACAGGCGTCGCACGAATGACCGTAAAGACGGGAGAAACCAAGGAATCAAAGAGTTTCGACAGCGCCGAAGGCACGGCGAGAAGCACCCCGACGAAGACTCCTGCGACGAATCCGAGAGCAAGCGAGGACAGCGATCGAAGGACAGTCAGGTAGAGTTCGGACGTGCCGAAAAGCGAGAAGAAATCGGAAAAGACGGAGGCGGGCGTCGGCAGAATGAACGGAACGCCGACGCGCCACGCCGAAAAAGCCCATATCCCGATCCAGAACGCAAGCGTCAGGATCGGGATCAGGATTCTTTTTACAATGGTTTTCGACTTATTCGTTTGCTCCATAATAAGCTTCCGTCGGCTGCGTGGTGAGACCGAGCGCAGTAAAGAAGGCGTTTGCGGTCGATTTCATCGTATTGCCGGAAAGGAAAGTCAGGTTGCAGCGCGGGATCGCCTGTTTGGCGATCGGCGCTTTCGGAAAGATCCCGGCGTCGACGGCGTATTGCGCCGCGGCGTCAATGTTTTCGGCGTTTTTCATCCAATTGATCGACGCTTCGTATTCGGTAAGGAAGGAAGAGATCAGTTGTTCGTGATCGGCGGCAAACTGCCGGGAAACGATCATACAGCCCTGAACGAGCGGATCGTCGCCGGTTGCCGCCCACGCCTCCGTGAGGTCAAGGGCGATCGAGTAGGTTTTGCTGCCGGCGGTGTTCAGGAGAACCGTCACTTTCGGTTCGGGGAAAAGGATATAGTGAACGTTGCTGTCAGTCTGCGCCGCGGCGGGAAGAGTGTCGAGATCGTACTCCATGTTGAGAGTTACGTTTTCGATCCCTTGCGCCTGCAGAACGTGCTGCAGGATCAGTTTCGGCGCGCTTTCAGGGACGTACACGGTCTTGCCGGAAAGCGAAGAAAGATCGTTTGCGGGGATCGTCTTGCCGTCGTCGGAGAGAAGATAGAGGACGCCGAGCGTATTGATCGCGAGCATCGAGATCGGGCGCTTCCCGTTCATCTGGGAAGCAAAGTTCGGGAAAGCGTTGGTCGGCAGTGCGGCAAGATCGACGCTGCCGTTCGAAAACGCCGCCATGATCTCGGAGGGAGAATTGTATTTGGTAAAGGTCAGTTTCGGATTATCCTTGTTATCCGCAATCATTTTAGAGAGACCGAGACCGGTAGATCCGGACAGATAGCCGACCTGTAGTACCGTTTCGTCGTTTTTTTTGCCGCAGGAGGCAAGCGAGAGGAGAGAGACGAGGAGGAGCGCCGCGGTGAGGAGGAGGGAGAGTGCTTTTTTCATGACAGGATTCCTTTCAGTTCTTTTTCGTTTATGATTTTAATCTGATTGCCGTCTTTGTAAATGAGTCCGCGTGAGAGGAAAGAGGAAAGCGAGCGGTAGAACGATGCGCGGGAAAGGTTGATCGTCCGGATCAGAGAACTCACGTTCCTGAACGTAGCGACGCCGTTTTCGTCCGCCTCGTTCAGGATCAGGCAGGCGGTCTTTTCATCGGAAGACGCAGAGGAAAAATCGCGTACTCTTCGGTTGAGGAATACGATTTTTTCGGAAAGGAACCGGATATAGTTCAAAGCCGCGGCGGGGACCGAAGAGAACAGGGCGGAGAGATTGCGTTCTATGATCTGAGAACAACGGCAATCGGTATCCGCGACGATTTCGGTCGGGGTTTTTCCGTCGGAGAAGAGCGTCGCCGCCCCGAAACAATCCCCGGTGCGGAGCTGATTGATCAAAACCGGCTTTTCACCGCCGGTCCTGTAGACCGAAGCGCGGCCTGACAAAAGGAAAAAGAGCCGTCCGCCCGCGTCGCCGGCATGAAGGACGTGTTCTCCCGCACGGTAATCGTAAAGGCAGGGCTGAAGAATCGAAAGAGCACGTTCGTGCTCTCGCTCTGCAAGGTCGGTAAAAAGAAAACAGTGGTCCGGGAAGAAAACGAGTGCGTCTTTTTTCGTTTCCACGTTTCGTGTAGCCTCTCAAAACTGTCTCATTTGAGACTATTATAGCCGATTTTTTCTTGTTTGTCAAGAGAAACGCTTTGAAAAAAACGAATCGAACGAGATTATTTGTAAACCTCTTGTATTCTTTCTCTCATTATGCTATAATAAATTAAACAATTCCGAACAAACTCGGTCCTTTTTGCGCGGATTTCTTTTCACCGGCGAGTTCAGAAGGAGTTTTTTATGCGTTTTTCTTTTCTGCTGACAAGTGGATTCGACCGATTCAAAGAGTTTCTTCACTATATTCCGACCCGTCTGTCGAGAGTCGATTTCTTCGATATTCTCGATATCGTTTATCTTGCCGCCATTCTCTTTTTCGTGTTTTCGTTTTTGAGGCAAAGACGCGTTTCCGGCTATCTGATCGGAATCGCCGTCTGGGCTGCCGCTTACGGGGTCAGTTCGGTGCTTGACCTTCTTGCCGTGAAAACGGTTCTCGGCGCGGTGTTTGCCACCGGCGTGATCGTTCTGATCGTGATCTTTACGCCTGAAATACGCGAGATGCTCGGTCGGATGGGGACCGATTCTTTCCGGGGACTGAAAAACCGGATCGTCGGAGATAAGCAAGGGGGGCAGGTCATTCACGACGAGTCGATCGACGCGGTGTGCCAAGCGGCGGTCGATCTGTCGCGCCTGAAAACCGGCGCCTTGATCGTTTTTCAGAGAAGCGATTCGCTCGAGGACGTCATTCAGTCGGGCATCGAGCTTGACGCAAAGATCTCTCCCTACCTGATCCGCAACATCTTTTTTGATAAATCCCCTCTTCACGACGGGGCGGTCGTCATCCGCGATCACCGTATTTGTGCCGCCGGGTGTCTTTTGCAACTTTCCAGACGGAGCGATATCGATCCGTCGCTCGGAACGCGGCACCGCGCCGCAATCGGTATGAGCGAGAACAGCGACGCTGTGATTCTCGTCGTTTCCGAAGAGACCGGAATCATTTCGGTTGCCTTCCGTCGGAAGATCACGCGAAATATGACCCTCTCGACCCTGAAGACTTTTCTCTACAGGACGATGCTGAATCAGCAGGACGAACAGACCGAAGACGAGAGTGAGGAGGCGGAACAGGATGTCTGATATGGATGAACGTCTCAAATTGAACGAAAAGAAGGATCAGACCGAAAAAGCCGAGGGGAAGAGAGGCGTTCGCCTTCTCTCCCAGGTGATCGCGCTGATCATCTGTCTTCTAATTTCGTTCACGGTCTGGCTTGCGGTGCATTATCGGGAGGATCGTAAGGACGAGCCGGTCGAGACCGGCGGGGAAGCATTCGGCGGATATTCGGACGTTACGTCGGTTTTATGACTTATCTTGTCAATGATATCGTGCTTCCCCTTGACTTTGTCGAAGGGGAAGCATTTTCAAATGCGGCGCAGCGACTTCGCGCGGCAGGTATTATTCCGCCGAGAGACGTACGTTATTCGGTTTATCGCCGATCAGTCGACGCAAGACGGCGCGACGATATCCGCTTCGTTCTTTCGGTCCTTGCGGAAGGGGATCTTCCGACGGTATCGGATGAGATCCTGAAACGGAACAGGATCGCGAAAAGGGTCGAAGCCGATCTCTCGGTCGGTGTCCCCGAACGGAAACTCGGTGAACGCCCCGTCGTCGTCGGGAGCGGACCCGCCGGCCTTTTTGCCGCGCTTCTGCTCGCCGAAAACGGCTACCGCCCGATCGTCGTTGAGCGCGGCGGTTCACTTTCCGAACGGATTTCGGCAGTCGACTCTTTTCGGAAAAACCGTATTCTCGATCCGTCGACCAATATTCAGTTCGGCGCCGGCGGTGCGGGGACTTTTTCGGACGGGAAACTCGTGACCAGGATCAACGATCCCGCCGTTTCTTACGTTCTTCGCCGTTTCGTCGAATTCGGCGCTCCGAGGGATATCCTTCAGTTGTCTCGTCCCCACGTCGGAACTGATCTTCTTCGCGGCGTTCTTTTCGCTATGATCTCCTCGCTCGAAGCGTCGGGGACCGAGTTTTATTATCACACGAAAGTGACCGGGATGAAAAAGGTCGGCAATTCCGTGACGGCGGTAGAGACCGACCGGGGAGAGATCCCCTGCGGCGCGCTGATCCTCGCCGTCGGGAACAGCGCCTCCGATCTGTTTCTTCGGATGCTGCAAGACGGATTTCCGATCGAACCGAAGCCCTTTTCGGTCGGAATGCGGATCGAGCATCCGCAACAGATGATCGACCGGGCTCTTTACGGCAGATTCGCCGGGCACCCTGCGCTCGGACACGCTGAATACAACTTGTCATGCGACAGCGCCACCCGCGGGGTCTATACCTTTTGTATGTGTCCCGGAGGCGAGGTCGTTTGCGGAGCGAGCGAAGAGGAAACCGTTGCGGTGAACGGGATGTCCCGCCACGCACGGGACGGCAGAAACGCGAACTCTGCAGTCTGCGTTTCGGTTTTTTGCGACGATTACGGCAACACTCCGCAGGGGGGGATCTCGTTCCGGCAGGCGATCGAACGGGCGGCTTTCCGTGCCGGCGGAGGCAGGTACGCCGCTCCTGCCGTGACGCTTTCCGATCTTCTTTCCGGTCGCGTCTCGCGACAGATCGGTCCGGTCGTTCCGTCCTATCTCGACGGGGACGTCACGATCGCCGATCCCCGGTCGTATTTACCGGCGTTCGTCGTCGAAGGGATCGCGCGCGGCGTCCGTGCCTTTGACCGTCGGATACGCGGGTTCGCTATGGACGACGCGATTCTGACCGGTCCGGAAACGAGAACGAGTTCGCCGATCCGGATGACGCGCGACGGGGATCGGACGTTGATCGGAACAGACAACGTTTACCCCTGCGGGGAGGGCGCCGGATACGCGGGCGGGATTACTTCTTCCGCTTCCGACGGTTGCCGTACCGCCATCGCTTTGATGTCGCGCTTCTCGGCGTTCTGAACGCCTTAACAACGATTATTCAGGAAGGCAGAGCAATCTGCTCGCACGTTCTATATGAGTTTTGCATCTTTTGAAATCGGCACGGAGAAGAATTGGCGCGTCGTCGACGATCTTTCTCCCGAAGCCGTCGCCGGGAAAGACGCTTTGACGCGCGCTCTCGGCGTAAATCCCGTCGTATCACGGCTTCTTTGGAATCGCGGCTATCGGACTCCTGAGGAAGCCGAAGCGTACTTTACGCTTGCAAACGAGATGCTCGGCGATCCTTTCGGACTTGCGGATATGCGCCGCGCGACCGAACGCATTATTCGGGCGATCGCTTCGCACGAAAAGATCACGGTTTACGGCGATTACGACGTCGACGGCGTTACCAGCGTGACGGCGCTTCTCTTGTTTCTTCGCGAAAAAGGGGCGAACGTTTCCTATTTTATTCCCAGCCGATTCGGGGAAGGATACGGCGTCAGCGACGCGACGGTCACGCAGCTTGCCGACGAAGGGACGAAACTGATCGTGACGGTCGATACCGGGATCACGGCGAACGACGAGGTAAAAAAAGCGAAAGAACGCGGAGTCGATTTCATCGTCACCGACCATCACGAATGTTCCGGCACGCTTCCCGACGCGGTTGCCGTCGTCAATCCTCACCGTCCGGACTGCCCCTATCCGTTTAAGGAACTGGCGGGCGTCGGCGTTGCTTTCAAGTTGCTTTGCGCCCTTGAGGAAGAACTCTCGGGCGTCGATCGGATTACGGCGGTGAACACCGTTGCCTGCTCTTACGCCGATCTTGTCGCGATCGGGACGATCGCCGACGTGATGCCGATCGTCGGTGAAAACCGACTGATCGTCAAACTCGGACTCGGAATGATCGAGCGCCGCTCTCGCCCGTCGATTTCCGCATTGATCGACCTGATCAACGAAAGGGGCGATCAGCGCGACAGATCGAAAAAGAAATCGCAGCAGATCACCTCGACTTTCATCGGGTTTACGGTCGCGCCGCGGATCAACGCCGTCGGCCGCGTTCGTTCCGCCTCGATCGCCGTCGATTTTCTTCTTGCGGAAGAACCGGAACAGGCGCGCGAACTCGCCGAAACGCTCTGCGACGCGAACCGCGAACGGCAGGAGGAGGAAAACCGGATCGCCCGCGACGCCTTCGCCTTGATTGAGGCGGAACACGATTTTGAAAAGGATCCCGTGATCGTTCTTTCGTCCGACGAATGGCATCACGGCGTTATCGGGATCGTCGCGTCGCGGATCGCCGAGCGCTACGGACTTCCGACGGTCCTCGTTTCTTTTGAGGGAGGGGAGAACGCCTATCCCTCGTTCGACGACGTCGGACGAGGATCGGGAAGAAGCGTCAAAGGTCTCAATCTCTTCGACGCTCTTTCCTTCTGCGAGGATCTGCTCGTCAAGTTCGGCGGGCACGAGCTTGCCGCCGGGCTGTCCATCCGGCGCGGTGATTTTGCGGCTTTCAAAGAACGGATCAACGAGTACGCACGCGGCAAGTTGACCCGCGAAGCCCTGATCCCGACCGTGGACGCCGACGCGGAACTTTCGGGGGAAGAAATCTCCCTCGGTCTTGCGGAGGAGATCGAACGGATGGAGCCGTTCGGCGTCGGAAACCCGACGCCCACGTTCGTCTCGCGCGGCTTGATTGTCCGTCAGATCACTCCGATCGGGGGCGGAAAGCATACGAAACTGCTCGTCGGGGCGCAGGATCGCACGTTTGAGGCAATGTTTTTTCGGATGACCGAATCATCTTTGAATCTGTTCGTCGGGGAATCGATCGATCTGCTGTATACGCTCTCGGTCAACGAGTACGCCGGACGGCGTTCGGTTCAGCTGATCGTTCGGGACAAAAAGAACACGCCCGAATCCGTCGACCGTTTCCGTCGGGAAAGGGAGGCGCTTGCCGCCGTCCTTCTGGGAAAGGCGCCCGACGGCGTGTCCGTTACGGTTCCGGAACGGGGAGATTTCGTTGCCGTTTACCGTCTGATCCGCGACGGGATTTCGATGGGCGAACGCTTTTTTTCGGCGCGCGCAATGCTCTCCCGCCTTTCCGCCGATCCGTCTTCTTCGTTCGGTTATCTCAAACTCGGGTTGGTTTTGAGCGTTTTTGAAGAGGCGGGTTTGATCTCCCTTACGCGGGAAGGAGAAGATCTTTTTACGATCGGGCTTTGCCAAACGGACGGAAAGGTCGATCTTGAACGTTCGGAAATCCTAACGAAGGTGAAACGTATCGCTTCCGTTTGAAGAAGCGTTATCAGGAGAGAATATGTACGAACAAATCAGCAATCTGCTTTCCATTCTCGAGAACAGCGGAAAACAGTACAACGTCGAGAAGATCAAGGAGGCGTACGCCTACGCCGCCGACCTTCACGAAGGACAGTTCCGTCTGAGCGGAGAACCGTATATCAGCCATCCCGTCGCCGTTGCGGAAATCGTTGCGGAAATGGGGTTGGATACCGATTCGATCTGCGCTGCTCTTCTTCACGACACGGTCGAGGATTGCTCGGACAAAACGAATATCAATATCGTTTGTCAGAAGTTCGGGAACGAGGTCGCGCTTCTCGTCGACGGTCTGACGAAGATCGTCGTCGTTTCGGTTGCCGATAAGGAAGAACAGCACATCGAGAATATCCGGAAGATGCTTCTTGCGATGACGAAAGACATCCGGGTCATTTTCATCAAGTTCTGCGACCGCCTTCACAATCTGAGGACCCTTTCGGCAAAGAAAGAGGACCGTCAGCGCGATATCGCGCTCGAAACGATGTACGTTTACGCTCCTCTTGCGCACCGACTCGGTATGCAGAAGATCAAGCAGGAACTCGAGAATCTTTCGCTCTCTTATCTCGACCCGATCGGGTATAAGGAGATCAGCGACTCGATCCAGCAGAAATACGGGAAGAGTCAGGATCTGATCGAGAAGGCGAAGAAGATGATCGAAAAACGGCTTTCCGAGAGCAATATCAAGTTCACGCTTGAAGGTCGGGTCAAGACCGTTTACTCCATCTACCGCAAAATGTACAACCAGAATAAGAATCTGGACGAGATCTACGATTTTTACGCCCTTCGGATCATCGTCGAGACCGAACTTGAATGTTATACCGTCCTCGGTCTGATTCACGAAATGTTCAACTCGATCCCCGGGAGATTCAAGGATTATATTTCGACGCCGAAACCCAATATGTACCGCTCTCTTCACACGACGGTCATCGGGCACGACGGGATCCCCTTCGAAGTGCAGATCCGCACGTACGAGATGCATCAGGTGGCGGAATACGGTATCGCTGCACATTGGAAGTATAAGTCGGGAGAGACCTCGAAAGAGGATATCGACGAGAAACTGCGCTGGATCTCGAGTCTTCTCGAGGCGGACGACAGCACGCGCGATCCCGACGAGTTCATGCGTTCCTTCAAGACCGATATTTTCCACGACGAGACCTTCGTCTTTACCCCGAAGGGGGACGTTATCTCGCTTCCGCTCGGATCGACGGTCATCGATTTTGCCTACGCGATCCATTCCGCCGTCGGAAACAAGATGGTCGGCGCGAAGATCAACGGTATGATCGTTCCGATCGACCGCGTCCCGCAGAACGGCGAGATCGTCGAGATCATCACCTCGAACGCCTCGAAGGGACCGAGCCGCGACTGGTTGAAGATCGTCAAGACCGGGGAAGCGAAAAACAAGATCCGTTCGTGGTTCAAAAAAGAGCAGAGAACCGAGAATATCGAACTCGGGAAAGAGGAGATCGACCGGGAACTCCGTCGCTACGGCCGTCCCTTTACCGACGCCGACAAACTGCAGATCGTCGAAAACGTCTCTCACCGTCTCGGCATCCAGGGCGCCGACGATCTCTACAACACGATCGGATTCGGCGGGCTTTCGATCTCCCGTCTGACTACCCGGCTTCGCGACGAGTTTGACCGCGTCGTCCCGCAGATCGAGACCGAAGAGAAAAAAGCGGAGGACGAACTCGTTCCCGTCACACCCGGAAAGCCGCGCAATCTCAAGAACGGAAGCGGCGTCGTGATCGACGGGGAGTACGGGTGCGAAGTCAAGTTCGCGAAATGCTGCAATCCGCTTCCCGGCGACGACATCATCGGATTCGTGACCCGCGGGTACGGGATCTCGATCCATAAGACCGATTGCCCGAAAGTGCTTCAGAATCGCGACAAGGAGGAGTTTTCCGGAAGGTGGGTCAACGCCGCGTGGGAAAACGCCCTCGGCACGGGCGGAGACGAACGGGAGATGTACGAAGCCAATCTGCAGATCCACGTCCGGAACGAAATAGGCGTTCTTGCCGATATAACGAAAGCGCTTGCCGATATGAAAGTATTCGTTCTGAGCGTTTCGTCCTCGTCGAAGCCGGACGCCGACGTCGCGATTCTGAACCTGAAAGTCGGGTGCCGAAGCGTTGAGCATTTTTACTCCATCGTTTCCAAGCTGAAGACGGTCAACGCCGTGGAATCGGTCGCGCGCGGATACGGAGGATGACACGATGATTGCCGTGATCCAACGCGTCAAAAAAACCGCCCTAACGGCGAACGGAACGCCGTACTCCGAGATCGGGCACGGGTTTCTCGTTCTTCTCGGCGTGCTTTCCGGCGACGACGTGACCGACGCGAAACTTCTTGCCGAAAAGATTACGAAACTTCGCGTCTTCTCCGACGAAAACGGAAAAATGAATCTCTCGCTTAACGACGTCGGCGGGGAAGTGATGATCGTTTCCAACTTCACGCTCGCGGCGAATTACCGTCACGGGAATCGCCCCGATTATCTCCGTGCCGCGCCTCCGGTCGAGGCGGAGCGTCTTTACCGGCTTTTTCTCGATTTCGTGTCCGAAACCGGGATTCCGACCGCGTCGGGCGTTTTCGGTGCGGATATGCAGATACAAACGACGGCAGACGGACCGGTCACGATCGTAATGGATTCCGCTGTTCTGAGAAAGGAACCGAAACTATGATCCTACGCTTGCAGGACGGGATCAATCCCTACTACGTCCAGACGCTCGGGATGGTCTTTTTCCCCGGTGCGAAGTTCGGAGAGAACGAAGCGGAAACGCCCGATAATCCCGTTCTTTCGGTTACCTGTGACCGCGAAACCGACGGAACGGCGACGTCAAGAGCGACCCTGTCTTTCCGCAACAAGACCGTCTCCGCCGAGGAACGCGTCTCTCCCGACGAAAATTTTCCCGTCGACCGCGTCGATAAAATAGCAGTCGGGCGCGCCGTGTTCGGCGCGGGGAAGCAGTATTTCGGGCATATTCCGCCCTGGGGGATCCTGACCGGCGTTCGTCCCTCTAAGGTCGCGTCCGAACTTCTGAACACCGGGCACGGTATTCTTCGTTCCCGGCAGATTCTGCGCGACGAGTATTTTCTGAATCCGCAGAAAGCGGCTCTTGCTGTCAGCGTTGCCGGAACCGAGGCGCGTCTCTGCCGTAAACTCGATCGCAATCTTTGCAGCGTCTATATCTCCATCCCGTTTTGTCCCTCGCGCTGCGCTTACTGTTCCTTCGTCTCCTATACGTCGGCGCGTCTGCTTTCCCTGATTCCGGACTATCTGAAAATGCTGGCAAAAGATCTTGCCGCGATGTTCGACACGATCCGGATGCTCGGGAAGCGCGTCGCTACCGTCTACATCGGCGGCGGAACGCCGACAACGCTGACCTCACAACAACTCCGATTTCTGCTTGGCGAGATCACGCGGCAGGTTGACCCCGCTTCTTTGATGGAGTTCACGTTGGAGGCGGGACGTCCCGACACGATCACAAAGGAGAAACTTGCGATCGCGAAGGAGTTCGGCGTCACGAGGATCAGCGTCAACCCCCAGACCCTCTCCGACGAGATTCTGGAGTCGATCGGGAGAAAGCATACCGTCGCCGACTTCTTCCGCGCCTACGATCTGGCAAAATCGTCGGGAATCCGCGACGTTAACGTCGACCTGATCGCCGGTCTTCCGGGCGATAATTTCGGAAACTTTTCGGCGGCGATCGACCGCGTGATCGAATTGGCGCCGACCAATCTGACGGTGCATACGTTCTGCGTCAAGCGCGCAGCCGATATCCTGCGCGAGAACAGCGAGGTCTACTCGCTTTCGGGCGGGGATGCGGTCAAGTGCGTCTCTTATTCCCAACTTAAGACGAAGTTCGCCGGATATAAACCTTATTATATGTATAGGCAAAAGAACACCGTCGGCAATCTTGAGAACGTCGGCTATTCGCTTGAGGGGCACGAGGGAATGTATAACATCTTTATGATGGAGGAACTTCACTCGATCTTCGGGATCGGGGCAGGCGCGGTCACGAAACTGGTTGACTACCGTTTGCCGAAAGAGGGACGATCGCGGATCGTGCGTCTCTTTACTCCGAAGTATCCCTACGAGTATCTCCGGGACGCCGACCGGATCCGGGAAGGAAAAGAGGACGGCAGCGAACCGTCCGTGCGCGAAAAGATTCTCCGCTTCTTTTCTCCCGGTCCGTCCGATCGCTCATAACGCCTCGCCGCAAGGCATAGAATAACGGTATGAAAACAATCGTTACGTCTTTTAAAAACGAAAACGAGAAGCGCGAACTTGTCAGACGAGAGGACGCGGCTTTCTTTTCCCGCGTGACGACGGCTGCGGCTTCGCTCGCAAACGATGCGGAATTGCGCATCATCACGGTATCCGGTGCGAGTTGTTCGGGAAAAACGACGACGGCGGAAATGATCGACGCCGAACTCGAAAAGGGCGGAAGACGCGTTCACACGATCTCGCTCGACGATTTCTTTTACAGTCGGGCGGAACTCGTCGCCAGAGCCGAGAAAACCAACGGGAAGCTCGATTTCGATTCACCCGAAACGCTCGATCTGAAAACGCTTGCCGACGTGACCGAGGCAATTTTCTCGGGTGGCAGACTTCTGAT
>Ga0310696_10008100_pt1 | contig 12282 bp, 11 predicted proteins | sample AusTroGonzalo_MG_4_FD_203885 | JGI IMG/M metagenome (GOLD analysis project Ga0310696, IMG submission 203885) | Bovine rumen microbial communities from tropical cattle in Woodstock, Queensland, Australia - Gonzalo_02 (v2) (version 2) | ecosystem: Host-associated > Mammals > Digestive system >... | reverse complement strand
CTTCATCCGCGTGCTGCCCGAGGGATACCAGACGGTCCTGGCCGGCGACGGGTCCGGGCTGTCTCAGGGACAGCGGCAGCTGATCGCCATCGCCCGGGCGGCCGTGGCCGATCCGCCGGTGCTGATCATGGACGAGGCCACCTCCAGCATCGATACCAGAACGGAGTCCATCGTCCAGAAGGGCATGGACGGCCTGATGTACGGACGCACGGTATTCGTCATTGCCCACCGGCTGTCCACCGTTCAGAACGCCGACGTGATCATGGTGATCGACGCGGGCCATATCATAGAACGGGGCAACCACGATCAGCTGATCGCTGAGAAAGGCCAGTATTACCGGCTGTACACCGGCGCTTTCGAACTGGAGTGACGGCGCATGGAAGAAAAGGATAAAGCGGCAAGGCGCATCGGTTACGAGATCGCCAACGTCAGCCATCTGATGAGGAGGAAGGGGCCTTCCACTCTTCCCAGCACGAAGGAACTGACCCCCATGCAGAACTGGGTGATCGGCTACGTGCGCGAAAACGAGGGGACGGACGTCTTCCAGAGCGATATCGAGCGCGTGTTCCATGTGACGGGAGCCACGGCCACCAACGTGCTCAAGCGCATGGAGAGGGACGGCCTGATCGCCCGGGAACCGGTTCCCACCGACCGGAGAAAGAAGCGCATCGTGCTCACGGAGCGGTCGATCCACATCTCCGACGAGGTCCGGGAGCGGATCATGAGCAACGAGAAGCTGATGAAGCAGGGACTGACCGAGAAGGAACTGGCCGTGTTCTTCAGCGTGATCGACAAAATCAAGGAAAACCTGCAGAAATGAACGGAACCCCCTGCCCGGCACGGGCAGGGGGTATGTTTTATGAGGTCTGTGACAGGGATCAGCGGTTCCTCCTGTAGGCGTCCACGCCGTAGTCCTCGCAGACCTCGGTGGTCCAGCGGTTGTGGGAGTTGAGGATCTCGTCCTCGGGGTCGCAGAACAGCCAGCCGTCGAATACGTACATGCCGTATTTCGTATAGCGGTCGATGGTCTCGCGGACGATGCTCTTGTACTTTTCCTCCGTGATGTTGACGTCGCTGAGCTCGCCGGTCATGTCGAATCCGCCGCAGATCACCAGCCGGTCGCCGTACTTCTTCTGGATGGCGACGAGGTCGTTGCTCAGCTGGGCGGGATCCCAGTAGGTGACGCCCATCTCCAGCCAGTCGTCGATGAACATGGTGCAGTTGCCGCAGCAGTGCATGGCGACGGGAATGTTCCGGTCCTTGGCAAAGCGGATCAGATCCTCATAGGCGGGACGGAAGAGCGTGCGGTACTGCTGCAGGGACATGAACGGGGCCTTCCAGGTGGCCAGATCGTCGGTGATCTGCAGGAAATCCGGCTTGTACAGGTCGATGATGTGATCCACCACGTCGCAGTAGAAGGCGGACATGTAGTCGACCAGGGCCTTCATCTCCTCCGGATCCTCCATCATGGCGCACAGCCCCTCCTCGAAGCCCATGAAGGACATGATCTGCTGGAAATAGCCGAGGTGGGTCATCAGGCCGACGGCGGACTCGTTCCTGTCCACGCCCATGGCGGCCAGACCGGCCAGATCCTTTTCGGCGACGGCCTTCCAGTCCACGCCGGACAGGTCCGGGGCTTTGATCACGTCGCGCCAGTCGGCGATGTCCTTCAGGATGAATACGCCGGGCTTGGGCAGGGGACTGTAGCCCGTTTCCCTGGTGGTCACGTACGGGACGCCCCAGATGTCGATCAGTTCGCCGGTCTCCGTGGGCGTGTGCGCCAGGGCGCTGGTGTTCATGTTCATGCAGGTCAGCGGGAATTTGGCGTAGGGATTGGGAAAATAGCAGTACTGAAGCATCCGGTCCGGCTGGATCCCCTTGGCCATATCCAGGAACATCTGCTTCGGCGTGCGGTCAGGCATAGTGATTCCTCCTTGCAAACGCGGGGCCTCGCCCCTGATCTTTGACGGTTCCATTATAGTACGAAAGCAGATTTAACGATAGTTTGAATAACAGACAAAATCCCGCGCGCATATTTGTGCATAATGACGAAAACGAAAATGGGGCATGTTTTTTCCCCGTTATTCATGTATTCTTCACATTCACCTACTATTATGCAAAAAAGAAAGAGAACGGGAGGGATCAGCAGTGCCGTCAGAACGAAGACCATACGGGGACCAGGGCATGTCGGAAGTGCTGCGGTCCGTCTCCGAGAAGGACGGGACTCCGGCGGCATCCGGAGGGCGGCCCGATTATTACGAGGCGTGGCATGAACCGGCCAAGACGTACGATGAGCTGGAGGGAAGCCTCCATTCCCCGAATTATCACAGCGCCGTCCGGGGCATGGGCGGCGGAACCGCCGTGCAGAGGAAGAAAAAGAAAAGCGGCGGCGGAAAGGTCCTGAAGACGGTCCTCCTTGTGCTTCTGTGCTGTGCGGCCGGCGCTTTCTGCGGAACGACGGCGGCGAAGATGACGCTGGACCGCGCCGCGAACAGCGCGGAAACTGTCCGGACGGACAGCAAGGCCGCGGACGAGGGCTCGAGGAGCCCCGCAAACACCGTTCTTCCGGCCGAACCCGCCAGCTCCGGCGAGGAACTGACGCCGGATGAGATCTATGACATCGCCTGCCGGCAGAGCGTGGGCATCCAGGTGACGGCGTCCGGATACAACATCTTCGGCCAGCCGGTCACCACGTCCCCCGTGTCCGGGTCCGGATTCATCGTCTCGGAGGACGGCTACATCGTCACCAATTACCACGTGATAGAATACGCGCTGTCCGGAAGGAACCGGGAAGTGACCGTTTTTACCTATGACGGGACCTCCTATCAGGCGGCGGTGACGGGCTACGATCAGGACGGGGATATCGCCGTGCTGAAGATCGATGCGGAAGGCCTGAGCGCCGTGACCGTGGGGAGCATGGACGACTGCCGCGTGGGCAACACCGTTTACGCGGTGGGAAATCCCCTGGGAGAACTGACCTATACGATGACCGACGGCATCATCTGCGCGCTCGACCGGGTGATCACGACGGATACGGCGTTTTCCATCAACGTGTTCCAGATCAACGCGGCGGTGAATTCCGGCAATTCCGGAGGCCCGGTCTACAATACCCGGGGAGAGGTGATCGGCATCGTCGACGCCAAGTATTCCGCCACCGGAGTCGAGGGTATCGGATTCGCCATCCCGCTGGACGACGCGTCCCGCGTGATCCGCGATCTGGTGGAACGGGGATACGTGACGGGCAAGGCCTATATGGGGATACAGGTCCGTACGGTGACCGAGACGGTAGCCGCCTATTACGGGCTGCCCCGCGGGGCGTACGTGGATTACGTGGAGGAAGGGAGCTGCTCGCAGAGGGCGGGCATCCTTCCCGGGGATATCATCACTCAGATCGGAAGCTACGAGATACAGGGAAGGGACGACATGCGCAGAGCCCGGGCCGGATACGGCGCCGGGGACAGCGTGGAGGTGCGGTTCTGGCGCGACGGCGCGACGATGACCGTCACGCTCACGTTCGACGAGGAACCGCCGGCAGGCATCGAACCCTGAAGACAAGACATGATAACAGCCCGGCACCCGGAGGATTGGACCTCCCGGCGCCGGGCTTTTCATGTCCGGATAACGGCGGAGAAAGAACCCGCCCTTACAGAGCCCAGCTGGAAAGATACTGCCGCTGGTCTTCGGTCAGCTCGTCGATGGCAAGGCCGCAGGCGGCCAGCTTCCTCCGGGCTACCTCGCTGTCGATCGCCTCCGGTACCGCGATGACGCGGACATCCAGCTCGTCCCGGTGATCGGCGAGATATCTGGCGCAGAGGGACTGGATGGCGAAGCTCATATCCATGATCTCGGCGGGGTGGCCGTCGCCGCTGGCCAGATTGACGAGGCGTCCCTCCGCCAGTACGAACAGATGGCGGCCGTTTTCCAGCGTGTATCCGATGATGTTCTGCCGCTGCTCGAACCGGTCCGCGGCGTTGGCATCCAGCCAGGCGACGTCCACTTCCACGTTGAAGTGGCCGGCGTTGCACAGGACGGCCCCGTCCTTCATCAGGGCAAAGTGGTCCGCGGTGATGACGTCGCGGCATCCCGTGCTGGTGACGAACATGTCGCCGATTTCGGCGGCCTGCGCCATGGGCATGACCGTGAAGCCGTCCATCATGGCCTCCAGGGCCTTGACGGGATCGACCTCGCAGACGATCACGCGGGCGCCGAAGCCCTTGGCCCGCATGCATATGCCCCTGCCGCACCAGCCGTATCCGGCGACGACGACGTTCTTTCCGGCGACGATGAGATTCGTCGTGCGGTTGATGCCGTCCCAGACCGACTGGCCGGTGCCGTAGCGGTTGTCGAACAGGTATTTGCACCGGGCGTTGTTCACGGTGATCATGGGGAAGCGCAGGCTGCCCTCCCTCTCCATGGCGTTGAGGCGGATGACGCCGGTGGTGGTCTCCTCGCAGCCGCCGATCACGCCGGGGATCAGATGGGTGAGTTTCGTATGCAGGAGATTGACCAGGTCTCCGCCATCGTCGATCACGATGTTGGGACCGTACTCCAGCACGTGGGTCAGATGCGCCTCGTATTCCTCCGGCGTCGCGCCGTGCCAGGCGTGCACGTCGATGCCGCCGGCGGCCACGGCAGCCGCCACGTCATCCTGTGTGGACAGAGGATTGCACCCCGTCACGTGCATCTCCGCTCCGCCGGCCTGCAGGCAGCGGCACAGATAGGCGGTCTTGGCCTCCATATGTACGGAGAGGGCGATCTTCAGCCCGGAGAAGGGCTTCTCGCGCTCGAAATCCCCGCGGATGCCCCGAAGCAGGGGCATGTTTCTCTCGACCCAGCTGATCTTTCTTTCCCCGGAGGGGGCCAGGGCGATGTCTCTGATCTCACTCATCGTGCGGTACCTATCCTTTCGCATGTCTGTCTGACGTGGGCATAGATCTCCTCCATGTCCGTGCCGGCCAGTTTTCCGTCCAGGACGACGGGAACGCCGTTCACGATCACCGTTTCGGTCTCATATCCGGTGGCGGAGTAGCAGAGGGAGGCGACGGGGTCGTTCACCGGCTGCATGTTGGGGCGGTCGAGGTCCAGAATGACCAGGTCCGCCTTCGCTCCCTGCCGGATCTCTCCCAGATCCTCCAGACACAGGGCGCGGGCGCCGTTGACCGTTGCCATCCGGAAGGCTTCCCTGGCCGAAACGGCCAGGGGGTCATGCTCGTTGGCCTTGTGGACCAGGGTCAGGCAGGCGAGATCGCGGAACATGTTCAGGGCGTTGTTGGAGGAGGACCCGTCGGTCCCTACCGCGACGTTCACGCCCGCTTTCAGCATTTTCGTCACCGGGGCGAACCCGTTGGCCAGCTTCATGTTGCTGATGGGATTGGTGGCCACGCTGGTGCCCCGCTGCTTCAGCAGGGCGATGTCCGCGTCCGTGGCGTAAACGCAGTGGGCCGCGACGGTCCTGTCCGTCAGAAGGCCGCAGCGGTCCGCCAGTTCGATGGGGGTGCAGCCGTACTGTTCCCGGATGGAGTCCATCTCGCCGGCGGATTCCGACAGGTGGATGGAGATGCCCAGTCCCAGCTCCCGCGCAAGGCCGGCCGCCTGTTCCATGTACTCCGGGGTGCACGAGTAGGGGGCATGCGGCGCGATCATGAAGGACAGCGTCGGAAAGTGCTTCCAGTTCTCATACAGCCGGACGGCCTGGTCCAGACGGGGGTTCGGACCGTCCGCTCCGTCCGGGGCGCCCGCGAGCCCGCGGGAGAGGACGGCGCGGATGCCGGTATCCACGGCTGCCCGGGCGGCCTCCTCCATGAACATGCCCATATCATAGTAGGAGGTGGTGCCGGTGAGCAGCATCTCCGCGCAGGCCAGCTTGCTGGACCAGTAGCAGTCCTCCCCGGTGAGGAGGTCCTCCATCGGGGAGATGCGGCCGAAGAGCCAGTCGCTGAACGTCATGTCGTCGGCACAGTTGCGGAAGACCGTCATATACGCGTGGCTGTGGGCGTTGACGAGGCCGGGGATCAGAAGACGGCCGGTGCCGTCGAAGGTCCTGTCGGCGGAAAAGCCCTGGGGAATGCTCCCGACGGAGGCGATGCGGCCGTCGGAGACGCAGACGTCCGTGACCCGTTCACCGTCCGGAAGGACGGCAAGAATATTCCGGATGAGAAGATTCATGACAGATTCTCCTTCAGCAGATATTATGTGTAAAATGCATGTTTTACTGTAACAGAAACGGCGCCCTGCCGCAAGGGCGGCGGACATGAAAAAAGCCGGAAAAACCCGAAAAAGCCTATCATTTCAGACGGCTTTGTGATAGAATATAACAGTTATAGTAGGCGCATTGCGCGCCGGCGGAAGGAGACGCGCCGATGAAGCGCTTTTTGAAAACAGGAGTATGTGCCGCGCTGGTTTTGATGCTCTGTATGCTCCTGACCGGGTGCCTCGGCACGACAGCGGATGAACTGTACCGTCTTCCCCGGTCCTCGGAGCGGAGTACGCGGATCCAGCGCAGCATCGACGAGAGAGTGGACAGCGGACTGGAGTTCTCGGCGCCCGTGGCGGGATACAACCGGCAGGCCATCCAGCAGTATGATCTTGACGGCGACGGGATCCAGGAGGTCATCGCCTTTTTCCGAACGGAGGGGGATGCCCCGCTGGAGATCGACATCATCAGGGAAGAGAACGGGGAATACCGGCTGGCCTCCCAGATCTTCGGGGAAGGCAGGGCCGTGGACAGCGTCCAGTACACGGATATGGACGGAGACGGCATCAGCGAGCTCCTGGTGGGGTGGCAGATGAGCGCACTGGTCAAGGTGCTCGACATCTACAGCGTCAGGGATTACGAGCCGGTGCTGATCGCCGAGTCGGCGTACAGTTCCTATATCTGCTGCGATATGAACGACGCCAGGGGAGATGAAGTGCTGATCCTCAGGGATCCCGGAACGGAGACCGCGGGGGAGGCAATGCTGTACATACTCATGGAAGACGGGGAGATCATCACCTCCTCCGCTGCGCTTTCCCGCGAGGCGGAAGCCATCTCCCGCGTCCAGAGCGGAGAGACCGCGGACAGGCATACGGCGGTCTTCGTCGACAGCATATGCGGGGGCGGCATCGTCACGGACGTCCTCGCCATGCGGGACGGCGCGCTGTACAATATCGTCATGGACAACCGCACGGAAAACACGACGGTGAGACCCATGACCGTCTACTGCTCGGACATAGACCGGGACGGCGTCATGGAGATCCCAGAACCCAGACAGGTGTATTCCCAGACGGAAACGCCGTATTACGTGATCTACTGGAACACCCGCACGGTCCGGGGCTTCTCGATGGAGAAGCTCTGCACCTACCACAATTTCACCGACGGATGGTATCTGGTGCTTCCCGAGGAGCTGGCGCAGGCGCTGTCCGTGCGCCGGCTGGACTCCGTGTCCGGCGAGCGGACGGTGGTGCTGTCCACCGTGAGCGGAAACAGGGACGATCCCACGATCACCGACATTCTCGCGATCTACACGCTGACCGGGGACAACAAGGCGGAACGGGCGGCCATGACCGGGCGCTTCCTTCTGGCGGATGACGACAGAAGGCTGTTCGCGGCCTCGATACTCAGCGGCGGTCAGGACGTGATAACGGAAGAACAGATCGGGGAGGCCTTCTCCCTGATCCGGACAAGATGGCTGACGGGAACCTACTGAAACGGGGGAGTGGAGCGATGAAAAAAATACTGGTACTTGAGGATGAGACGAGCATCCGGAGCTTCGTCGTCATCAATCTGAAACGCGCAGGCTATGATCCGATCGAAGCGGGGACTGGCGCGGAGGCTTTCGAAAAGCTGAAGGAGAACCCGGACATCCGCGTGGCCCTGCTGGACATCATGCTTCCCGACATCGACGGTTTCGAGGTGTGCCGCAGGATCCGCGCCTCCGATTCCAGGATGGGCATCATCATGCTGACGGCCCGCACCCAGGAGATGGACAAGGTCACCGGGCTGATGACCGGAGCGGACGACTACGTCACCAAGCCCTTCTCGCCGGCGGAACTGACGGCGAGGGTGGACGCCCTGTACCGCCGTCTGGGCGGCGAGGATACCGCTGACAGCAGCGTGCTGGTCCAGGGGCCGTTCCGGCTGAACACCCGGAACCGCACGCTGGAGAAGAACGGGGAGAGGATCAAGCTGACCCAGGTGGAGTACTCCATCATCAAGATGTTCATGGACAACCCCGGAAAAGCCCTTTCCAGGGAGGATATCCTGAACATCGTCTGGGGCCGCGATTATTTCGGGGAACTGAAGATCGTGGACGTGAACATCCGCCGTCTGCGGATCAAGATCGAGGATGATTCCACCAACCCCACGTACATCACCACCGTATGGGGATACGGCTATAAATGGGGGATCTGACGCGGGAGCAGAAGCCACGGAAAGGCGGTGAGCGCGTGAAGCAGAAAAAACGGGGAACGATGAGGACCAGGTGGATGCGCCGTACGGTCGCAGCCGTATCGGCCGTCCTGATCGTCGTTCTCGTGCTTTTCTTTGTGTTTGTCACGAACTATTACTATTCCGCCATCCGGACGGGACTGGCCGCCAAGGCAAAGACGGCCACGGGCTTTTTCGCCAACTACGTTTCCGGCACCTACTCGGAGTACTACGACACGGCTTACCGGTATGCGGAGACCTTTGAGGACGGGGACAGGCTGGAACTGCAGTTCATCGATACCAACGGAAGGATCCTGCTGTCCACCAACAGCATGACCACCGGCGGCCGCCCGGGAACGGCGGACGTGTCGCACGCGCTGGATACGGGGGTCATGTCGACATTCGTCGGTCGTGCGCTGTCCGGGGAGAGGATCATCGCCGTATCGGCGCCGATCCTGTATTCCAGCGGCGAGACGGCGGGCATCATGAGATACATCTCCGCGACGTCCGCCGCGGACCGCCAGGTCTTCCAGGCCTGCCTGGTGGCGGTGTGCGTGGCGCTGATGTTCCTCTTTGTGGTCGTGTCCCTGAATCTGGTCTTCATCCGGTCCGTCATCGAACCGGTCAGCGAGATCACGTCCATGTCCAAGAGGATAGCGGCGGGCAGCTACGGGATCCAGATCGAGAAGACCTATGACAACGAGATCGGCGAGATGGTGGACTCCATCAACGAGATGTCGCTGAAGATCGGCCAGTCGGAGAAGATGCAGACGGAATTCATTTCATCCGTTTCGCATGAACTGAGAACGCCTCTGACCGCCATCACGGGCTGGAGCGAGACGCTGCTGTATGACGAGGAGAACAGCCCGGACGCCCGCAGGGGACTGTCCATCATCCTCAGGGAAGCGCGCAGGCAGACGAAGATGGTGGAGGAACTGCTGGAATTCACGCGCATAGAAGACGGCCGCTTTACGCTGAACGTGGAGCAGATCGACGTGTGCGCTGAACTGGAGGATACGATCTTCACCTACCGCGAACTGCTGCAGCAGGACGAGATGGAACTGGTGTACGAGCCGTCCGACGAGGAGATCCCCAACATCCCCGGCGACCCGGCGAGGCTCCGCCAGGTGTTCCTGAACATCTTCGACAATTCCGCAAAATACGCGCGGGAAGGCAAGGTCATCGAAGTGTCCGTTAAACCGGACACGAACTGTGTTAACATAATCATCAGAGATCACGGCCCCGGCATACCCGAAGGGGAGCTGGAGAACGTCAAACAGAAATTCTACAAGGGCAGCAACGCCAAGGAACGGGGAAGCGGCATCGGCCTTGCCGTATGCGACGAGATCATCCGTTACCACGGCGGATCGCTGATCCTGGAAAACGCGGAGGGCGGCGGTCTGCAGACCACGATCCGGCTTCCGTATACCGCCACCGGAGAGACCTGACGTCCGGATACGGCGGACCCTAGGAGGGACCCATGAGCAACAACAGAAAAGACCGTTCCGGCGGAGTGAAGTTCTTCACCTCCGTCGGCGGGCAGGCCCTGCTGGAGGGCATAATGATGAGGGGGCCTGCGAGGCAGGCCATCGTATGCAGCACACCCGACGGATACGTCACGAAAGTGGAGGAGATCCATCCGCTGAAGGACAGGTATCCCGTTCTGGGATGGCCCGTGATACGAGGGGCGGTGGCGTTCATCACCAGCATGATCACGGGCGTGAAGGCCATGATGTTTTCCGCCTCCTGTCTCCCCGAGGAGGAACAGGAGGAGCCGGGCCGCTTCGAGCAGTGGATCAGCCGGCACTTCAACGACAGACAGACGGAGAAGATGCTGATCGGCACGTCCGTTTTCCTCGGGACCGTTCTGGCGGTGGGCCTGTTCTTTCTGCTCCCCACGGTGCTTACCGGGCTTTTGGGGGATCTGGGGGGCAGCCGCCTGCTGAAGAACCTGATCGAAGGCCTGATCCGCATTGCCATCTTCATCGGCTATCTGGCCCTGACCACCAGGATCAAGGAGATCAGCCGCGTCTGGCAGTACCACGGGGCGGAGCACAAGACCATCTACTGCTACGAGAAGGAACTGGAGCTCACGGTGGAGAACTGCCGGGAGCAGTCCCGCCTCCATCCGCGCTGCGGGACCAGCTTCCTGTTCCTGACCATGATCATCTCCATCCTGGTGTTCGCCCTGGTGTCATGGAAGAACGTGTGGATCCGGCTGGTCCTGCGTCTGGCGCTGCTTCCCGTGGTGTTCGGCCTGAGCTACGAACTCATCAAGTTTGCCGGCCGGCACGACAATCTTCTGACCAGGATCATCTCGGCCCCCGGCAAGGGGCTGCAGCGGCTGACGACCAAGGAACCGGACGACGATATGATCCGGGTGGCCATCGAGGCGCTGAAAATGGTGATCCCGGAGAAGAAAGAGGAAGCGCTCTGGTAGGAGGAACGCCGATTGAAGACTTACAGTGAGATCTATCTTGCCGCCGGTAAAACGCTGCGCGGCGCCGGCGTCGAGGCCTCCAATCTGGAGGCGCGGCTGATGGCGGCGGCCGCTACCGGAAAAACGGTGGAGGAGTTCCTGCGGGACGCCCGTCTGTACGTGGCGGACGACAGCTTCGAGAAGGCCATGGACGATATGGTCCGGAGACGCCTTGCGGGCGAACCGGTGGCCTATATCACCGGACTGTGGGAGTTCCACGGACTGCCGTTGCTCATAACGCCGGACGTGCTGATCCCCCGGGACGACACAGAGGTCCTGGCCGACCGGGCCATCGCCTTCGCCCGGGAGGCGGAGAGAGAGATCAGGATGCTGGACCTGTGCTGCGGCAGCGGGTGCATCGGCCTCGCCGTGGCCGCGGAGATCCCGGGGATCCGGGTCGTGATGGCGGATATCTCGGAGAGGGCGTCGGCGGTGGCCCGCCAGAATGCCCTGAGAAACCGGCTGACGCGCTGCGTGACGTGCCTGACGGCCGACGCGCTTCAGGCGCCTCCCATGCTGCTCGGAAGGTTCGATCTCATCGTATGCAACCCGCCCTACATCCGGACGGACGAACTGGAGACGCTGGACGTCTCGGTGCGGGACTACGAGCCGCGCGAAGCCCTCGACGGAGGGGAGGACGGACTGACGTTCTACCGCGCCGTGGCGGAAAAATGGCGCGCGGTGCTGAAGCCGGGCGGCGCCCTCATGTTCGAATGCGGCGAGGATCAGAGCGCCGCTCTGAGGGAGATCCTGGCAGACAGGGGATTCACGGATATCGAAACCGTACTGGATACCCGCGGCATCGAGCGGGTAGTGACCGGAAAACTGCAGACTGAAGAAAAGGAAGGATGACTGAAATGGCTGAAAAGAAGAAGATCGCTCCCGCTGCGCCGGCCCCGGCCGAAGACAAGAAAAAAGCACTGGAAACGGCGATCCTCCAGATCGAGAAGGCCTACGGCAAGGGAACCATCATGCGCATGGGAGACGGCAGCCAGGTGAACGTGGAAGCCATCCCCACGGGTTCGATCTCGCTGGATCTGGCCCTCGGGATCGGCGGCGTGCCGCGCGGCAGGATCATCGAGATCTACGGGCCCGAATCCTCCGGCAAGACGACGCTCGCCCTGCACATCGTGGCTTCCGCCCAGAAGATGGGCGGGGAAGTGGCCTACATCGACGCGGAACACGCTCTGGAGCCCGCCTACGCCCGCGCGCTGGGCGTGGACATCGAGAGCATGCTGATCTCTCAGCCGGATACCGGAGAGGACGCTCTGGCGATCACGGAGACGCTGGTGCGCAGCGGAGCCGTCGACGTTGTGGTCATCGACTCGGTGGCCGCGCTCGTCCCCAGAAGCGAGATCGAGGGCGAGATGGGAGAGAGCAGCGTGGGCGTCCTGGCGCG
>Ga0310696_10008098_pt1 | contig 12283 bp, 11 predicted proteins | sample AusTroGonzalo_MG_4_FD_203885 | JGI IMG/M metagenome (GOLD analysis project Ga0310696, IMG submission 203885) | Bovine rumen microbial communities from tropical cattle in Woodstock, Queensland, Australia - Gonzalo_02 (v2) (version 2) | ecosystem: Host-associated > Mammals > Digestive system >... | reverse complement strand
ACACCACTCGTGTGATGTTTACCACCATCAACCAGCGCAATCCCAAGTATGGAAATGAGAATTGCGAGATGTTCCGCCCCAACAGGCGTGCTGTGATGAAGCGCGGTTTCATAAATATGTATCACGACATGCCTGGCTATATGGAGCATCATATCCGTTGGCAGCTTATAGCCAAGTTCGGTCGCCGTGTGTATTTCGAAATGCGCAAGGGCGATCGATTGATCACCCCTGCGCAACAGGAAACCATTCTAAATGTATGTCGTGCCAACGGCTGGCAAGGCCCCATCAATTACGATGGCGAACAAGAAGACTGGTTGTGGTAGTCTTTACTCTATCGTACCAGAGGCAATCTCGTTGCCTTCCTTGTCGAAGGTGTAGCACTTGTTTACCATGCCGCCATGGTTCTCCATAGCTTCAAGGAAGGCGCGAAGCTTATCGCCGCTAGTGCTGGCATGAGTGCTGACATTACCATTGAATAAGATTGTCTTTTCCCAGACAGGATTGCCTTCGGTGGTGATACCCTCGACAAACATCTTCTCAGTGATGGGATAGACGTTTGTCACCTTCACACCCTCGAGATCAGTGTTGTCTTTAACCCTTACTTTAACTCTAATGCCGAAGGTAGAGGGCATGTTGATGCTGCTAACGGTCTTCTCCCATGTAGCTACACCGTCCTTAACAGTCCATGTGACATCCTCAGTGGCCAATTTGTTGTCATTGCCATAGTAGGTGATGGTGTAGTCGCAGAGTTGCGACATCTGTTCAGTCACGCTGAAGGTGTAGTGTGCACCGATGCCCAAGATCTCTTCTTTCTTCGGTGGGTTGTTGTCATCATCATCGTCGCCTCCGCAGGCGGTGAATACTGTTGTCATCATTGTGCAGCAAAGGACGGCTGCAAGCGTCATCATAAACTTTTTCATTTTTCTCTTTTTTATTGATTAATAATTGAAATCTGCTGCAAAATTACATATCATCACATAAACTAATGTCTCACAGACGGAAAAATATGTCTCATATCAGGAAAAAGCGTTTATAAATGTTATTTATCTTCTTTTGTCATATAGAAATTCTCTTTGTTTACCTTGCCGTCATTGCCCATTTTAGTCGGTACCATTTCTATCTTGGTTCCTGACTTGTCGATGGAGATTGCGTATTTTTTTACAAATTCCGATTCGTTGAATTTTCTTTCACAGTCTTTTGTATATGCCTTGTAGTCTTCCACGAAATAATTCGTTTGTTTCTCCATGCCCGGCTTGGCAGTAACGTTGCTGGCATCTGTCTCGAATTTCGATTCCTTTGCATCCTCCTTGGCCAGCCGTCGCAACAGCTCCACCGTATTGTCCATGTCGTGGATAACCATCATAGCCAAAAGACGGGCGTCGGCATTCTTCTGCTTCTGCTCGAAATATTGAGCAGTGCCAAACGTCAGCACGATGGAAATGGTGGTTCCGAGGAATGTAAGCAACAGTTCCTTGAACCATCCTTTTCCGCTTATGTCGCGCCCGAACTTGGGCATCTTGAATTTCGCATTCATGCCGATCTGGTTTTATCAGTCGATGGAGATGACTTTAAGATTCTCGCCAGCGTCGAGAGCACTCTTGATGTCCTTGCCACCGCTCTGCACCTTGCAGCGACTGATGTCGCCGCCTTCCACGGCCTCAATCTTAAGTTTGCCAATCTGCGACTTGGCCTCACGTCCGGCAACGGTCTTGATGGTATATACGCCCAAGTGGAGACCCTCACAAGCGCCCTCGTCACTACCTAGGTCGATGTATACCTCCTTCTGCTTATCCTTCTTGGCAGCAGCACCTTCAATGATGTTGGCCTCCAATGGACGGTACTTGTTGAGCCAAGCGCTGATGCGATTTGAAAAACGACTGATGGCATCGCGGATAGCCTTGTCAGAATCAGAGTACGAAGAGCTACCCATGCCTGAACCGCTAAACGAAGGGCTGGCTACTACCTCGCCCGTCTTTGCATCTTTCAGTGTAAGCATTGCCTCAACCACACCTGTATAGTTGGTTGTTATCTGTGTCTTCCCGTCTTTATCCTTCCATGTGCGACTATCTGTCTTGGCCTTTATGTTGGTGATGACGGCATCAGCCACGAGGTTGCCCTCTTCCATCACATCATCTAAATTCATCAGCCCTTCGTTAAATCGGAAGCGACGAGAGTTGGATAGTCCCTTGATAATAGCGTTTTTTACGTCTTCTTCATACTTGGTAGCCTGCACGTCTGCCTTACCGGTCAGTACGCCCGACAACACCTTGCCAATGGTTTCGCCAGTTGATAGTTTCTCGTTGTGGTGGGTGTACTGCACATTGCCAAGCGTGATACGATACGTCCGGTTTCTGTCTGTCTGAGCATTTTGTGCAGATACTGTCATTGCGCAGCAAAGGACGGCTGCGAGCGTCATAATTGCTTTTTTCATTATTATTTATGATTAGAATTTGTACTCTTTAAGTATTTTTTGTCTGCCGTCAGGATGGCGGGTCTTGAAGATAACCACCTTGCCGCTTCTGCCTTGAAGCTTAGTCTTCAGGTTCTCGTAACAAGCATCGCAGACTTCTTTCACCTGGCCATCGGCACCGCCCATGATGGGGTCTAGACCTACTGAGAATCTGATGGCTGTGTCGAAAGGACCGCAGGCATCCTGATAGTCGAAGTCGGTGCTGAAGGATTTGTAACTGTAGAAGGCGTTTGAATCGTTCATTCCATTAAAGTCGTCTTCTAGTTTTTCGCATGAAGAGAGCGTGAAGCACGAAATTGTAAGCAGCAATGTTGTGGCTACTGTCATTAATGTTGTTGTAAGTTTTTTCATAACTAACATAATGTTTAAAGTCTTTAATTGTTTATACTATTTTTCGTTCTTGCTATCGATTTTTAAATCGGTGGCAAAGGTACGGTAAGGCGGGGAAACATGTGTGTCACCTATACAATTTTTTGTGTCAATTTTACAAAAACCGCATTTTCAGCAGTGCCACAGCGTAAAAACGAGGTAAAAAATAGGGAAAAGTGTTCGATTGTTCCGCAAAAAAGTGTAACTTTGCAGCAATTTATCAATAACACTTATGAAAAAGAGCAGATATATAATCAGATTGATAGTTTTTGTAGCTGTGGTGTCCCTGACGATAGGCTGCACAAAGCCTGACCGTAGTGAGGAGGCGACACAGCTTAAAAACGAGCTCCAGGAAATATTATTCTCGAACCCAGAAAAAGTATTAGCACGGGTAGACAGTGCTGAGCAGGCTGGTGTGTTTTCGGAAACTACGGCCAATCTGATCCGGTGCAATGTCTACGGACAAATGGGCAAGACGCAATTGGCTATTTTCTATGGCGAACAAGTCAAGAATAGTCCCGGACTCAGAAACGAAGGCGTTAACTATTATTCTGCCCTTCTCCAACTTACCTCGCTGCTAAACAAAAATGGCGAATGGGGAAAGGCCAACCATCTGACTGACGAGATCATTGCCGACGCGGACAAGGGTGGTTTGGATGAGCAGATGGCCCTGCGGATAAAAAGTCGCGCGCTTACCACCAAAGCTAGTTGCGAGGAGCATATGGGGCACATGGAAGAGGCCGAACGCTATTATCAGGAAGCTATCGACCTGATGATGGGAGTAACACAGCCCAAGGATTACTGGATTATAGATGCCCTGGTTGTAGCCGTAATAGAAACCACGGAGTTCTACCTAGAGCATGACCTGCCTCACAAGGCTCTGCCTTTGGTGGCTAACAGCGATACGGCCCTGGCCCGTATGGCGCGCTGTCCCGACATGCCCAAGAATATCCTGAACGTACGCAGCAACAACCTGACTATCAACCAGGCCCTCAACTATGCCGCCAACGGTTTTTACGACAAGGCCGAGGCTCTCTACCAGAAACATAGGCAGGCTCCGAATCCGTCGCCCTATGACTTGGTAGCCGATGCCCGCTACCTCACAATAGTTGGTCGTTATGACGAAGCCATCCGCCAATTTCGCCAGACCGATTCTCTCTATCTGGCCCGGGGCAGCTCCATCAATAGCTCCTACATTACCAACTACATGATGAGCCAGTACAAGGCATTGAAAAAGGCTGGACGCACCGACGATGCCATGGTATACGCCGACCGCATGCGCCATCTGACCGACTCTATTCATCTGGAGGAACGAAAGATTGACGTGGAGCAGCAGCAGGAAATCCGTCAGAAGGAGGCAGAGATTACCAGCCGTCGCCAGTCGCTCATCATCCACCGCATCATTCTCGTTGCTGTTGTTCTCATCTGTCTGCTCATAATATACATGCTTTGGCGCTCTTATAAATATAATAAGGTGTTGACGGAGAAAAACCGACGATTGTTAGACGAGATTGAACAGCGCGAACAGGAGCAGCAACAGGCTATTGAACAGTTAGAAGCCGCACCAGAGGCTGAACTCACCACTGGTCAGCAACTTTATCGTCGCCTCTGCGAACTGATGAAGCAGCCCGACCTCTTCACCGACCCCGACACCAATCAGGACACGCTGGCACGTAAGTTAGGCACCAACCGAACGTATATCCACGATGCCATTCGCGAATGTGCCGACCAGACGCCCGCTGATTTCATTAACAGTTACCGTCTGCGTCACGCCGCGCACTTGCTTTCTACCACCGACGACTCTGTTGGTCTCATCGCAGAACTCTGCGGACTATCCCGCCGCACCTTCTACCGCCTTTTCAGCGAAACTTACGCCATGTCGCCTTCCGACTATCGTCATGTTGCAAAAAAGTAGAAAAGTCCCATTTCATCGATAAAACAAAGCTCGCTTTTTAAACATGCGCCACTACCTATACCTCATATTATTATGCGCCATACTGACCGTGACGTCAGGTTGCTCTCATTGCAGCGAGACGAAGGACGACGAGAAGGTAAAAGCAGCGTGGCAACGGTATTACGAAGCCTACGATGCTAAGAACCTGAACCGAACCCTGACCGTCATCGACAGCATGGAGACAGAGAAGATTGTCAGTACGCCAAAGGCCAACCATCTGCGTGGACTAGTCTACGACCAAGGCTGGCAGATGAAGATCGCTGAGCATTTTTACAAGAAGTCTTACCAAGGCTATGCCTCAGACCCTGCACAGGATTGGGGCTCCTATGCCGATGCAGGCTACCGCTGGGCTTATTTGCGTTTTCGTCGAGGCGACACTGAGGGCGCAATGAACATCACCACCGGGCTGCTGCAGCAAGCAAAAGAAAACGAGGAGTTCCCCAAAAAGCAAAAGTCTGCTTTGCTGATGCTCATGGCCGAAATCCAGCTTCAGCTGCACCTGTACGACGAGGCCCGTATCACGGGACAGAAAGTCTATGAGGCAGTACAACTAGATGCTGATAACGAGAACCAAAGAGAATTGGATATAGCATGGGCCTGTATCAACATATCTGATATTCACCACAAAACAGGAGACACCGAAGGGGAAATGGCATGGCTTGACCGCTGTGCAAAAGCGCTAACCCGTGCCAAGCAATGCGACTCGCTGATGATTGAGGAATGGAAAGGCCATGTAGCTCTCAAGCGAGCATTGTGCCAGATAGAATTAGGCCGTGCTGCCGAGGCTGCCGCCACCTTTGCCGCCATCCCCCGTAGCCGTCTGATGGAGCCAATAGGCTACAGAGAGGCAGCCGACTATCTGATGGCTGATGGTCGCTACGACGAGGCAGCTGACTGGTACGAACGCATTGACAGCACCTATTTGACTACCGACGGCGCCAAGATGACTTTCGACATCATCGCTGAACGTCTCTCTCCCCGCTACACGGCCTACCGCAAAGCTGGTCGACATGCAGAAGCACTAGTACTTGCCGACAGTGTCAGCGCTGCTATCGACTCTGCCATCGTCTGGCAGAAGCAAAATGATGCGGCTGAGCTGGCGGTCATCTATCAGACCCATGAAAAGGAGCTAGCACTGAACGATGCCAAAAGCGAGACTCGAATCCATCGTATACTGCTTGCCGCTGCTATCCTAGTCATCCTACTAATAGGTTACCTGTTCTGGCGTACACGAAAATATAATAAGGAACTCCTTGAGAAGAACCGCCGATTGTTGACAGAGATTGAAAAGCGCGAACAGGAGCAACAACAGGCTATTGAGCAATTGGAGGCCGCACCCGAGGCAGAACTCACATCCGAGCAACAACTCTACCGCCGCCTCTGTGAACTGATGAGGCAGCCGGACATCTTCACAGATCCCGACACTAATCCGGATACGTTGGCGCGTATGCTAGGCACCAACCGAACGTACATCCACGATGCCATTCGCGAGTGTGCCAACCAGACACCCGCTGATTTCATTAACAGCTACCGTCTGCGCCACGCCATCCATTTGCTTTCTACCACTAACCACTCCGTAGGTCTCATTGCCGAACTCTGCGGACTATCCCGCCGTACCTTCTACCGCCTTTTCAGCGAAACTTACGCCATGTCGCCCTCTGACTATCGTCATGTGGCAAAAAAGTAGAAAAGTCCCATTTCATCGATATAACAAAGCTTGCTGTGTCGCGGTAGGCTTTGTTTTTTTATGCTGTGCCACAGCCAGAAATGTAAGTTTTGTAGAATTGACACAAAGATTTGCAAGGGTGACACACATGTTTCCCCGCTTTACCGTACCTTTGCCACCGATAATAAATAAGTAAAGCGTATGGAAATAAGTCTTATCCTCACCGTAGCCCTCGCCGCCTCCTTCATCGTGGTTGTGCTGGTGTTAGTGGCTGTCATTGTTTACCAGCGGTGGCAGATCGGTGACAAAAATGCCACACTGGGGCGCTTCATCGACGAGAATGAGAAGATGCGCCGCAAGATTGACCGCGCTGGAATCATATAACCCCTTATACCTATATATTATATAAGAAAAAGTAATTACCATAAATAATAAACTATATGAAAAAGATTTTCTTTCTGATGGCAATGACCATCTTGGTTCTGGGCTTCACCGCTTGCACCGACAACGACGACAACCCGACGCTGAATCAGACTGATCCTAAAGCTCTTGTGGGAACATGGGTCTGCGACCTCTCGGGTAAAACCTTTTCCATTTGGAACTACGGCAAGGCATGGAATGTGTGGACATTTAATGCCGACGGCATAGGTGTGTGTGACACGTACTTCATGGCTGGCGGGGAGCCAGTTGCCGTGCAGCACCAGCCATTCACCTACACTGCCGAGGCCGGCAAACTGGTTACCGTGATGGACGACGGCCCTTGGGACTGGACGTATAAAGCCGTGGATGGCAAGCTGGCGATAGGCTATGAGGGTGGTAGCGTGATGACCTTCGACAGGGCCGATGCTGCCCAAGCCACCCAGTTCGACGAGTGGAGCAAGCGCGAACTGCTGGCAGTGCCCGGCCTTCAGGCCCGCTATACCATATTCGTCTATGGCAATGCAGGCGGCAAGATGGATGATATCATCGAGAAAGACCTTTGGGAGGCGGTCAGGCCCTACCTAAAGGACTCGACCAAGGTGCGCGTGGCTGTCCTCTACAAGTACGGCCAGAACACCAGCAGTCAGGTGACCGATGACGGCGATGTGGTGTGGTTCGAACTGAACAGCGAGACCGACCTTGACTGCTTGCACGAGGAGGGCCTGAACGCGCTCGATATGCACACCGAGGCCATCGCCACAAAGCTCTACGATCCCAACACCATCCACCAGTTCATCGAGTTCAGCAGTCTCTTCTGCCCCGCCGAGGAATACATCTTTGCCATTTGGGGCCACGGCACCGGCTTCGATCCTATGAACGACATCCCGGACAAGTATCACGAAAGCCCTAATTTTACGCGTGGTGTCATTGGCGACGAGTGGAACAACCACGAGCAGTTGGATATGTACGAACTCTCACAGGCCATCAAGGCCACGGGCCGCGCCCCGCTGAAGGCTATCTTCTTCCACAACTGCCTAATGGGCAACATGGAGTCGCTGACCGAACTGCGCGACGCAGCCGAATACATAGCCTGCTCCGCCCACATACTCAATAGCGACTACACCGTGCTGCCCGCCTTCATCAGAGGACTCATAGAGAAAGACAATGTGGAGGATGCCTTCGCTTACATGCTCAACGATATCACCCCCGCATGGCAGGAGTGTTACAGCCATGATGAGGGCAAGGCCGTAAACGGCGACTTCAAACTGCTGCACACCAGCGAACTCGACGGCATCATAGATGTCACCCGCCGACTGGCTGACCGGCTCGTTGCCCTGTATCCCACGCAGAAGGAGGCCATCGATCTCGCCACCAAGCAGGTTTATCGCTTCAGAACTTATGGCGATAACCTCAACTATAGTTACTTCGATCCTTTTTTCGACCTACAGGACTACGCCGACAAACTGGCCGCAAACACTGGCGACGCTGAGTTAAATACTATCGCACAGGACATGAAGCAGGCCTTCGACCAAGCCATCCTCCAGCGTGCTGACATTAGCTGGAGCGTACAGCATCTCGACCACTACAGCCTCAGTGTGTGCCTCTACCACCAGGTGTTCTACAATTATGACTTCATCGGAGCTGGTAGTACCATTAAGAGCAACATAGGCGAGGGCTACGAGCAAAGTACCTTCCATAAACTGACCGGCTGGGGCAACTTCCTCCGCATCAACACCGGCCTGCCATGGGGTAATCCCACCAGCGGTGGCGGCGGACCAATTGACGCACAATAATTAATCATTTTAATATCAACGACGATGAAAAAGTATTTTATGACGCTCGCAGCCGTCCTTAGCTGCACAATGACAATGACGGTGTTTACCGCCTGTACCAATGACAACATTGACAACCCGATGTCACAGTCCGAACCAGAGAAAGAACTGGCAGAGTACACGATCATGTACTACGGACACGGCGGCGGTAATAGAGAGTATTATTACCTATCAAAGATTGGAGACTTCTACCATGCCGGAGAAGAGGCTTACAAGCATGCTAATGTGGTGGTGCAGTATAAGTTCTCTACTGCCGAGAACATGAAAGCCCAGGGCGGTTATGACGATAATGCCTGCCAAGAGTTTGGCGGAAAGACCTCCCGCTGGGTTGTAGATCCTTCAAAGTCATTCCAGGAGCAGGTATATTCTCGTTCTAGCATCTATGGGGACGACAATGCAGACCACACCTGTGCTGACTCGTTGACGAACTTCATCAACTGGGCAGCCAAGGCCTGTCCCGCAAAGAAGTACATGCTTATCGTGCATGACCATGGCGGTGGCTATACGCCTGCTGACGATTTGCCAGAAAGTGCCGGAGCCAACACCCGCGGCTTGGTATATGACGATGGACGCGACAACAAGCACTTCACTGTCAAGAGCTTCACGCGAGCCATCCGTCAGGCCGATGTCCATATAGAGACTCTCTTCATGGATGCCTGTCTTATGAATTGTCTGGAGTATCAGTTCGAGTTGCAGGATATCTGCGACTATGTCATCGCCCCCACATACTCGAAGCCATCGATTGACGGAGCCTACAGAATGCTGCCTAAACTGCTAGGCCAGCCCTCGGTGAACATCGAACAGGCGCTGGACGACTACTGCAAGGCTTGTGTGGCAAGCTGGGACGAGGCATGGAACATTGACGAAACCACACCGCTATATACCGATATGACCGTCACCCGCACTTCCGGTATCGCACATCTTGGCGAGATGCTCCGCGAGTTTACCGACCGTCTCTGCGATACATACCAGAATGGCACCGATGCCCAGCGTCAGGCCATCGATAATTGTACAGCCAGTGCCATCAAGGTGCAGCTGAACCAGCCCAACTATGATGCCATCAAATACGTCAAGTCTATCGTCAATGCTCTGCCCGAGGTCTATGGTGAAGAGTTCTACAACCAGATGAAAGAAGCCTTCAACAACTGCATCGTAGCACAGTACTTTAGCAAGTATCTCACTGCCCACAACTATATGGTAGATTACAGCGTGCTGCTCGGGTTCCAAGGTGCATATGCGTACACTTTATGGAGGAATGACGATGTCAACAACTCCCAGAAGCCAATCGCTGAAATTATATATGCCGAGGATGGCAAGACGTACATCTTCAAGGTTAGTCCCACTGATAATCCCGAATACTACGAATCGACATTCTTCGCTGAAGACAATCCATGGGGTTCCACGCTAGCTGATACCTACGAGCAATTGGCTTTCGACAAAACAGTAGGTTGGAGCCGCTGGCTACGCCTAAACAACCAGCATCCCAACTTGTTCTGTCCGAAAGACTTGTACTTTGAACTGCCCTGGCCGGTAGAAAACAATGAAGGTGAATAATTAATTCAGAAATGATATAAAAATAGAGCTCCCGCCAACTAGCGGGAGCTCTTTGAGTATTCGGAACAGAAAGACTGGTTGTGGTAGAAATTCGGGCAATGAATGCAGAAAAATAAGAAAAAGTTTGGAAGTGTGGATTATTTGTCATATATTTGCAGCGATAAGTATCATTTAATTGAAGGTAAAAGGCAAATATATGCTTAAATATCAATATATTGAATATTAATTTTTAGGTTATGGCAGACTTTTATGAATACTCCACACCAGAGCTTGTAAGGTTGCTTGGCAATCGATTCAAGGAGTATAGGATGATTTGTAATCTCACCCAGAAGGAGGTAGCGGATCAGTCTGGGATAGGGTTGACCACCATTCATAAGTTTGAAAATGGCACAGCTGGCAATCTGTCGCTTTCTACTTTTATCCTCCTTCTTAAGGTTGTAGGTAGAATTGATGCTTTGGATGATGTGCTGCCAGAGTTACCAGAGTCTCCTTATCTGATGCGTAGAGATGAAAAAAAAGCACAGCGAATACGTCACACTAAGAAATAAGCAGCTATGATAAGGTCGTTAAGAGTAATCCTGTGGGGAGAGGAAATAGGCCGATTGGCATGGGATGGTAAACGCCGATTGTCATACTTCATGTATAATTCGGATTTTGTTAAGAGGGGGCTAAATATATCTCCTCTGGTAGCCCCGATTGATGGTGTACGTAGTTTGGCTCCTGTTTGGGGCGAAGATGCCAAGATATACCAAAAACTACCAGCTTTTGTAGCCGATTCATTGCCTGATGCCTGGGGTAATCAGCTTTTCGACTTGTGGCGAATGCAGAATCACCTTTCAAATTCGGACATAAATCCTCTGGATAAACTGTCGTTTATTGGCAAGCGAGGTATGGGTGCATTGGAGTATTTACCTGAGCAGTCGCGCGAAAAGAAAGCGGAGAAGATAGACATAAAGTCGCTGGCCGATTTGGCTGAGCGTATATATAGTGAGAGGGAGAGTATTTGCATATTGCCCGATGAGTCTATCACTATGCAGTCATTGTTGACAGTAGGCACCTCTGCTGGTGGCAGGCAGCCCAAGGCTATCATTGCCATAGGTCGCGATAATGGTGAGATTCGTAGCGGACAGATATCAGGTCTTAAGAATTACGATTATTATCTGTTGAAGTTTGGTAATTCCCAATTCTGCTCGGCCGAAATAGAAATGGCGTATTATGAGTTGGCAACAAATGCAGGTATCAGGATGATGCCCTCGGAACTATATACTATTGATGGTGATAATCATTTTATTACCAAACGTTTTGATCGCGAAGACGACAAGAAAATATATACTCAGACACTGGCAGCTATTAGTCCTGATGCCGATAGTTATGAGCAGTTGATTTCCGTTTGTCGAAAGTTGCATCTGCCAGAGGCTGATTGCCAAGAGGTATTCCGTAGGATGGTATTTAATATTCTGGCAAATAATACCGATGACCATAATAAGAATTTCTCATTTATTATGGACGAAAATGGCGCATGGAAGTTGTCGCCAGCTTATGATATAACCTATATTATAGATAATGGAGGTTTTCTGCCTAACGAGGATCATTGCTTGTATATTCGTGCCAAACTTCGCAATATTACTCGCGATGACGTTATCCAGTTTGCTTTCGATAATGGAATCCGCAGACCTGATGCTATTATAAAAGATGTGGTAGGCTCATTGCATAATTTCCGCACCATCGCTACAAAATATGGTGTTGCTGAGCAATGGATAGGTAGGATAGAGGCAACGATTGTAGACCACCTGAAATCGTGGGGCGAATGGGAAGAGAAATAATGCTTAAAAATAAAGAGCTCTTGCTGGTAGGCAAGAGCTCTTTGAATATTTAGAATAGATAGGCTGCTGAGAGTATTCCGCAGCCTTTCTCATTTGCGCCTCCGCCACCGGCTTTTCTCCATATAGCGCTGATGCGGATATGCCAAATGTCAATACCGCCACCTAGGTATATACCAAGTTTGGTGGCCTTGCCGT
>Ga0310696_10008097_pt1 | contig 12285 bp, 1 predicted proteins | sample AusTroGonzalo_MG_4_FD_203885 | JGI IMG/M metagenome (GOLD analysis project Ga0310696, IMG submission 203885) | Bovine rumen microbial communities from tropical cattle in Woodstock, Queensland, Australia - Gonzalo_02 (v2) (version 2) | ecosystem: Host-associated > Mammals > Digestive system >... | reverse complement strand
AACATATAACGGTAATGCGAATTATACAACTGCCGAAAAAGCGGATGTTTATACTGTTCCTAGATTAAATACTCCAATTTCTGTAAATGTAACAAACATTACATATGGTGAAAACGAACTGATTAATGTAACTGTCAATAAAAACGCAACAGGTTACATTACAATACGTATTGGAGATCAAAGTTACACTAAAACAATTTATGATGGAATCGCTAGATTCAACATTTCAGGATTGGCTGCTAAAACTTACAGTAATGTTACCGTAATCTACTACCCTGATACTATTGACTATAACGGTAACACTACTAATATCACATTTAAAGTTAATGCAACAGATAACTATAAATTCAATGTAAAAGTTGATGATATTGAATACAAACAAAATGCTACCGTAAGGGTATCTATTGAATCATCAGCTACTGGAAATGTAACAATATTTATTAATCGAACCAATAAAGGAACTGTAAACCTTACAAATGGTGAGGCTATATTAAATGTCCCTGGTCTTGGGGGTGGTCACTATCTTGTAGAAGTAGTTTATAATGGGGACTCCTCATACTCTTCTAAACATAATGATAGTGCATCATTTACTGTACATCCTGCTAATTGGAAAGTGGGCTTAACTGAAGTGGATTATAAGCCATACGGTCAATATTCAACAATCAATGTAACTGGCATACCTAAGGATATTGCTGGTGTTAACATAACCATAACAATTGACGGCATTCCATATAATGTCACTATTAATAAAACTACCGGTAAAGCTACTTTAAGATTAAATAATCTCTCTGGAGGTTCACATTCAGCAGTTGTTAGTTATCCTGGTGATGTAAATTATACAAACATATCACAAAAATTATTCCCTAACATTCCTAAAGCAACTCCTACACTCAGATTAGATAACAGTACTGGAGATGTTGTTGCTACAATTGATAAAAATGCAACAGGTTATATAATATTCAATTTACCTACCGGCGAATTCCCTGTAGAAATTGTTGATGGACAAGCAACATTGACAAAAGATCACTTCATAATTGGAATGAACGGTATCATGGCATTCTATGACGGTGACGGCAATTACACATTTGCAAGAGAAAAAATAAGGGTTTATATTGACAAATATGATACAACAGTATCTGTCACTGCATCTCCTGAAAAAACTATTGCTGGTGACAATACTACAATAACAGTAACCCTAACTGGTGTAAAAGATGGTAATATTTTAATTGAAGTCAACGGATACAATTACACTGTTGAGTTTAACAATCATGTTGCTGAATTGAATGTAACATTGCCTGTCGGCACTTACACTCCTAAAGCATATTTCATTGGAAACAGCACACATAAACCTTCCAATGCTACTGGTGATCAGTTCACTGTTGCTTACAAACAAACTCCTATAATCACAATCACTGTTCCTAGTGTTGTTAAAGTTGGCGAAACCATTGAGATTCCTGTTTACTCCGATGGATATAACTTCACTGTTTGGATTAACGGTGTAAATCAAACCATTAAAGCTAATGGAAACATCTCATATTATGTTTCAAATATGGGAATCAAAACAATATTCGCTAACACTACGGAAAACGATGTTTATTACTCAGCTAACAAGACTGTAGTGTTCGAAGCTATCAAAACCAATGCTACATTGACCATTGCAGACATTCCTTCAGTAATCTACGTTGGTGATGAAATAACAATCACAGTTTCCAGCATTACTAATGGTACTGTAACAATTAAAGTGGACGATGTTGTAATCAATAGCGGAGATGTATTCACTCCTGGTCTTGAAGGCAAATACACAATTACTGTTGAATCTACTGAAACCGAAACATATTATGCAGGATCTGTTTCAAAAGTATTCAATGTAATCAAACGCGATTCACAAGTAAACGTAACAGCTACCGGAGGCAATGTTGTAGATAACGCAACAATCACTGTTCAAGTTCAAAGAAATGCAACCGGTTATGTAACAGTCAATGTGAACGGCACTAACTACACTATCAAATTGAACAGTACTGGTGGTGGATCTGTAAATATCACTGGTCTTGGTAATGGTACTTATTATGTCTATGCTACTTACCTTGGTGATGATCAATACTTGACTAGAGAAAACAACACAGAAACATTTACAGTTGATAAAATCCCAACTTCCCTTGAAGTCAGTGTTACAGACCCTGTAACTTACGGTGGCGTTGCAGCTATTAATGTTACTATGAATCCTTCCATAAACGATTATGTTGTTCTCAATGTTGCAGGTAAGAACTACACTGTTGCCATTGTGAACGGTAAAGGTAAATTCAATGCTACTGACCTAAATGTCGGACACTACACAGTAAATGTAACTTATGCTGGTGATTATAGATACTTGCCAAGCAGTAATGATACTGTTTCATTCGATGTTGTCGCAGCTGAATTGGATGCAAGTGCTGTCGGATTGAACGTAACCGTCAAAGAGAATGTTGGTATTGTAATCACTGTTCCTTCAGACTTCACAGGTAACGTATCAGTCAACGTATCAGGTGATGTAAGATACAACGATACTGCAATCTCATTAATCAACATCGGACAATTCAAAGCAGGCATATACACTGCAAACGTAACCTTCTATGGAGACAATAATTATAACAATAAATCTGTAACTGTAAAATTCAATGTAACCAGAGTCAATCCTTCCATTAATGTAACTATTGTTGATGCAACTTATCCTAAAGATGCCGTTGCCAACATTACCATTGGAAATAATGCCAACGGTACTGTCAAAGTCACTGTAGATAATAAAATTACATTCACTGGAAACGTAGTGAATGGTGTTGCCAGTGTCAATTTAACAGGATTGCCTGGAGGCAATAAAAACGCTACAGTTAGATTCATCTCTACTGATGATTACAACAATAATGTAACTTCCACTCTTTACAGATTCATTATCCTTCCAAACAATTCACTTATCGAAATTAAGGATAATAAAGCAATCTATGTGGTTGGTGAAGATGTAGACATTAAATTTAATGTGACTAATTCCACTGGAGATCTCGTGATTTATATTAATGGTGTATATAACGCTACATTAAAACCTAATCCTATCATTCATGACTTTAGCCGTACTTTAGGTGAAGGCATTTACACTATAACTGCGGAGTTAGCGGGTGATAGAAACTACACAGGATACACTACATCTGTTACATTCTATGTTGTTAAAAATAATTTGACAATCAGCGTTGATGACACAACCGATCCTGCAACCATTGTTGTAGGTACTCCTGTAACATTCACAGCCAATCTGAATGTATCTGTAACAGGTGATGTGATATTCACAATCAACGGTGCAAACTACACAGTACACGTTTCAAATGCTAATAATGCTACTTATGTATACACTCCTGTTGACAATACTACAATTAAAGTTGTTGCCACATTTGCAGGCAATGATACGTATAACTCCAATGCATCTGCTCAAAAAGAATTTAATGTAACTAGAATTACAACTTCAATAGGTGTCAGCGTTGCAGATCCTGTGAATTATGGTGGTGTTGCAACAATTACTGTTACTATGAATCCTTCCGTCAACGCTTCAGTTGTTCTCAATGTTGCAGGTAAGAACTACACTGTTGCAGTTGTAGATGGTGTTGGCAAATTCAATGCAACAGGTCTTGATGTCGCAAACTACCTGGTAAATGTAACCTATGCCGGCGATAGCAGATACGTACCAAGCAAAAACGACACTGTTTCATTCGATGTTGTCGCAGCTGACCCTGCGGTTGATGCAATCGGATTGAATGTAACCGTCAAAGAGGATGTTGGTATTGTTATAACTGTTCCTGGTGATTTCACTGGTAATGTATCAGTCAATGTATCTGGTGATGTTAGATACAATGCTAGTCCAATCTCATTAATCAACATTGGCAAATTCAATGCAGGCACATATACTGCAAATGTAACATTCTATGGTGATAATAATTATAATAACAAGTCAATAACCGTCAGATTCAACGTAACAAGAGTCGCCCCTGATATTACAGTATCCATTCCAGTGGTAACCTATCCTGACAATGCCCATGTCAATGTTACTGTAAACGGTGCTTCTGGTGTCATCAACATAACTGTGGACGGCAAAGTATTCAACGGAACTTTAGTCAATGGCGAAGTTACTATTGACTTAACCGGCTTATCAGGCGGTGAAAAAGATGCATTAATCAATTTCACAACTTCTGACGATTATTACTTCAATGCTACAACTGCCGTTAAATTCACAGTAAACAGGCATACATCTGCAATACAACTCGTCCAGCAAAATGAAAACGATGTTGTTGCAACAGTAACTTCTGGAACTACTGGAAATGTAACATTCTACATCAACGGCAAGAAACTAACCGCTGCAATCGATGCTAACGGTATAGCAAGATTAACCAACGTACTGACAATAGGAAACAATAACGTTGTCGCTGTTTATGCCGGTGACATCAACTACACAGGATCACAATCCAGTGAAAACTTCATAGTCGGTCAAACCGCTTCACTGGTAAATGTGACAGCAACAAATGTAACCTATGGTAAAGATTCAGTAATTACCGTTAAAGTTCCAACAATACAAACAGGATATGTAACAATAACAGTCAACGACACTCTCATTAACGTAACTGTTAAAATAGTAAATGGTGAAGCCAAATTCAATGCATCAGGCTTGGATGTTGGAAGATATATTGTAAACGTAACTTACATTGGTGATGAAAGCTACTCTGCAAATACAAACTCCACATACTTCAATATCACAAAAGCAGATTTAACTGCTAGCGGTATTGGATTGAACGTGACAGTTAAGGAAAATGCCGGAATTGTAATAAGTGTTCCTGATGACTTTGACGGTAAGGTTAAAGTCAATGTAACAGGATATGACGGCAATGCAGATCCATTGATTGACCTAGGCAAATTGCCTGCAGGTTCATACACTGCCAATGTAACATTCTATGATTCTAAAAACTATAATGACAAATCCGTACTTGTAAAATTCAATGTGGGCAGAGTAGCTCCGGTTGTTAATGTGACTATAGGTGACACTACCTATCCTAACAGTGCAGTTGCTTATGTAAACGTATCAGATTATGCAAACGGTACTATTAACATAACTGTTGGCGGCAAAGTATTCAACGCAACTGTTACAAACGGTGTTGCAACCGTTCAATTGTCTGGATTGTCTGGCGGCGTAAAAGTGGATTTAATCAACTTCACAGCTACAGACAAATATCATCTCAACCTGACTACAACAATGAAATCATTCGTGATTCCAAAAGAATCCACAATCACAATCGAACAATCCGGTAGGGATGTAATCGCAAATGTGATTTCCGGCGCTACAGGAACTGTAACATTCTACATCAATGGCGTTGAATATAAAGATGTTTTAATCGCAGCAAACGGTAAAGCAATTGTTCCTAATGCTTTAATGATTGGAAACAATACTGTTGTGGCAATCTATGATGGAGATGTAAACTACACTTCATCCAGAAACTACACTAACTTCACTGTTGCAAGAAACGCTGCTTCAGTCAATGTGACCGCAACAACAGTAGTATACGGAAACGCTTCTGAAATAACTGTCAAAGTGCCTACAGTACAGACTGGATATGTAACAATTAATGTAAATAATGTTAACCTGACTGGCGAAATCGTAAACGGAGAAGCCAAATTCAACGTAAGCGGATTGGCCGTGGCCAACTACAGAGTCAACGTAACCTACCTTGGAGACAAACTCTATGATGTGGCAGGCAACTTCACTTACTTCGACATTGTCAAAGCCAATGCTGATGCTACAGTCGTTGCTCTTAACGGAACTGTCAGCGATGATGTCTCCTTCGTGGTCAACGTAAATGATGGATTTGGAGGTAAAGTCAGAATCGATGTCGGATCTAAAACTTACTATGACGGTGATTTGAAAGCATTGATTAGCATAGGTAAATTCCCAGCAGGAACCGACACAGCTACAGTAACCTTCTACGGCTCCAAAAATTACAACGACACAACAGTAAATGTTGAATTCACAGTTTCAAGAGTCGTTCCTACTATTGAAGTTACTATTGATGATGTGACCTATCCTAATAAGGCAGTTGCAGTCATCAATGTGGGCAATAAGGCTAACGGTACAGTCAATGTCACTGTCGCAGGTAAAGTATTCAACGGCACAGTATACAATGGTGTCGCTAATGTTGACTTAACTGGATTACCTGCAGGAAGCAAAGTTGCTGATGTCGAATTCTTCACTGGAGACAAATATAATGACAATGCTACTGCAAGTGCCAAATTCAATATAAACAAAGCAAATTCAACTGTTTTCATATATGTTGATGATGTCTACATATACAATGACACAATCACAATCAATTTAATCACTACTGGCTCTGCTGGTGTTGTAAACGTAACAATCAACGGTAAAGCCTATAATGTAACCAATAATCAAATTGTAATAGAAAGAATTGCTGTCGGTGATTACACTGTCATTGCTAACCTGGCAGCTAATGAAAACTACACTGCAGCTGTCAACTCAACTACATTCAGAGTCAAACAAGCACCAACCAGTGTTGCAATCGATGTCGAATCAGTATATAAAGTAGGCCAGGATATTGTAATCACATTAGCTCCGGTCAACTCAACTGACCTGACAGTCACAATCAACGGCAAAGAATACACAGTTGATAATAATAAAGTGACAATCACTGGCGGTCTTGCTGCAGGCAACTACACTGTTAACGCTGTCTTGCAAGGCAATGAAAACTACACTGGTTCCAAAGATACCAAAGAATTCAAAGTTGTCAAACTGCAGTCACAAGTGACAGTCAATGTAAGTGACATCACTGCTGATCAAAGCGAAGTCATAAATGTCACTGTAACTGATGGTGCAAAAGGTCAGGTAGTAATCACTATTGATGGCAAAGATTATTATGTTGCAATCAACGGCAAATATGCTACATTGAAACTTGACAACCTAACAAATAAAACATACACTGTTAAAGTAAAATACTTGGGTGATGAAAAATACAACGAATCAACTGGCACAGCTACATTCAATGTATCAAAAGTAACATCTTCAATCAAAGTTGAAGTTGCCAACATCACTCTTGGAGATGTTGCAGCTGTTAACATTACCGTAATCACAAATGCAACAGGCAATGTGACAATTGAAATAGGCAGTGAATACAAAGAAACTGTTGGTGTGGTTGACGGCAAGTTCAGCGTAATCGTTCCAGGATTGACTGTTGGAAACAAAACAGTCACAGTAACCTACAACGGAGACAGAGTATTCTTATCCAGCACAGATTCAGCCGGCTTTACAGTAGGAAAATCCTCTGTTGAAATGAATATCGTAGCCGGAAACGTCACATACGGTGAATATGTGCCTGTCACAGTATTCGTAGATGCCGAAGGTAAAGTAACTCTTAAAGTTGATGGAAATGAATTTGAGACAAAAGCTTTAGAAAACGGCAAAGTGGTCTTTGAAGTTCCTTTAGATGCAGGCAACTACACAATCGAAGCTGTATACAACGGAAACGATGATCATAACTCAACTTCCGCCACAGTCGATGTAAGTGTGGCCAAAGCAGATCCTACAATCACTGTCGAAACCAAAGACATTGTCTATGGTGATGTGGAGCATATAGTCATTACTTCAAACGCTCCTGGAAACGTAACCGTCATAATCGATGGTGAAGTCAAAGTTGTTGAACTCAACTTGGCAAACGGATACAGGGCAGTACTGATGGCTTCCAGAGGACTCACTCCATACGACGGCAATTCAACCGTTGACGTCAGTGGATTGAATGTCGGAAACCATGTTGTTGAGGTAACCTACAACGGAAATGACAACTACAACAAATACACTGTAACCGATGACTTCAATGTAGTTAAAGCAAATACTACAGTCAGCATTGAGGCTGATGAATCAATCAAGGTCGGTGAAACCCAAGTAATCAACATTACAGTCGACAATGAAAACGCAACTGGAAACGTTACAATCAGCATTGACGGTAAAAACTACACTGCCGAGTTGAAAGACGGCAAAGCCAACTTTACAACTCCTAAACTGGCAGGCGGAAACTACACAGTAACAGTATTCTATGACGGTGACGCAAACCTGACAGGCAGCTGGACTCAAGCAAACATTGAAGTTGAAAAACTTGTAGCTGATGTTGATGTAACAATCAAAAACAGCACCGCCGGCGGAAAACAGACAATAACCGTTGAAGTTCCAAGCGATGCAACCGGCCAAGTCTTAATTGACATCGGTGATGAGCATTACTATGCTAACGTAACCAACGGAGTTGCAAAATTAGAGCTTGACACATTACCTGCCGATGAATATGATGTTGTTGTAACATACTTAGGTGATGAAAACTACACTGCAAAATCAGCATCCGACAAGTTCAAAGTAACCAAGAACAATTCAACAGTCAATGTAACTGCTGAAAGCATAACTGTTGGAGACAATGAAGTAATCACATTCACTGTTCCTGAAGACGCAACAGGAAACATAACTGTTGTAGTTGATGGAGATAAAACTTACACTGTCCCAGTAAGTGGCGGAACTGGTACATTAACCATTCCTGACCTTGCTGTGGGCAATCACACAATTGATGTAAAATATAATGGTGACGACAAATACGCTTCAAGCAACAATTCAACCAAGTTTGAAGTGGCTAAAGCAGTTGTCTCACCGGATGACATTAAAGTTGTTGATCAAGGCAACGGTACAGTTGTAGTCGTTGTTCCATCTGACTTGACTGGTGAAATCTCAGTTAAAGTCGGAAATGACACTTATAATGCTACAATCGAAAACGGCACTGCAACAGTCACACTGGATAAAGTAGCTCCTGGAACTTACGAAATCGATGTTACCTACTCCGGTGATGAAAACCATACTGATGCCACAACAACCGCAAAAGTAACAACTAATAAAGAGCAAACTCCAATAAGCGTTGATTTAGAAAATATCAAAGTTGGAGAAACTGCAATCATAACTGTAAACCTTCCTGAAAATGCTACTGGTACTGTAACAATTGAAATCGATGGTGTAAAATACACTACAGACAACATTACTGGTGGCAAAGCAAGATTCGAAATTGAAAACTTAACCAACGGTACAAAAACAATTGCTGTTGACTATGCAGGTGACGACAACTTCCGTGCAAACCACACAACCGCTGCAATTAAAGTATCCAAAGTGGCTACCGATGTTAAAGTCAGCATTAAAACCGATGGTGATGAAGCAATAATTGAAGTTGAAGCACCTGGCGATGCAACCGGACAGGTTCTTGTTGATGTTGATGGTGTAGGATACTATGTAAACCTCACAGATGGTAAAGGAAAATTAAATATTCAGAATGTCTCAGGCGGAAACCATGATGTGATTGCAACATATCTTGGTGATGATAAATACGGTTCATCATCTGCTGCTGATTCATTCAAAGTATTTGATGTTCCTTCAGATGTCGCAGTCAAAGTGGATGACATCACCTATGGTGATGTGGCCGTAGTTGAAGTGGCCCTGCCTGAAGATGCAACAGGTACAGTAACTGTTACTATTGACGGTAAAGATTACACTGCAAATGTAACTGGCGGTAAAGCTACTGTTGTTGTTCTTGACCTTAAAGCAGGTAACCATACTGTTGATGTAAAATATGATGGTGATGCGAAATATGCTCCAAGCAACAGTTCAACTGATTTTGAAGTGGCTAAAGCTGTTGTCTCACCGGATGACATTAAAGTTATTGATCAAGGCAATGGAACTATCGTTGTAGTTGTTCCTGAAGGAGCAACCGGAGATATAACAGTTACAGTCGATGGCGACACATACACTGCTCCAATCAAGGATGGTGTTGCAACAGTCAAACTGACAAACGCAACTCCTGGAACCTCCGACATTGAAGTCACCTACTCCGGTGATGAAAACCACACAGGAGCTACAGCAGACAGCAGCATAACAGTTCCTAAACTTGAAACTCCAATGTCAATGACTGTTGAAGACATTAAAGTTGGAGACAAGGCTGTAATAACTGTGGATGTTCCTAAATATGCTATAGGCAATGTAACTCTTGATATTGACGGTGTAAAATACACTGCCGAAATCAAATCAGGCAAAGCAACATTCGAAATACCTGACCTCACTGTCGGAAACAAAACAGTCGTTGCAACCTATGAAGGCAATGACAACTACGTTGCAAACTTCACAACAGACAAACTTGAAGTATCCAAACGCAACTGTGATGTCAACGTCATAATAGCAGACATCGATTCCGGAGAAAACCTCACAGTTCAGGTAAATCTGCCTGATGATGCTACCGGTCAGGTGCTGATTGACATTGATGGTGTGGGATACTACGTAAATGTGACAAACGGTGCAGGAATCGCACACATTCCAAATGTTTCAAACGGAACATACAACGTGGTTGTAACCTACACCGGCGATGACAAATACCTGCCGACTTCAACAAACTCATCAGTAAACGTAACCAGAGTGGAATCATATGTGCTTCCAACTTCAGTAAACATTACTGCAGGAGAAGTTGAAGTGCTTTCATTCGTGCTTCCTGCCGATGCAACTGGTACACTCTCCATTGTAATTGAAGGAGTTAGTTACACAATTGACATGAATGATACATTGTCCTCATCACTTGATGGCCAATATCCATACACAATTGCAATAAATGATGGTTTGGCTCAACTTTCAGTATCCGGATTGACTAAAGGAGAATACTTGGTAACCGTAACCTACAATGGTGATGCAAAATACCTGCCAAGTTCCAATACAACAAGATTCTATGTAAATGAATCAAAATCAGATGTAAACATTAAGGATGACGGTAACGGTACTGTGGACATCAAACTGCCGAAAAACGCAAACGGAAACGTAACTGTTGTTGTTGACGGTGAAAATTCCACTACAACCGTTGTAAACGGAACAGTAAACATCAATCTGGAGAATGCAACTCCTGGAAAACACAACATGTCCGTTGTATACACTGACGATACCGGTAAGGAATATGTAATCAATTCAACTGTTGAAGTTCCTAAATATCAGACTCCAATAACTGTTGACCTGCCTTCCGATCCGAAAGTTGGAGAAACAGTAGCTATTGTTGTAAATGTTCCTGAGGGTGTGACAGGAGACATTACGCTTGAAATTGACGGTCAGCAGTTCAAAGCTAAGGTTCAAGGCGGTAAAGCCACTTTCGAAATACCTAATTTGACTGAAGGCGGTAAAACCATGATTGTCAAATACGGCAGTGACGAGTACTATGTGGCAAACATGACCACTGCACAATTCAAAGTATCTAAAGTCAATTCAAAAATCGAAGCATCTGCAAAAGACATTACAGTTGGAAAAGATGAAACCATTACTGTAAATGTTCCTGAAGGTGCTACCGGTCGTGTACTGGTTGAAATCAATGGTGTCGGATACTATGGAACTGTTGTAAACAGCAAAGCTAAGATTGTTGTTCCAGAACTTCCTGCAGGTGATTATACAGTAACTATCCGCTATGAGGGTGACGATAAGTTCCTGCCAAGTACAACTACCACTTCATTTAAAGTGAAAGGTGGAAAACAGTCTTCCATTTCAGTCAGTGCAGAAGACATTGTTGAAGGTGAAAATGCAACAATCGTTGTGGATGTTCCTTTAAAGGCAACAGGTGAAGTAACAATTACTGTAGATGGCAAAAAATTCACTACTCCAGTTAAAAATGGAAAAGCAGTATTTGTTGTTCCTGGATTGAAAAAAGGAAAATATGTCATAAATGCACATTATTCAGGTGATGCAACCTATGCACCTAGCGATGATGTAGGTTCAATAACCGTCAAAGCAAATGGCACTCACCACAATCATGGTAAGCATAAGCATCACGCTTCAGCCAAAGAAGGCATTAGCCTTGCTGACTATCCTACAAATAACCCGTTATGGATATTACTCCTAGCACTATTGGCTATAGGATCAACTCAAATTGGTAGAAGATTCAAAAAATAATCTTCTCTTTTTTTACTTTTTTTTATAAATTTTTTAAATATTTATTAGTCTTCATCTTATTTTTATTAATGGTTTTTCATTCTTTTTGAGTATATTGTATATTATACAATTGATTATTATTGCTCTAGAATATTCCATTTCACTCGGTGCAGAATACATTGTTTTTGCAAAAGGCATCTGGTGAGCTAGCCTTCATGCCAAGAAAAGGTGAATTTTAGCTCAAAAAAGGAAATGCAGTATTCATTATTCCGGATTTGATTAAGGGAATGGGTCCTCAA
>Ga0310696_10008096_pt1 | contig 12286 bp, 12 predicted proteins | sample AusTroGonzalo_MG_4_FD_203885 | JGI IMG/M metagenome (GOLD analysis project Ga0310696, IMG submission 203885) | Bovine rumen microbial communities from tropical cattle in Woodstock, Queensland, Australia - Gonzalo_02 (v2) (version 2) | ecosystem: Host-associated > Mammals > Digestive system >... | reverse complement strand
AGAAAACGAAAAGATAATTTTAAAAACTTCTTATATATGAAAAAGACACTCATTTGGGCCGCTCTGCTGCTGACATCCGTTCAGCTGCATGCCCAGACGCTTCTCACCCTGGAAGACTGCCGTGACCTGGCCGTACAGAATTCCAAGGAACTGGACCAGGCAAAGATTGACCGGGAGATGGCCGGATACGACAAAAAGATAGCTTTGGCCAACTACTTCCCCAACATCAGCGCTACAGGCGCGTACGTGTATAATAACAGGGACATCGCCCTCATCAGCGACAGCCAGTCCCAGCTGCTGTGTAACGCCGGCACCCTCATGCAGGGGCAGCTGGACGCAGCGGCCAGTGGCGCCATGACCCAGATGAGCGCGGCGATGAACCAGAAAATGACGCAGCTGATGACCGCCATCCAGACCAATCCGGCCTTGGCCGCCGAGTATATGGGCAGCCCTATGTGGCAGACCATCCTCCAGATGCTCCAGGGCGTGGATCCTTCTTCCCTTGCCGGCCTGGTTCCGAACATCGCAGATCCGGTCAACGCCATTGGCGCGGACATCGACAAATCCCTGCATCCCGACCTCCACAATGTCTGGGCCGGCGCCGTTACGGTGGAGCAGCCCCTCTTCGCTGGCGGTAAAATCATCTACTCCAACCAGATGGCTTCCCTGGCTGAAAACCTGGCTGACGCCAAGTATGACATGAAGTACGCCGATGTCCTCCTGGACGTGGACCAGGCCTACTGGCAGATTGTCTCCATCGCGGCCAAGAAGAAACTGGCCCAATCCTACAGTGAACTCCTGCATCAGATGCAGACCGATGTGCAGTACGCCATCCAGGCCGGAGTGGCCACGGAATCCGACGCCCTCCAGATTCAGGTGAAGGCCAATGAGGCCGATATGCTTTATACCAAATCTACCAACGGCCTGGAGTTGGCCAAGATGCTGCTTTGCAAACGCGTCGGTCTTCCCCTGGATACGGAAATCGTGCTGGCCGATGAGGACCTGGAGGTGATTCCCGTCCCTGTCCTGGCCAGCGAGAAGTCCCTGGAGGACATTTACGCCGACCGTCCCGAAACCCGCAGCCTGTCCCTGGCAAAGGAAATCTATGACCGCAAAGCCAAGGTGGTGCGTGCCGACATGCTTCCCACCGTAGCGCTGGTGGGCAACTACCTGGTTTCCAATCCCAATGCCTTCAACGGCATCCAAAACACCTGGCAGGGCGGCATGCTCAGCGCGGGCGTGATGGTGCGCGTCCCCATCTGTCATGGGGGGGAAAGCTTGTACAGATATCGCAAGGCCAAGGCCGAAGCGCGCCAGTACGCCGACCAATACGAAGACGCCACCGGACTTATCAACCTGCAGGTGGCCCAGCAGCGCAAGCTCTGCAGCGAAGCGCTCGAAAAACTGACCATGGCCGAGAACAACCTGGCCAGCGCCGAAGAGAACCTTCGGAAAGCAAGCGTCGGCTATGAAGCCGGCGTCATCGAAACGAACACCGTCCTTGGCGCCCAAACCGCCTGGCTGAGCGCCCACAGCGAATACATCGACGCCGGCATCGAGCTCCAGATGGCCGCCGCATCCCTCCAGAAGGCCGAGGGCAATTACAACGCAGAAATTAAATAAAGAAATACTATGGAAAAGAAAAACTACAGTCTCCTTACAGGAGTGATTGCACTGGTTGCTGTGATTCTTGTCGTATCCGTCGTAGGATACATCGTTTCCCGTCCGAAAGAAACCGTCATCCAAGGGGAGGCGGAAGCCACGGAGTACCGCGTGTCGGGGAAGGTCCCCGGCCGAATTGAAGAATTCCGCGCCGAGGAAGGGCAGCAGGTCCACAAAGGGGACACCCTGGTCCTGATTGATTCCCCGGAGATCCGGTCCAAGATTGCCGAGGCTTCGGCTGCCCGTGCCGCCGCCCGCGCCCAGAAGGAAAAGGCCTATAACGGCGCCCGTCAGGAACAGATTACCGGCGCCTACGAAATGTGGCAGAAAGCCCTGGTGGGCGAAGAGGTGATGCGCAAATCCTATGAGCGCATGGTTAAACTGCACGACGAGAAAGTGGTTTCCGACCAGAAGTTCGACGAAGTCAAGGCCCAGTACGATGCCGCTTCCGCCACGGCCAGGGCTGCCAAGAGCCAATATGATATGGCCTTAAAAGGCGCACGTCAGGAGGACAAGGATGCAGCCGTGGCCCTGGTGGAGCGTGCAAACGCTGCGGTGGACCTGGTAAACTCCTACAAGGAGGAAATCACCCTTACCTCTCCGGCCGACGGCATCATCGCCGCCCGTTATCCCAAGGTGGGCGAACTGGTGGGCCAGGGCTCTCCCATCATGACCATCCAGGACCTGGACGATGTGTGGTTCACCTTCAATATCCGGGAAGACCGCCTGGAGGGCATGCAGTCCGGAGACAAGCTCCAGCTCACCGTCCCGGCCCTGAAAAACGCCCCTGTAACGGCTACAGTGTATTACATCGCCGTCCGTGAGTCTTATGCGACCTGGCGTGCAACCAAGGAAATCGGTGAATATGATACCCGTACCTTCGAGGTTCGTGCACGGCCGGATGCGCCCGTCAAGGGCCTCCGTCCCGGCATGAGTGTCATCCTTCAGAAGAGCGTCAAATAATGAAAAGCATCTTAAATATCGTCAAACGCGAGTTGCATCTCTGGACAAAGAGGCCCATCTATCTGGTGGGCTCTTTGGGAGTGATGCTGGCAACGGCCGTGTTCTTTCTCACGTTCTTCGGGAAAGGCATGCCGGAGGACATTCCCATCGGCGTCGTGGACCGGGATAACTCTTCCACTTCCAGGAACTTTGTCCAGCAGCTGGATGCAACTCAGCTGGGCAGGGTCGTCTCCTTCGGGAGCGTCGCCGAAGCCCGGCGCGAGATGGAAACCGGCCGCATCTCGGCCTATGTGATCATCCCTGAACGGTTCGATGAGGACGTGCAGGCATTCCGCTGCCCGAAGATGGGCGTGTACGTGAACGCGATGAATCCGGTTATCGGCGGCGCCCTTTCCTACAAGGACATCCTCTTCATGGTGAACCTGACCAACGGTGCCGTGCAGCGGGAGGTGCTGCGGGCAAAAGGGGTGAGCGAGAACGAGGTGATGGCCCGGATCCAGCCGATGGTCATCGACGCACACAACATCGGCAACGCGCCCACCAGTTATGCCTATTACCTGTGCAATATGATCCTGACCGGCGTGCTGGCCATGAGCATCATGCTGGTGGTGTCCTATGCGCTGGCTTCCGAGCTGAAGTACGGGACGTCCCGGCAGCTGCTGGAACTGGGCGGCCATTCCGCACCGCTGGCGGTTTTCGCCAAGCTGATTCCTTACACGGTGCTGTTCACGGTGCTGGGAACGGTCCTGCAATTGTGCCTGTTCGGTCCGCTGCATTATCCGCTCAAGGGATCCATCTGGGCCATGGTCCTTGCCATGCTGCTGCTGGTGCTGGCCTATGAGGCCATTGCCGTGTTCGTGGTGTCCATGGTCCCCACCTTGCGGCTTTCCGTCTGTATCAGCGCCCTGTACAGCGTACTGGGCTTCTCCTTCGCCGGATTCACCCTGCCCATCAGCAGTCTTCCGCTGGCGCTGCAGGGACTTTCCTGGCTGTATCCCCTCCGTTTCTATTACAAATTCTACGTACAGGAGGCTATCTTCGGGACCGGGTTCGCCGGTTGGTGGACGTCGGCCGTGGCCCTGCTCGTATTCCTTTTGATTCCGCTTCTGGGTATCCGGCGCCTTAACGGGGCCTACGTAAACCAGAATTATCCCCGCAATTAGCTATGGCAGAAAGAATTTCATATATTGGACAATGGATTCGCGAAACCTACAGAATCTTTGTCGAAGAGCTCAGGATGGTGGTGCGCGACAACGGCGTGATGCTCATCTTCTGCTTCGCCGGCCTGGTGTATCCGCTGCTCTATAACTGGATTTACGGTTATGGCGTGGTGGACGAGATGCCGGTTGCCGTCGTGGACAATTCCCAGGGAAGCTACAGCCGGCGGTATATCCGCGAGGTGGACGCCACGCGCGAAGTGGCCATCGCCTATGACTGCGTCTCGATGGAAGAGGCCCGGAAGCTGATGGAGGAGCAGAAAGTGCACGGCATCATCTACGTTCCCTCCGATTTCGACGAAAAGCTGAACCGGATGGAACAGGCGACGGTTTCCACCTATGCCGACATGTCCACCTTTCTCTATTACAAGGATCTGACCGTGGCCACCAACAAGGTGATGCTGGACGAGGTGCATAAGATCCAAGCCGAGCGTTATGCGGCGGCGGGATATACCGGGCAGGACGCGACGCAGCTCATAGAGCCGGTGCAGTACGACGAATACCTGCAGTATAATCCGGCGATCTCCTTCACCATGTTCTTCGTGTATATGGCCATGATGATGATCCTGCAGCAGGTGATGTTCTACGGCAGTTCCACCCTCGCGGGAACGCTTCGGGAAGAAGGCCGGAGCTTCACGCAGCACGCCACCGGCGGCGGCATGGGACGCATCGTCCTGGGCCGCGGGTTTGCCTATTACCTCATCTTCATCGTGCTGGGCGTCTATGGAACACTGCTGGTGCCCACCCTCTTCCATCTTCCGCTGCACTGCGACTGGACCGCCATGCTGGTGCTGCTGCTCTTCTATGTGGCCGACATCATCTTTTTCTCCTTCACCTGGTCCAGCGCCATCACCAAGCGCGAGACGGTGCTTGTCCTGCTGCTGTTTGTGACGCCCATCGCGGTGTTCCTTACCGGTTTCACCTGGCCGGAATCACAGTTCCCGTACATTTGGAAGGTGTTGTCGTATGTCTTCCCGTCCACCTTCGGCTGCAGGGCGTATATGACGCTGAGCATGTCGGGCAGCCTGGAGGCCATCGCCCCGGAGATTCGCGCAATGACGGTTCAGACAGGGGTTTACTTCCTGCTGGCATCGCTGGCAGCCCGCGTGGAGAATCGAATTCATTTGGCATTGGTCAAATAATTGGTTAACTTTGTAAGTTGAGAAAACTATTGATTTATGCCTATCAGCACAGGACATATCGCCCAGGTCGTGGGGCCGGTCGTGGATGTGAAATTCAATCTCTCCGCCCAAGGTGAGGCGGTGGAACTGCCCAGCATCAACGACGCCCTCCAGGTTGTCCGGACGGACGGAAAATCCCTGGTCCTGGAAGTGCAGCAGCACATCGGCGAGGATACCGTGCGCTGCGTGGCCATGGACTCCACGGACGGCCTCTGCCGCGGCATGGAAGTCACCAATACCCGGCAGCCCATCACCATGCCCGTGGGTGCGCAGATCCGCGGCCGCGTGATGAACGTGGTGGGGGAGGCCATCGACGGCATGGCGGAGATGGACCGTGCGGGCGCCCTGCCCATCCACCGGGATCCGCCCAAGTTCGAAGACCTCACCACCTCGCAGGAGGTGCTCCTCACCGGCATCAAGGTCATCGACCTGTTGGAACCTTATCTAAAGGGCGGCAAGATCGGCCTGTTCGGCGGTGCCGGTGTGGGAAAGACCGTGCTCATCAAGGAACTGATCAACAACATCGCCAAGGCGCACAACGGATTCTCCGTCTTCGCCGGCGTGGGCGAGCGCACCCGTGAGGGCAACGACCTCCTGCGGGAGATGATCGAGTCCAGCGTCATCCGTTACGGAGAAGCCTTTGAAAAGGCCATGGCCGAAGGCAAATGGGACCTGTCCCTTATTGATCCTAAAGAACTGGAAAAGAGCCAGGTGTCCATGGTCTTCGGTCAGATGAACGAACCCCCGGGCGCCCGTCAGAGCGTGGCCCTCAGCGGCCTGACGCTGGCGGAATCCTTCCGCGATTCCGACTCCGGCGCCGGCCCCCGGGACATCCTCTTCTTCATCGACAATATCTTCCGTTTCACCCAGGCCGGCAGCGAGGTAAGCGCCCTGCTGGGCCGCATGCCTTCGGCCGTGGGTTACCAGCCCACCCTGGCCACGGAAATGGGCAAGATGCAGGAGCGCATCACGTCCACCAAGAACGGATCCATCACCTCCGTCCAGGCCGTGTATGTGCCGGCCGACGACCTCACGGACCCGGCGCCCGCCACCACCTTCTCCCACCTGGATGCCACCACGGTGCTCAGCCGCAAGATCACGGCCCTGGGTATCTACCCGGCCGTGGACCCGCTGGAAAGCACCTCCCGCATCCTGGATCCCAACATCGTGGGCCAGGCGCACTACGACACCGCCCAGCGTGTGAAGCAGATCCTTCAGCGCAATCAGGAATTGCAGGACATCATCGCCATCCTGGGCATGGACGAACTGTCCGACGAGGACAAGACGACGGTCAACCGCGCCCGCCGCGTGCAGCGTTTCCTGAGCCAGCCCTTCTTTGTGGCGGAGCAGTTCACGGGCGTGAAGGGCGTGATGGTGTCCCTGGAAGACACCATCCGCGGGTTCAACATGATTCTGGACGGCGAGGTAGATTACCTCCCGGAACAGGCTTTCCTGAACGTAGGTACCATAGAGGATGCCATCGCCAAGGGTGAGGCCATCCTGGCCGCTGCCAAATGAGTATAGCCCTGCATATCCTGAGTCCGGAAGGCACGCTGGTGCGGGCCGATGTTTCCCTGGTCTCCCTGCCGGGGATCGTGTCTCCGTTCACCGTGCTCAAAGGCCACGCTCCGCTGGTCACCGCCCTGGTGGAAGGTGACGTCCGCTACGTGGAAGACGGCGCGGAGAAGCGCCTGCACATCCGCGAAGGCTTCGTACAGGTAAAGGACAACGTAGTAAGCGTTTGCGTGGAAGTATGATCCTGACCGCACTCATATCCCTTCTTCTCCTCCTTGGGCCCACGGCCGAAGAAAATTATTTTTCGCAAAGCTTTGCGAAAAACCAATTTTCTTCGACCTACGCAATGCCCGCGCACGGCGGAGGCTCAACAGCCGAAGGGGTATCCCCGGAGGGAGCATCGACCTTATTATTAGCGACCGGAGGGGATACCCCTTTGGCGGAGGAGAATACGGCCGAAGAAAATTTGGACGTGGCGGAGATCATCTTCGAGCATATCGGGGATGAGTACGAGTGGCATATCACAAAGTGGAAGGGGAAGGATGTGGCCATCCCGCTGCCTGTGATTGTCAAGAGCAGTACGGGCTGGCATGTGTTCAGCAGCAGCCGGCTGCACCATGGGGAGCACTATGAGGGCCTGTACATAGACCCGGAGAAAGGAAAAATTATGGACGAGGTCACGGGAAAGCGCCCGCTGGATCTGTCCATCACCAAGAATGTCCTGGCGCTGCTGTTCAGCAGTTTGCTGCTGCTGTTCCTGGTACTGCGGACCGCACGGTGGTACAAGGAGCACGACGCCCTGGAAGAGGCCCCTAAGGGTCTTGCAGCGGCCATGGAACCGCTCATCATGATGGTGCACGAGATGGCGCGGGAGAATATCGGCCCGGATTACCGGCGCTATTCGCCCTTCCTCTGCATGGCCTTCCTCTGGATCCTGCTGAACAACTTCCTGGGCATCCTGCCCTTCTTCCCGGGCGGCGCCAACCTCACCGGCAACATCGCCATCACCCTGGTGCTGGCACTGTGCACCTTCTTCACGGTGAACCTGACGGGCACCAAGCATTACTATAAGGAAATCTTTGCCCCGGATGTGCCGGGCTTCCTCAAACCCATCATGCCGGTCATCGAGGTCTTCAGCGCCTTCATGAAGCCGGTGTCCCTTACCATCCGTCTGTTTGCCAACATGCTGGCTGGCCATATCATGATCCTTTCCATGGTGTGCATCATCTTCATCATGGCCAAGTACGGTCCGCTGCTGGGCGGCGGCATGACGGTGGTGAGCGTGCTCTTCGGGGTGTTCCTGGATGCCCTGGAGTGCCTGGTGGCCTTCATCCAGGCGTATGTGTTTACCATGCTCAGTTCCATCTATATTGGACTGGCCAGAGCTCATGAAGAATAACAGTTTAAAAACCATTATATTATGATCCTTTCTGCAATCCTTCTCCAGGCAGCCGCGGGCATGGCCCTCGGTAAGGCCGGCGCCGCCCTGGGTGCGGCTATCGCGGCCATCGCCGCCGCTTTCGGCATTGGAAAAATCGGCAAGTCCACCATGGAAGCCATCGCCCGTCAGCCGGAAAGCGCCGGCAACCTGCGTACCTCCATGATCATCGCCGCCGGTATGGTGGAGGGCGCCGCCCTCTTCGCCATCATCGTCGCCCTGCTGGCTATCGTCCTTAAGTAAGCGGAAATGAACTTAGTAACGCCTGATTTCGGCCTCCTCTTCTGGATGGTTGTGATCTTTGGCATTGTGTTTTTCCTCCTGGCCAAATTCGGCTTCCCCATCATTACGGGCATGGTGGAACAACGCAACGCCAAGATTACCCAGGCGTTGAAGGACGCCGATGAAATCCAGGCCCGCATGCAGGCTTGGGAGGCGGACCGCGCCCGGATGATGGACGAGACCCGCCGGGAACAGGCCGCCATCCTGCGGGAGGCGGCCGAGACCAAGGCCCGCATCGTGGCCGATGCCAAGCTGCAGGCGAAGGAAGAGGCCGACAAACTGATGGCCCAGGTGAAGACGGAGATTGCCGCCGAGAAAGAAAGCGCCTTGCGCGAAGTCCGCAAGGAAGTGGCCCTCCTGAGCGTGGAGGTGGCCGAAAAGATTCTCCGCGGCGAGCTGTCGGACAAGGGCAGCGACCGGGCGCTCATCGACCGCCTGGTGGATGAAGCCGAACAAAACAGCATACGATCGTGAACCGAAGCATCATCGTCACCCGCTACGCCCGGTCCCTGGTGAAATATGTAAGGGAAACCGGTAACGGTCAGCAGGTCTGCACCGAGGCAGAAGCCCTGGTAAAGGTCCTGCATGCCTTGCCGGACCTCCAGCGGATGGTGGAAGCTTCCGACGATGTCGTGTCCCCGTTCCGGAAGAAAGAACTCCTGCAGGCTACCCTGGGCAAGGCGGTGTCGCAGGAGATGGACCGCTTCCTCTCCCTGCTGCTGCTACGGGGCCGGATGCCGCTGGTGCAGGACATCCTGCGGCAGTTCGTCACCTTCCATTACCGCGAGCAGGGGATCCGCCGGGCCCGGCTGACGGCCGTTACCCCGCCCACGGAGCAGATGCTCCAGCGCTTGCGGGACCTGGTGCGCAGCGCCACCGGAGACGACGTGGCCTTTGATGTGACGGTGGACCCGTCCCTGGTGGGCGGCTTTGTCCTGGACCTGGACGATTACCTGCTGGACGCCAGCGTAAAGCGCCAGCTGGACCTGATCCGGGAGCAGTTTATTGAACGAAACAGAAGAATAGTCTAATGGCAAGTATCAAACCAAGCGAAGTGTCGGACATCCTGCTGGAACAGCTGCGGGATATGAAAAGCAACCTCCAGTTCGAGGAGATTGGCAAGGCCCTGCAGGTGAGCGACGGCGTCGTCCGCATCTACGGGCTGGATCACGCGGAGGCCGGCGAACTGCTGGACTGTGGCAACGGCGTGATGGCCGTGGTGATGAACCTGGAGACCGACAATGTGGGCGCCGTGCTCATGGGCCCCACGGACCTGGTGAAGGAAGGGATGGTGGTGCGCCGGACGCGGCGGATCGCTTCCATCGGCGTGAACGACGGGCTGCTGGGCCGCGTGATCGACCCGCTGGGCAATCCGCTGGACGGTCTGGGCCCCATCGACGGGGAGAAGCTGGACATGCCGCTGGAGCGCAAGGCGCCGGGCGTCATCTTCCGCCAGCCGGTGAGCGAGCCGCTCCAGACGGGCCTCAAGGCCATCGATGCCATGATCCCCATCGGCCGCGGCCAGCGGGAACTCATCATCGGCGACCGCCAGACCGGCAAGACGGCCATTGCCATTGACACCATCATCAACCAGCGGGCCGGATACCTGGCCGGAGACCCGGTCTATTGCATCTACGTGGCCGTGGGCCAGAAGGGCAGCACCGTGGCCAACATCGTGAAGACGCTCCGGGAGCACGGGGCCATGGACTACACGGTGGTGGTGGCGGCTACGGCGGCGGACCCGGCCGCCCTGCAGTACTATGCGCCTTTTGCCGGAGCGGCCATCGGCGAGTATTTCCGCGATACCGGCCGGCACGCGCTGGTGGTGTACGACGACCTCTCCAAGCAGGCCGTGGCCTACCGCGAGGTTTCCCTCATCCTGCGACGGCCTTCCGGCCGTGAGGCTTATCCGGGCGATATCTTCTACCTCCATTCCCGTCTGCTGGAGCGCGCGGCGCGCATCATCGACCAGCCGGAGGTGGCGGCCCGGATGAACGACCTCCCGGCCTGCCTGAAGGACAAGGTGAAGGGCGGAGGCTCGCTGACGGCCCTGCCCATCATCGAAACCCAGGCGGGCGATGTCTCGGCCTACATCCCCACCAACGTGATTTCCATCACCGACGGCCAGATTTATCTGGAGCAGGCCCTGTTCAACCAGGGCGTCCGGCCTGCTATCAACGTGGGTATCAGCGTGTCCCGTGTAGGCGGCAGCGCGCAGGTGAAGTCCATGAAGAAGGTGGCGGGTACGCTCAAGATCGACCAGGCCCAGTGGAGTGAGCTGGAGGCCTTCTCCAAGTTCTCCTCCGACATGGACAAAGTGACGGAACTCACCCTGGACAAGGGCCGCAAGAACAACCAGCTCCTCATCCAGGCGCAGTACAGCCCGATGCCGGTAGGGGAGCAGGTGGCCATCCTCTACTGCGGCACGCACGCCCTCATGCGGGACATCCCCATCGCCTCCGTGCGCGCCTTCCAGGATGCCTTCTTGGACCGGCTCCGCGCCGACCACAAGGCCGATGTCCTGGACCCTCTGGGCGACGGCAAGTTCACGCCCGAGATAGAAACCATCCTCCAAAGCACGGCTTTGGAGGTAATAGCCGGAATGAAGTAATGCAAGGACGGTACAGGTACACCCATCGTCGCTTCGCGACCCCTCCCACCGCCGATGGCGGCGGGCCCCTCCCTCTTATCAAGCCGAGGGTGGCTGGAGATGGTCGTACCTGTACCGTCCTCGCATAGAAATACGCTTATGCCAACGTTAAAGGAAATTAAGGGACGGATTGCATCGGTCAGGAGTACGCTGAAGATTACTTCGGCGATGAAGCTGGTGTCTTCGGCCAAGCTGCGGAAGGCGCAGCGGGCCATCGAGGCCATGCGGCCGTATGAAGCGCACCTGCAGGCCATGCTGGACCTGGTTTCCGGCGGCCCCGGCGCTTTCGGGCCTGCCTATGACGGCGGCGTGTCCGTAAATATGGCCAAATTTGCGGATAGGGAGGCGTTTTCAGGTGCCGTATCCGTAAATACGGCTGGAAATGCGGACAGGGAGGCCAAAAGCGGCGCTTTGTCCGTAGAAAGGGGCCTATTTGCGGATAGGGCGATGGCGCAGGGGAGTGGTGTGACGGCCATCGTGGCTGTGGCGTCCAATTCGTCGCTGTGCGGCGGCTTCAACGCCAACGTGATCGCCAAGGTGCGCAGCGTGCGGCGCCCCGGCGATGTGGTGTACGCCATCGGCCGCAAGATGGCCGATGCCATGCGCAAGGACGGCTTCCCGTCGCCGGCGGACTTCAGCGCCCTGGCGGAGCATCCGGCCTATGCCCCTGCTGCTGAGCTGTTTGAGCAGCTGGCGGCGGACCTGGAAGCGGGCCGCATCAGCCGTGTGCTGCTGGTCTATAACCACTTTGCCTCCACCGCCCGGCAGGTGCCTGTGGTGGAACCGCTGCTGTCGGCACCGGCGGGTTGGAATGCCGGCCAGGAGGCAGAAACCGGGGATGACAGCTTCCTGGAAACGTCGCTTCGCAACCCTGTACGGGCAAATGTTTCCAGAAAGCTGTCGTCTCCGGAAGATAGCACGGTCGAAGTCATCCTGGAGCCTGGGCGGGAAGAACTGCTGCAGACGCTGCGGCCCAAGACGCTGAAGCTCAAGCTCTATGCCGCGCTGCTGGATAGCGCCGCGGCGGAGCATGCGGCGCGCACCATCGCCATGCAGACCGCCACGGACAACGGCGAGAACCTCCTGGCGGAACTCACCCTGCAGTACAACAAGGGCCGCCAGCAGAAGATCACCGCCGAAATCCTGGACCTCGCCGGCGGCCAGGCCTCGAAGTAGGGGATGCATGCACAAGGTTGGTTAAAATAGCGCCAACCTTGTACAAGGATAATGGCCTGAAGGCCCCTGGAGAGAGTAATTGGTGCACAAGGATGGTAACAAAAAAACCAACCTTGCGCAAAAACAGTCACCAACCTTGCGCATAACAATCATCAACCCTGCGAATAACAGTCCCCAACCTTGCGCGCAACTTCGTGCTGGC
>Ga0310696_10008095_pt1 | contig 12287 bp, 11 predicted proteins | sample AusTroGonzalo_MG_4_FD_203885 | JGI IMG/M metagenome (GOLD analysis project Ga0310696, IMG submission 203885) | Bovine rumen microbial communities from tropical cattle in Woodstock, Queensland, Australia - Gonzalo_02 (v2) (version 2) | ecosystem: Host-associated > Mammals > Digestive system >... | reverse complement strand
CCGCCTCCACAACGACGAGGGTAGCGAAGTCTCTTTTGACACCGTGATGCTTAAAGACAATGATGGCAAAATCGAGGTTGGCAAACCTTACATTGCAGGCGCAAACGTCAAGGCCACTGTCATCCGCCATCTCAAGGGCGATAAAGTTTTGGTGTTCAAGAAAATCCGTCGCAAAGGCTATCAGAAAATGAACGGTCACCGCGACTACTTGACCCAGATCAAGATTGACAGCATCAACTAATGTCTAACCGTTAAAAACAAGAAACAATATGGCACACAAAAAAGGTGTTGGTAGTTCCAGCAACGGTCGTGAATCCGAAAGCAAACGCTTAGGCGTTAAGATTTTTGGCGGTCAGAAGTGCATCGCCGGTAACATCATCGTCCGCCAGCGCGGTACCGCTCACAACCCCGGCCAGAACGTCGGTATGGGCAAGGACCACACTCTGTACGCCCTCATCGACGGCGTGGTGAAATTCCACAAAGGCCGCGAGGACCGCAGCTATGTCAGCGTCGTTCCCGCTGAATAAAACTAGAAGAAAGTTTTTTTCATAATAGTCTAAAGTGCAGAAACCTCCACCCGTAAGGGCGGAGGTTTCTGTTTATGCCTTGTCGGCGAGCTGCACGCGGATGCTCTCGCCGTGTATCTTCTCCAGAAGGGCGCGCGTGAAGTCGGCGTCGAGCCCCAGAGCCGTGGCCTGCTGCAGACGGTCGGCGACCACGTCGGACCAACGGCCCGACTGGTAAACAGGCATCTGCAGGTCGTGCTTGATGAAAGATATCTGACGCGACATCTCCATGCGGCGCGCGAGGAGCGACAGCAGCTCGTGGTCTATCTCGTCAATCTGGCTGCGCAAAGAGTCAAGCTTATGGGAGTTGAAGGTCGAATGCTGGGAGTCGGAAGTTGAAAGTTGGGACAATAAATCGGCGAAGGCGGCAGGTGTGAGCTGCTGGGCAGCGTCGGTGAGGGCGCTTTCGGGAGCATGGTGCACCTCAACCATAAGGCCGTCGTAGTCGAACTGTACCGCCGTGCGCACCAGCGGGGCCACCAGCTCGCGACGGCCGCCTATGTGGCTGGGGTCGCAGAGCAACGGCACCTCGGGCAGCTCGCGGCGCAAAGTCATGGGCACCTCCCAGAGGGGCTCGTTACGGTAGCCGCGGTTGTGATACATGGCGAAGCCGCGGTGCACGGCACTGACACCCTTCACGCCGGCCTGCAGCACACGCTCGATGGCACCAAGCCAGAGGCTCACGTCGGGGCTCGTGGGGTTCTTCACCAGCACCTGCATCTCGCTGCCGGCAAAGGCGGAACAGAGCTCCTCGACCATGAAGGGATTGCCGGTTGTACGCGCACCTATCCACACCGTGGTGATGCCGTGACGCTGGCAAAGCTCCACATGCTTTGGCTTGGCCACCTCGCAGCAATACTGCACGCCGTACTCCTGCGCCAACTCCTGCATCCATTGCAAGGCTGGTTCGCCAAGCCCCTCGAAGCCACCCGGGCGCGTGCGCGGTTTCCATACACCGGCACGGATGAGTGTGACACGAGGCATAGCGGCGAGAGCCGCCGTCACTTGGCGTAGCTGCTCGCGGCTCTCAACGCTGCAAGGTCCTGCTATTATTGTCTTTATCATAATGCTCTCTTGAAACAAAATGCAAAGATACACAATATTTTCCAATCGGCGGCGTTATTTTTGCATGAAGATAAAGATTCTGAAACTGAAAGACTGGCTGATAGTGTCGCTCATGGGGCTGATGGGGTTCTCGTCATGCCACAGCCACAAGCAGTTGGCCGCTCCGGAAGAGGAGACCAACCGCACTCCAATACCGCGTGAAGAGTTGCGTCTGATGTACGGTGTGCCGACTATGGACTACCGCATCAGCGGCCATGTGAAAGACGCCGACGGCAAGCCCGTGAAGGGCGTGGCCATCAACATGTTGGAGCGCGGGCTCGAGGCCACAGCCGACACCATCTACGGCGACCAGGAGAACATACGCCGCGCCTTGAAGAAGAGCGAGGTGAGGAGCGACAGGAACGGAAACTTCACCATCAACGCCCAAGACCTACCTTGGGATAGCGTGCGTGTGCTGGTGCGCGACACCGACGGCGAAGCCAACGGCGAGTACAAGAACCAGCTGCTCGAGATCCCGGTAGACAACGTCGACAAGAGCAATGCCGGCGGATGGTATCTTGGTGTCTTCAACAAAGAACTGGAGATACAGCTGGAGGAGAAGAGATAAGTGCGATGCATGGAACTCGGATTACGGCAACGGGCAGGACTTGAGCTGCAGCGGAAGCTGCGGAAAAACCGCGAGCGGCTGCACCCATTACGGAGCCTCTTTTGGGAATGTACGTTGCGCTGCAATATGCACTGCCGCCACTGCGGTAGCGACTGCAAGGTGCAGACCGACGTGCCCGACATGCCGGCAACGGATTTCCTGAAAGCCATTGACAGCCTGACGCCGCATGTAGACCCGCACAAGACATTCATAATCATTACCGGCGGCGAGGCGCTGCTGCGCACCGACCTTGAGGAGGTGGGGCTGGCGTTATACCGCAGAGGCTACCCCTGGGGAATGGTCACCAACGGCTATCTGCTCGACGCCCGACGGCTGGAGAGCCTGATGGCCGCAGGGCTCCACTCAATAACTGTGAGCCTCGACGGGCTGGAGAATGAGCACGACTGGCTTAGGCAGCACGAAGGCTCGTTCCGCAAGGCCTCGGACGCCATCAGACTGCTGGTGGCACAGAACGAGGTGCTGTGGGACGTGGTGACATGCGTCAATCCGCGCAACATAGAGCATCTGGCCGAATTCAGGGACTACCTCGTAGGACTTGGCGTACAGCGCTGGCGCATCTTCAGCATCTTCCCCATGGGACGCGCAGCCACAGACCCTGAGCTGCAACTCGGCAATGACGGGCTGCGCCGCACGCTCGACTTCATAAAAGAAGAACGGAGGAAGGGGCTGATTGACGTCAGCTACGCCTGCGAAGGCTTCCTGGGAGCTTATGAACAGCAGGTGCGCGACCAATTCTTCTACTGCCGCTCAGGCGTGGAGGTGGCCTCAATACGCTGCAACGGTGCCATCAGTGGCTGCACGTCGGTGCGCAGCAATATGAACCAGGGCAGCATCTACACTGACGACCTGTGGGATGTGTGGCAGAACCGCTTCAAAACAATGCGCGACCGCTCGTGGGCACACAAAGGGCAGTGCGCGAGCTGCAAGATGTGGCGCTATTGCGAAGGCAGCGGCCTGCACCTATACGACGACAACGGAGAGCTGCTCACCTGCCACTACCGCCGACTAACAACCGTCTGCCAATAAGCCCACAGTGTTAAAGTTTAGTTAAAAAACGTGTGTCCGGCAAAAAGGGCCTTATATTATTATTTGCCGAAAGACACAATAATGTCGGCAGAGAATCGTTATAATAGTTATTAAAAAACAACAACAAATATGTTCAAGAAAGAGACTTACATAGCACGCCGCGAACAACTGCGCAAAGACGTAGGGCACGGTTTCATCATCATTCCGGGCAACCACGAAGCCCCCTGCAACTACAAAGACAACACCTACTGGTTCCGTCAGGACAGCACCTTCCTGTATTTCTTCGGCCTTCAGCGCGAAGACTTGGTGGGTGTGATTGACTGCGAGACCGGCAAAGACTATATCTTCGCCGACGACTACGACATCGACGACATCATCTGGACTGGCCCGCTGCCGAGTGTTGCTGAACTGGCCGCCAGCGTGGGTGTGGAGAACACCGCTCCGCTGAAGAAACTGCGCGAGATGATTTCCGCAATGAAGTCGCCTACCACCGGCTCACCGATGCCGCTGTATCTGCCGCCGTACCGCGCCGACATACGTGCCGACCTCGGCGACTGGCTGGGTATGGGCAACTCGTCGGTGGACCGCCATGCATCGCTAGAGCTCATACTGGCCTGCGTGAAGCAGCGTAGCATCAAGAGCGCAGAAGAGATTGAAGAGATTGAGAAAGCCATAGCCACGGCTTATAACATGCATGTGGGCGCCATGAAACTGGCTATGCCGGGCCGCTACGAATACGAGTTGGCTGGCTATATGGAAGGCGAAGCTTGGAAAGGCAATGGTCCCGTGAGCTTCCCCATCATCATGACTGTGCACGGCGAGACCTTGCACAACCACGGCCACAACAACAAGCTGGAGGTGGGTCGCATGCTGGTAATGGATGCTGGCTGCGAGACCCCGATGAACTACTGCTCCGATATCACACGCACGGTGCCTGTGGGCGGCAAATTCAACGAGCGCCAGAAAGCCATCTACGAGATAGTGCTCAACGCCAACCTTGAGGCACAGCGCGTCACCCGTCCCGGCATCACCTACAAGGAGGTGCACCAGGCCGCCAGCCGCGTGCTTGCCGAAGGATATAAAGGGCTCGGCATACTGAAAGGCAATGTCGACGATATCGTCGCTGCCGGAGCGCACAGCCTGCTGATGCCTCACGGCCTAGGCCACATGATGGGCCTGGACGTGCACGACATGGAAAACTACGGCCAGATAAACGTGGGCTACGACAATGAGACCCGCCCGAGCGAGCAGTTCGGTCTGGGCAGCCTGCGCTGCGGCCGCAAGCTGGAGCCCGGCTTCGTCATCACCGACGAGCCTGGCTGCTACTTCATACCGGCCTTGATAGACAAATGGAACGCCGAAGGCACCTGCAAGGACTTCGTGAACTTCGACGAGCTTGAGAAATGGAAAGACTTTGGCGGCATCCGCATCGAGGACGATGTCCTGGTGACCGAGACTGGCTCCCGCGTGCTCGGCAAGCCGATACCTAAGACCGTCAAGGAAATTGAAGAAACGATGGCATCATGAATGATGTAGAAATAGTCATTACCAACACTGGTAAGCGAATATCAATCGCTCCGGGTACCTCGGTGGCCGATTTGGCAAAAGAGTACCTGCAGCAGAAGACCGTCGAGGATGGTAAAGCGCCGCTGCCCATCCTCGGCTCCTTGGTGAACAACAAGGTCCAGCCGCTGCAGTATCGCATCTATACTCCCAAGACCATACAGCTGCTGGACATAACAAGTCGTCAGGGCTTCCGTATGTACCGCAACTCGCTGCACTTCATGCTCTACAAAGCCGTGAAGGACTGCTACCCCGAGGCAGAGCTACATATAGACCATTCGTTGCAGAACGGCTACTATTGCCGTATTGAAGGCGAGAACCTGCCCGGAAAGATGGAGGTATGCAGCACTGTACGCGACCGCATGATTGCCATGCAGGAGGCAGACCTGCCGTTCACAAGCCGCACCATGCTTATCAACGACGCCATAGAGCTCGTCCGCAACGAGAATATGCCGAAGACCCTCTATGTCTTGGAGCATCTGCGGCAGCTGTATGTTGAGATGGACTTCCTCGGCGACACCGTGCATAAGATCAACGGCAAGCTGGCCCCCTCCACCAGCTGCATACAATGCTGGGACTTCCGACAGTTCGAGGATGGCTATATGCTGCAGTGCGCCGACCCGGAGCATCCCGACAAACTGTCACTCTATTCGGAGACCCCGAAACTCTTCGCCATCTTCCGTGAGCACCACCAGTGGGTGGACTTGATGCACATGTCGACAGTGGCCGACTACAACCGCATCGTTTACAATGGCGGTGGGCAGCAGCTCATCCTTCTTGCCGAAGCGCTGCACGAGAAGAAGTATGCCGAAATAGCCGACCAAGTGCGCCAGAGCGGTGCCCGCATGGTACTGCTTGCCGGCCCCTCCAGTTCCGGCAAGACCACCTCGTGCCGCCGACTCAGCATACAACTCAGTGTGCTGGGCTACGACGTATGCCAACTGTCGCTTGACGACTACTTCGTATGCCGTGCACGCACGCCGAAGCTGCCCAATGGAGAATTCGACTTCGAGAGCATCGACGCCCTCGACATACCCCTGCTGAACGACCACCTGCTAGCCCTCTTGCGTGGCGAGGAGGTGAAGATACCCACTTTCGACTTCATCAAGGGCGACCCTTACTACAGCGGCAAGACCCTCAAACTGGGACCTCGCAGCATCCTCGTCGTGGAAGGCATCCACGCCCTCAACCCAAAGCTCACGGCACAGATTGACGACGCAATGAAGTTCAGGGTGTATGTGAGCGCCCTTACGCAGCTCACCATCGACGACCAGAACATCATCCACGGCACCGACAACCGCTTGGTGCGCCGCATTGTGCGCGACAACAACTTCCGCGGCTGGAATGCCTACGAGACCATACGCCGCTGGCCCGATGTGGTGCGCGGCGAGCGCAAGCATATCTTCCCCTATCAGGAGAACGCCAACGTTATGTTCAACAGCGCACTGCTCTATGAGCTCGGCGTGCTGAAACGCTATGCCGAACCTCTGCTCAAGCAGGTGCCTGAAGACTGCAACGAATACTCCATCGCTCGACAGCTGCTCGACTTCTCCGAGCTGCTGTTGCCTATCGACGACAAATTCATCCCCTACAACAGTATCATGCGCGAGTTTCTCGGGGGCTCTACATTCAACTATTAAAGCTGCGGATTGGCTCCGTCAATTATGATATGAGCGCGAAGGTAAAAAACTTCGCGCTCTTTTATTTGTACCTCCATCTTCGCGCGCACCTCGTCAGGCGTAAGGCCCTGCATCAGCGGCCTCGGATTGCGGCTGCGCAGAGCGCGCTGAAGCAGATCATCCACACGCATCTGCAGGTATACGACGGTGCCGTTGGCCAAAAGAAAGTCCATATTGTCGTTGTGGCACGGCGTTCCGCCGCCGGTGGCTATCACCACATTGTCAAGCGGTGCGGTATCGTGCAACATCTGTGTCTCCAGCTTGCGGAAAGCAGGCTCACCAAACTGCGCGAAGAAACGCGGCACGGTGTAATGGTAACGTTCCTCGAAGGCGCGGTCAAGGTCCAGGAAACCCATACCCTTCTCGGCGGCCAGCTGCCGTCCGAAGGTGGACTTACCACTGTACATGTATCCTATCAGATAGTACTTCATGCCATCAGTTCCTTAGCCGTCTGCAATGCTGCCGCCGTCGGCGGGTCGCTGCTGAGCATCACCGCCACCTCTGTTATACGCTCATCGGAGACCAGCTCCTTGATAGACGACACCGTGCGCTCGCCGTCTGTCGCCTTGTATACCTTCAGGTGCTGCCCCGCCTTTGCGGCAATCTGCGGCAGGTGGGTTATCGCCACCACCTGCATCCGCTCTGCCATACGGCACATGATACGGCCCACAGCGCCCGCGATGTCGCCGCTCACACCCGTATCTATCTCATCGAAGATTATCGTCGGCAAGAGAGTACGCGAAGTATGCATACTCTTCACCGCCAGCATCAGGCGCGACAACTCGCCGCCGGAAGCCACCTTCGCCAGATCGCGCAACTCAGCGCCCTTATTGGCATTGAAGAGGAACGCCACAGAATCATGTCCCTGTGCGCCATAGGTCGCCGTAGGCGTCAGCTCCACGCTGAAGCGAGCCTCCGGCATACCCAGCTCATGCAGAGTGGGCAGAATACCCTTCGCCAGCATATCACCGGCCGAGCGGCGCGCCTTGGTGAGCTTCCCTGCCGCCTCCTGCACTTTGGCGAAGGCCTTGTCCACGCGCTCCATGAGCGCCTCAATGCGGCTGTCGAGTGTCGAGATAGCCTGCAATCGTGTATCCAATTCGTCACGCAATGCAATCAGCGCCGCCACATCTTCAACACCATGCTTCTTCTCCAGGCGATATATCAGTGCCAGCCGGTCGTCAACCTGTTGCTGACGTTCCGGACTGTAGGTAACACCTTCCGAAGCACTCTGCAATCCCCGGTTTATGTCATCCAGCTCTATCAATGATGAATCCAGGCGAGCCAATAGTTCTGCCGCCTCTTTATGATAGTCCGCCACGCGCGCCAAAGCACTCTTGGCCTGCCGCAGACGAACCAACACTGCCTGCTCCGTATCGTCGTCGAGCATGGCGGCAGCCGTAGCAAGCCCCTCACGCACCGCCTCGGCATGCGCCAGCAGCTGCGATTCCTGCTCCAGCTCCTGCTGCTCGTCGGCACTCAAACGCGCCTCGTCGAGCTCGTTGAACTGGAATTGCAGATAGTCTTGCTCCTTGCGGTTCTCGGCCTCCGTGGTGGTGAGCTCCTCAAGCTCATGTTTCAATGCCGCATACTCGCGGTAAGCATCGCGATATGCCGCCAGCTCCTTGCCACCGGCCAATGTGTCGAGCAGCGCCAGACGGTAGCCGCTGTCGGCAAGCGTGAGCGTTTGGTGCTGTGAATGAATATCAATAATCCTTGTGCCAATCTGCTTGAGCAGCGGCAACTGTACCGGTGTGTCGTTGACGAAAGCGCGGCTTTTTGCCGATGGCAGTATCTCGCGACGCAATATCAGCCGGTCGTCATAGTCCACATCGGCCTCGTCGAAAAGCCCCTCAAGGCCCAGACCGGCAACATCGAATGTCGCCTCAACCACACACTTCTTGTCTTTCTCAGCCAGCACGGCGGTATCGGCCCTCTGCCCCAGAAGCAGACCCAGGGCTCCAAGCATAATGCTCTTGCCGGCGCCCGTCTCACCCGTGATGGCGACAAATCCGCCGTCGAAGCGTATATCGGTGCGCCGTATCAGGGCATAATTCTCAATATGTAATGTCTGCAGCATAACTATTCAAGCATGGGCATTATGCGTTCGAGGGCGGCAGCAAGCACGTCGACCTCGGCACGGGTGTTGTATACTGCAAAGCTGGCACGCACGGTGCCCGGTATGCCATAGCGGTCCATGACGGGCTGCGTGCAGTGGTGTCCGGTGCGCACCGCTATACCCATCTGGTCGAGCAACGTACCCACATCATACGGGTGGCTCGCGCCGACAAGGAACGACAGCACCGATGTCTTGTGCGGCGCACGCCCAAAGAAACGCATGCCCGGCAGTGCGGTGAGGCGTTCTGTAGCGTAACGCAGCAGGTCGCCCTCCTGAGCGGCAATATTGTCGATGCCCACACCCAGCATGAACTCGATAGCCTTGCCGAGACCTATCACGTCGCCCACCGACGGAGTGCCGGCCTCGAACTTGAAGGGCAGCTCGTTGTAAGTGGTGCGTTCAAAAGTAACCTCGCTGATCATCTCTCCCCCACCCTGGTACGGCGGCAGTTCGTTGAGCAGTTCCTCGCGGCCGTACATTACGCCGACACCCATCGGCCCGTACATCTTGTGGCCCGAGAAGCAGTAGAAATCGCATCCCAGGGCCTGCACGTCGACCTTCATGTGCGACACAGCCTGCGCACCGTCGACAAGCACCGGCACACCGTGCGAATGCGCCATATCGACAATTTCCTTTATCGGGTTGATGGTGCCGAGCGTGTTGGAGGCATGACAGACAGCCACCAGGCGCGTACGCGGCGAGAAAAGCTGCTCCATAGCCTTGAGGTCGAGCACACCGTCGTCGCTGAACGGCACCGGACGCATCGTTGCACCTGCGAGCTGCCACGGAACGATGTTGCTGTGGTGCTCCATGCCCGACACGATGACCTCGTCCTCACCGGTAAAGTAACGCTTTGCAAAAGACGATGCCACCAAGTTGATGCTCTCCGTGGTGCCACGTGTGAAGACAATCTCATGGCTGTGGCGAGCCCCGATGAGCGCCTGTACCTGACGGCGCACATTCTCGTAAGCCTCCGTGGCCTCGGCGGCCAGATGGTGCGCACCGCGGTGTATGTTGGCATTACCGCAACGGTAATACTTGTCGAGCGCCTCAATCACCGCCACCGGCTTCTGCGTAGTGGCGGCATTGTCGAGGTATACCAAAGGGTGTCCGTGCACCTCTGTATCGAGTATAGGAAACTGATTTCGAATATCTTGCATACCTATTGTTCCATCTATCATTATCAAACCTACTGTTTTACAACCACTTATCCACTCCCGCTCCGTCCCCTCTCCGACCCCGCTCCGTCCCCCCTCCGACTGGAAGTCGTAGAAACGTCGACGCAGCAACGGTTTTGAGGCGGTCCGGCGACCGAGGGGGGACGTACCGGCTACCTCTTTTTTCGCTTTATCAAATAGCGTATCACAAAGAACGCCACCGCCGCCACAAAGACAGCCACAATGATTATGCTGAGCTGACGGCTGTACTGCTCGATGACCGTCGGGTCGGCGGCCTTGTAGGCGAGCCATCCGAGGAGAGCAAGGATGCAGTTCCAGGCTAGGGCGCCGAGAGCGGTGAAGAAAGCAAACGAGAGCATATTCATACGGGCAAGGCCAGCGGGAATGGATATGAGCTGGCGGATGACCGGTATGAAACGGCCCACGAGCGTGGACACCACACCGTGGTCATTGAAGTAGTGCTCGGCACGCTCAAGTTTTTCCTCGGAGAGCTGCAGCATACGGCCCACGCGGCTGCGTGCAAAGGCATAGATAATAGGTCTGCCCAGCCACATCGCGAGGAGGTAGTTGATGATGGCTCCCAGCAAAGCGCCTAGGGTGCCGGCGAGAACCACAAGCCATATCTGCATGCCTCCGGCACTTTCGGGGTTGGAAGCCACGTATACGGCCGGCGGGATAACAACCTCGGAGGGGAAAGGAATAAAGGGTCATGAGGGCACCCACGGCGAGGTAGTTCATGTTGGCGTCGTACCAATGGAGCAAACCGGCGACCCAGCCCGAGGAGGCGGTGTCGCCACGGACAGCCTCGGCCACTCCGGCGGCATCCTGTGCACAGAGAGGCTGCGCGAGGACAAGGGCCAAAAGCAAAAGAAGCAGGTACTTTCTATGTTTCATGATTATTACTGTTTGTTTTCGTTGGGTAACAATTCGAGCAACGGCGCCACACGAGGATTTTCCCACATCTCGGGACAGATCTCGCGCAACAGGCTCGGGATAACATCAGGCATAGTGCGGCGCAGGCGATTGTAACGGTTGGTATGATAATAGGCCGCCGCCACATAGGTGCTGTAGAAGACATCGTGAGGATAGATCTCGAGGGACTCCTCGGCGAAACTTGCGAGGACGTCATAGTTGGCGTGGGCGAAAAGGAAGAGCGTATAGAAACGGCAGTGGTGCTCGGAGCAGCGCTCGGAAGTGATGAGGCGCCCAAAGAAGTCGGAGGCGGCATCCACATTGTCGCGACAGTCGTAGACCATGGCCATGCAGAGGAGTGCGTCAGGACACTCCGGATCGATGCTTATTGCCTTGCGGGCAGAAGCAAGGGCGGCTGTGTCGTCCTCCAGCCGCAGCTGGCAGAGGCCCAGATTGGCGAGGGTGTCGGCATCCTTGGGATTCTCGTCGAGGGCTTTGCGCAGGTACAAGACAGCCGTCTCGGGATTATCGTGCCGCATATAGAGCTGGCCGAGCGCGCGGAACACCTCGCCACGGTCGGGAGCGCAATCCAGAGCCCGCGTCAGCGCCGTAGCGGCATCGCCTATAAGATCCTGCTGCTCGTATGCCAAAGCAAGCTCGACATAAGCGGTTGTGAAGTTCTTGTCAATGGCCAGCGCATACTCGAAAGCATCGACGGCCCGCTCGCACAGCGAGAGGTCGCGGCAGACGCAGCCGAGGCAGTACCAGCCTATCTTGCTGTAGGGATGCTCGCCGACATAGAGGTTGAGGAACTCGAAAGCCTCGTCGCACACGCCAGCCTGCTCGCAGGTGTCAAGGTAAGTGTAGAGCATCTGCTCATCGTATGAGTCGGTACGGAAGGCCTTGAGGTAGTATTCTATGGCCTGATGCCATTGCTGTCCGCGATAGTATTCCTCAGCAATATTGGCATAGATGCGGCCGAGCTGCCAACCGTCCTCGGCGGCACGCAGGTAGTAGCTTATGGCCTTCTCGCTATCGCCCATCTCACTATATACGACACCAAGAGAATAGGACACATCTGTGTCGGACGGATCTTGCTGCTCGAGCGTCTGCAACAAGGCAAGAGCCTTGGCATTGTCCTTGTTGAGGACATACCAGTGAGCCCTGCGGATCTTAATCTCTATACTGTCAGGATACAGGCGCTCGCCAAGATGTATGGCCGATATGAGGGGCTCTTTGTCATCCACTTCGAGGTAGTAGTCGATAATCATTTCAAGCTCATCAATATCATAGAACTGCACCTTGCCTTGCATGACGGTACGTTCAAAGTCGAGCACCAGCTGCTTGACTTCATCGTCGTAGTCTGTAAAACGGTCGTTATTCATCGCGGATCTGTAAGGGTTTAGGTTATTAGAAGGTGAAACGTATAGTGAGGCCTCCCTTTGTGGTGGAGTTGGGATAGGCGTTGGAGATATATGGCGTATTGATATTTGTCTTGAAGAAAGCACGGAC
>Ga0310696_10008093_pt1 | contig 12288 bp, 29 predicted proteins | sample AusTroGonzalo_MG_4_FD_203885 | JGI IMG/M metagenome (GOLD analysis project Ga0310696, IMG submission 203885) | Bovine rumen microbial communities from tropical cattle in Woodstock, Queensland, Australia - Gonzalo_02 (v2) (version 2) | ecosystem: Host-associated > Mammals > Digestive system >... | reverse complement strand
GAAGACGCCTGCCTAAATAGCTGGGTAAATGGGATCGCGCCTCCAGAAAGGCATATGGTCGTAATACGCTTCGAGCGCCTTCAGATGCTTGACGCTCAGGTAATCCTTGTCGTAGTTCTTCCATTCCTCCCGCTCTGCGATTTCTGACAGCTTCATGCCGCAGATGTAGTGCAGCTCCAGCAGGTCGGCTTCCCATCCGCCCAGCGACGCCAGCGACACGTTGCATTCCTCCACCATGTCGGCGAAGTCGCGCGCGGCCTGCAGCGCCTCGTCGCGCACCTCGATGATGCGGGCCACGGCGTCTGGCAGCTTGTCGGGGTTCGATGCGCCGTCCACGCGGATCGCGTCATACTCCACCGACTTGACGCCCTCGGCGTCCTCCAGCAGCATCGCCGCCTGCTCGACCTTAGCCTTCATGTGGCGATGGGCAGCGCGGACGGATTCGAGGTACGCCCGCGCCTGCTCCTGCCGTCTCTTGGCTCCGTGCTCGTCGTACATTTTCAGTCCTTTCCGCTCGCCGCCATCAGCGCCATGATCGCCGCGCCCAGCACGAACGCGAGTATGTGGGTGGCCACTAGCAGCATTCGTACTCCCATCCGTATCCGTAGGCTGTGTTGCACGACGGCTTGCCGCTGCAAACCCTGCTGATGTTCCCAGCCATCGACACCTCGCACGCGTAATCGCGCGGCATCCCGCATGACTCCCGCAGGTCGCGCGCAGCCATCATGATGGACGGGTAGCGCCTGCCGTCGCTGCGTATCACTGGCTTTCGCGTCCTCATGATGCGTCCCCGCGCATCTGCAATTCGGCGGCGAACTCGCGCATCTTCTCCTTATCCACGCAGAAATGCACATCGGAAAGCGATATGTCGCGGTTGCCATTCGACACTGGTTCGACCGCATATCGAAGGAAGTCCTCGAACACGTCCTCGACGGTGCGAGGCCTGCAATGCGCTATCACCGACGCCCTGTAGTGGCGGTGCTTCGAGCTGTCAGCATGTTCGTCGTAGTAGAAGAACACCTCGCCATCGCCGATTCCCGACACTGTGCAGACGTGCTTCTTCCCGCCTGCGTCCATGAACGGGAACTCGTCTCCGAGATGCCACGGCTCCCCTTTGCGGTCGAGCGGCAGCGGCATGTAGCGTTCGTCAACTTCATCTTGAATCTTGTCGGCAAGCTCGGCGAACCGCTCATGCCACGTGTATTCGCGCAGCTCCTTCAACGATTCCAGTTCCATCAGTCCACCTCGATTCCCAGCGCCGACATGCGCCCTTCAAACACCGTGCGCATTCCGCAGTCATCCCCGTAGTCTTCATCGCATCGTGCGCTCAGCTCGCACGTATCGCAGTATTCATCGCCACCGACAAACCATGCGTGCATGTCCCGCACGAGCGATTCCAGCTCGGCGATGCGCTGCTCATGTGTGCGTTCGTTCCAGGCTTCGTTGTTGCCTTCGTAACTGCTCCTTTTCCTGAAACGGAGTCCGCATGCGATGCAATTGATTTCACCGCTCTTCCACCCAACTGTTCCCCCGCAGAACGGGCATGGTTTCAGCTTCTCGGTCATGCAATTGCTCATCAACGCACCTCCCGTAGAATCTCAGCTCGGCAATTCGGGCAATACCGAAACCCGCTCACGCCGTTCTCCGGATACCAGACGGCACCGCAATTGGAGCACCGCTTGCCGCCGATATCGGGATTCAGGCCATCCTCACGCTCGCAGTCGATGAGTCGGCACGTCCGCTCCGCCCGTGCGTTCAGCTCGTCGGCGATTGCCTGCCAGTCTCCATAGAACCGAGGCCCCATGACATTGCCACGCTTTAAGACAGCTTCCCGCACCTGCTCGGCTGTCAGCGTGCCGCCGCCCAGCGTCGCGGCAATGCGCCTTGCGCAATCGGAGACAATCGGCTTCTTGTCCGCATCGGTCGCATCGGCAACGTCGAGAGCGCCGATGAACTCCCATAACAGGTTTTCGCAATCTTTCACATCGACGCCCAGCGTCGCGGCGATTGCCTGCTCGGGCGTGAGGTTGTCTATGGTAAGCGTTCCGTCTAGGTTGTCCACCGCAACGTACAGCTTCGGCCCCACACGCCAAGACACATGCAGGTAGTGCGTCTGGCAACTCACGCCACGTTCTTCGAGCAGCTTGCACAGCAGCTCGGTCGTTCGGTTGTCGGTCATCGCTTGGCCTCCTTGTCATGCGGGCAACATGGTGTCCAGAAATCGTCGGTGAAAATGCACGTGCCGCCTCTGCCGTCATTGACCCATCCTTTGCAGATGGTGCAATCGCCCTTTGCTTCGGCGGGAGACTTCTTCTCGGTCGTGCCGTTGTCGGTCATCGCTTATCACTCTCCCATGATTCCCATACCGTAATGCTCGGAGCAGAGCGGCCGAGCGGCACTCTCTCAACGTATGCGTCGAGCATGATGCTCCCCGACCACCGCTCTTTCTCCGCCGCCCTGATAGCAGCCCGCTCGTCGGTGTAAGCGCCCCAGATGGACTCTCCCAGAGCACCGATGATGTGAACGGTGTAGACGTTCTCGGTCGCGCTAGCCATTGCGCACCTCCAATCTCTTCATGCGCGCATAGCTCTCATGCCACTCGCGCACAATCTGCCCGAATCCGAAGTCATGCAAATCGTCGTCGGCGAACGCGTACATCTCACCGCATCCACGGCATGCAAGAACATGCAGGCCGCGAACGATGTCCTCGGTCTCGGCTATATCCTGCGAGCCGCATGCTGGGCAGGTTGCCGCGCTAGTCATCGTCCACCTCGCTTTCCAGCCATTCGAGCAGCGCGTCGTAATTAAATTCGTCGCTCAGAAGGCATCCTTCGCCACTGCCTTGCTCGCAAGCATTCGCAAGCACGCATTCGCAGCAATCGCCGCATTTACCAGCCATCGTCCGCGCCGCCCTCTCGGGCGTGCCGAACAGCTTCTCCCAGTGCGTCATAGCTCCACCTCATCATCCTCGAAAATCGCCTTGCGCAAGCACTCAACCTGCTCATCGTAGAATCCAGCGGCCTCGGAGCAGAATTGCAGCGTTCCCTGCTTCTGGCTCTGCTCTCCGACGCTCCAAAGGATTGCGCTCGTGCCTTCGAGGAAGCCGATTGCGCGTGCGGCCTGCTCGCGTTTCGTCATGCTCACAGCTCCACCTCCCCACCCACGGCCTGCGCCGTGCGCCGACATGTCTCGATGGCCTCGGCGATGCCGAGCATGTATGCGAACGCCTCGCGTGCCTGCTTCCGCGTCTGCGCGATGCAGGCGAACTCGATGCTCAGCGGAGCGATGCGGGACAGATTGATGATCCGATCGTAGTCGCTCATTGCGCTTCGCTCCTAATCTCCTTGGCCTCGTTCATCTGGGCGATCTTGGCGTCCATGGCGTCCTTGTTCCGCTTTGCGGTCATGACGCCGTTCCATATCGCCATGTAGCGGTCGAAATCGACGTACTTGAGCATCGTCATGGCCTCCTTGAAGAAATCCTCCTCATCCTTGCACTTCATGTGGTTCCCGAGGCTGGTAGACCAGTAGCGGTTCTCGTGCTCGTCGTACTCGATGTGCTGTGCGAGCATGGAGAGAAGCCTTTCGCACAGCTCATGGTCGCTTTCGGCGGGCCGCTCCTTCAGAAGCAGCTCTTTGTACTCTTCCAGCGGTATCGTCACCATCTGTGTTTTTGCAGCCATTTTTCCTCCTTGTCACCAATCCTCACCATCCTCGTCAACGGGTGCCGAATGGCAGAACTCGCTCATGCGCTCACCGCCTTCGCCTTGCACATCCAACAGCATTCCTCGTCCCTGCTCGGGCATGTCTCATCGAAGCGGTGGAACCCGATTCCAGCAGATGCCTCGGCGACTTCCGCATCGGTTGCCCTACGCAGATGTTCCAACGGCGTCGAAGCGGCCGTGCATCCCTGCGTGTAGCACGCGAACGCGCTGCTCTCCCCGCATTCAGTCACACGTCCGATTTCCTGCTTGTAACCTGGGTCGTACACGACCCACTCTCCGAACTCGTAGCTCATAGCTCCCCCTTCGGCTCGAAATGTTTGCAGATTTTCTTCGGGTCGTCGTACTCAAAGCTGATGATGCGGTTCCTCCCCGAGCAGCGAATCTTCGTATCGTGGATGGCGGCATGCGAACGTGACCGCCAGTAGCACGCGCAGAGGTCGCACAGGTCGCACATGCTCATAGCTCCCCCTTCCCCGCGAAGTTCGTCTGAATAGACCCCATCGAAATACGATTTGATGTTCTTGGCGTGATGCTCTTCTTCGATTCCAAGGCTTTCTGCAACCTCTGCAAGCTCGATTCGCCTATCGACCCACTCCCTGACGAAAGCGTTGTAATCGCCATCGCCCGAGTCGGTCGGCTTATTGGCGATTCCGACGTAGACGAGATGCCCGTACTCTTCAAGACTATCAAACTTGGCGATACGCCATTTTTCAAGCGCCAGCACGCCGAGGTTGTAAAGCGTCCTCATTTGCTCTACAGCCGTCATAGCTCCCCCTTCCCAGCCATCTCGCGGATGCGCTCGGCGTACTTTCCGATTTCCTCGCCGCATTCGCTCGGGAAGAAACACGCCGTCTCCGTGAGGAATTCGCTCAGCAGCTCTTTCAGCTTGTCTGGCTTGGCGTGCCTTTTGTCATTTGCCATGAGGCAGAGCCATTTGCCTTCATGCAGCGTGAAGATTCGTTCTGGATGAACGCCCTCTACCTCGTCGACTCCGTAGGAGAACTCCATCTTATCGCCCACTCGAATCGGCACTCCCTCGCTGTCCACGGGCAGACGCATGAAGTCGCGCTCGATTTCGCGCTCTATCTCGTCGGCGAGCGCATACCATGTCTGCTCGCAGCCGATGAGATGGTGCTTGATTTCATCGCGCAGCTTTTCGATTGATTCCAGCTTCATCTCATGCCTCCCTCCACTTCAGCCACTCGTGGAGCGCCCAACCTGCGATGCAGCCTGCCGTGGCGTCCATCTTGTCCTGGAGGGCAGCGAACTTCGCGGCCTCCTCCTTGGTCATCGGCACTTTGTTGAGGGTCTTCGTGACCTTGCCCGGACCCATGCCGTTGTTCGTACGTCTCCTCGGCATCACTGCCCCCTTTTCTTCTTGTAGTCCATGCAGCATTGCTCAATCGCGTAGTACGGGTCGCTCTTCACCGCGTCCCTTACAGGGAAGCTCTTGTGCGCCGTGCAGAAGACCTTCATCGACCCCGTGTAGCTGTATCGGGTGCCGCATGTGTCGTACGTGCTCGTAGGCCGCAGCTTGCCTTTGCGGTATTTGCATGATTCGCATAGCCATTCGCTCACTCGTCCACCTCCCCGTCGTTCTCCCTCGCGCATCTGACGCACGCGATCACCGCCAGCGTGACGGCTGCGCCGAGCGCCACCCAGATGGCGATTGCGAGGAATGTCCAGAACATGCTCATGACGCCATCGCCTCCATCAGCATCCTGTTGTAGAAATCCCGTGGCCCGTTTTTCGCTTCAGGGAACTCCGCGAACGCCGAGCATTCGCCCGGAGCCCCGTCCATATCCCAGAGCCAGCACCCCTCTTGGCACAGCGCGTCCGCGAAGAACATGCACGGATCGCTCGGTCTCGTCTTGTCGTCCATTTGCTCCTCTTTTCCCGAAACCACGAAAAACCACGTCGCGCGCGTGTACCTGAACCCCACTCTACCTAGTACCCTATTTCTTTTTATAAGAAGTTGCATATTGTCGTGGTTGTCGTGGCTTTCGTGTTCTGACCTTGCATTACTCTCTAAAAAACGTCGTGGTTTCGTCGTGGCTAACCACGACCTGCTCGTGGCTAAAAACCACACCCCCTCGTGGTTTTCGCCTGGTCGTGGTTGGTTGTCGTGGCTTCAATTTCCTACTTCCTAACGGTGATTGGAAAGGCGTCACGCATCGGCGAAGATGCGTATGCTCCTGCCTTCCCTCGATGTGTTCTTCACTTTGAATTTGAAGTAGTCGCAGATCTCTTTCGAGAACTGCCATTTGGCGTATTTCTTCGTCACGCCGCTGTCCTTGCACCACTCCTCGTACAGACCGTAGGCGTGCCCGATAGCGGTGCCTATGAGCGCATCGCGGTCTATTCCGTCATCGTCAATCCATTGGAAGATGGTCGAGTTGTCGGTCTTGATGTCCTTCACCATCTTCCGCGATTCCTCGTTGTCGGTCGGCCTTCGGTTCTCGACTACGCGCCGAAGCCCGTTTATGCCGCGCACGATTGCGGCCTCGATTACCGCCTCGTCCTTCAGCTTCTCGCCGATATCCGGGTCGAAGTCGGCATCCGCGTCCGTGAAATGCGCATTGAATCGGATCGGGAATAGCCGCCGTATCACGCCGTCGTCCAGGTTCTCCAATTTCGGCAGCTTGTTCGCGCTGAAAACCATCGTGCAATACGGCTTGAACGAGTACCCTTTGCGGCCTTTGATATCGGTCGTTATCTCGCTTCCTGCGACAGACTTCTTGAACACTTCGAGCGCTGCGCCCTTGACGAATTCGCTCGAAATGTCGTCTCCGAGGTTGGCAAGGCACCCTGCCAGGTAATCCTGCATGAACCTCTCGCCGAGCGCATGGAGCGACAGCGACGAATAGTTATCGGTTCCGAGCACGTTGCGTATCAGGTCTATGTACGTCGATTTTCCGTTGCTCGCCGATTCGCCCTGCCTGCCGAGCAGTATCGCCGCGAATGCGTACTTCCCGCTGCGGTACATGGACAGCCCTATGAATTCGCACAGGTTGCTCTCTATGAACGGGTCGTTGCAGGCTATCCGCGCCAGCGTGCGGTCGAGCAGCGGGCTCCGGGCATCTGGATTCCATGCATGCGGTATCACGTTCGGTATTCGCAGATCGGGCGAGAACGACAGCAAATCCATGGTCTCGATGTCGAGCACGCCGTTCGTGAAGCCTATGTATCGCGGGTTGCTCGCCGTTTCGCGCGGCATGGTGAGCGCCAGGTACTTCACGACCTCCTTGCGGTCCTTCTCCTTCGCGTTCGGCCATTCGCGCAATATCGCGCGCTCGATAGCCTCCCATCCCATGTGATAGGTTATGCCGTCGAATATTGCCGGCGTGCCGTCGAGGAAGCATGCGCTGTACCTGTCCATGATTGCGTTGGACACATGGACGTGCTGCGCTATCCTCTTCCCCTTCGATTCAACGAGGGCCTTGGCCTCGTCGCTCATGCCTATCGGCTTGCTGCATACCGACTTGATTATCTTCTTGAGTTCGGAATCGCTTACCGGCGGCGAGCATTTCATCTTGTTGAGCGATTCGAGGTATGCTGCTATCGTCAGATCGTCGGAGCCCCGTCCGCGTGCGCTGCATCCCTGCTCGTACAGGAAGTTGTTGCGTCCCTCTCCTTCGCGGATCATGGTACTCGGAATGGTCGGCTTCTGTTTGACGCCGTTTTTGTCCGCACCCTTGCGATTGTCGTAGACGTATTGTATGAACGCCTTGTCGGTGCTGTTCGCCTTCGCGACATCCATATCGTCTAGTGATATGTCCCACGTGTACGGAAGGCCCGTATCGGGATGTATCGACGGCGGTGCGACGATGTAGTTGCCGTCGCAGCGCAGGTCGATGAATATGGTGTCGCTCTGGCATCCGCTAATATACGTATCGCCGACATCGAAGTAGTAATGCATGCCGCCCGTGCCGGATTTCGCGCAAACCGTCTCCGACACCTCGCCGTGCTCAAGCTCCCAATCGCGCATGAAATCGCTGCCGAGCAGCCCGTTGTGCTTTTCGGGCTTGTCGTCCACATCCACGACGCACAGGCCGTTGCCCGTCACCAGGCCGATGTTGTAGTTCGGATTTCTGCCCCACCATGCGCGGATCTGCTCTTCGTCGGTAGTCGCGTCGACATTCCAATGCGGTACGACGTGCTTATCCTTTTCGCGCGGTTTCAGCGGGAATACGCGCCATCCATGCGCCGCATATCCGAGCGCCGCATCCAAAAACACGCTATCTGCCATATGGCATCATCGGCACTTCGCCGTACTCGAACCGCGCCTTACGTGCGATGTCGTAGGCATTCTCTACGCCATCTATGCCGTCGATGTAATTGCTATCGTCGCCCCATAGGTAGAATCTCCCGTTTTTTGCAGCAGGGTACGCCGCGAACATATCTCCGTCCACTAACTGGTAGTTGAATGGGTAGACGTCCGTTCCGTCCATGCCATCGTATGCGCCGAGCGCATTGCTGTCGTAACTGCAATCTTTCGGAGGTATGCCCCCGACTATGAGCACCGGGTTCTCGATTTCTATCTCGTATACTTCGTTTTCGTGTTTCCCGGCGAACTCCCTTATCTTATCGGCGTCGTCTTGCGTCATCCTGCCTTTTACTTCGATATAGAGATCGAACGGTTCGTCCGAGCATGAGCCCCTTTTGCCATGGCATTTCACCTTGAAATCGGGAAGGTACTTCTTCCCGCTGGGCAGCTCGAATCCCTCCGGCTCGTACTCGTACTTCACACCGAGCGCATCGAGGAACACGGCCCATCGTGCCTCTAGGCGAGAGCGAAACCTGTATCCGTTGTACTCCGTCTCAATCGCCTTTATTCCCATATCTCACCCCCAATATCTCGCAGATTCTGACTGCGCTCTCCGAAGGCGGCACGAACTCGAACCGAATCGATCTGCTGCGCTCCATCGTCGCCATCTGCTTCGCCATCGTCTCGCCCTGCAACGGCTTCTTGGTGCCGTGCTTCAGGCAGATGGAGTCGCCGTCGTGCGGATCGCAGTCGCGCCGGCGGTAATGCAGGCAGTGGACGCAATGGTCGTTCGTCCAGCCCCTCACGTCCTCTATGCATGTCGCATCTTCTGTCTCGACCAGGACGACGAGCAGGTATCCCGCGTCGTTCGCGCGCTTGACCTCGCGCTTGAACGTCTCGTGCTTCTTCCCTAGATTGGTGGACACCTCGCCGAGATGCTGCTTGGTGTCCACGCTTATGTTGCTCGCCGGGTCGGGCGTGCCGTCGTCGAATCCGCGCATGTAGTCGCCGAAATCGAGCTTGATCATCTCGCTGCGCGAAAGGTACGGCACTCCGAGTTCGTCCCATGCCTCGTGCTTGTTGAGGTGCTTGCCCTCGTGCTGACGGTCATCCTCGATTATCACGACGCGCTGCATCACTACACGTCCAGCGTCGAGCCGTACTGCTTCGGAGCGCCGCCGCGCTTGCCCTTGCCGCGGCTGTCCGTAACCTTCGGCTCGGGATGCTCGCCGCTCATGGCCTGCTCGGGCGTTATCCATGCGCCCACGTCGAGCAGCCAGCGGTCGTAGCCGTTGTCGTTCAGCGTCACCTCGCCGTCGATGACGGCCCAGAATCGCTTTCCGATGAACATGTCCCAGCGGTCCGCCTTGAACGCGGCGAGCGCATCGAAGCCGGGGTTCGCGGCATCGAGCGCCGCGAGCTTGCCCTTGAGGTACGGCAGCTTCTTCCAGCTCAGGATCGTCGAGTGGCGGTAGTCCTTCTCGGGGTCGGGCTTCCCCTCCCAATCGACGAAATATGCATCTGTGAACTGCTTCTCGAAATCGCCGCTCGCCACGTCGTATACGACCTTCACGCATTGCTTTGCGAGCCCGTCCGTATGGCCGTTCTTGGTATCCCATTCGGTGCGGATCGCCTGGATGTACAGCTCGTATACGCCCGGCTCCATCTGCTTGTAGCCGCTGCCGCCGCCGAGCTTCGCCTCTGTGCTCATGTACTCGTTCATGTTGATATCTGGCATGTCTCTCTCCTTATTTCGCCTTCTTGTCGTCTTTCCTGTCATGGATGCGGTACGCCTCGCGTATGCGGGAGTCCACCGCTTTCAGGTCGTTGTCTATGAACTCGTCCGCGAACAGCCCTGGCGGGCATTTCGCGGGGTTCGCGTTGTTCGTATGGAAGCCGTAGCGGTCGCCCTCCTTCGCGCTTTGCAGCGTGCAGGTGACGAGCCCGCGTATGAGCAGCTTCTCGTTGAGCAGCCTGCCGACCGTGAGAAGGTCGATGCTGCCGTCCTGCTGCCTCTCCTGATGGAAAATGAAGTACACGATCCGCGTCGCGTCCCCGTCCTCGATGACGGCTTGGAACAGGTTCCAGATGCGCGCGGCTATGTCCGTGTAGACTTGGTACTTGTTATCGTAGGCCTCATCGCCCGTGGACCACCGCACGTACATTTCCGAAATGCAATAGCCGCAATCGTCGACGACCACGGCGCGCTTCTCGTGGTGGTTCTTCAGCCATGAGTCGATTATGTCCACGCGCATGGGCTTGTAGCCGGCATCGCCTTCGAGCCTCATTGCGAGGTCGGGCACGCTCACCGTCTCAAGCTGCTTGTCGAAAAACGGCAGCATCTTGTTCTGGACGTTGAGTATGCTCACATCGCCCTCTTCGAAGTTGCGCAGCGAGTAGGATTTGCCGGTCCCGCTATCGCCCATGATGATTATGGGTATGCTCATATCACTCCCCTCCTTCCGCAAGCTCAAGCACCGATTGCTCCAAACACCCCTCGCCCAGCGCGTAGAGCGCTTCGAACGGTTTCGGGATGCGTACCGTCGTGCGCGAGATGCGCGCGGGTTTCGCGGCGACGTGGACCTGCTCGGTCACGATGCCGTCGGGCAGCTCGCCCGTGTCGTTTATCCAGTTCTCGACCTTTACTCGGTCGACCTGGACGAAACCGCGCTCCATGCACCACCGCAGAAGCGCATCCTCGTCGGTTGTCACGATGCGGTTCTCGTCGTGTTCGGGCTCTGCGGCTGCTGCCGTGATGCTGTACGTACCGACCTTCGTTCCGTTCACTTCGAGATCGAACGACTTGGCAGGCGCGCCCATTGCGCGCGTCTTCTCCCACAGCTCCGCGAAATGGGCGTCTATGCGCCCTCGCATGTTGCCCTTCTTGCCCGTCTTGACCTTCTCGGCGATTGCCTTGTAGAGCGCCTGCGCCACGATGAACTGCGTCACCTCGTCAAGTTCGGGCTCCTCGATGATTTCTGCTGGCGGATTGAAGTAATCCTCGCCGCCGTTTATGCCATCAGGGTAGTTGCCATCCATCTGTCCACCTCCGCCCATCCGTATCCGTTCGCGTCGAGCACGCGCCGCACCTGCTGGATCGAACGGCACTTGTGCGTGTAGCTGTTCTGGCCCCTGTTGAACGTAACCTTCCAGCCGTTGCCGAACTCGTCTTTGATCGCAACGGCCTCCTGCCTGTAAGCGTCGATGTACCGCCTAACCTCTCGCTCTGCCATGTCCACCCCCCATCATCATGAGCAGCCGTTTCAAACCGCGTTTCTTCGGTTGCTCCAACTCGTCGTTGATGTCCCGCCATGTAGATGCTTCACTGATCTGCACGGGCGGGTAGTACGTATCGCGCATGTAGGACGGCGCCCGGTTCCTGCTGTACCTTCTCGCAGCCATCGCGCACCTCCTAGAACGGCGCTTCGCCCGAGTGGACGATGCGCGAGAAGGTGCCGTCGGCGTTGAACTCGTTCGCCTCGACCTTTATGCCGTCGTTTTCTTTGAGAGCCGTCACCGTGATGCTCTTGACGTAGGAATGGTCGCGCAGCAGGTCGCGTGCGGCGATGGCCAGCGCGTCGAGTTTGTTCATGTCCATGCCATTCACCCCGCGATCAACGCGATTGCGAACATCACGCCGAAGCAGATTCCGAGCACCCAGCCGAGCCGTTTCATGGCCCAATCCCACTCGTCCCGTGGTACAATGCGCATGTCCCTATCGCTGTGGACATGCTTGGCGCGTGCGAAGTTGCCCCTTCCGCGCGCCGCTTCTTTTCCAGCCATTCAGACCTCCAATCTGATGAGCCAGCGCTTGCCGCTCTTGAACGCCTGCTTGCGCAAGGCACCGTCGCGGCACATCTTGCTCACCGTGTTTCGTTGCGCCTTGGTGGGCCTCGCATCGCCCAGGCCGTAGCGCATCTGGCAATACTGGTCGAGCGTCACGACCATGGCGCCCTCCTTTCTTGTCCACACCCGCCATCGGGGAACGCGAAGCGGTTTGCTATGCGACAGGTGCAGCATCTATGTCCAAAAGAAAGGAGGTTTTTGGTGTGTCCGTTTTGCGCGACAGACGGGCGCTTTGCTCCGCGCTCCCCGATAGCGGGCGCGTCTTTGAAACTTGTTGCACGGCTTTCCCCGGGCAGTGCCGACCGTCTGGTTTTCAAGGTGCCGATGCCCACGGCACCCAAGCAGGCGATGGAGAGAGAGGGAAAAAGACCCATCGCCCGCCTGGATGACGGCCCTGCGCACGGCCCCCTTCGCGGCACGCAGGGCGTCGGGCGGCCATCGCTTCGGTTGG
>Ga0310696_10008091_pt1 | contig 12289 bp, 8 predicted proteins | sample AusTroGonzalo_MG_4_FD_203885 | JGI IMG/M metagenome (GOLD analysis project Ga0310696, IMG submission 203885) | Bovine rumen microbial communities from tropical cattle in Woodstock, Queensland, Australia - Gonzalo_02 (v2) (version 2) | ecosystem: Host-associated > Mammals > Digestive system >... | reverse complement strand
ATTCTTCATTGATTATCAATGCGGTTGGATGTTCTGGCGTTATTTCATGTGGAATTTCGTCGGTCGTCAGAACGACACTGAAGGTCAGGGCGAGATTGAACATGGTAACTGGGTCAGCGGCATCGGATTCATTGATAATGCACGTCTTGGAAATCAGAAAGCTCTGCCACGCAGCATGCAGAGCGCCGCTCGCACTGAGTATTATTTCCTGCCTCTGATTTTAGGCCTCGTAGGATTGTTCTACCAACTCAAACGTGACCCGAAAAACTGCTGGGTGGTGTTCCTGCTCTTCTTCATGACGGGCCTCGCTATCATCATGTACCTTAACCAGACTCCTTATCAGCCGCGTGAACGTGACTATTCATACGCCGGCGCATTCTACGCTTTCACGATATGGATGGGATTCGGAGTTTTGGGAATTATTGAAGGAGTGAAGAAACTTGTTAAGAATCAACAGGTTGCTACATGGATTGCTACAGCGGCATGTCTGTTTGTCCCGATTCTGATGGCAGCTCAAGGCTGGGAAGGTCATGACCGTTCAGGTAAGACTTCCGCTCTCGACTGGGGCAAGAACTATCTTAGCGCTTTGCCTCAAAATGCTGTGATTTTCACACGTGGCGACAACGATACATTCCCGCTTTGGTATGTCCAGGAGGTTGAAGGCTACCGCACCGACGTGCGCGTGTGTAACTTCATGCTTTCATCTGGATATTGGTATGTGCATCAGATGGGCAGAAAAATCTATGAGTCAGAGAAACTTCCGCTCTCATTGACACCGGCCCAATACGACAACGGTGTTCACGAACAAATCTGGATTCAGGATGTGATCGAAGGCCCAGTAGAACTTAAGGATGTCATTGATTTCGTGCGTAGCGACAACCCTCGCACCAAGGGCAGTGACGGCTCGGGCAAGAAAGTCGATTATTTCCCAACAAGAAAGCTGAAACTTACAGTGGATAAAGAGAAAGTCGTGGCTAATGGCATCGTCCCTGAAAACATGAAAGACAATATCGTCGACGAAATCGTTTGGACTATTCCTGAAAAGGTGCAGTATCTCACGAAAAATGAGATCATGCTGCTTGACTTCATGGCAACAAACAACTGGGAAAGATGCGTCTATTTCACGAGTTTGAGCGATATCGCTGATATTCTCGGCATCGACAAATATCTGCATCAGCAAGGACTGTCGCATCGTTTCATGCCTGTCGAGGCTCCTGAATATTATAAAGGTGCCGGCGGCGTATTCATCGACGGTTCATACGACCTTCTCGTGAACAACTCACGCTGGGGCCGCCTCAACGAGCCGGATGTCACTGTTGACCCTGAGAGTTTCCGTAATGTTTCATTCATCAAGATGGCTTATATGCGTCTCGCCAAAGCGTTCGTGAGCCGTCAGAGATACGAAGAGGCTATAGCGGTTATGGATAAATGCCAGGAGTTCTTCCCTGATGAGAAGATTCCTTATGGTTTCTACTATGAAGGCTATTTCCCTGACCTTTATTATAAAGCAGGCGCGATGGAGAAAGGCGACGATGTCTTGAGAAAGATTGCCGCCAACGCTACAGACGAGCTTCGTTATTATAAGACTTTATCGCCGAAATTCGCTGAATATTACAAGGATGACATCCACGACGCCTTGTCGCTTGTCAACACAATGGCAGACAGCGCAAAGCGCAACCGTCGTTACGAGTTACAGGAAGAACTTGACAGAGTCGTCAACGATTACCTGGATTATTTCTTGCCGTATTTGTAAAAAAACATAAAATAGATACCGACGATAACGAACGGTATGCTTAACCACTGCCCCATGTCGAGAGTCATCGAAGTTTCGAACTCGACTTGGGGCTGTTTAATGAACTCAATCAAAATTCTTGAGCCGAAAATAACAGTGCAGAACAAGCCGAAAAAGAAGCCCGGACGCTTGTTGGCTGTGTCTTTCTTGAAATAAAGATACATCAGCACGGCAAACATGATAACCAACACCAAGGCTTCGTAAATCTGTGTCGGATGACATGCCGGAATGACGTCAATAGGTGTTCCAGGAGCCCAGTCGCGGACGAATTTGAAACCCCAAGGCAATGTGGTCTCGTAGCCGTAAATCTCAGAATTCATTAGGTTTCCCAAACGTATGAAAGAACCTCCGATGGCTACCGGAATAACGACGCGGTCAAGAATCCAGATGTATGGCTTTTGTATTTTCCTCGAATAAATCAGAAGTCCGATCAAGATGCCGATTGCTCCGCCGTGACTGGCGAGACCGCCTTCCCAAATGTAAAGAAACTTCTCCGGATTGGCAAAATAATATTCGGGTTCGTAAAAGAGACAATGTCCTAAACGTGCGCCTATGATGGTGAAAACCAACATGTTAATAGTCAACTTATCCAAAAGATCGTCGCTGAGTTTTTCCTTGCGATACACCATCCTCATGATGTAATAACCGACGACGAACACCATCGCCCAAAGCAGTCCGTACCATGCAACAGGACGTCCTCCGAGAAGCGGGAAACTGTCCGGAAAAGTGAAAATATATGGGTTTACGTCCCAAATAATATAAGCTAAGTTCATAATTGTGATATTAATTTTTCAATGCTATTTTCGTTATTTTTAAATATCTTGTTGAGGTTTTTTTGCTGTGTTGTAACCTTATCTAATTGAAAATCAGATTGTTTACACCAGTTAAAATATCCTTGCTCGCTAAGGTGTTTCGCAAGATATTCCTGCTCTGTCTGTCCTGGCGTAGGCACAAGAAACGCGGTCCTGTTTAACTTGACGAGGTCCATGAGCGAGGAATATCCGCCGCGACAGATAATATGTTCTGCGCTGTGTACAAGTTGAACAAACATTTCGTCATCTACGTGGTTGAACATGCTCACGTTTTCCGGCACGTCTTTCGGAAGGTCGTGTGACTCTGGTTTCGCCCTGAGAATCAATGTGTTGTCTTTTGTTTTCCTTGCCTGTTCCAACACTTTGTCTTCAAAAATCGTTCTTTGTGGCTCAGGACCCGAAAGAATTACCAAATATTTGTTTGTTTTTTCTGTAACTAATTGATTGTCAGATGAAAATCTGCTTAAATAACCGATATAGTTTGTTTTAACGCCTTTTATTGACGGATGTGACAGCTTCCCACCAAGCGACGGCTCGTTTTCCACGTCCGGCACCCAAACTTCATCGTATTTTTTGATGTAACTGTTGTTAAAAATGTTTACGAAAGGTGTCGCGATGCGCCATAATTTCGGCACTTGGATATGTAATTGATGAGTGATAAAGATTGAATGGGCCTTTTTGCTCCAACAACCGAAACGATTGTCGGATATCACCACATCGATGTCGTGGCTTTTAACTATGAATTCTACTGTTTTATGGTCTTTCCGGAAATCTCTCAAAGCACCTGGAAATGATGCCATAAGCTTGAAAACTTGGGTGTTTGTTTTGCTGTATCTTGGCTCAAAACCCGGAAATTCAATGAAATCGGCATCAGGGAAAGCTTTCTGCAAAAACGCCAGAGGTCCTTTGTCTGCCGCAATAATTACCTTGTGGCCTTGACTTGTCAAGGTCTTGATGATTGGAACACAGCGTGTTGCGTGTCCTAATCCCCAATTTAGCGGACATATTAGAACTCTCTTTCCCAAGATTTATTTTTTTGCAAAATTAGTGTTTTTAAAAAAATACCGCACAAATGTGATGAAATTTTAACACAAAATGCAGAAAAAGGAATAAAAATGTATTGAAATTATGTGTAATTTTGCGGCATGACAGAACAGAAACTATATGAAATCGCTCTTACTTTGGTTCCTGGTATAGGTTATGTGAACGGTAAGAAGTTGGTCGCCTACTGTGGAGGCGCGGAGGCCGTGTTTTATGAAAAGAAAAAGGCAATCACACAAATCGGCGGCATAACAGAAAATATTGTTAACGGCATTTTTTCGAAAGATGTGTTGCTCCGTGCAGAGGAGGAGCTGTGTTTTATCGAGAAAAACGGCATAAAACCGTTGTTTTATCTCGATGTGGAATATCCGAAACGTCTTCAACATTGTCACGATTGCCCGATGATGCTTTATTATAAAGGTAATGCCGATCTTAATGTCGAAAAAGTCATCGGTGTTGTTGGTACTAGGAATATCACTGATTACGGACGGCATTTTACTGAAAAGATTATCGAAGAACTTGCATCTGATAATATATTGGTAATCAGTGGTTTGGCGTATGGAGTAGATGCTGCGGCGCATAGAGCCGCATTAAAATATGACCTTGCTACCGTGGGGGTGCTGGGACACGGGATGCAAACTATTTATCCGGCGGAAAACAGGAATATTTCACAAAAAATGATTGAGAAAGGAGGTGTTTTAACAGAGTTTGTCAGCGGAACAAAACCCGACAGGGAGAATTTTCCGAAACGCAACAGAATAGTGGCAGGAATGGTCGATTGTCTTGTGGTTGTTGAAAGTGCACTGAAAGGAGGCGCCATAATAACCGCTGAGATTGCTAATTCCTATGACCGCGAAGTGTTTGCACTGCCAGGAAGAATTGACGATATCTATAGTGAGGGATGTAACTATCTCATAAAGACAAATAAAGCCAATCTTCTGACTGGTGCGACAGAAGTGCGTTATATCATGCGTTGGGATGTCGATACCAAAGTGGTCGCAAAACAGATGCGTTTGTTCCGTGACTTTAGCGATGACGAGAAAAAAGTTATGAATGTCTTCGAGAAAAGCAATGTCGTTCATCTTGATGATATCATTGTGGAAACCGATTTATCACCGTCGAAAATAGCGTCAATACTGCTGTCATTGGAGTTTGACGGCGTTTTGACAGCCCTACCTGGAAAACGTTATCAAAAGTTGTAGCGTAATTAAATAAAATTCTGTACCTTTGCATCGAATTTTTATTGCAAAGATGCCATTAGGTAGAGTTATTAAGTCGACAGGAAGCTGGTACGATGTCAGAAATGATGCCGGAGAGGTCGTTCAGTGCCGTTTGAGAGGTAAGATACGCCTTGACGGTTTGCGTACGACAAACCCAGTGGCTGTTGGTGATTGGGTGAATTTCGAGAGAGAACGCGACAAAGACACTTGCGTGATTGATAAGATAATGCCTCGCACTAATGTTATCGTTCGCAAGTCTGTGAATCTGTCGAAAGAATCGCATGTGATAGCATCAAACGTCGATCAGGCTATTTTAGTGGCTACAATAGCACAACCAAGAACGTCAACAGGCTTTATTGACAGGTTTACAGTGACTGCTGAGGCTTATCATATTCCAGTGGTGATAGTGTTCAATAAATGCGATTTGTATAACGATGAACAGAATGCTGCCGCGGAAGAATTGATGCGCGTCTATAATGGTATTGGTTATCAATCGTTTGTGATTTCTGCAAAGACAGGATACAACTGCGATAGACTGAAAACCATCATGAAAGACAAAATCAGCATGTTTTCCGGTCATTCAGGAGTCGGTAAGTCGGCACTGGTAAATCGACTGGACCCTGATCTTGATATCAGAGTGGGAGAGATTTCTGAAGTTCATGAGAAAGGCAAACATACAACAACTTTTGCTCAGATGTATGAACTTGGTTTCGGAGGTTATATCATTGATACTCCTGGAATTAAAGAGTTCGCTCTATTTGATATGGAAAAGGAGACACTGGCACAGAGATTCCCTGAGATGCGTGCGCTGATGCATGATTGCCGTTTTAATAACTGCACACACCTGCACGAACCGCATTGTGCAATAAAGACCGCTGTGGAAGAAGGCGTTATCGCTGACTGGCGCTATGAAAACTATTGTAACATGATGGATGATTGATATGAGGAAACTGATAGTCATAATCATACTGTTATGTTCCGTTGCTTCATTCGCACAACAGCAAAACGACTGTTTTGTGGTGTCGAAAATCAATGTGACTGGTAATAAAGTTACAAAGATGTCGACAATCAACAGGGAAATGCTGTTTCGGGAAGGCGATACTATCTGCTCAGATGAGACGATAAAACTGAGTCGTGAGAACTTGCTGAATACTTCGCTGTTTAACTTTGTAGATTTTTATTGGTCTGACGATGATAACATTGTTGGTGCTAAAACATTGACAATCAGTGTGGTGGAACGATGGTATCTTTGGCCGATTCCATATCTTGCCTACGCCGACAGAAACCTGCGGTCGTGGTATGAAGCTGAGAATATCAAACGTCTGAGTTATGGCTTTGATTTGGTTTATAGCAACCTTTGGGGTTTGAAACATGAACTTGACCTTACAATAATTGGCGGATATAACCAGAATTTCGGCTTGACGTATGATGTACCGTATCTTACTAATAAACAGCGACTTGGATTAAAAGCGTCGACAGGTTTTACACGTGATAGGGAGGTGGCGTATATCACCAAAGATGACAAGGTGTGTTATTTTAAGGGAGAAGACAAATACGCGCATGAATCGTTTTATGCTTATGTTATGCCTTATTATAGGTTCGGATATCGTGACAAACTGTTTCTTCAGATAAGATACGACAACAGATTGTTTAATGACAGTCTTCCGAGTCTGAATAAGGACTTCGCTAATGATGAAGGTACTCGTTTTCAGTATTTTACATTGTCAGCGGTATTTAAAAACGATTATCGTGACAATCATAACTATCCGCTCGACGGTCATTATCTGGAACTGGAACTGACAAAAATCGGACTTGGATTGTTTGAGTATTCTCCCGACTTGTTTTATGGGAAGATTACTGCAGACTGGTATACTCCGATAAGTGGAAGGTTTTACTGGGCATCGAATGTCACAGCAAAGATGGCTGACAAAAAAACAGCTCCATATTTCTTGTCGCAGGGCTTCGGATACAGGAACGATTACGTGAGAGCTTTTGACCTTTACGTAGTAGATGCGCTTAACTACGCTATTTGTAAGAATAACTTGAAATTTGAGATATTAAAACCCGTAACCAAACACCTGCCTTATATCAAAAACGAAAGGTTTGGTAAAATACATCTCGCATTATATGCTAATCTGTTTTTTGATTTTGCATACACATGGGATGTCATGATTCCTGATGGTTTTTCCACAAGAATCGCAAACCAGTGGATATACGGAACAGGCATCGGAATAGATTTTGTTACGTACTACGATAAGGTTTTACGTTTGGAATACGGTGTTAACGGGCTCGGAGAAATGGGATTTTTCATCCATTTCGTGGCCCCAATCTAAAAAATGTGTAGTTATGAAAATAGCATTGTATGGCAGAGGCTTCAGCCCTGAGTATGAAGGACTTGTGAAAGAAGTCCTGCGTGTTTTGAAAAACGCCGGCACCGAGATAGTGGCATATTCCGGTTTGTTGGACGACAAGGAATATCCTACGTTCAACTCTTATGAACAACTTAAGGGTAGGGCAGACGTGCTGTTTTCGTTCGGCGGCGACGGAACTATGCTCGATTCAGTGGAGTTCGTGCGCGACTCGGGCGTTCCTGTGCTTGGGATAAATATGGGAAGACTCGGGTTCTTGTCCAGCGTGTCATCAACAGAGACTATCGATGCAGTGAATATGATTCTTAACGGGAATTATGAGGTCGAGAAACGTTCTCTGCTTGAACTTGTTGGCGAAGGCGAACGCTTCAAAGGCATCAACTATGCCCTTAATGAATTGAGCGTCATGCGAAAAGACGGCAGTAGCCTTATCGTGATACAGGTCTTTGTCGATGATAAACTACTGAATACATATTGGGCTGACGGTCTCATCCTCGCTACTCCAACAGGCTCTACTGCCTATTCGCTGAGCGCGGGCGGACCTATCGTGGCACCAAATAATGACAGTTTTGTGATAACTCCGATCTCTGCACACAATTTAAGTGTGCGTCCAGTCGTTATATCTGACAAAAGCATCGTGAAGATTAAAGTGGACGGTCGTTGCGATGCTTACGATTTAAGTTTGGATTCACGTACTAAACTTGTCAATAAATCGTTAGAACTACAGATTAAAAAAGCTGATTTCAGCTTTAATATGGTTAAATTGCCGGGGAAAGATTTCTTCGAAGCCATCAGAAAAAAACTGCTTTGGGGTAATGATGTGAGAAATTGAAAAAAAATTGACACCATATTAGAAATTATTTATAAATTTGTAGTTTTGGTGAATAAAAAGATAAACGACTGTCTATCAATAGGAAAGAAAAAGAGAACGGATGAAAAATCGTAAAAAAGTTTTTGTCGTTGCGTTATTTGTCTTGCTTTTTGGACTGTTCCTTCAGCCTAAAGTGGCTCGCTGTCAAGTGCTTGAAGTGGGTGCCTCGGCTGGACTGTCGTCTTATTTTGGTGATTTAAATCCGAAAAATCCATTCAATCAGAATAAGTTAAGCGCAGGATTTGTGGCTCGTTTTTACAACAATGTCCGTTGGGCCTTTCGCTTATCGTATACACATCTGACCGTTGCCGGAAGCGATAAGGTGTCTGGCTATAAACCTGAACGTGGACTGGCGTTTAAATCAACAATCAATGACTTTGCCCTGATGGCGGAGTTTAACTTTTTTAACTATTTCACCGGAAGTAAACGCAACAGAGTTTCGCCATATTTGTTCGGAGGTCTGTCTGTATTCACCTTTAACCCAAAAGCTGAAGACGGAACAGAGTTGTGCAAGTTGCTTACAGATGTCGACTACGACGGAGCGATTCCTGAAAATGGACAGGCAAAGTATTCCAGAACAGCGATGTCGATACCTTTCGGAATGGGCATTAAATATAGCCTCGGCAAAAAAGTGGGACTTACCGTGGAATGGAGATTCCATTACACTTTCACTGACTGGATTGACGATTGCCATGCATATTATCCGACATATTCAAACAAAAAAGCACTCAATGTGCAATATAGCGATCCTACAGGCTTAACAGCCGATGAGAATAACGCGAATACTAAGGAATATGTTCAGCGTGGAAATTATTCAGATAACGACTGGTTCGGATATCTAAACGTATCTCTGGTATACAAGTTTATCTTGCCGAAAAAGGATAAATGTTACTCGGATGCGAATAGAAATAGTTATGTAACTTATTGATAAACAAATGGATAGTATAAAAGATAAGATAATCATTGAACGCCTGCCGCAGCATATCGCCGTAATAATGGACGGTAACGGACGTTGGGCGAAAGAACAAGGGAAAATGCGCGTTTTCGGTCATCAGCATGGTGTCGATGCCGTCAGAAGTACGACCGAGGCTTGTGCTGAACTTGGCGTGAAATATCTTACCTTATATGCTTTCTCAACAGAAAACTGGAATCGTTCTTCATTTGAAGTGGATGCATTGATGACTCTGCTTACAAATGCTCTGAAAAGTGAACTTAAGACATTGAATGACAATAATATACGTCTTAACGCAATAGGCGATCTTAAACGTCTGCCAAAATCTCAGTACGACGCATTGATGTATGCTATCGACAACACAAAGAACAACACTCGCATGACACTGACTTTGTGCCTCAGCTACTCAAGCCGCTGGGAACTGACGAAGATGGTTAAGGATATCGCAACGGAAGTCAAGGAAGGCAAAATTGAGCCGGAACAGGTGGATGAAACATTGATAAACAATCATTTGGCAACAGCAGGGATGCCTGATCCAGATTTGCTTATCCGCACAAGCGGCGAAGAGAGAATCAGTAACTATCTGCTTTGGCAAATAGCTTATTCGGAATTGTATTTCACCAAGAAATTCTGGCCGGATTTCAAGAAAGAGGACTTGTATGAGGCTATCGTTGATTATCAAAACAGAGAACGCAGATTCGGTAAGACTAGTGAACAAATTAAAAAGTAGGGAAGATGACTTTTTTGAAAAAGTGTAAAATATTTGCAATTGCCTTGTTGTGCTGGAGTTTCCTCATGACAGGCTTTGTCGCAAAAGCTCAGATTCAAGTCGGAAACGACCTGTCTGAGATTGATTATTCGTTTCCACGTGAATATGAAATCGGCGGTATCACCGTGACAGGAGTTCAATATGTTGACCCTGCCGTGGTGGTGATGCTCTCCGGCCTGCACGTCGGTATGACAGTGAAGGTGCCTGGCGATAAAATCACTCAGGCAATTCGTAACCTTTGGGAACAGGGTCTCTTTGAAGATATTCAGATAACACAAACACAAAGAGTCGGCGGTAAGATTTTCCTGAATATCGATATGAAAGAACGCCCAAGAATCAGTAAATTCTCGTTTAAAGGCGTTAAAAAGTCTGAAGCTGAAGAACTTAGAAAGAAAATAAACATAACTCGCGGCGATGTCGCAACAGAACATACCATAACAAAAACATCAGGTATCATTAAGAATTATTACGCAGACAAAGGTTATCTGAACACCGAGGTGAAAATGACTCCAGTGCCAGACACCACGATGGATAACTATGTGTTGCTGATAATAGATGTCGACAAAAAACACAAGGTGCGTATCGGTGAAATCGTGGTGAATGGCAATGAAGTGCTTACCGACGTACAGATCCGCTCTGCGATGAAAGAGACAAAACGCAGAGGTAAATTCGACCCGCTTCGTCCGCTTGGCGCTTCGTTTGTCAACACTGTCTGGGATCTGATTACATTACGCCCCGCCGCAGCTGAAGAAGAGGTGATATGGTATTTTTCAGAGAATATCCGACCGAGAATCTTTAAATCTTCGCGTTATGATGAGAATAACTTCGAAGACGATAAGAAACTCATCATCAAGAAATACAACGAGAAAGGTTACCGCGATGCTAAGATCGTGAAAGACTCAGTCTATGTGATGGATGATAAGAATCTCGGCATCTCACTTGAAGTCAATGAAGGCCGTAAATACTATTTCGGAAACATCACATGGGTAGGTAACACCAAATATGATACCGCAACGCTGAATAAAGTTCTGGGTATCAGAAAAGGCGATGTGTATAATCAGGAATTGCTCGACAAGAACCTGACATACAGCGAAGGCGGTTACGACGTGTCGTCATTGTACATGGACGACGGATACCTGTTTTTCCGCATAGATCCTATCGAGATAAAAGTGTATAACGACACCATAGACCTCGAGATGCGAATGAGCGAAGGTGAACAGGCGACCATCAAACACGTGACGGTGAAGGGAAATACCAAGACTAACGACAAAATCATCATCCGTGAGATGTATACCCGTCCTGGACAGCTTTACAGTCGTAGCGATATCATCAGAACTGTCCGTGAACTCTCGGCTTTGCAGTATTTCGACGCTCAGAAACTGGTTCCAGATATCCAACCTGATCCTGCTGACGGCACCGTCGACATCAATTATGTGGTGGAAGAGACCCCGAACGACCAGATTGAGCTTTCTGCAGGTTGGGGTTATAACCGTCTCATGCTTTCTTTAGGCTTGAACCTTAACAATGTGTCAATTAGAAACTTCTTTAAGAAAGACGCATGGCGCCCGATTCCGGCAGGCGACGGACAGAAACTGTCGTTCAGAATCCAGACTTACGGAACCACTTATATTAATTACGGTGTGACATTTACCGAGCCATGGCTGGGTGGAAAGAAACCTAACGCATTGACAGTGTCGGTGTATCATTCCATGTATAAGAACACTTACACCGATCCTGCTGGAATATTCATGCAGACTGGTGTCTCCGCTGGTATCGGCACACGTTTGAAATGGCCTGATGACTACTTCACACTCTACAACGGTATCAATGTGATTCGTTATACCTTAAATAACTATAAGAATATCTTTTATTTCGGTACCGGAAACGGCGATTTCAACCTTATCGGATATAACATCACTTTCGGCCGTAACTCAACCAGCCACCCGATTTATCCTCGCTTCGGTTCGGAATTTGTCCTCTCTCTCGAGATGACACCTCCATATTCATTATTCAATACTGTTGATTACGAGAAATTGTACTCCGACCCTGATGAGCGTGAAGACGCTAAGTTCCACTGGGTTGAGTTCCATAAATGGAAATTCAAGGCGGCAATGTATACCGAAATCGTCGACAAACTCGTCGTGATGACACGTGCACGCTTTGGCTTACTCGGCTACTATAACCCGGCAATCGGAATCACTCCATTCCAGCGTTTCTGCTTGGGTGGCGATGGTTTGACAGGCTCATATAACTTCGATGGCCGTGAGCTTATCGGTATGCGTGGTAACGCCAACAACTCATTGACCCCTGGCTACACCATGAATAGCAACGAAGGCGGTAATATCTTCGCTAAATATACCATGGAGGTGCGTTATCCTCTTACCCTCAACCCTCAGGCGACAATTTATGCGCTCACTTTCGTTGAGGCTGGTAACTGCTGGCTTGGATTCGACAACTTCAACC
>Ga0310696_10008088_pt1 | contig 12291 bp, 7 predicted proteins | sample AusTroGonzalo_MG_4_FD_203885 | JGI IMG/M metagenome (GOLD analysis project Ga0310696, IMG submission 203885) | Bovine rumen microbial communities from tropical cattle in Woodstock, Queensland, Australia - Gonzalo_02 (v2) (version 2) | ecosystem: Host-associated > Mammals > Digestive system >... | reverse complement strand
TCTACGGGCTGGGACGGTGCTACGACTACGACGGCGAGTACGGGAGTAAAATCGACGCCGAATTTTTCCATAAGCACTACCGCCCGCTGGCGTGGAAGATCATGACCGATCCCCGCAACAAGGGGAAGATCTTCGGCATCCTCTGCGCCCTCGGCTACGTCAACAACTTTTCGGGAAGAGTCAATGCGGGGGAATACGGCACCGAAACGCTCCGGGAGAGTTTCGACGAGTGCCTCTCTCTCGATCCCGACTACATCGTCCCCTTCGAGTGGAACGAGTGGAACGAAAACACCTGTTTCATGCCGACGATCTACAAGGGCAGCTGCATCGAGCGCTTGATGAGGTACTTCAACTCCCGGATCACGGGCAAGGCGCTGGAGCCCCGCGAGGGCGACGATCTTTCGCTGCCCAACGCCGTTCTGAGCTACCGTTACCAGCTCAAGCTGGGGGAGATCCTCCGCTTCGAACTGCTGACGATCCCGGACGGTTCACCCGCCTTCACGGGCAAAGCCGAACTCGTCCTCAAAGACGGCGCGACGGGGCAAGTCGTAAAGACGATCCCCTTCCGTTTCCGCAACGGAGAGTACAAGGCCCAGACCGTGGAACTTGCGACCGAGAAGCTCGCCCCCTATCAGGTCCTCGTGCCCGAATTGCGGCTCACCGACCGGTCGGGCAAGGAGCGCCGCATCGCCAATATGCTCTACATCAGGCTTCTGCCCAGTTACAACAACCTCTATCAGTACGTGCGGCACGTCATCCGCGACGACGCCCCCGTCACGGCCGACTGGCAGGTCGAACCCGACGGCGACGGCTATATCGTCTCCGGCAAAGTCTCCTCGAAGGAGGAGCTGCGCCACGTGGAACTGCTGGACAACCGCGATGAGATGCGGGCCGTCGAGGACACGCCGGAGTTCGATCAGAACAAGGAGATCGTCCTTCGCGTCGGCATGACCTCCGTGCCCGCCGTGAGCATGACGGGCACGATGCGCATCCTCAACGCGGGCAAGGTCAAGGCCCGGGGCGCCTTCAACGACGGCAACGCCGAGTTCTACAGTTACAAGACCCTCGACGACGGCCTCGCCCCCCGGAGTGCGGGCATCGGCCTCAACTACCGTCAGGCCCTCTTTTCCTTCGACGCGGACAAGGCGGATCGGGCCGTCTTCGAAGCCGATCTCAAACAGGGAAAATTCTCCTTCCCCGTCAAAAAACTGCTTGAGAACGGCGGGCTTTACGCGGTGGAGCTGGGGGGACAGCAATTCTTCCAGTTCGACATCGTCCGCAACCAGCCGGACATCCCGCTGAAACTCACGGGCAGGGAGGCGAAGTTCCGTTTCCGCGTCCAAAGCCGGAACCTCTTCCCCGTCTTTTCGCTCCGTGTGCTGACCGAAAGCGGCAAAGTATGGCACTCTCTGCCCGTTCTGCCGAAGAAACTCTCTTCCCTGAAGGAAAAGCTGACCGTCTACAGCGAAACGCAGCGCAAAGCCGTCAGGATCGACATCCGGAAGGACCGGATCGTCGATATCGACTACCGTTTCGACCCCGCCTGCGGGGCGATGCTGACGGCGGCGGGCCGCCCCGATTTCGTCGCGACGCTGGGCGGCGGCTACCACTACGGGAGCGCCATGAACTACATCGCGCGCCGTCCCGCCGCCAAGGTCCGGGACCGCGCGCCCAAGTGGATCAAAGAGGCCGACGGCTCCTGGATACTGCGTTTCGACGGCGAGATGGACTACATCGCCCTGCCCATGGAGGCCCTGCCCCGGGGCGCGTTTACCCTCGAGATGGAGCTCCGCCCCGCTTCGGAGAAGCCGATGATGCTCTTCCGCGCGCAGGGGATCTACCCGATCAACAGCTTCTCGCTCTCGACCCGCAAGGGGGCGCTGTGCGCCGGGTGGTACAGCGAGACGGAGAAACTCCGGGTCTTCCAGACGAAACTCGTCCCGAAGGCCGGCGCGTGGAACAAGATCTCCGTCCGCTACGACCTCAAGACGCTCACGATCAACTGCAACGGGCAGGAGGAGTCCTTCCCCCTCACCCGCCGTCAGGTGATCTACTCGGCCAGTTGTTTCGGCGGCCACACCGCCGCCTTCGGCATCCCCTCGGGGCGGCCGGAGTATTTCCAGGGGGATCTGCGCAAACTCCGCATCGTCCAGAAGTGACGCCCGGTTTTTCGGGGCCGCGGCGTTTCCGTTCGACATGAGAAGCCGTTCCTTTTTTTGCGATATCCGTTTCAATGAGGTGAAGTGATCGATATGAAAACAATTTTTCTGGATGACGAGATGCCCTTTGCGCCCTGTTTTGCGCCGCCGCTCCTGCGGGGAGCAACGCCGCAGTGGAGCGCGCCGCAGGAGACCAGCGCCCCCGCGGAAAGGGAGGGCAAAAGGGGGGAACTCGCCCGGACAATTCGCACGGCCCCCGGTATGGAACTTGCGCATGAGACCTTTTTTTCCGACGACGGCCGGCTGATGCTCTGCCGGGCGGCGCTGAAAAACACGGGGGATGCCGTTCTCGCAGTCGAACGCCTTTCCGTCTGTGCCGTCATGTGCAATCTCGACGGGGCCGCCCTGCACTGCGGCAAACGCCTGAAGCACGAGAAGCCCTACAGCACGATCCACCACGGCGAGGAATTTTCCGCCGATCCCGATCTGCTGATCCAACGGCCCGGCTATACGATGCTCCTGAGCTGGGTGGAGACCCATCTCCACCCGGCCATGATCCGGATGCGGAACAATCCGAGTCCCGGAAATTACTTCGAAAACCAGATCCTCTCCGCCGACGCCGATCTCCACGGTCAGGAGATCGCCCCCGGGGAGACGCTTTTCACCCAGACGCTGGCGATCCGCCGCGGGAGCGATTACAACGATCTTTTGAATGAACACGCCGCGGCCGTCTGCGCTCATTACGGCATCCCCCCCCGCCGGGAGACACCGCCCTTCGTCCTGAGCAGCTGGCACTACTGGGGCCCCCACATCGACGAGGAGATCCTCGAAGCCGAGCTCGCCGCGGCGGAAGAAAGAAGGATCCCGGGAGACGTCTATCAGGTCGACGCCGGGTATCACACCCTCTTCGGCGACTGGCTGGAGACCAACGAGCGCTTTCCCCACGGACTGGCGGCCATGGCAAGTCAGATCGCCCGTCACGGCATGACGCCCGGCATCTGGCTCGCCCCCTTCATGGTCAATCCCGAGTCCAAGACCGCAAAAGCCCACCCGGAGTGGATCCTGCGCAAGGAGGACGGCTCCCCCGTCTGCTACAGGGTCTCCCAGGCCTGTCATGTGCTGGATCTCTCGCTTGCGTCCGTGCGGATGTACCTGGAAGAGACTTTCCGCGCCATGTACGACGCGGGGTTCCGCTATTTCAAGATCGACTTCACCCGCAGCTACTTCACCGATGAGGAAACGAGCCGGATCGCCGACAGGAAGAGCAATCTTACCTTGAGCTACCGTCAGGCCGTCGAGGCGATCCGGCGGGGGATCGGAAAGACAAGCTTCCTCAACGTCTGCGGCGGGCACGCGGGGTGCCTCGTCGGTCTCGCCGACTCCCAGCGCACGGGGGCGGACACCTACGCCCGGTGGCAGTCCTCCAACCCCACGCCCGCGTGGCACCGGGTGCGGCAGGGCATGTTCCGCGCCTGGCAGGGGGCGTGGCGCTTCAACGACCCCGACGCCGCCGCCATCCGCCTCTGCGGCAAGCCCCTCACCGACACGCCCCACGGCCGCCTCGCCCTGGGGGACCTTACCGACGACGAGGCGCGCCTCATGGTGCTGCACCAGTTCATCGCGGGCGGCGTCCCCGCGCTGGGGGAAAACCTGCGGGAACTGCAGGAGGACCGCCTGAAAATGATGCGCCGCGTCGTCCCCTCCTGCGGGATCCCGGCGCGTCTGCTGGACCCCTTCAACACGCTCTGCCCCTCCCGCTTCCTCACCCGGCTCCCGGCGCGGAACGGACTGCCCGCCCAAAGCATCATAAGCGTGATGAACGTCACGGAGGAAAATCTGCACCCCTGCTTCGTTCTGGACGCAAAGATCCTCCCCTGTCCGGTAAAACGGTACATGGTCTGGGATATGACGCACAACAAACTCATCGGCGTCTATGCCCCGGGAGAGGAATTTTATCTCGGCTGCGTGCCGCCCCACGGCGCGGCCGTCGCGGCGGTCACGCCGCTGGGCGCCGACGCCGTGCCCGTCGGCAGCGACGGCCATTACGGTTTCGCCGAGATCGCGGCTTTTTCCGCAAAGGGCGAGGCGTTTTCGGGCACGATGGACTCCCGCTGGCCCGGACCGGTCAAACTGGCCGTCGCCGTCCCCGGAAAAGATGACTGGATCGTCCGTCAGGCCGAACTGCCTCCGCAGGGCGGTTTCGACGCGGCGCTTTTCGAAGATTGAACCCCGACACAGAGGAAAGGAAAAAATATGAAAACAAAATTCGGCGTCATCGGAGCCAATCCCGCGCTGCGGGCCAATTTCGTCTTCGCCAACTTCGACCGCAAAAAGGCGGAGCTCGTCGCCCTCTGCGACGTCGACCCCGCCTCGATCGAAGCCTTCAAAAAAGCCTATCCCGAAATGGCGGACGTGAAAACTTACGCCGACTACCGGGAACTCCTCGCCGACCCCGAAGTGGAGGCGGTCTTCGTCATGGTCCGCGACCAGTTCCACGAGGAAATGGCCGTCGCCGCCCTTGAGGCGGGCAAGCACGTCTACCTCGAAAAGCCCATGGCCATCACCATCGAGGGGTGCGACCGCATCCTCGAAGCGGCTTTCCGCACGAAAAAGAAGCTGATGATCGGTCATAACATGCGCTACATGGATTTCGTCCTCAAGATGAAGGAGGTGATCGACTCCGGGATCATCGGCGAGATCCAGAGCGCCTGGTGCCGCCACTTCATCGCTTACGGCAGCTGTTACTTCCGCCACTTCTGCGCCCGGCGGGAGACCTGTACGGGACTGCTCCTGCAAAAGGGCTCCCACGACATCGACATCATCCACTGGCTGACGGGGGGCTATGCGAAACGGGTCGTCGCCATGGGCCGGCTCTCGGTCTACAACCGCACGAAAAACCGTCTGAAACCGGGAGAAAAGCCCGACCGCAAGGCCTCCTTCCGCGACGATTGCTGGCCCCCGCTGGAGATCAAGGGGCTCAATCCCCAGATGGACGTCGAGGACCACTCCATGCTCCTGATGCAGCTGGACAACGGCATCCAGGCCTCCTACGAGCAGTGCATGTACGCGCCTGACAGCGAGCGCAACTACACCTTCATCGGCACGAAGGGCCGGGTGGAAAACATCGGTGACTACCACGGCGAGACCTTCATCCACGTCTGGACGAAGCGCGGCATGCGGAGCGAGCCCGACATCATTTACCGGATCAAGCCCCGGGACGGATCCCACGGCGGCGCGGACGCTCCGATCATCCAGGCGTTCTTCGACTTCATCCGCAAGGGCAAGGTCCCGGCGGTCTCCCCCGTCGCGGCGCGCAACGCCGTCGCCGCCGGGGTGCTGGGGCACTATTCCATGCGCAACGGCAGCGCCCCGCAGGACATCCCCCCGCTCCGGAAGGAGCTGATCCGCTACTTCGACAACGGTCAGAAAGCGTAAAACGGTATTTCCCGCAACAACAGGAGTTTTTCTCATGCACGCGATGATCCTCGACGAAAAACGCGATTTCAAATGGGCCGACGTGCCCGATCCGGTCCGGAAGGACGACGAAGTCCTGATCCGGGTGGCCGCCGCAGCGGTCAACCGGGCCGATCTCATGCAGAAGGCGGGCTGTTACGCCTCTCCCCCGGACTGGCCCCCGTGGTGCGGTCTGGAGGCGGCGGGCATCGTCGCCGAAGCCCCGGAAAACTCCCGGTTCAAGAAGGGAGACCGGGTCTGCGCCCTGCTGGGCGGCGGCGGCTACTCAGAACTCGTTGCCGCGCCCGAGGGCATGGTGCTGCCGGTTCCGCAGAACCTCTCGCTGGTCGAGGCCGCCGCTCTGCCGGAGGTCTGGGCCACGGCGTATCTCAATATCCAGCTGGAGGCGGGCGGCCTCAAGCCGGGAGACATCTTCTTCGTCCAGGCCGGAGCCAGCGGCGTGGGACTGGCCGCCATCCAGCTGGCCAAACTCATGGGCGCCAAAGTCATCACCACCGTGGGCTCCGGGGATAAAGCCGACTTCGTCAGGCGTCTCGGCGCCGACATCGCCGTCGACCGCCGCAGCGGCGATCTCCGCAAAGTCCTGGAGGAGTACAATCCCTCCGTCGCGCTGGACTGTGTCGGCGGGCCGCTCATGGGCGACTGTTTCCGCAACATGGCCTTCGGCGGACGCTGGATCATGATCGCCACCCTGGCCGGGGGCGAGACGAAGATCGACCTCGAGACAGTTTGGCGCAAGCGCCTGAAACTTGTCGGCAGCACGCTGCGCAGCCGGACTTCTCAGGAAAAGAGCCGCATCCTGCACGAGCTCGAAACAAAGCTGTGGCCCCATTTTTCCAGCGGCCGTCTGGTCTGCCGGATCCACGCCCAGTTCCCGATATCCGAGGTGGAGAAGGCCCACGCGCTCCTGCAGAAAAACGGGAACATCGGGAAAGTCGTTCTGACATTTCAGGAGAATTTTTAGTCATGGAAAAGAGATTCGAAAACAAAACCGCCGTCATCGTCGGCGGCGCATCGGGCATGGGTGAGCTGACCGCCCGAAAAATCGCTTCCGAGGGCGGGCGCGTCATCATCGCCGACGTCAACGGCGAAGCCGCGGAGAAGACCGCCGGAAGTCTCCGCGCTTCCGGGAGCTGCGCGTGGGGCATCCCCTGCGACGTCAGGCTTCGGGAAGACGTGGAAAAGGTCCGGGATTTTGCCCTCGAAAAGACCGGCAGTCTGGACATCCTCGTCCACACCGCGGGCGGCGCGAGCCAGCGCATGTGCAATGCGCCGGGCCCCTTCGCCGAACGGCCCTATGAGGTGCTGGACTGGGGGATCGACGTCAACCTGAAGGGCCCCCTCTATTTCGCCCGCGCCGTCCTCGATACGATGCTGAAACAGGAAAGAGGCGTCATCATCCTCCTCGGCTCCATCGACGGCGTCACGGGCTCCCCCATGTCCGTCGATTACAGCACGGCCAAAGCGGGATTGATCGGGTTGACCAAGTCTCTGGCGCTGATCGGGGCCGAGCACAACGTGCGGGCCTGCTGCGTCTCGCCCGGGCCCGTCCTGACCCGGCCCGGCATGGCCTCAATGAAAACGCCGATGAACCGGGCCGCCGAGGTGCGCGAGGTGGTCGACGTCATCCTTTTCCTCGCCTCCGATCAGGCCAGTTTCATCACAGGCGTCAACTATCTGGTGGACGGCGGAAGGGCCTGCGGCGCGCAGGAGTATCCCCGGTGAGGCGAAAGATGATCAAAAACAGTTTTTTCGGGACGCGGCAGACGGTCATCGCCGCCCTGCTCAAGGCCGAGACCATAGACAGCTTCATCCATCAGGCCCGGGACGCGGAGTTTGCCGGAGCGGACGCCATCGCCGCCGAGCTCTGTCTTCTCCCGCCCGAGCAGCGGACAAAGGAGAACTTTGCCGCGCTGATGGCGGCGGTCAAACTGCCCTTTCTCTTCTGCGTCTACCGCAACGACGCATGGCTCGGAAGGGACGACGCGGCCCGTCAGCCCGGCCTGCTGGCGGCGGCGGAGGCGGGAGCCGAGGTGATCGACGTGATGGGCGATCTCTTCGACCCCTCGCCCCGGGAACTGACGCGCAGTCCCGCCGCCGTCCGGCGGCAGAAAAAACTCATGAAGGATATCCATGACCGGGGGGCGAAGGTGGTGATCTCCTCGCACACCAGCGACGTCCTGACGGCGGAGGAGGTGCTGGAACACGTCAAGATCCAGCTCGACCGGGGCGCCGACATGGTCAAAATCGTGGCCGGGATCAACACAAAAGAGCACTTGCTCGAAGCGATCCGGACCACCATGCTGCTCAACGAAAAGATGCCGGTCCCCTTCATCCACCTCGGAACGGGACCTTTCAGCCGGCTCCACCGCTATCTCGGCATGCAGCTGGGCGTCGCCGTGGAGTTCGCCGTGGCGGACTACCACTTCCCCCTGGCCTCTTTCGAACAGCCGACCATCGCCTCGATGAAAAACGTCCGGGAGAATCTCCGCTGGCACATCAACGCCTGACGGCCCTGTCCGTCCCGCGCCCCGGGGGCTCCGGAGAGCCCCCGCGTTCCGCCATCCGGTCGAGGTACCAGCGAATCTTGGCCTCGAGACGTCCGGGGGAAAAATCGCACTGGCCCGTGATGTAGTGGAAGAACTCCCAGGTGACGAAATACTGAAGTTCCAGCTGGAAACCCGCGCCCCGGAGATTGCAGAAGCCCGGGGGGATGTCGGGATGGGCCCCGCCGATCACGCGCTTGGGCGAGACCGGCCGCACCGCGTTGAAGATGTGCTCCGTCTCCGCCCGCGTCTGGCTGTCGCACGCGAGCAGACTTGAGATCAGCCGGAAGCACTCCTCCGGGAAAAGGGTTTTCGAGGATATCGCCGCCGCGTCGATGACGGGGAGGAAGAGCTTCCCCTCCGGACGGGGCGTGATCTCCTGCTCTTCCCTGAAGCTGTGGGCCTTGAAAAAGGTGACCTCCGTGATCGCCGCGAGGCTGGATTCGTCGCGGGTCGCCCCGTGCTCCCACAGCAGGTGTCCCGCTTTATAGAGCGCGGCCGTCCGCTCGAAAACGCTGCGCAGAAGCGCGGGGTCGGGCATGCGGAAAGCGCCGCTTTCGCCGTCGAAAAAGGAAACCCCTGAGTTGACCAGCAGCTCCAGTCCGCTGGAGAGGGCGTAGCCGACCTTTTTCCGCGGGTCCGCGGCGGCCAGACGCTCGATGTAATCCAGAATCCCCTCCCCCCGGACCGGCGTCGGCAGAGGATCCCGTGAAACGAGACAGTAGGTGACGAGGCCGTAGGGAAAGTAATTGCGGTGCGCGCCGAGAGAGCAGTGCTCGGGCGTCAGCGGGATGCCGTCGTACAGACGGGGGGCGAAGATCCGCTGTTCCGCGACGCTCAGGGTCCGGGCGGGATCGAAACCGTGGAACTTCAGGAAATTCAGCCCGCCGAAGGCGACGTCGAAGGGCCCTTCGCCGCAGCCGCCGTAGGTGATCTCGATATCCAGATCCCGGTTCCGGACGGCGGTGCTCTCGAAAAACCTGTTCCAGAAGGCCAGCTGCCGGGCCGTCGAATCCTCCACGAGGACCCGCAGGCGCTTGGCGCTGGCGTACTGCCCGAAAAGCCGGTTGGCGGAGTACCGGACCGCCTGGCTGACGGCGCTCCCGCTGACCGTCGAAAAGACGCCTTCTCCCGCTCTGACCGAGACCATGCCGGCCTCTTTGAGCATCTCCACGGCCCGGGAGACCACGTTGATGCTCACGCCGTACTCCCGCGCCAGATCGCGGATGGAGGGCAGCCGGGCCCCGTTGCCCCAGCGCCCGAAATTGAACTGCTGCATCAGGATGTCGAACAGCTGCTGATGCTTCTGTTTTATCATGGTTTTCTCCTTTCCCGTCCCGGGTCACCGCACGAAAGCAGGTACGCCAGCGCCTCCCCGAAAAGGGCCAGCGGGGAGTCGTGGTCCCCCCCGGGTATCTCCGTGTACCTGAAACGGGCCTTCCCCCCGAGAAGATCCCGCAGGGCCCGGGCTTCGGAAACGGGGATGATCCCGTCCGCCCCGCCATGGGCGAAAAAGAGCGGCATCGTCAGAAGTCCCGCGTTCCGGCAGACGCTGTGGCGCGGATAGTCCGCTTCGGAATAATGCGCCTCGATCGCCTCGCGGATCGCCCCGTGGACGGGCAGCGGCTGCGCGGCGCACCAGCGGGCGTAACGCGCAAGATCGGTCGCCGCGCCGAGGGCGCCGATGCCGTCGGTCAGCTCGGGATGGAGAATGCCGAAGATCAGCGCGCCGGTCCCGCCCATGGAGCCGGAAATGAGGAAGACCCGCTTCCAGCCGTACTCCTTTTTCCCTTTCCGGATCAGCTCCGCCAGATCGGCCGCGGCCGCGGGACACATCCAGGCGTTGCCCCGCAGATCGGGCGAGAGCACGTTGAGCCGGTTCTTTCCGAGGATCTCCAGCCAGGGCTTCAAATCCTTTCTCACCAGGGGCTGCATGCCGGTGGAGCCGTGGCCGTGGAGCAGGACGACGCAGTCTTTCCCCTCCCCTTCATGGTGGTACATGGCCCAGTCCGGCGCGCCGTCCGCCCGGGCGCAGGCGATCTTTTCGAAATCCATGACGCCATGCCCGGAATATCGCTCCGTGACATGCACCCCGTCAAGTTTCAGATCGCGCACGCCCCGCACGGTGAGAACTTCGGGCAGATACCCCCTGCCCCACAGCGTCGGCATCTTTGCGGGTTTCGCGTCGAGATAGACCCGGGGATCGCGCACCACGCGGATCGTCAATTTCGACAGCACGATATCGGACACCGCTTTCCCGCCGAGAAAACAAGCGTCGGTCGCGTCGATCTCCATGTCGGCAAAGCGCACGTTCCGGACAAATCCCGTGTAGGCGGAAGCGTCGGCGGGATCGACCGTGCCGCTCCAGATTTTGACCGGCATGCGGACGTTGCGCATGACGCATCCCGTCATGACCGCGTCTTCGATGGGCGTGCCCCGGGAAATGCCGAAGACATGATTCGCCGGGATGACCGAGAGCAGATCGAAGCCCACGTTGGCGTCGCGAATGACGTTGTTCTGCGCCCGGACGTCGCGGATGGGGTTGTCGCCCTCGAAACCGAGGCGCACCCCGCAGGTGTAGCTCGACAGCGTGCAGCCGGAAATGCGGACGTGTTCGCAGGGCCGGTCGTCCTCCAGCAGATCCCGGTCGCTTTTGAGCGCGATGCAGTCGTCTCCGCCGGAGATGCGGCAGTCGGCGATCCGGACGTTCCGGCAGCCGTCGATGTCCAGTCCGTCGGTGTTGGGCCCCCGGCGGTCGTTGCAAATGGCGATGCGCTCGATCTCGACGTCGCCGCACCCCAGAAGCCAGACCGTGTAGGCGGCGCTGTTGCGCAGCGTGATCCCGGAAATCCGGACGTTCCGGCAGTTTTCCAGCCAGAGCCCGACGGGACGGAAGGGATAGGGTTTGTAGAGTTTCGCCTTGAAAAACCCGTCCTTCCCCCGTTCCAGTCCGTCATCCGTCCAGGGAAGACCGTCCCAGTCGGACCAGAAATGATGCCCTTCCAGTTCGATGCAGCCCTCCCCCTCGACGGTGATGTTTTCCGCCTCAACGGCGCCGAGAAAGAAATGGGTCTGGGTACGCTTCTTCCGGATCAGCCGCTCCGCCGGGAGATATGCCTCCAGTCGTTCCGGCGCAATCAGACGGGCGCCCTTTTCGAGGCGCAGGGTAAGACCGCTCCCGAGCCGGGCCGGACCGCAGCGCCAGTCGCCGGGCGGCACGACGATCACATCGCCCTCCCGGGCGGCGTCCACGGCAGCTTGGAGCGTAGGATAGTCTGCAAGGGAAATCACAAGGCGTTTCCCCTACTTCGCCTCGAGCAGCAGCACACGGTCGACGAAAATCTTGCTGCCCTCGGCCAGACGGAGGGAAACGACGGTCTCGAACTTCCTCTCCGGTTTCGCCAGCTCGAAATAATCCCCGAGTTCGAGGGTGAACCGGCCTACTTTGAGCTGACAATCGGCCGTAAGGAGCCCCGTGCGGACCGGGAAGGTCTGATACGTGTCCTTCGGAACGAGCACCCGGGAGAGGGCCTTTTCGCGGCCCGTCCTGTCCGTGAAGAAGACGCGGACTTTGCCGCTTTTCGTCTCGCCCCCCGAAGCGGCGCAGCCGGAAACGGCGGAAGCGTCGAGGACCTTTTTGCCGTGGAGCGCGGTCCCCGCCAGATCGGCGATGACCCGCTTTTTCTCAATGCCCGCGGGCAGAGGATAGCCGCCGGGGCAGTCACGGCTCGTGTCGCCCCGGACGATGACGACCCGGTCCACGGCGTAGACGGTGTCGGAGACCTTGAGGGAGACGTAAACGCCCACGTCGTTGTCGTAGAGATCCGGCGGCCGGATCGCGTCGTTGACGAAAAGCTGAAGGGTCCAGGAGCTGTGCATGTACAGCAGCGGATTGCCGCCGAGCCGACAGCGGCCGAGATAATACCAGTGATATTTGCCGTCCTTGACCACGGCGCCGTCGGGGATCATCGCGCCCCGCAGAAGAGCCTTGCGCGCGGCGGAATCGTGGACGCCCATGACGATCCCGGACCCCGTCATCTTCTGCGGCGTCATGTAGGGATGGTTCGGGACGGCGGCCTTGCCGCCCGCGGCGTCGGGATCGTCGATGATCT
>Ga0310696_10008086_pt1 | contig 12293 bp, 13 predicted proteins | sample AusTroGonzalo_MG_4_FD_203885 | JGI IMG/M metagenome (GOLD analysis project Ga0310696, IMG submission 203885) | Bovine rumen microbial communities from tropical cattle in Woodstock, Queensland, Australia - Gonzalo_02 (v2) (version 2) | ecosystem: Host-associated > Mammals > Digestive system >... | reverse complement strand
ACATACTTCTTGGGACGGGCGTAGTCCACCTCTATGCTATTGCGGCCGCTCTGGGCCCACAGGGAAGAGGAGGCCAGGAGCAGGGCGGCGATGCAAAGTATCCTTCTAACGGTCATTCCAGCTAATTGATTATCTTGCAAAGGTAAGGATTTTATTTGACTTTTCCATAACGACGGTCCCGGGCGGCATACGCCTCCAGAGCCTCCATAAACTGGGGTTTACGGAAATCCGGCCAAAGGACGTCGGTGAAATAAAATTCGGTATAGGCTGTCTGCCACAGTAAATAATTGGAAATGCGGAGTTCCCCGGAGGTACGGATGAGAAGATCCGGATCCGGATAGCCAGCCGTCACCAGATACTGGTCCAAGTCTTCCTGTTTCATTTGCTGGAACTGCTCCGGCGAAAGGGTGGCAGCGGCCTTCTTCATGGCCTGGAGAATATCCCATTTTCCGCTATAGCTCAGGAACACGATCAGGGTGGTACCCGTATTGCCGGCCGTGGTAGCACTCAAATGGTCTATGGCGGCGTTGAGCTTTTCGCTCAGACGGGCACGGTTACCCAATACCACAAAACGGACCTGATGCTCCATAATATTGTCGAACTCCTGCACTATGGACTTCATCATCAGTTCCATGAGGGTCATCACCTCTTCCTGGGGACGATTCCAGTTCTCTTCCGAGAATGCATAGAGTGACAGATATTCTATGCCCAGTTCCACCGCCTTCTCCAGGCAGGCACGGACGCTCTCCACCCCTTCCAAATGACCGGCCACCCGCTCTTTTCCGCGGAGCTTGGCCCATCGGCCATTGCCGTCCATGATGATGGAGACGTGCTTGGGTAATGTGTTTTTATCCATTGTTTCTCATGTCTTCTCCCCAGAACAGGCGCGAAGTGAGAGCCTTCACAAAGCCGGACTGGGCAAGCCGGATACGTTTAAGCGAAAATTGTGCCATCTCTACGTGGATGCTCCAATCCGGCTGGATTTCTACCACGCGGTTGTCCGTGGACATGGTGGCGCGGCCGTCGCGGGACTCGAAGGAAATATCCACCTTGGCCGTTTCGGGCAGCACGATGGGGCGGACATTGAGGTTGTGAGGGGCTATAGGAGCCACCACCAGCACCTTGGTATCCGGCATACAGATGGGGCCGCCCACGGATAGCGAATAGGCGGTAGAACCCGAGGACGTAGCTACGATAAGACCGTCCGCCCAGTAAGTGGGAAGGGGCTCTCCGTCAATGCTCACATGGATTCCCAAAACCGAGGAGCCGCTGCGGTGCAGAGCCACTTCGTTAACGGAATAAGGGAGCATGCCTATGGTCTTGCGGGCCTCGGGACCCTTGAGGGTGGCATTGAGCACCGTCCGGTATTCAATGCGGAAATCGCCTTCGACGAGGGCCCGGCGAACATCCTCGGGCCTGTTTTCGCAAAGGAAGCCGATGCGACCGAAGTTCACGCCCAGGATGGGCAGGCCGATATCGGCCACCACATGGGCGGCGGACAGGAAGGTGCCGTCACCACCCATGGACAGGACCAGGTCCGTTTCCGGCTGGACATCACTCTTGGTGCGGATCTCGTACACCTCGAAGGTAGCCTGCTCTAGGTCTTTCAGGAGGGAGAGCATGCGCTCGTCATTCCTGAGTCCGTCCCGGTGGATAAAGTATCCTATTTTCATAGTCAGGTATGCAACGTCGTAATAAATCAAACGCCAAAATTAACACATTTCTGATAATTTTCCTTATTTTTGTCGCACATAAAATCAAAATGAAGCCATGACAAGACTCAGCGTCAATATAAATAAGGTAGCCACCATCCGGAATTCCCGCGGCGGAAACGTGCCGAACGTCACCCAGGCCGCCCTCAACTGCGAGGCCTTCGGGGCCGAGGGAATCACCGTTCATCCCCGGCCCGACGAACGCCACATCCGCTACTCCGACGTGCGGGCCATCCGCCCGCTCCTCACTACGGAATTCAACATCGAAGGCAACCCCACCGTAACCAGTTTCGTGGACCTGGTGCTGGAAGTGGTACCGGACCAGGTGACCATGGTACCGGACAGCCACAGTGCCATCACTTCCAACGCCGGCTGGAACACCCTGGAGCACCGGAATCTCCTTTCGGACCTTTGCAAAGAATTCAAGGCCAAGGGTATCCGTACGTCCATCTTCATTGACCCGGATCCCCGGATGGCCGAAGGCGCAGCCGTCTGCGGAGCCGACCGCGTGGAACTTTACACAGCCGATTATGCCGCCCGCTACCCGCAGAATCCCGCGGAAGCCATTGCCCGCTACCTGGAGACCGCCCGGCAGGCCCGTGACTGCGGTCTGGGCCTGAATGCCGGTCACGACCTCTCCCTGGAGAATCTGGCCTATTTCATCCAGACCATCCCCTGGACGGACGAGGTTTCCATCGGCCATGCCCTTATTTCCGACGCCTTGTACATGGGTCTGGAGAAAACTATTGCTGCATACCTGTCGGAAATCCGCAAAAAATAGTTAACTTTGCGCCCTTAGCAACCTTTGAATAATTATTAAAGTTAAAAATACAATGAAAAAGACCCTTATCATTTTTGGCGTAGCCGCTGCCGTCGCTCTCGCCGTTTCTTGCAACCAGTCCAACGGTACCGCCACCCAGGCCGCTCCTGCACAGGACAGCACCGCCGTGGCCGGTAGCATCGTTTTCTTCAACATGGACAAGGTCCTCGAAGGCTATGACATGGCCAACGACCTCAATTCCGTGTTCGAGACCAAGACGAGCGGCATCCAGGCCGAGATTGACCGTCGCGGCAAGAAGCTGGAAAAAGACGCCAATGATTTCCAGAACAAGGTGGACAAGGGCCTCCTCACCACTTCCGTAGCCCAGGCCCAGTACCAGAAACTGCAGCAGCAACAGCAGGAGTACCAGGAGTACGCCGTGCGCAAGCAGCAGGAAATGGCCGAGGAGCAGCAGGTGATGATGAACCAGATCGCCAACGCCATCGCAGAGTTTGTGGCCGAGTACAACGAGACCCATCAGTACGCCCTCATCCTCTCCACTTCCGGTAACATCCTCTCCACTCCCGTGGTTTGCGGTGATTCCCGCCTGGACATTACCGAAGATTTCCTTGCCGGCCTCAACGCCGCCTACATCAAGACCAAGGAAACCACGAAGAAATAATGAGGATTGCCCTCCTCTCCAGTTTTTACCCCTTACGGGGCGGCATTTCCCAGTTCAACGCCAGCATGCTGGAAGGACTGGGAAAATGTCATATAGTAAAGGCATTCACTTTTTCCCGGCAATACCCGGATCTCCTCTTTCCCGGCAAGACGCAGTACGTCACTCCGGAAGATGAAGCCACCCCTGTGGAGGCCGAGGCCCTCCTGGACACCATCAATCCATTTACCTGGATCAAGACCGCCCGCGCCATCCGCAAATGGAAGGCCGACGTCCTGGTCATGAAATACTGGATGAGCTGGTTCGCCCCGTCCCTGGGGTATGTAGCCCGCCATTGCGGCTGCAAGAGCGTCATCATCCTGGACAACGTCATCCCGCACGAGGCCCATTGGTTCGACAAGCCCCTCACCCGCTATTTCCTGAACGGCTGTACGGGCTTTGTTTCCATGTCTGAGAGTGTGCAGAAGGATCTTTTGAGCTTCCGGCCCGACGCCCCGCACATCCTTCGGCCCCACCCCCTCTATACCCACTTCGGGGAAAAGCTTCCCCGGAAGGAAGCCATCGAGGCCCTGGGACTGGATCCGGCCCGTCATACGCTCCTTTTCTTCGGCCTTATCCGTGAATACAAGGGGCTGGACATCCTGCTGGAGGCCTTCCGGGAGCTTCCCGAAAACTATCAGCTGGTCATCGCCGGAGAGCCATACGGTTCCTTCGACAAGTACCAGGCCCTCATTGATTCCCTTCCCGGCAAAGACCGCGTCCGCGTATTCCCGGATTATATCCGCGACTCGGAGGTCAAACGCTTTTTCAGCGCGGCCGACCTGGCCGTACTCCCCTACCGGAGCGCCACCCAGAGCGGTATCAGCTCCATTGCCTGCCACTTCGACGTCCCCATGGTGGTCACCGATGTGGGCGGGCTCAAAGGAACCATAGGCGCCCGTGGCACGGGAATTGTCGCACCGGAAGCATCGGCTCCGGCCATCCGGAAAGAGATTTTGCGCTATTTTGATGACCCTTCCCTGCAGGAAGGCTGCCATGCGGCCATCCTGGAGGAAAAGAAACGGCTGGGCTGGGACGCCTTTTGCGAGGCCCTCTCAGACTTTGCCGCCACCTTATAACCTGCTAAGAGTATGAAACGACACATCGCCCTTCTGGCATCCCTGCTGCTGCTCACCTGCACCGCCGCAATAGCCCAGGACTACGTTCCCACCCCGGTCACCGTCTCCAGCGAGAAGGTGAAACTGAACGGCAAAGTGTACTACGCCCATCTGGTGCTGGAGCGCCAGACCATCTTCAGCATTGCCAAGGCCTACGGTGTAACCGAACAGGATCTTTACGAAGCCAACCCCAATCTCCGGGAGGCGGGTCTGCAGAAAGGCAGCATCCTTCTCATCCCCGTGAGCAAGCAGGATGGGACGGCCGAAGAGCCGGACGAGGTCCGCAATGAGGCAGCCTCTTCCCAGCAGGTGGAATACAAGGAACACACCGTGCGCTGGTACGAGGACATTGACGACATCGCCCGCCGCTACGATGTTTCGGTCCAGGAGATCATGGATTTCAACCATCTCAAGACCCGTAAGCTTACTACCCGCCAGGTACTGCGCATCCCCCTCAGAAAGAACGGTGTACCGGTTACCACTCCGGTAGTACCAGCCCAAGGCACTGACGTGGAACAGAACGGAACTGATAGCCGGGAAGCTGTTCCCGAAACGGATCTGAATTCCGGCGAGCAGGCCGATGAAAACCCCCATTTCATCTCCCATCCCAAGGATGTGGTGGACTTCTCCCTGCTGCTGCCCCTGAAGGTGGGCAATACCGCTACCGAAGCCAACATGGACTTCTACTCCGGCGTGCTCATGGCCCTGAAGGACCTGGAAGCCGAAGGCCTCAAGGTGAACATGCACGTGTATGACCTCTATGCCGGCATGCCCGATGTGGATGCCCTGTGCAAGAGCGACTTTGTCCTGGGTCCGGTCGCATCCCGCGACGTGGAAGTGATGCTGCAGATGATTGACGGCCGCGTACCGCTTATCTCGCCCCTGGACCAGAGAGCCGCCAGCCTGGCAACCAACTACCGCCGTTTCATCCAGGCTCCTGCCGGTGCGGAAAACCAGTACGAAGACTTGGCACAGTGGGTCCAGGAAGACTTCAATAACGGCGACAAGATCCTCTTCGTGAGCGAGAAGAACGCCAGCAACTCACAGGCCGCCGTGAACATCCGCTCCGCCATGGCCCGCCGCGAACTCCACTACCAGATTATGAACTACGCTATCAGCGACGGTCGTGCCCTGCCGGATTCCCTGGCCCGGTGCCTGGTCAGGAGTGGGGTCAACCGCGTGGTGGTAGCTTCCGAGAACGAAGCTTTCGTGGGAGATGTGGTGCGCAACCTGGGCATCATGCTGGGCCGTGGGTTTGACATTGTCATGTACGCCCCCTCCAAGGTACGCAACTTCGACTCCATCGACGGCACCGCCCTGCACGATGTGTCGTCCCATATCAGCACCGCTTATCACGTGAATTACGGCAGCCCGGAGGTGGATGGATTCGTCCGCGCCTACCGTGCCCTGTTCCGCACCGAGCCTTCGCAGTTCGCCTTCCAGGGCTATGATACTGCCCGTTATTTTGTCCGCAACGTAGCCCGCCATGGATCGGCCTGGACCCACAAGTTGGGACTGGAGCGCAGTCATGGCCTGCACACGGACTTCCTCTTCGAGGCCGATGACAACGACGGCTGCCACAATATCGCCATCCGCCGCATCGTCTATCAGCCGGACTATACGACTATTCTTCTGAAATAGCCCTTAATGAATATGGAACGAACGAAATGCCTTATCCTGGGCGGAGGTCCCGCCGGATTCACCGCTGCCATCTATGCCTCCCGCGCCAACCTTTCCCCCATTGTCTATGAGGGAATCCAGCCGGGTGGCCAGCTGACCACCACCACCGTCGTAGAAAACTTCCCGGGCTTTCCGGGAGGCGTGGACGCCAACACTCTCATGGACAACATGCGGGAACAGGCCCGCAGTTTCGGTGCCGATATCCGTCAGGGAACAGCTACCGCCGTGGATCTGTCGCATCGGCCCTTCCAAGTGACCATCGACGCACAGATCCAGATAGAGGCCGACAGCCTCATCATCGCCACCGGCGCCCAGGCCCGTTACCTGGGCCTGCCTTCAGAAGAAAAGTTCAAAGGGGCCGGCGTAAGCGCCTGCGCCACTTGTGACGGTTTCTTCTACCGCAAACGCACCGTTGCCGTAGTCGGTGGCGGAGACACGGCCTGCGAAGATGCCCTGTATCTGGCCAGCCTGGCCAAAAAAGTATATATGATTGTGCGGCGCGACGTTTTCCGCGCCTCCAAGATTATGCAGGAGAAAGTGCTGAGCACTGAGAATATCGAGGTCCTGTGGAACTGTAACACCCAGGAAGTGCTGGGAGACGAAATGGGTGTCACCGGAGCCCGTCTCCTCCGCAAGGACGGCACTGTTTTTGATATTGCCATCGACGGATTTTTCCTCGCTATAGGCCACTCGCCCGCGTCGGAACTGTTTGCCCCCTGGCTGGAAAGGGATGCCGCCGGCTATTTGGTCACCAAGCCCGGAACCTCCGAGACCACGGTCCCGGGTGTGTTTGCCGCCGGTGATGTGCAGGATCCCCACTACCGCCAGGCCATTACGGCCGCCGGTTCGGGATGCATGGCCGCCCGTGACGCAGAAAAATTCCTCCTGGAACAAGCTAATTAACTCTTAAGATGAGATATTTGAAACTTTCCGTGCTTCTTGCCCTGTGCCTGACAGCCACCGTGTCCTGCAAATCCCAATACGAGCTTTTGCTGGCCTCCGGAGATGTTGACGCAAAGTACGAAGCTGCTATGAATTACTTCAATCTGAAGAAGTATCAGAAGGCCGCGCAGTTGTTTGAGTCCCTGGCCGTACTTACCAACGGCACCGAAAGGGACGACACCGTCCAGTACTACTGGGGTTTGTCCAACTACCGTTACAAGGACTACTATACCGCCGAATCCAACTTCGCCCGCTTCGTGGAGAACTTCCCCCGAAGCCCCTTCACGCCGGATGCCGAGTTTTACCGCCTTGACTGCCTGTACCGGGCTACTTACCGCTGGGAACTGGACCAGATGCCCACCCGCAGCTGCATGGCCGCCATCATGGAATTCATCCGTGAACGCCCGGACGATGTCCACATCCCCGTCTGCCGGGAAATGCTGACCGACCTCATGGAGCGCCTGGACCGCAAGGATTTCGAAGCCGGTAAGTTGTATTACAAGATGGAAGACTACCCGGCCGCCCGCATCAAGTTGCAGAATGTGCTCAAGACCAATGCGGACAATGTTTACCGTGAGGAGGTGCTGTATTATACCGCCATGTCTTCCTACCACTATGCCCGCCTGAGCGTGGTCAACAAGCAGAAAGACCGCTATCTCACCTTCGTGGACGATTATCTGAATTTCGTAGGCGAGTATCCCGAGTCCAAGCACCGCTCTGAGATGGACCGTCTGTACCGCCAGGTGCAGAAAATCCTGGGTCGTGGCGGCAATGCAGACGAAGAAACCTCCAAGTAATCAAACATACCCTTATCCCCAAGGGACGATGGTCTGAAGGAGGTTTTTTGTTTCAAATATTATTTTTGGAACATATTAAAATTTTTGAAACTTTCTTCCGACTGCCGCTGTACATATATATAGAATATAGGTAAAGTACGTAATGGAAAACAAGAAAAAAGTACCCGTGAACACGGTGACGCGTGACATTAAAAACCTCGCTGCACCCACCGGAAACATCTATGAATCCGTAGTGATTCTCTACAAGCGCGCCAACCAGATAGCCGTGGCCGAGAAGAAGGAACTGATGAAGAAACTGGACGAGTTCCGCGGAGACCGCGACACCATGGAAGAAGTCTTCGAGAACAAGGAGCAGATCGAAATCTCCAAGTACTACGAGCGCCAGCCCAAGCCGGACCTCACGGCCATTTCAGAATTTGAAAACGGCGAGCTCTTCTATCGCAAGGCTCAGAACGAAAATCCCATCGACATCGAGAGCGGTAAATAAGCCATGCTATACAGCCTCTCGGTCTCCAATTATATTTTAATAGGCTCCCTGGACACTACGTTTCCGGAGGGCCTCATTATTATATCGGGAGAGACCGGAGCCGGTAAATCCATTCTTCTGGGTGCCCTCTCCCTGGTATTGGGCGCAAAGGCCGATGCAGGCATGGTGGGTCCCGAAGGAGAAAACTGTGTAGTGGAGGCCGAATTCGGCCTGACACCCGCGGTACGGAAAATCCTGAAGGAAGCAGACCTGCCCGATGACGGTGACCGTCTCATCCTGCGGAGGACGGTGGCCCAAAGCGGCCGTTCCCGCAGCTTCGCCAACGACGAGCCCGTAACCCTGCCCGTCCTGCAAGACTTGGCACGTGAACTGGTGGACATACACTCCCAACACCAGACCCTGAGGCTGGGCGAGGAGCGCTTCCGCATGGATGCCCTGGACCATTGGGCCAAGACCATGGAACTGAGGGAGGAATGCGGCGCGGCCTGGATGCGCGTGCTGGAGGCCCGCCGGAAGCTGGCGACGCTCAAGGAGCGCGAAGCCAAGGCGAAATCCGAACAGGAGTACAACAGCGCCCGTTGGGAACGTCTGAACGAGGCCAAATTGCAGGCCGGTGAACTGGAGACCCTGGAGGCGGAACAGAATGAACTGGCCCACGCAGAACAGATAAAAGAAACGCTCTGCGGCGTAGAGGAACTCCTATCACCCACTTCTGACACTAGTTCATCTCCTGCACAGTTGCTTCGCGACGTATCGCGCCTGTTGGAGAAAGCGGGCGCCTTCATCCCCTCCATGAAGGAACTGGCCGAGCGGGTGACATCGGCCCGGCTGGAAGTGGAAGACATTGCCGCCGAGGTGGCAAAGGTGAACAGCCGCACCGAAACTTCCCCGGAACGTCTGCAGGAAGTGGAAGAACGGATCTCCCTACTGTACAGCCTGCTGCAAAAGCACGGTCTGCAAACGGTAGAGGAACTGATAGCCGAGAGGGACCTCCTGGAAGGATTTGTTCAAGATGCTGCGTCCCTGGGAGATGAATGCGCCCGCGTACAAAAGGAGCTGGATGGCCTGGAAACCCGGTTCCAGGAGCTTTGTGCTTCCCTGAATGCCAAGCGGAAGGACGCTGCAGGTCCCTTTGCACAGGCCGTGGAAAAGGTGCTGCACAGCCTGGAACTGGACCATTCCGTATTCCAGGTAGAAGTAGCCCCTGCCCCTGCCGGATTGCTGGGAGCCAACACCGTCCAATTCCTCTTCTCTTCTACCGGCAAGGGGGCCACGGATATCACCAAAGCCGCATCGGGCGGTGAACTGTCCCGGATTATGCTCAGCATCAAATCCGTCATGGCACGCCTTACCCAGATGCCTACCCTCGTCTTCGATGAGATCGATACCGGCGTGTCGGGATCGGCCGCCGACAAAATGGGTTCCCTGGTTTGCCAGATGGGAGCCGATATGCAGGTCTTTGCCATTACGCACCTACCCCAGGTGGCGGCAAAAGGCCATGCCCACTACCTCGTAAGTAAAACGAACGACCATACTACCGTCAGGTGCCTGGACCGCGAAGGCCGCGTGCAGGAACTGGCCCGGATGCTCTCCGGCGCCACGGTTACTCCAGCGGCCATAGCCAACGCAGAAGACCTGTTAAATCATTAAAACCATGCCCCAATCCATTCTCCCCATCCCCACCATGGACGAATTCCGCACCCAGCTGCGCCGTCACAACCTCAAGGCCACCCGTCAACGTCTGGCCGTGCACGAAGTCATGATGGGCCTGGGACACGCTTCCGCCGATATGGTCTGTGAAGAGTTGTCCAAACAAGGCTCACACGTCACTGTGGCTTCCGTGTACAACATCCTTTCCCAACTGGCCGACAACCGCATATACGGACGCCGCCTGTCGGCCACCAGCAAAATGTTTTTTGACGTGAACGTGGTCCGTCACATTCACCTGTACGACCGCGAGAACCATACCTACCGCGATATCATCGACGAAGAACTGAATATGCTGGTCGCCTCCCATCTGAGACGCCGCAAATTCAAAGGATACACGGTAGAAGATATTGATATCCAATTAATTGTACACCCGACTAGAAGTAAATCCAAGACAGCATGAAAAAGTTCATTCCCCTTCTGATCGCCAGCCTGTTTGCATGCTGGTCCTGTAAACTGGAGGACACCTACACCGAAACCAATGTCAGGGACATGGTGAATGTAGTAGATGGCCAGCTGTTTAACGACTACGGATACAACCTTGCCGTTGTGGAAGATGGCGTAGGTGAAACCAAATGGAAAATCAACGGTAATCGCTACCTGGCCCTCTTCGATATCCTCAACCGCAATCTGGACATCCGCCTCAAGGAGGTCCTCCGCTCCGAAGTCATCGAAGCAGAACTTCTTGAAGATCCTGAAACGCTCAAAAAGGATCCCGTGGAACTTTCCATCGAAGGTTTCAGCGGCGGATACCTCAACCTGGGTTTCACCATCACCCGGGACAAGACATCCAACTTCGCCCACACCATCAAATTCTACTACACGATAGAGGCTACTGATCTGAAAATCTATGTGGAGCATGATGGCAACGGAGAAGATCCCGTCCACATGGCAGAAGACAACCTCGTTTCCGAAGACCGCATGTTCAGCATCCCCGTGGAATATCTTCCCAGCTACAGCACCTTAAGCCTGGTGGAGTACTACATTACCACGGAAGGCGGCCAGAGCGTTGTTAAACAGGGCACGATTTACATCCGATAAAAGAAAACTCAGGGCTCCTGCAAATTATTTTTGGTATTCCGAAAATAATCCGTACATTTGCAGTCCCAAATATGGTGGATGTAGTTCAGCTGGTAGAGCATCGGATTGTGGTTCCGAGTGTCGTGGGTTCGAGCCCCATCATCCACCCAAAAGTTTAAAGGTCCGGAAATTCCGGACCTTTACTTTTGGATAACATTTTTACTTCTATCTGTAAAACCCCTCTGACCGGCACCACCGCCAATACAGGTCACAATCTATGCATGATTAGTATGGGCATTATCGAAAAACTCATAAACAATGAATTATTATTGACGTATATTGCATATCTTTGTGTTTATTAAATAGGCCCTTATAGAAATCATGATATCATGAATATGAGAATTCACAGAGTTTTGATGCTTCTCTCCGGTCTGCTACTCATGGTCGGTTGCGAAAAATACACAGGTGACGAACTCGTGTCCACTATGGATGAACCCGCATCGAGCGGAATATACCTGGGTAAGGAATGTATTGTTCCCATCGGCTCTACGTTTATGGGAGGCGGAGTAGCGAATCCCAGTAAAGGCAGTTCGCATCGCTGTCATATGTACGAGCGGTATTTCGCACAAGGTCCATCTTGGGACGAGGTCGCATCCGTTGTGGGCATTTCCGGTTTTCAATATACTGGCGTTACGTATTCTGAGCCGGGACAATTCATAGATTACATCGGCATCAACGGGGCCATTTTGAGCCTTGACGCCCCATTGCGTATTCCTCTCGAACAAGGGAAGTATAAAGGAGGATGTGAACAGGTCTCTTCCGTAAAGATAACTAACTATAACCCTGGCACTGTGAAGAATCGGATTACCGGAGATATGAATGATGACGGAAAGATTGATATTGTCATTTCCTTGAAAGACGGTCGCACGCTTCGCATCCATTACCGAGGCAAGATACCTTATGACGGATACTATTAGTCGTCTTTAACATAATCTGATAAGGTGATACATCCCACTGCGGTGCATTACCTTATTTTTGTGTTTAATTGATACAAGGACAGTTTTGATACTGTTATCTATGCCCTGTTTTTGGGCGCGGTGGGATTTCGTGACGCCCACCTGGCCCGTCTTTTCTGCTTCTCAGAGCATATAGTAGAGATTCTGTGGGCGCGGTGGGTAGCTTCAAATCCCACCGCGCCCATTTTCCCGAATTATTTCGTATCTTTGTGGATACTGAAAATAGTTCAAACCCTATATGGCTAAAAGAGAAATCAAGTTTTCCCTGGTGTACAGGGATATGTGGCAGAGTTCCGGAAGGTATCAACCCCGTGTGGACCAGCTGGTGAGGGTGGC
>Ga0310696_10008084_pt1 | contig 12296 bp, 13 predicted proteins | sample AusTroGonzalo_MG_4_FD_203885 | JGI IMG/M metagenome (GOLD analysis project Ga0310696, IMG submission 203885) | Bovine rumen microbial communities from tropical cattle in Woodstock, Queensland, Australia - Gonzalo_02 (v2) (version 2) | ecosystem: Host-associated > Mammals > Digestive system >... | reverse complement strand
AACAGTAATCATAGACATCACTTATTTTCTAAATACGTCAAATTCCTTCGGCATAATCAAAGGAGAAATATCCGAATCAACATTTCTCAGCTCGTCAAAACTGCCGAATCCACGAATGATGACAACAGGAAGGCCTTCATCGGCCTGTCCCATAATAAGGGACGCTGCAGCAGCCAATTCATCTGCAGTTGCAATCTCGGTTGTTTCAAGTTCACGTCCGTACAAATCCTTTTCACCTACTCTCCTCCAAAGGGGTGAAATTCCAGAACATCCGATGGCAGTTCCGATTGCTCCGAATCTGAATGCCCTTCCCTGAGTATCAGTTATGATTACAGCAATTTCTTCGCCATATTCCTTTTCCAAAAATTCACGAATTTCAAATGCTGATTTGTCGGCATTTGTAGGCATTGGAGTAGCCAGACCTTCACCGACATTGGATTCGTCAATTCCAGCATTGGCACAGACAAAACCCTGTTTGGTTTCAGTGATGATGAAACTGGGGCCAACCTCAACAATTTCGTTGGATTGCTGTATAATGGCTTCAACAAGCTTTGGATCCTTTTTGGATTTTTCGGCCAAATCCAAAGCCTCATCGGAAGGTACCAATTCATCCAGTTTGATGAAATTGCCTTCGGCTTTTGAAATTAAAGTTTCTGCAATTAAAATTATATCTCCATGCTTAATCAAACAGCCCTGTTTGTCAACGGCATCCCTTATGATTTTTGAGATGTCATCGTTGTCATCAACAATGGGAATATTATCTAAGCCTATCAATTCTATTGTCATAATATCATCTAAAAATTCAAAAAAATAAAAAAATTATGGATTATAGACATCTATTGTCCATTCTCCATCAAAAACAGCAGCACATGAAGTTACTGGCTTTTCATAATTGGCAAATGTGCCTTCATCAAAAATAAATTTAGCTGAATCGGTTGCACTTTGCGCTTCAAACTCAACCAGATCAGGTGCCTGACTTCCATAAGTTGAAATAAAAGCGGCTTTTCCGAAAGGAACATGTTCAACCAATATTTTTCTGTCATTCACAATTCCGATATAACACTCATATTCATCCTCTTTACTGCTTGCTGTAACTGCAGCGGCAATTCTTGGAGTGTTATAATCGTCCTTTTCATAATCCATAGTAAGCAATGAATATGCAATAGCATCCCTTATATTCATTCCCACACCGATTTTGTCTGCTATGACATCAGTTTGGGAACCATTGGATACAATGGCCACATCATCCACAATGCATATGCTGTTGTATGCAATATAAGCATTTTTATAGATATCCTTTTCAAAGCCTTCCTTCGGAACAATCGCAGCACGGTCGTCATATTTCAGACATTGCCTGTTTGGAAATGACCTGCTTGAAACACGATACGCTACAAAAGGTTTTCCGTCTTTATTCATTCCACTTGATAAAATTCTACCTGTATACACTTTCATTCCCCTCTTTATACTTCAGGACGTTGAACCGCCTCATCTGGAGAGACTCCGGCTGGAGTTGTGATTTCTATTTCGCCAGGTTTAATTGTAACCTGACCCTGGTCAATCACTTTTCCAAGAACACCAACCGCACTACCGGCTATCGTGTCTGACCTATCGACACCATTGACCGTAACCTTATGTAGATTGGCTACAGGCATAACATAGTACTGCGCATCACCGGACACATCGGTGACATTTGGCTTTCCTGTTGCATCATCTGCAACATCAGAGTCATCAGTCTGAACATCAGTAGCTGAAAAATTGCTGGTAACGACTAAAAAAATCATTATGGTGAAAAGAATATCGATGAAAGGAACCAAATTGATACTTGGCTTCTGGTCCAACACTTTCTTTTTATGTTTTTTCACATCAATTGCCATCAAATCACCTATTGTTTCAGTTTACTTTCAGTAATTTCAGCATTAACATTACATTTTTCTAAAATAACATTTGAAATACTTTTATCCAACATGCTCGGTTTAAAGGAAACCTTGATATTGGCATAAGGATCAGAAATCAGTCTTGTATTGACAACGCCTTCAGCTTCCTGAAGGGCTTCAAGAGCACATTCAACATTGGAATCCACTCTAACCTTAACAACGGCAAATCCCCAGTTTGTCATTTTTGTAGCAAGTTCAATCTTATCCATTTCAGCTTCGATAAGTCCCTGGATATAGGTATAGATAGGAAGCAGGATAATCGCTACGAAAAGACCCATGATTGTAGTTGTCAGGGCAACATATATACCTTCAGCCATAGCTGCGGAATCAGGATGAACCCCCAATGATTTGAATGTCATCCAAATACCTATAACTGTACCGATCAAGCCTAAAAAAGGAGCCAGCTCAGTTATGGTTTTGATGGTGCTCAATCCTTTTGTCATTTTTGCCACTTCAACAATAAAAATCTGCTCCATACTTTCTTCAACTTCAGTCTTATTCTTGTAACCGATTTTTAAGGTTTCGGAAATAATTTTAGAAATAGGATTTTTAAAACCGTTAATCTGTTTTAAAGCTTCGACAGCACCGCCCCTTTCCATAGAAGCAGTAACTACACCAAATATTTCTGTGGTATCAACTTTACTAATTCTTCTAAGATAAGCAATCTTTCTTATTGAAATAATGAGACCATAAATTCCAATGAAAAGAATTATGTAAGTAATAATTCCGCCTTGAGCGAAAATATCTACAATACCATCAAGAAATGAAGTAAAAAATTCAATAATCATTGTTATCATCTATCTATTATTAAATCGAAAATTATATAAAACTAATTTTATTATTTCATATACTTAAATATTATTTAAAAAAAAGTTGAAATTATTTCATTTTAGCGACCGTTGCCCATGACCTCCTTACGAAATCCGGCATTTCATCATAAGTGTAATTAGTTAAAAACTCCTTTGTCTTTGGATCTGAAGGATAACCCGAACCGATTCCTCCGGTTTTTATAAATTCCTTATTGATTTCAGCAATCTGACTGTCACGTTCCGCCTTGGCAATTATTGAAGCTGCACTGACTTCAATATATTTATCATCCGCCTTATGTTCCGCAATGACATTTACTCCAGTGTCTTTGCAGAGATTGTCCTGAAAGCGTTCCGCCTTTACATCAACCGCATCGACAATTGCCTTTTCAGGTTTGATTTTTAAAAGTATAGATTCCATTGCATTTTTTTCTATTTCATTGAGATTTATGCCTTCCGCTCTCATCTCATCAATTTCACGGGCAGAAATCACAACGATTTCATAGTCAAACATCTTCTTAAGCTTTCGGGATAGAATTGTGCGTCTGTGCGGAGCCAATCTTTTAGAATCCTTAACTCCCATACGTTCCAAGACCTTTTCCATCTTGTCGGGCACAACCACTCCTGCAATAACCAGCGGTCCTAAAACAGACCCTCTGCCCGCTTCATCAATACCTAAAATATCCATAAAAATCAGTTAAAAAAAGTAAAAAAAAGAAATAAATAAAATCTATTTATTTCATTGCCTTAAGACGTACTTCAGGCTCCAATGCAAGAGGTTCTGCAGCTACAATTGCAGTTCCTTTTGCTACAACAGTCATAGGATCGTCAGAAATTTCAATAGGAATGCCTATTTCATCAAAAATCCTTTCTTTTAAACCGCGAAGTCTTGAACTTCCGCCGACTGCAACAGAATTATTGTAAACGCCCATCATCAATTCCGGAGATAATCTTTCGAGGATTACGTTTAGACCACCGACAATTTGTTTCATGTAAGGCTCTACTGCTTCAGCAACCAACATTGAATCGATTACGACTTTTTTAGGCCTGTTGGTTTCCAGGGATTTACCGATAACTTCGACACTTAAGTTTTCGATTTGTTCGGAACAATGAACCATGCCCACTTCTATTTTTGCGGATTCCGCATCATGAATACCAATTGCTACATTATATTTTTCAGCTACAAGCTCGACGATTTTATTATCGATGTCGTCACCACCACATCTGACGGTTTCAATGTCATTAATTCCTCCAAGAGAGATTATGACAATATCTGTTGATCCGGCACCAATGTCTATAACCATTGTACCGTTAGGTTCTGCAATAGGCAAACCTGCACCGATTGCAGCGGCCAAACCTTCGCTGATGACTAAAATATTTTGGGCTCCTGCTTTTCTGCCAATCTCTTCAGCGGCATTCTTTTCCACTTCAGATGCGTCACCAGGAATACCGATAACGATTCTTCCAACACTTTCCCCTTCATTAATACCGATTTGCATTGCCTTAATGAGTAATGCCTGTGCCTGTTTGACGTTTTCAATAACTCCTTTTTTCAAAGGTCTTACGGCAAGAATATCTTCCGGAGTCCTTCCAAGCATTCTTTTAGCTTCTTCACCAACAGCCAATACTTCTGATGGATCATCCTTTTTTACAGCAACAACGGATGGAATCTGATATAACTCAAATTTGTCTCCTGAAGGTTTTGCAATTACTGTGTTTAAAGTTCCTAAATCAATTCCCAAGCTATTGTTAATGACTCTATTATCACTAACTTGTGGTTCTTCTTCGTCTTTTCCAAAAATATTCATGATTAATCCTCCGTTACAATATCTTTAAAGTCTATAACGAATATTTTATTAGATGTAGCTATGCTTTGAACTTTTCCAATATCCGCATCATTTTTAACGGAAACGACAAAAGTTGTCAATACAACTTCATTTGCATTATAGAAAGGTTTTAAAGCAGATTTGATGAAATTTGGTAATCTAACTTCATTATTTATATCAACATCAATGAAACTAGTGGTTTGAGATTTTTGAAGAATTGTGAATGGAATCTTTGATTTTTCAATTGTGGATGCAACCCTTTTAATCACGTCGTCCGGTCCGACAAAAATCATCAGATTTGACTCTTCAGACAGATATTTACGAGGTATCTGAACATATGCCCCGCCACGTTGCTCGGTAGCATCCTTGAAATCATTGATTATTATTGCATTGCCATAAAGCATGATGAAATCAAATTTCTTATCAAGATTACCATCTTTCAATATTACATGTTCCCTAAACACGATTTTGATATTGGCATTTGACAATATGGCCTTATAAGCCATTTCATCCACCAAATCAACATTTCCTGCAATAACGCACCATGTTTTTTCAATTTTATAATTGCTGTCGGTGGTAACTCTTGCAGCTTGCCTAAGAACACGTATATTATCTTCAATCATTTAACTACTCGCAATTCATCAATATTTATTCAATTAGTAAAAATAAACAACGAAAAATTCAAAAACTAACCAATTTAACAGCTAAAAATTAATGAATTTTAAGCCATTTATTTATCGTCTAACATATAATATTTATTAAAAATGTTATTATATATATTTTATCTTTCAATAGCCAAATTACCAAAATCAGTTAAAAAATCAGAAATTTTAAACGAAACTAAATAGTTACTTCGATTTGTAGAAAAAAAGTGAGTCTGGAATAGGTAAATATTAAATAGATAAAAAATATTATAATACACTATAAAAATAACACTTATAAATAATTAAAAACAAATATAGATTAAAATGAGGCGAAAACAAAGATAAAATTAATAACATATGAAGAAAAAAGTAATACTGGAGTTAAACATGAAAATCGAAGACACAAACATCCAAAAATTCATAGCAATATCAGACATAATATCCCTGTCAAACATGAGTTGTGGGTTCTTATCCATAATAAGTTCCATCAGTCACGACTTTAATCTGGCAGCCCTGTTTATGATATTTGCAATTATGTTTGACTCAGTAGATGGTTGGGTAGCAAGAAAAACCAATAGAAACGACTCATTAGGATTTGGAAAAAATATTGATTCCCTATCCGATGCAGTATCCTTTGGCGTTGCACCAGCAGTATTCGTATATTCGACTATTAACACCACCCCAACTATTGTCCAGCAGATTGGACTCATAGTTAGTTTATTCATTGTTATTTGTGGCGTTTTAAGATTAACAAGATACAATGTAATTGCAGATAAAATCGATACCAAAGATTTTATCGGATTTCCGATACCTGGAATCGCATTCATAATAGCTACATTATACCTGAGCGGAATATATAACGTATATCTTGCATTGATACTGAGCGTTGCCGTTTCCCTGATTATGGTCAGTACAGTCATATATCCGAAATTCGACAATGTTCCGGTGCTTGCGGTTTCATGCGTTTTAATTGTCTTGTTGATTCTGCCAATCAAAATCGTTTTGTTTAATATCAATATACCAGCACTGTTATTGTTGATATTCTGCTTATACTACCTTATAATTAATTTAATTAAAAATTACATATAATGCTCCAATTAAATTATTCCATCTACTTTTAATAACCAATTAGGAGTAGATAACCATGAACAAAAAACCAAGAGATCCATTGTTTCCAAAAGGTTTTGAAGAAACAAAAAACGTAAAGCAACAATACCAGAAAGAAAATCTGAAAAAACCGCATAAAAAGGATGAATTAAGCCCTTTAAAAAAGTTAAATCATAAGATTGGGGTTTATTTAAGTCCAAAAACTACAAAAATTACCGAAGATGAACAGAAAAGAAAAATCGGAATCATCATTACAACACTGATTTTGCTCACACTGATAGTTTCGGCATATTACTTTCTAGTTTACCAGCCACAGCAGGAGGAACTGTCACTTGCAAAAACAGAAAAGCTCAATGAACTTCATGACCTCTATTCCGGACCGCTGGTAACTTCATCAAATGCCCTGCTTTTGGAAGACAAAATCAGCCAGGCTCGAAGCGTCGGCGAAATTGACAGCATCAATATTCTAACGTCTGCAACCAAAGACTGGAAATCATATCATAAAAAAGCAATCAGCGCCAATCATGATGCGTACAATCGGACCATGGTCAAATATGAAAACGAAAGCAGAAACATTTTATTGAACAGTGAAGAAGCCATAAAAATCGTCAATGACAACGACGCTACAGTCCTATCAAAGCTTAAATTCGAAAAACCGAATACCGTTTCTGTTCCGATACTTGTCTCAAGGCTTCAGGCAGGGGCAGGACTCATAAATGTCGGAAGCGTAGTGGATGTGTATCTGAACTCAAATTACACCGACGAATATGCAACAAACAATACGACAAGCCCTGAAATAAGCGGATGCACTGTCTTATCCATAATGAGATATGAGGAAAATGGTGAAATCGATTCCGAGTATTCAAAATCCAACCTTCGCGTCAAAGGAAACGACACATATCCCAATGAAAACACCAAAAGCTTTTCGTCAAATGTGTTGGAACTTCTAAAGGGATCCATCATCAAAGGATACAGCGAAAAGGAAACCGTTGAAATGCTTAAAGATTACGGCATCAAACTATCGAATTATGAACGGCAAATAAATCTTGGAGATTTGGATGCGCAGTATATGATTTTACTTGAAACACCTCAGGACAAGGTGAATTTCCTGATAAACAATATGGAAAATATCATACTGACAATTCCAACATCAAATGCGCCGGATTGGATGATTAATGAAATTGGCCGTACATATGATTATTGAAAAAATTATTATATTGATAATGTATAATATGATATTATGAAGAGGCCAACAATTACAACAATAATCATTATTATTTGCATACTCATAATCGGATTATATGCAATGGGGGAAGTGAATTATTTCTCCTCCAAAATTGCTGTAGAAAGAAATATTGAGTCTCCCGCAATAGTGATACCGTCAATCGGAGTCAATGAAAAACTAAACAATGAATCATTGTCACAGGGAGTGCTGCATGAACCTACATCATATGCTCCTCTTGAAGGAGACGTATTGCTGTTCGGGCACAGAACCCTGCAAGGTTCACCATTCCTGAGGCTGAATGAACTATCTGCCGGCGATGAACTGCTTCTGGAATGGCCAGGAACTGGAGAAATAACATATAAAGTAATCGATTCAAAAGTTGTTCCTGCAACTTACCAACTTGAGGCAGTGGAAGGCGGAAATTACATATATCTAATCACATGCGATCCGATTGGTTCTACTGAAAACAGACTGATTGTTCAGGGTGAACTTCAGGAAACAAATCCTGTAAATAATGAAATCCTTCAGGAAAATCCTCAGGAATCAAATGCACTAATCATAAGCATAATATTTCTGGCAGCAGGAGTAATCTTCAGTTTGATATACTCAAAAGAGCAGAGGATTTACATTTTAGCAGTCGTGTTAATCGTTTCAGCAATATTGTTCTATTGTTGCATAAATCCTATCCCTTCAGAGCTGATTTATGACAAGATAATCTTTTTGAATGGAGGAATATGATGGATGTTGATAGCAAATATTTTTCAAACATAACCACAAGAGAAAGAGCCATATTTGAAGGCGCCATAAGTATGGGAGCGCTGTTTCACCAATTTGTGGGCACTCCCGTAAATAAAAATACAAAAAATAGCTTACAGACCAGTATGGAAGAATCCTTGAAACTGCAGCCTGCAATTGAGGACGTTAAAGTAAATATCAGATTTGACAAGCTTGAAGAGTCAATGACCGAATTTGACTATACCTCCCTTACTGGAGATATGCTAGACGTTAAAATTTATACAAAAGTAGACAATGTCACAGCAATAATAAGAATTGAGTTTATTGAAGAACTCAATTATCCTTTAATGTATGTTGAAGACATTACAGAAGATTAAAAGTTAATACAACTCTTTTAAATCTTCTAATAATTCTTTTATATGATCCCTCTTGATATGATTCATTAAAACTATCCTAATTGATTTAGGGCATTTTGCAACCGAAACCTTCCATCCCAAATCTTCCAATTTTTCTGCAAACTCATCGGTTTCAATGTTCGGATGGTTAAAGGCAACGATGTTCAGTTCAGGTTTGCAGACAACTTCATAGCCGATTTCCAATAATTGTTCGTATAAGAAGTTGGTATTGCCCATCATCTCATTGGCCAATCTGCAATAGCCCTGCCTGCCGAAATATTTCATAACAGCAAAGGTAGCTGCAGAAGATGCACCCAAACGGGTTCCGACAATTGTGGACTGTGTTTTGACAGTAAGATACGGAGAATCCACCGCCATGACTTCCAGATATTCTTCTTTTCTAAAGATTATGCCCCCTGCAGGAATTGGAGCCAAACCCATCTTATGAGGATCAACGGTTATTGAACAAACACCGGGCAATGAAAAATCAAAAACCGGCAAATCATATCCTGATTCCTTTAAAAATGGAATTGAAAATCCTCCAAATGCGGCATCAACATGGAAATAGATATTATTTTCAAAGGCTATTTTAGAAATCTCCCCAATAGGGTCAATCAAACCCAATTCTGTTGTGCCTGCAATGGCCACGATAGCAACAGTCTTATCGGAAATAACACCTTTCAATGATTCGACATCGATTTTATAATTTTCATCCAATTTGGCTTCGACAATCTTTAGATTCAGCATATCTGCCGCCTTTTTAAATGAAAAATGGGCAGATTCCGGAATGATAATTTCCCCGTCAACAATGCCCTTGTATTTCCTTGCATGATTTCTTGCTGCACGGATTGCCATGATATTAGCTTCAGTACCACCAGTAACGATATTGCCGTAAGCAACATCAAGAGACAGCAATTCCCCAATAGATTTGATGACTTCATTTTCGATACGTTTAGTTCCTTTAAAAAGACCAGGATCTCCTAAATTCGTGTCAAGAAATTTACAGTATACCTCTTTAGCAAACGGATGTGCTTCAGTACACATAGATCCCAAAATCCGGCCATCAGAATAATTATAATCCAATTCATGAAGTTTTGACAGCTCTTCCAAAATATCCTTCTTATCTATCGGTTCATCTTGCATAAAATAACCTAACCAGTCATGATTAAAATAAAAATAAAAATAAAAAAAGAAATGAAAAAATTATTATAGACGTTTACGGGCAGCGTCAAGAATAATTTTTTGTTCAGCACGAGCAACAGTCTTTCTCACATCTGCAATAGCATCTGTATTTGATGATACACTTGTAATTCCAAATTCAACAAGTTTTTCAACAATGTGAGGTACACTACCTGCCTGACCGCAAATACTGCATTTGACACCTGCTTCAGCACATTTTCTAATTGTTCTTTCAATCAGTTTCATTACTGCAGGGTGTTCTTCGGTGTAGTGTTTTGCAACAAACTCGTTGTTTCTGTCAACCGCAAGAGTGTATTGAGTCAGGTCGTTGGTTCCTAAACTTACAAAGTCTATTCCAACCTTAATGTATTCGTCAATCATTATTGCAGCTGCTGGAATTTCAACCATCATTCCAAAGTCAACATCCTTGTGAGGTTCAAAGCCTACTTCGGAACAGAGAGCTTTAGCTTTTTTAAGTTCTTCAGGGCTTTGTGATAATGGAATCATGATTCCAATGTTTGTATATCCTTTTTCATGCAATTTTTTAATAGCTTTAAATTCGCATTTAAGGATTTCAGGCTGATCGAGTTCTCTTCTGATACCTCTCCATCCAAGCATTGGGTTGTGTTCCCTAGGTTCGTTTTCTCCACCTTCCAATGTGATGAACTCATCTGTAGGTGCATCTAAAGTTCTGTACCATACAGGTCTTGGATAGAAAGCGTCAGCTACAATTTGAACATTGTCTGCAATGGTGTCGATTAATTCATCTTCCCTTCCATCAGCAATGAATTTACCAGGGTGAATACCAGAAGTCAACATTAAGTGTTCGGTTCTTAAAAGTCCAACACCATCAGCACCGGTTGCAGCAGCCTTTTCAGCAGCTTCAGGCATACTTACATTGGCTTTCACTTCAGTTACAGTAATGATAGGAGCGGCCGCAGCAGCACCTGCTTGAACTGGAGCTTCTTCTTTAGTTTCTGAAATTCCTTCAAATACAAGTCCTTTTTTACCGTCTAAAGTAACTCCAGTATTTTCTTTTAAAGTTGTGGTAGCATCACCGGTTCCCACTACACATGGAATTCCAAGTTCACGGGAGATGATTGATGCGTGGCAGGTTACACCACCTTCATCGGTTACGATACCGCTTGCCCTTCTCATTGCAGGAACCATATCAGGAGTGGTCATTGTTGTAACCATGATGTCGCCATCTTTAATTTTATCCAATTCGTCAATGTCTAAAACGATTTTGACTTCACCGGATGCCATACCCGGACTTGCTCCAAGACCTCTTACGAGAACTTCTCCTAAATCTGAAGAAGCATCGCCGGATTCTTCCACAACATCACCTAATGTGGTAATAGGTCTTGCCTGCAATAGGAATAAGTTGCCTCTTTCAAAAGCCCATTCAGTGTCCATCGGTTCACCGTAGTGAGCCTGAACCCTTTTACCCATTTCAGTCAGTTCAATAAGTTCTTCATCGGATAAGACCCTTTCTTTTCTTTTATCTTCAGGAACATCCACTTTGACACTGGTTCCGTTTTCATCGTTGGTGTACATTACCTTCTTGTCACTAATGGTAACATTGATAATCTCATTGTCCTTTTTGTCAACCTGATAGTTGTCAGGGGTTACGTCTCCGGACACTACAGATTCACCAAGACCCCATGACCCTTCAATCAAAGCGATTTCTTCACCGGTTGATGGGTTTACGGTAAACATTACGCCTGCCTTATCTGCATTTGCCATCTTTTGGACAACAACCGCAATATATACTTTTGAGTGCTCGAAGTTGTTTTCTTCCCTGTAAAAGATAGCTCTTGCTTCAAATAAGGATGCCCAACATTTTCTGATGTATTCGATTACTTCATCATCACCGCTAACATGCAGGAAAGTGTCCTGCTGACCTGCAAATGAAGCTTCAGGCAAATCTTCAGCAGTAGCGGAAGACCTGATGGCCACATCAGTATCGTCTTCTCCAACTCTTTGACAAAGTTCATTATAAAATTCACGAATGAATAGAACCAGATCTTCTGGAATAGGAGATTCAATAATGAGTGTTTTGATTTCTTCGGCAGCAGCCTGAAGAGCTTTGGTATCATTAATGTCAATTTTTTCAAGAATACCCATTACCTGATCGTTTATTCCAGCCTCATCCATAAATTTCTCATAAGCTTGTGCAGTTACTACAAAACCAGGCGGTACTGGAATGCCCGCTTGAGTCAATTCACCCAAATTAGCACCTTTTCCACCTGCAATTCCAATATCGGATTTATTTAACTCCTCAAATTTTACAACATACATGAATCATAACCTCTCGGATTAAAATTACTAATAAATTGACTATAGTTTAGATGAAAAACAACGTCAATACTATGTATTATTTTTGAATTTTTAAGTTTAAATATTTAATTATAAAAATTGAAAAGCAGTGAAAAAAATGGTATT
>Ga0310696_10008082_pt1 | contig 12297 bp, 11 predicted proteins | sample AusTroGonzalo_MG_4_FD_203885 | JGI IMG/M metagenome (GOLD analysis project Ga0310696, IMG submission 203885) | Bovine rumen microbial communities from tropical cattle in Woodstock, Queensland, Australia - Gonzalo_02 (v2) (version 2) | ecosystem: Host-associated > Mammals > Digestive system >... | reverse complement strand
TAAATCATCAATACTTTCCTCATCAATGATTACGTAATTCAAATCTGAAAAATTCTTTGCCGCAAATTCTCGGAAGGCCTGACTGTTATGCAAATCAACATCGGTAACAATAGATAAAATTGCTTTATTATCTTCCTTAAAATCAATTTGATGTTTTTGTTGCATGGTTGCAAGAGAATATTTCCCTATCTCTTGAATAAATTCTTTCATTTTATAAAACATAAACTTCTCCAAGTTGTTATTTGCTGCTGTCGTATTTTTTTAGAGAAAAATAACACGTTTTACCCATATCATATTTGCATTAGATAATCAAGTTCAAAAGGTAAATCGGTCAAAAAAATAACCCCCAAGAAGGGGGCATTTTTTTTGGCTGCTTCACCTGGAAGTATTGAGCGTTCCGCTCAATGATCTTGCCGCCTGTTGCCACAAGCGCAAATGCGCTTACGGCTCGGCGATGCGATTCCGAACCATTTGGTTCTTCACCTCAGGATAAATTAGCCAACAAAAAAAGCACCATAAAGGTGCTTTTTACGTTGGCTGCTTCACCTGGACTCGAACCAAGATTGACGGAGTCAGAATCCGCTGTCCTACCATTAGACGATGAAGCAATAAGTTTCTGACAAACCGTATATAAGGCAAAATTTAGGCGATGTCAAATATTTTTGCAAAAAATAACTTAACTTTTGATTTTTATGTGTTAAATATAAGATAAGGAGTCGGGAAGATGTTGAAAAAATCTTTATTGAGAAAAATAGTCAGTATATTTGCAGTCAAAAAACGCAAAAATTTTGGTAAAAATATTTCGGTAAACGAGGCATTGGATATTCAAAACTCGTATACCAATGGGGTTTGCAAAGAAGGGGATGTGCCTGATTTGCCGTATGTGGAAATTGCCAAGCAGCTCAATTCTCCGCAAGAAGAAGTTTTTGAGGCGGCGTTGTATTATTTGCGGAGAATCGCAGAAAACGGAGGTAAAAACCGCTATAGAGTTGCCGAATTTCTTAAAAGCGTGTGCAAGGAAGGCTCCATAAGCGAAAACGATAAACGCAGTATTATGCAACTTGTTGAGAAATTAGAAAGAAAATAATTTTTAACTCAATAGTTGTATTTTATCCTTGACATAAATTTATAATTGAATAAATATAGTTGCCGGTGACAATTTCGGTCACTTAGGTTTTTAATCATAAGTTTAGAAGGAGAATTTGACTATGTCTATCGGAACTGTAAAGTGGTTCAATACCCGCAAAGGCTATGGTTTTATTCAACCGGCGACTGGCGGAAAAGATATTTTTGTTCATGTTACAAAATTGGAGGAAAAGGGTATCCGCCGCCTTTATGAAGGACAAAAGGTGAGCTATGAACCTTATGATGATCGTGGCAGGATTGCTGCCGGAAGTATTATTTTGCTTTAGTTTGCATATATCAAAGTAACAGCGCCGCCTGAATTTAGGGCGGTGTTTTTTTTATTTTCATTATCGGGCGTATGAAGTACGAACAGATATTTTTACGGTTTGAAAGTAGCACCGGGGTAGCACCGGAAAAATTAAAGGGTTTATTGGTACTTGTTTCGTAAGCTCTGCCGTCGCCAATGGCGCGGCAATCGCTAACTGCACTTCGGACACTCGGTTTCTAATTTCGCCGCGGACGCTGTCGCGCCCTTGCTCAATAAGATACCTCGCCTCACCAACAAAAAAAGCCACCGTTGTGGTGGCTTTTTTGTGTTGGTGAGCTCGGTGGGATTCGAACCCGCGACCCTTTGATTAAAAGTCAAATGCTCTACCGACTGAGCTACGAACTCGCTAAAACGATTATGCTTATAAAAGATAAAAATTGTTTAGTCAATAGAAAAAAACAAAAAAAGTGAAAAAAAATGAAATAAGTGTTTATTTATTAATAATTGTGTGATAGTATGCCTTAAAATTGGGTTATGTTATTTAATTGAAGAGGTTAAATATGGCTTTAAGTAACGAAATCGGTCAGAAAGGACGTTATAGTATTTTACAAAACGCCAAGGGCGAAATTATGGTTATGATGGATGCTCGTGTCGGAGGTCCGGAGAATCCGCGTTTTATATATGACGGCGGGGATACTGCCCTGTTGTATCGTTCGCAGGAAAGTGCGGTTGCTTTTCGTAAAATAGATGAAGGAGCACATGCTCCGCTTAAGGCTGTGACCGAAGTTCTGGTCGTAGAAATTGAAAATGACGATGTGGAAAGAGAATATATCGTTCCGGTACGACTGGTTAAAGATGTTAACAGTTTGATTATTTCATAAACGGAGATGTTCGGTTTATGATTGCGTATACAGCGCTTCTGTTGTTTTTTATAGGTATATTCAGCAGTATAAAAGTTGGTGTAAAAGTTGATAGGACTTTGTCTTTTGTTACTTTTGCATAGCTTTTGTTTGGAGTACGTCCGCCGGTAATAATCTTAAGTTTGATGTTATTTCAAATTCGTATAACTACGGTTTGGTGTTGCCGTGTTTTATTTTGACAATGTTGGGGGCTCTGAACAATTTTTTCTTTCGTTATGAAGAACGCCGCAGTGCATATATTTCGGTTTTAACCTTTAATTTGGTGGCGTTGATAATTTTAATCACCAGTAACAACTTTGTGCAGTTGCTTTCCGCGTTGTTTGTGGTTGATATATTGTCACAGTTAATGATAAGAGATGTGGAAGCCGGACGCCGCTACGTTTTGCTGAATATGTTTGCGGATATGATTTTGTTTACGGTTTTGGCGTTGATAAATTGTCGGGTGGCTTCGCTGGATATTCGGCAAATAATTTTGTATCGCAATACCGGTATGCATCAGGATTTTGTGGCGTTGGCCGGTTTGACGGCATTGTTTGCCAAGCTCGGTTTCTTTTTGTTCCAAATCGGAATTACCGACCTGAAGAACGTTCGTTTTCATCGTTTGCAAAATATATTGTTTTTATCGTCACCGTTGGCGGCGATGATTTTGTTGCTCAAGTTTAACGCTTTGTGGCGGACTTCGGAATATTTCACTATGTATATGGACATTGTGTGTATTTTAACAATTCTTTGGGGCGGACTGGGAAGTTTGTGCTCCAATAATCTGAAGTCTAAAGTTATATATTGGCAAATGTCGTTTTGGGCTTTGTTTATGGAATTGTTGCGCTTTCACGGGTTTATTTGGTTCTCGGGATTTACGTTTTTGTTGTTAGAAATGTATGCCATAGTTTTGGCGTTGTATTTGCTCTATTACTACAACAATCGTCGGGTGCTGATGACTCAAATTCAAAATATGCCGCTGACAAATAAAAGAGCGGTGGCGTGCGTTTTGTTGGTTATTGTGGCGGTTGTGGCGGCCATGTCAAACACCTTAACAATCTTGTATAATAACATGAATCGCTACTATATTTGGACTTTTGCCGCTGTTTTTGTGCTGACATTGAGCGCGGTGTTGAAACAAATGTTCAAACGCGAATCGGTAAAATTGGTCGGTTACGGCCCGATGCCGGTTAAAAAGTTTATGTTGTTTGAGCTGATTATGTTTTGTGCCTTTTTGCTGCAGGATTGGCGCTATGCCGAACCGGCCACTTGGAGCGGGGCAGTGGTGTTTGCCTTGTTGTGCGCGTGTAATCCTTTGGCTAAAACAGACTTTGTGTATGGTATCAAAGCACTGCAAAATAATGATGTGTTGGGGCGGGTTTATCATGTGTTGGTCAAATCTTTGCGCCTGTGCGGACGTGTATTTTGGCTGTTGATTGACCGTCTGTTTGTGGAAAAAATAGTTTTGGCGGTATTGTCTTCAAGTGTTTCCGCAATGTTGCGCTTTTTCAGAAGATTGAATGCCGGCAAGTTCAGCGGTGTTTTGGCGTTTATCTTGTTGGCGTTGCTCTTGAGTGTTTCTTATTATATCGGGAGAAATGAGCTATGACAGATATTTTCCCGTTATTACTGATTTTGCCGCTGTTAGGATGTTTGTTTGTCTTGTTTGCCAAGAAAAACGACAATAATTCGTTCCATGTTACGTTGTTTGCTTTGTTGAGCAATTTGGCGGTAATCGTACGCATGTTGACACAGATAAATCGTAATGATAACGATTTGCAGGTGTTTCACTTTGCTTATTCCTGGTTGGAAAGCAAGAGCATGGAACTGGTTTTTGAGGCAAATTTGTTCTCATTGTTGGTGTTGATGGGAGTTTATATCGCATTTATTATCGGAATAATGGGATTAACGGAGCAACAACGTAAAAATAAAGCGCAAATGCTTATGGGATTGTATTTTGTGTGGAACGTAACCGGTTTGCTTTGTGCCAATGACATGACATCTTTTTATATTTTCTTTGCCGGTATGATTATTCCGCTGTTTTTGCTGGTCGGCCTATATGGAAACATTAAGAAAAATTCCACGCTATATTTGTTTTTTGTATTTAATTTTGCCGGTGTATTGTGTTTGCTGACGGCAATGCTGTTTATATATAAATACCATAACGGTAATACGGAATTGCAGAATATTGCCCTGATTAAAATGCCGGCCGGAGCGGCGGTGGTTGTTTGGGGCTGTGTTTGCGCGGCATTTATTTCGCGCATTCCGATTTGGCCGTTCCATTACTGGATTTCTTCGGTCAACTCCGGCTTGCGCAGTTCGTTGGTGTGTGTGATGACTCATATGTTACCGTTGACCGGTTTATACGGCTTTTTGCGGTTTTGGCAGGTTACCATCCCGAAGGGAATTTTGCCGTTTGTTCCGGTGGTCGTGGTATTCGGTATTATGACCATGTTGTTTATTGCGCTTATCGGCTTGGCTCATAAGGACTTTTTGCAAAAATTGTTTGCTTATACCACGGTGTATTATTTGCTGTTTTTGTTGGCCACCATTATGTTACCGGAAGTTTATATTATGAATATAGCATATTCGTTGGTAACCTTTTTGATTGTAATTGCCTCTTTGACGGTTTTGGGGTTGAAAGCGGAAACCGCCTGTGAAGACAGTGATTGTGATTATCGCGGTATTTTGGCTTATATGCCGAAGCTTTCAAATTTGTTTTCATTTTTTGTGTTGGTTGCGGTCGGACTTCCGCTTTCGGCAATGTTTTGGAACAATTTTGTGCTTATTTCGGCCTTTTTCCGTATCGGTTTCTTACTCGGTACTCTGATGATGACTGCCATTACCATGATATGTATGGCTTTGTTGTTTGAGCTGTTTATTATGCGGAATTTGACCGAAAAAAGAGTTGCCGGAGTGCAGATTGAAGATATTTCCGACAAGCAGATAATGTTTTTTATGGCAGTCGTAATCTTTTTGTTTGTGTCGTTTTTTAACCCGCTGTGGTTTGCGTTTTAGGAGAGGAATTGAGTATGTTAGAAAGCGTAATTTATTTATCTCCTTTGATTGTTTTGTTATCCGGCATTTTTATTTTAATGTTTTCGGAACACGGCGAAGATGAGCAATACGGATGTTTTAAGTTCAGCAGAATTATGATGCTGATAGCGTTTGTCCTGACGATAATATTTTATAATAAACCGCTGATCTCGGAAGTGACTTCGGGAAGTAAATATACGGCATTGTTTGAGTGTTTGCTGTATGGCGGCGGCTTTGCTTTGTTATATTTATCGCGTAAGTGGTTTGCCTCCATGAATATATCGGGGTACACTTTTTGCGGTTCTATTTTTGTGGCATTGCTGTTCGGATGCTTGTTGATACGCTCCCAAAATATGATTTTGAGCGTGGTTTGTTGCTTGTTTTTGATAATGGGAAATTATGCTTTGTTACGTGGCAGTTCCGCTAAAAATGAAGTTGCGGAAAATGTTGTTGCTTATTTGTCGGCTTTGATAATTTGTATTATGTTGCTGTGCGGTGCATTACTTGTTTTCTATCAATACAGCGTTTCATTTGATTATAGTGATATTAAATCCGCATTATTGTTAAACGAGGGTAATGTATGGCTTTTTGCGGCCGCTTCGGCAATATTGGCAGTTTTGATGTTTATGATAGGCTTGGCTCCCTTGCACTTTTGGTACACGCAAACTTCGCAAAAAAGCGTGTTGCCGGTATTTGCATATTTTGTGATAGTGCCGGTTTGTGCTTGTTGGGCAGGGTTTATAAGAATAAATGTTGAAGTTTTTTCCCCGCTTGCCGATAATTTGTATTTGTTTTACAAAGCAACGGCATTGATTTCCATTTCTTTTGGTGCGCTCGGAGCTTGCAGCAGTCAAAATGTTCGTAAAATACTGGCCTATGGTACGATTTATCACTTCGGCATAATTCTTTTGGTGATGCAAAGTTTTTCATTGAGTGCGGTAAATACCGGTTTGATATATTTGCTGGTTTATTTGCTCGCCATGTACGGAATTTGCGCTTGTCTGTTCGGTATAAAAATCAAAGGCGAATATTTGTTTATGCTTGATGAGTTTGAAGGTGCGGCCTATAAGCGACCATACATTTCCGCAATGTTGACCATATTTATATTTTCTCTGTTGGGACTTCCTCCTTTCTTGGGATTTTTCGGAGTGTTTTCGGCTTTGAGCTATTTGGCCAAGCAGGACAGTTTTTATCAATTCGGATATATTATATTGATGATGATTGTTTTAAGCTACGGCTATCTGCAGATTATTAAAAATATTTATTTTGAAAAAAGTAAGGAAAATTTTGACAGAGCCGATTCCGGAATATATGTGGCGGTGTTGTTAAACGCTTTGCTGATGATTGTTATTATGCTGAAACCGCAATATTTGATGCAAGACACATATTTCATGATAGAAAGTATGTTTCAATGACAGTAAACGATTGGCAGATAATGGCTTTTGATGAGCTTGAAAGCACAAATGATACGGCACTTGTCTATTCTCGGCAAGCAAAAGGAGAACGCTATGTTATCAAGGCAAATCGTCAGACCAAAGGACGCGGTCGGCGGGGACGCTCTTGGCTGAGTTTGAGCGGCAATTTGTTTTTTTCTTTGTTGTTTGAGTTTGATATAACCAAAGCCGGAGAATTGGCACTTCTTTGCTCTCTTAATTTGCAACAATGTATAAATAAAATACGCGATGATGCCGATGTGTGCTTAAAATGGCCTAACGATGTGTTGTTGAACGGGGCAAAAGTCAGCGGAATTTTATTGGAAAAAGCCGAAGGGAATTATGTGATTGCCGGAATAGGGGTTAATATTAAGCAAAGCCCGCAAAATGCCGAAATGCTTTATCCGACAATTTCACTAAAAGAAGCGGGTATAGATATTGAAGCTGACGAATTTTTACGACTGTATCTTGAAAGCTTTGATAACAATATGAAGCTCTTGGAAGATAAAGATTTTGATTATTTACGTCGCCAGTGGGTTGATAAGGCCAAAGGAATCGGCAAAACAATAGTTGTTAAACAAAACGACAAGATACTTAAAGGAATATTTGCAGGTGTGGATGATGATGCCTGTTTGTTACTTAAAGACAACGAGGCGTTGCACAAGATTTTGGTTGGTGATGTTTTTTATGAAGGCTGACGAATATGACGGAATTTAAGAAAGAAGGAATTTATTTTTTGCCGTTGGGCGGTGCCGATGAAATCGGTATGAATATGTATATGTATGCCGTAAACGGTAAAATTATCGTGGTAGATGCCGGATACGGATTTTTAACCGATTATCCCGGTATGGATTTAGCCTATGCGTCGCCGGATTTTTTGGATGCCTACAAAGATGATATTGTCGGGTTGTTTATAACGCACGGGCATGAAGACCACATGGGAGCAATTGCTCAAATTTGGCCGCATTTGGAATGTCCGGTGTATGCCATGGATTTTACATTGGGGTTAGTCAGGGATCGTTTGCACGAATTTAAAATGGATGATGCCGTGGAGTTGATTTCGGTTAACAATAACAGAACGGTTAAGTTGCCGGAATTTGAAGTTGAATTTATATCGGTAGCCCACTCGGTTCCGCAGACTTGCGGTTTGGCAATTCGTACGAAATACGGTAATGTTTTTCATGCAACCGATTGGCGTTTTGATGATGAAAATATATCTATGTTGCCGACCGATTTTGCGGCTTTGCATAAATTGGCCGAGCAGGGTGTTGATATGTTTGTTTGCGATTCCACAAATGTTATGTTGGAGCAAAAATTACCGACCGAATCCGAAGTGCGTGAGCGTTTGTTGGAAATGGTGCCGCAAATTGAGGGCGGTTTGGTGGTGACTTGCTTTGCCACCAACTTAATGCGCTTGGAAAGTTTGATTATGGCGGCACAAAAAGCGAATCGGGTTCCGGTATTGATGGGACGTTCCTTAAATTCGGTAGTGCGAATCGCCAAAGAGTGCGGATATTTACAGAACTTGCCGCTGACCCACAACGTGGAAGAAGCCAAGGATATACCGGCCGACCAGGCAATGTATATATGTACGGGATCGCAAGCCAATTATCGCAGTGCTTTGGCGCTGATTGCCAACGGGGAAAGCAAATATGTTAAATTGGATGCTTCGGATACGGTTATTTTTTCTTCCAAAATGATACCCGGTAATGAGCCGAAAATAGAGCGTATGCAAGAAAAAATGATAGCTATGGGCGCAACCGTTATTACCGATGAAGATGAAGTTGTTCACGCTTCCGGCCATGCCGATAAAAATGATTTGCGTAAAATGTACGAATTACTTAAACCGGCGATTGTGTTGCCGGTGCACGGTGATAAAAAATTTATCAGAGAACATAAACGTTTTGCCTTAAAGTGCGGTGTAAAAGATGTTTTTTCGGCTCAAAACGGAGATATGTGTTTGCTAAACAATCAACATATAGAGTGTATAGAGCAGGTTTGTACCGATATTTTGGCGTGGGACAGAAATCACGCGGTTTCGCTCGGTGATCAGGTGATAAAAAACAGACGACGTATTGCATATAACTGTTCAATGTTTATCAGTGCCGTGATAAAAGGCAAACAGTTGTTGGATTTGCAATGCAGTTCCGTTGATATATTGCCGGAAGCAGATTGGAACGAGCTGTCCGCCGATATTTTGGCAAAGGTAAAGCCTTTAGTGGAACAGAAAATTGCCGAAAGTGAAAATAAAAATCAAATAGAAGATTTTATTCGCGGACAAATTCGTCGTCGTGTTTTTGCCAAGACGGATATAAAACCGGTAACAATGTTGCATATTTTTTACGAAGAATAAGCAAAAATATAAAGTTGTTGCAACGCAAAGTTTTTTTATTGACTTTGCGAGCGTTTTTGTCTATAATCTTCGGTAGATAAAAAAGAATTAATAGAATTATTTAAAAAATTAGGATTATGAAAAATGGTTTTGCTTTTGGCAGGAAGTATCTTGCAGAGATTATTCTTGCAGTGTGGACTTTGTGTGTTTGTGCAGTGTTTGTACAGTGGTTTAAGGCTGAGCCGGTGCTGAATGTCTGTATCGTTATTGGTGCTGTCAGTTTCATCGGAACGATTATTCTGGCAAGGTTGCTTACCTTTGGAGTGAATACCATGCAGAAACGTGACAATCTGTCTTGGAGCGTATTTCTGGCGGCTCTGGTTATTGGCATGACAATCCATCTCGTTGCAGGTAACTTAAAAGGTATTTTTACCGGTACTCTTTTCGGCTGGCTGGCTTGTTCGGTTCTGTGCGGTTTGATGATTGACAGGTATTCTGCTCTCAACATTGAGCTGGAGGAATTAAGAATGGAAAATTCTGCCGAATATATCCGCAAGATGGTAAAGGTAAAAAGGTTACTGTCGGAATATTATGAGGAAGCAATGCTACAGTTGCCCGATGCACTGTCGCTTGCAACCAATTATATCAGGTATTCTCGCTTTTTCCGTTCGGTGGAAGGTAAGTTCTTGACAGACAGGCGTTTTGCTGGACTTTGGAAAGAGTATTTCAAGCACTATTCGTTGATGGATTCTCAGGAAATGCAGCTGTTCGAGCGTGAAGATGCCAAAGAAATAGTTGATGCTTATTCCGCAGGTTCGCAGTTGTGCGAGCGTGGTGAGCTGAAGCTCTTTTCCATGCCTAATGCCAAAGAGTGGGTAAAGATGTATATTGAGCACGGAGCTTTCGGTAGCGCCTTAGCGGAAAAGAAACTTTTTGAGATTTCCGATTTTAAGGAACTGGCCGAATACTATAAGTCAAGGTATGCTCTTTATGATGATACCTATCGCTTTATGCAGGCAGAACCCCAGTATTAAAAAAAGCCGCAGAGTTCAGATACTCTGCGGTTTTTTTATTAAGAGATGAAGTAACAATCGCTTAGTTGATCTTCTGCGGTACTTAACTTTCCCTCCAGTTGATAACGCTCAAACAGGCTCAGTTTGGGGCTGTTGAGTTCGGATTTCAACCTGTTAATTTCATTTTCGTACGCCGACACGTTACGATTAAGCTTTTGCGCAATATCCACTTCTTTGACATTATCCACAAATTCAACCGTATAGAAACAGCCTTTATGATAGCGGATAAAATCGGGTAGGGTGCAGTTGAGTTTTTCCATGGGGAATTTCTCAATATACACATTGGCATAAGCATCATCACAAAGCATAGTATCGATAATACAACGTTGCAGCGGGTCAATATATACCGCCAGATGATTGAACGGAGCCGAATCCTTAAAGCTGATATCATCGCAGTTTAATATGCGCTCATACAGGCTTTTTTCGGAAGAATCCGAAGCATCATCATCGTTTTCGTCATCGTATCCGTCGTATTCGTTCTCGTCATCGTCGTCGTCATCGTCACCATCGTATTCCTCATCGTCATCTTCAAAGAAGTTGCGATGGTGGGTGTAGAAATCCTTATCTTCCTGCAGTCTGGTTTCCGCACAGAAGAAGATTGATCCTTCGGGCATGTTACCTTGCGCAATGTTTACCTCGTCACAGAAGAACGGGGAATAATACGCAAAAGCCAAACACTCTTTTTCTTCTGTCGAAAGCTTTACATCGGGAGAGAGGGCGTGTTTATAGGCCTCGATAACTGCGTTAATTCCGGCACGCGGAACGTAGAGATTAAGCAATTCGCGAAAGTTCATTTTGTCAGCACCGTCTTCTTGCCACAGCATGCACTCTAAAGCCAACACAAAGTTTCTTTTGAGCTTTTGCATTTTGTTGTTGGCAGAGCGGAACAGTTCAATGTACTTGGCATCAAGCTCTTCACACAAACGCTGAAAATTAATTTCGGGAACCAACAGAGTATATCCGTAGGCGGTAGCCAAGGCATCTCTGTCAAGTGTCTGCGTAATTTTGTAATCTGCAGCGGCAGAAACGCGCTCAATGAAGTCATATTGCCAGGAAATAGGCTTAAAGCGAAGCTTTTGTAATGTTGCGCAGATTTCATCTTCATGAAATTCCAAAAACTCAATGATTGAGTAAACATTTTCAAAATCTTGCTCATCCTCGGCAAATTTGACGGCATCGCGAATATCAAACTCAAATTGTTCCTTCAACAGACCGACGTCGTTTAGAAAGAACAGGCCAAACAAAATTTGCCATGACAAATCTTGCTCGTCCAAATACTTGCGGAGCTTTTGTTTTCTCTTATCCATATATAATTGTATTAAAAATTAGACATTAAAAGTAAATTTTGGTCTATTAAAGCACAAAATTTACGTTTTGTAAAGTACATTAAAACGGATTATTCAGTAGCTTGAGCTTCAGTTTCTGTTTCTGTTTCTTCGTTCAATATTTTGATTGCTTCGTCAATGTCTTCTTCCATATTCTGACGCTCGGCCTGTTCGCATTGTTCGTCAACAATATAGTTTAAGCACACGTCAGGCTCAACACCCTTTTTATGAATCGGCTTGCCCAAAGGAGTGAAAAATTGCTCGCTGGTGAGAACTAATTTGCCGCCGTTACTCATTTGGGTGATTTTTTGAATTGTACCCTTGCCGAAGCTGTGAGCCCCGATAACTTTAGCGCGTGAAATTTCTTGTAAACCGCCGGCCAAAACTTCTGCCGCCGAGGCGGTTTTGCCATCGATTATTACCACTAACGGTCCGGAATAAAGTGCACCTTCTCCCGATGTGTAGTAGTGCTTTTGTTGCTCGTCACGTCCGGCAGTATAAGTTATTATTTCATTATCACAGAACAGCTTTGCCACCTTTAGCGCTTCGTTAAATATACCGCCGCCGTTGCCGCGTAAATCCAAAATAACTCCTTTAACATCCGGATTATCCTCCAGCGATTTTTTCACCATTTTTCCGGTTTGCTTATTAAAAATGCGAATTCTGATATATAAAATATCATCAAATCTTCTGTCCGAATAAAGGGTGAAAATGGCATTATTTTCTTCTTCCTCATTGTATTCGTATTCCGAATAATAATGCGAATATTCATCCAAACTTTGCGTCATCCTATTCATAATCAAATC
>Ga0310696_10008081_pt1 | contig 12297 bp, 7 predicted proteins | sample AusTroGonzalo_MG_4_FD_203885 | JGI IMG/M metagenome (GOLD analysis project Ga0310696, IMG submission 203885) | Bovine rumen microbial communities from tropical cattle in Woodstock, Queensland, Australia - Gonzalo_02 (v2) (version 2) | ecosystem: Host-associated > Mammals > Digestive system >... | reverse complement strand
TATTTGGTTTCGGCATTGGTGTCATCACAGTGGTGATACGTTTGTGGGGTGCCTATCCCGAAGGCGTTTCGTTCGCCATCCTGATTATGAACGCTTTTACGCCGCTCATCAACAAGGCTTTCAAGCCCAAACTTTTCGGTGCAGTTCAACCCTCTAAAAAGTAAACGCCATGGCAAAGAAACCATCTACCTTAATTAATATGGTCGTCGCCCTACTCGTCATCACAGCAGTTTCGGGCGGCCTTCTCGGTCTCGTCTATGGCATGACCAAAGACACCATCGCTGAAGTGGACCAAAAGAAGAACGCGGCTGCCATCGCGGAAGTGCTGGGCACCGACGAGAACTCGAAACTTGAAACCGTCACCATCGACGATTTGACCTACAATTTGGCTTACGACCCGCAAGGCAACTTCCTCGGCGCAGCCGTGAAGACCTACTCTAACTCCGGTTTCAGCGGACGCATCGAACTGATGGTGGGTCTGCTCGCCGACGGCACCATCAACAAGGTTTCAGTGCTCTCGCAAAGCGAGACCCCAGGCTTGGGTGCCAACATGGTGAACCCGAAATTCAAGGACCAGTTCAACGGCAAGAACCCCGCATCCTACAACCTGAGCGTCACCAAAGACGGCGGCGACGTGGATGCCATCACCGCGGCCACCATCAGCTCGCGCGCCTTCACCGGTGCCGTGAAACTGGCCTACGAAGGCTTTGAAGCCAACAAGTCACAATTCATCAAGGGTGCTGCCACTACGGTTGAAACGCCAGTCGCAGAAAACAGCGCCGAAACCACGGAAGGAGGACAAGACAATGAGTAACAACGTGAAAACCTTTACCAAGGGTCTCATCAAGGAGAACCCGATTTTGGTGCTGCTGTTGGGCTGCTGCCCGACCTTGGCCACCACCACCAGCGCCATCAACGGCATGTCGATGGGCTTAGCCACCACTTTCGTCCTCATCATGTCGAACCTGGTGATTTCGTTGCTGAAAGGCTTCATCCCCGACAAAGTGCGCATCCCTTGCTTCATCGTGGTCATCGCTTCGTTCGTGACCATCGTACAGTTGGTGATGCAGGCTTACGTGCCCGACATCTATGAAACCCTCGGCCTGTTCATCCCGCTTATCGTGGTGAACTGCATCGTTTTAGGTCGTGCCGAGGCCTTCGCCTCGAAGAACCCCGTTTGGCCCTCGATTCTCGACGGCGCGGGCATGGGCTTGGGCTTCACCTTCGCCCTGACCATTTTGGGCTGCATCCGCGAGTTGCTGGGCAACGGTACCATTTTCTCGCTGCGCATCCTGCCTGAGACGGCCAACATCCTGCTCTTCATCCTGCCTCCGGGCGCGTTCATCTGCCTCGGTCTGCTTATCGCTATCGTCAACCAATTCAAAAAAGAAAGTCACTAAGCCATGAAATACCTTATCATCATACTTTCGACCATCTTGGTCAACAATGTGATCTTCAGCCAATTCCTTGGCATTTGCCCCTTCTTGGGTACCTCTAAGAAGACCTCAACCGCAATGGGCATGGGCGCCGCCGTCATCTTCGTGCTGACCTTGGCCACCCTCGTCACTTGGCTTGTGAACCAGTACATCCTGATTCCGTTGGGCTTGGACAAGTTCATGCAGACCATCGCCTTCATCCTCATCATCGCCGCCTTGGTGCAGATGGTGGAGATCATCTTGAAGAAAATCAGCCCGTCGCTTTACACCGCCTTGGGCGTGTTCCTGCCGCTGATTACGACCAACTGCGCCGTCCTTGGCGTGTCGTTGACTGTAGTCACGAAGGAATTCAACTACGGTGGCGTGGCCCACATGTTGAGTCTCGGCGAGTCGGTCGTCTATGCCGTCGGCATTGCTTTAGGCTTTGCCCTCGCATTGGTCATTTTCGCTGGTATCCGTGAGCACATCGAGCTGATGGAAGCCCCGAAAGGCATGAAAGGCACCCCGATCGCCTTGATTACCGCCGGCATTTTGGCCATGGCGTTCATGGGATTTACGGGCGTGGTGTGATGCCATCAGACACACAAATAACGTAATGTAACCGGCGGGCGACAATACATCGTCCGCCGATTTTTTTGATTTTTTTTCGTTGTCGGGTCGTAATTCACAATTTTTTCCTACATTTGTCGCTTATTAATATTAACGACAACGCACAAAGCTATGAAAATAAGCAGTAAAATCCTGGTTTTGGCCTTGTTACTCATGGCCTTCCCGATGAAACAATGGGCTCAAACACACAAATTCAACTCTGTCCAAGCTACAATTGAATTCAACATTACTGAAATCGACAGATTTGACGAGCGCATCTTTTTTATACACAATTTACTGAACGACAGTCGTTTTGACGTCGTCAACAGCGAAGAAGACGGCGTTTTTGTCATCAGTGCCGATGATGCCTTTGAGACTCTCAACCTGACGGATGCTTTCGCCGATTTCAGAGCGGAAACAACTGCACAATTCAGCCAAATGGACAAAGAAACAGCCTCCGAAGTGGCATTAGAGTACAAATCGGAGTTGCCTTCTGAGGTTGTCGCTTCTCTGATGATGGATTATTATGTGAGGTCAAGGCAAAACAATCATTGCGCCGATGCCGACCCATTCTGCACTGACAACGGTTTGTATCAATTCCCGGCCGGCGTCAACGCTGGAAACGGTGAACCTGGTCCCAATTACGCTTGTTTAAGTACCACCCCAAACCCTGCATGGTATTACATGAGGATAGGAAATCCCGGAGGCATTAACATCTACATGTACAGCACACCAGAAAAAGACATTGATTTCTGTTGTTGGGGCCCGTTCGAAGATCCAGTGACTCCTTGTCCTAATGGACTGACCCTCCAAAAGAAAGTGTCATGCAGTTACAGTGCTAATCCCACGGAGACTTGTGTCATCCCTACAAATGCCCAAACAGGCCAATATTATATTATGGTCATCACCAACTTCTCCAACCAGCAATGTAACATCTCTTTCCAAAAAACCGGTGGTGCTGGCACTACCGACTGCGGCATCATGCCACCATTAGTCAACAATGACGGCCCGTATTGCGTGGGTGAGACCATCCACCTGACCGCCAACGGACAAGCTGGCGCTACTTACAGCTGGACGGGGCCTGGTGGCTTTGCCTCCTCCCAACAGAATCCTACCCGTCCGAACTGCACCATGAGCATGGCTGGCACCTATACCTGTACCATCTCCTTGAACGGACAAACCAATAGCGCCACCACCGAAATCGTGATTTATCCCCAACCTACGGCCAACTTCACCGCTACTACCGTGTGCAAGGGCAACCCGACCCAATTCACCAGCACCTCCTCCACCAATCCACCAGGGCAAACCATGAGCTATCAGTGGAACTTCGGCGATGGGCAGACCTCAACACAACAGAATCCCTCGCACCAATACGCCAACGCAGGAAACTATTCTGTCAGCCTTACCGTTGGCTGCGGCAACAACCAATGCACCCACACCAAGACCCAAAGCGTCACCGTGTATGAAGCTCCCGTAGCCAATGCCGGTCCTGACGGCTATTGTGATTATGGAACAACCTACCAATTGCATGGCAATGGTGGTACAGGCACCTTCAATTTCCACTGGGAGCCGGCAGACAAGGTGACCAACCCTAACGCACAAAACACGCAAACTGTCCCTCTTTATGCTGACCAGACCTTTACGTTGACCGTCAGCAACCCACAAGGCCAATGCAGCGACAATGACCAAGTCACCGTTCACATTAATGGCAGTGCCATGGCAGTTTCAGCTGGCCCCGATATCAGTATCTGCCAAGGCGGCAGCGGTGAGATTTACGTAGCAGCCGGCGGTGGAACGGGCAACTACACTTTCTCGTGGACACCTACCACCGGCCTCAGCAATCCCAACATAGCGAACCCCATCGCCTCACCTACGCAAACCACCACTTACACCTGCCACGTCAGCGACGGAGCTACTTCCCAAAACGTCAGCGTGACTGTGACCGTCAATGATGTCATCATAGAGCATGATTACGCCTCCATCTGCCCCGACGAAAACTACATCTGGCACGGCTCATCTTATAACGAGATCGGCACCTACCAAATCGACACCGTCACCGAACAAGGCTGCGACAAGACCCTTTTCCTGCATCTGGATCATTATCCCACCTACGACGAGACCACCATCACCGAATACATCTGCTACGGCGACAGCTACTATTTCTACGGCACGCCTTACGACTACACTTGCCAAGTGGCCTACACCGACCACACCGCCCACGGCTGCGACAGCATCGTGAGGCTGAACCTGACGGTCTATCCGCCCAACGACACCACCATAATCGACCCGACCATTTGCTCCTATCAAAGTTTTAATTTCCATGGAACAGAATATAACCACGACGGCGACATCGCCTATTTCGACACCATTGACAATCACGGTTGTCTGAAAGTGGAAAAACTCATCCTCACCGTCGGCGAATACCAAATGCCGCCCGTGCAGTACGAATACGTCTGTTACGGACACGATGAAACCCCATCTTTCTATTGGGACAAAACGGGATCTACCTATACCCAAGACACATACGATGAAATCATCCTTCCCGACCCCTATGGCGGCTGCGATTTCAAGTACCGCTTGAATCTCAAGTTCCACCAAGAGTTTTATTCACAGGAGGAGCCTGTCGTTAGATGTGACGAGTACATCTGGCCACTTACAGGCGAACGTTTCACCCAAACTGACCATCATGCCGTAAGGTCGTTCAGCGGCGGTGGCGGGCCCAATTTCGACTGCGACAGCACATACGTCCTCAACATTACCATCAACCACTCACACACCAATGCCGAAACGACTTTCAACAACGAATGTGACTCCGTAGCTTTCGATTGGTTTGGAAATACGCTCTATTTCAAAGCCAACGGAACCTATTCCTTTTCTGACGGTGGTGAGACCACGCTTGGCTGCGACACCGCCATGAGGGTCATTGTCGAGAACATGAGATACACGCCGAAACCTTGCCTCATCGCGCCCAGCGATTCTGGTAATTCTGGCGCCATCCCTGTTAACGACTCGACCTACGCCGTCATCACCAACACCGAGTTCTTCTCCTTCAATTATGAATTCTACATAAGTGAAACAGGTGCAAGCCGTTGGGAATCATGTGAATGGAGCATCAGCAAACCGACATGGAGTATCGAGCCGAGCTTCAACGCCTCGACCAACTCCAGCTTCTGCACGGTTTACGTCGCCGACCACGACGACGATGACGTCATCCTGACCGCCACGGCCAAGAGCAGTTGCGGCGAAGTGACCCGCCACATCTACCTCAAGTCGACCTTCTTCGACATTGATGAGAACGGAAAGCCTTCCGCCGACGTGAGCATTGTGCCCAACCCCAACAATGGCCAGATGCGCCTCAGCTTCGAGAATATGGAAGGCCGCGTCCACATCAAAGTGTTCGACATGCATGGCAACCAGATTGACGATTTTGAAACTCAAGTCAGCGCCGACCGTCAGAATTACGACTACAACATGAAGCGCAACGCCGACGGCATCTACTTCTTCGTCATCTCTGACAGCGACCGCACGCTCACAAGGAAAGCAGTTATTATCCACTGATAATCAATAAACTACAAAAACACAACATGAATAGAATATCGCATCTACTGATTCTTTTCAGCCTCACGGCCTTGCTTTTCAGCTCTTGCCAGAAGAGCATTGATGGTTTCGGGCCTGGGTCGACAGACTTACCCATCAACTATGGTCTGCAATCCGGCCCCGACATCGGTACATTCATGCCTCCCGAGTTACTTTCAGTCATGGCTCCTTATTTACATTTCGGCGACACCCCTCCAAAAATCGACACTTGTTTCCATTCACCAACTTACGATGTCGAACATGTGATTTACCATAATGGCCAGCTTGTCACCAATCCTCAACAGCCTTTATCATTTAGGTTTAAAAACCAATATGGTTGTTCTATTGATTCCATCCAATTCATGATTCCAACCACAATCGAGCCCCATTTATGGCATGTTTATGGCAATGCAAAAAGTGATAATGTTTATATTATTGGACATGATACTTGTTTTACAGCGTATTATGAGTTTCATTTGCAGCTTAGTGTATGGGTTAATCCTGATATTTTGGATAACCCAATATACGAGGGTGCAGTTCCATACCTTATCCAAATACAAGAATTAGACGGCAAAGAAGTTATAGAAAAAGTCATCCTGTCGGGCACGGCTATCAACGATTCTGTGCCAGAATATGTATTCACCAAATGGAACAAGGAAGTGATTCGTACTTCATCCTATTATGAACTACATAATATCCCTTGTTTCGTTACCCAGGAACATGACACCCTGTTAAAAACCGATGTCCGCCATTTGGACACGCTCTCCATACCTCGCGTCAAGGAAATCAAGGACATCAAAATGGGTGTCAGAATAGAAAATAACGTACCAGAGATTTTACCTTTCTCCCAATACGACGTTTTGTTATACAGCTACCCCTACACCTTAATCATTGATACTAAATTTTACGAGGGTGAAAACCGTTACCGTCCTTAATTCTCAATTCTTTTCTGCAAAAACGACCTATGAAATCCAAATCGACAATACAGACCAGATTCCTTTTCCTGATGGCTTTCAGCCTGTTGACGTTCAGTGCAACGGCACAAGCACAATTCAAGAAGCCCCTCACTGCATCGAAAGACCGCGCAACGATGAACGACGCCAAACTCAACGTCGGCATCCTCGGCGGCGTCAACTTCACCACTTGGCTGCACTTCGATGGGCCTTCGTCAGGGGGAGCGTGGGCCAACTACCAACAGACCGTCCTTGAATTCCAAGGCAAGGGCCTCGACTCCATCGTGGGAAGCCTCGGCTATTTTGGCGGCATTTCGTTGGAATATATAATTAACAAGAATTTCTCGATAGGCCTCAACGCTGTGTATGCAAAACACAACCTGTATCTCAGGAACGTGAACGACCACTTTGCCAATGCGTTTGATACTACTGCCAATGTTGTCTTATACACCGACAAGGAAAGCATATTCAAGGCAGGTTACAATACCGTCGAGGCATACGTGCCTTTCACTTATTATATCACCTCGGAATCGATGCGGAACGTGAAGCCATACGTTTATATTGCACCTCGGGCCTCCTACGTGCTGAATGGTGTGATGAGCCAAACCACAACTGTCAAGCCAATAATAAGCCAAGCAGGAGATACAATAAAAGAAGGCTATTACCTATCAGACACTATTGGCTTCGACAAAAACAGCTACAGACGGCTTAACTTCGGAGCGACGTTGGGCGCAGGTGCGCAATTCAGGGTTAACACGAACAATTATTACTTCCTCATCAAGTTCGACATATCGGCCAACTTCAACGCCTTGTCGACCTACACCCGTGCCGACGCACTCCTCTACCAACACAAATTGCGCTATAGCGCCGATGCCAACGCCACACTGACCATCCAACTGCCCGTCAAGAAGCAGTTGAAGGGCGCTTGCGTGACGTGGGGCAAGTACGACTAAAAAAACACCATGAAAAAAGCGCTGATATTGATCATATTGGGTTGTTGGTCCTTGACCTTGTCGGCGCAGAGCGTGTCGACCCAAGGCAAGGAGTTTTGGCTGTCGTTCATGCAGAACGGATACTATGAGAACAGTTGGAATCTCATGTATGCCCAAGTTACCGTCAGCGCAAAACGCGACTGCGATGTCACCATCACCAACCCCAACTATCCCGAATGGGGAGGTGTGTCGTTCCATGTAGGAGCCAACGCAATCCAAGAAAGGATAATTCCGGAAATGTATTGTTATCATTCCAAGGATATCAATGAAACCGTTTCTGACAAAGGGCTCCATATCATGGCAACGGATACCATTTCCGTGTATTGCGCCAACATCGCCAACTACTCCTTCGACGCCTCCTTCGTGCTGCCCACTGAGAGCTTGGGCGATGACTATATCATCCAATGCGGCGAGCAATCCACTCTCAACCTTAGTTCACAATACAAGACCCAAAACCAAACCAGCGCTTTCCTCATCGTGGCCACTGAAGACAACACCACCGTCCGTATCACGCCCAGCGTGACCACCTTGGAAGGCCAGCCTGCCGGCATCACGTTTGAGAAAACCTTGAACGCTGGACAAACCTATCACGTCAGGTCGAACTACACAGCCACCACCTCGGCCGGGCGCGACCTCAGCGGCTCGCGCGTGACCGCCAACGACTGCAAAAAAATTGCAGTCTTCAACGGCAATACCTTAACACACCTTCCCGCTGAATGGACTGAAGAGTCAGGCTTTGACCACATTTTTGAGCAAGCCATGCCCATCCGTTCATGGGGCAAGAGATTTGTCGTCACCCAATCCATGACACGCAACCGCGACTTCGTGAAAGTCGTCTCCGCCAACAGCAATAACGAAATCAGAAAAAACGGTAACCTACTCTTCACACTCCAAGCCGGCGAGGCACAAACCTTTGAGATTAGTTCCTCGGAAGGTTCCTGCTACATTGAATCTTCACAACCTTGCGCCATATATCTTTACAACACCTCAGCGAAAGACGATGGATACAGTGCAAACACTGGTGACCCTTCCATGGTTTGGATTGCCCCTGTGGAGCAGAAAATCGACGAGGTGACTTTTGCCACTTTCACGCACAATCAGGCCAGTATCGACCATCATTATGTGAACATCCTCGTCAGTACTGAAGACAAAAACTCCGTCTATCTTGACGGCAACCTGTTATCGCCGTTAGAGTTCTCTCTCGTGAACGGCAACGAAGAATACAGCTTCACCCGAAAGACCATCCAACATGGCTCGCATCATCTGGCCTGCGCCAACGGCTTCAACGCCCATGTATATGGTTTCGGCAGCAACAAGGGCTACGCTTATCTCGTTGGTTCCAACGCCATCGATTTAAGCACTAACCTCATTATCAACGACATGGTAGTCCACAACAACGACGTTTTCCAATACTGCATCGAGGAAGAGGTCGTTTTTTCCGCCGAGGTCAACTTTCAGGATTATGACTTGGTGTGGGACTTCGGCGACGGCGAGACCAGCACCGACAATCCCGCCTATCACACCTACCACGTGAAGGACATCCATCATGCCTCGCTCATCGTCACCACCGACGAAAGCGGTTGCGAGGCTTCAGCCTCTGACACCACCTTGTTTGATGTGGACGTCACGCAGCAGTTCATCATCGAGGAGGATGAAACCTGCGTTGGGGCCTATTATTCAGCTTACGGCTTCAACAACGTCTTGATATTGAATGACACCATCTTGGGCCGCGCCCAACCCAATCCCGACAACCCACGTTGCACAGATAGCGTGTTGGTTTTCATTACCGCGTGGCCGACTTTCATCACCCCCATCTCTGACAGCCGTTGCTGGACAGGAGAGCCTGGCGTTTACAACGAACACGGATTCGATTTTATATATGATCGTCCCGATACCACCTATGTCATGCAGCGCGAGCTTGACTCATCGCACGGCTGCGACAGCATCGTCATCCTGACCTTGGAAGTGGGCGACTTCGAAATCCATGACACCGAGTCACATTACCTTTGCTATGAAGACACGCCGTCGTTCTTTTGGGCGGTCAACAACCAGACCTATCACGAAGACGGATTCTATGCCGACACCTTGCCTTCGGGAGACTGTTACGCCATCTACAGCCTCGATCTGCACTTCATGCACACCCCCGACACCATCTCCACATCAGCAACAAGATGCGAGAGCTTCACTTGGGACATCAATGGGGAAACCTACGACCATTCCGGCCAATACTATTACAACGAGCCGCTTTCCCCCTTTGATTGCGACCAAGTTTACCATTTGGACTTGACCATCTCAGGCACTACCATCTTAGAGCCTTTGATTTTCTTGAACAAATGCGATTCGGTTTCTTTCTTCATTTATGATGAGGAATTTGTGCTCAGAAAAGACTGCGACAGCCTCTTCATCGGGGAAACACCTGAGGGCTGCGATTATGAGTGCCACGTCAAAGTGCAAGACATGCATTATTCCTCTGCTCCAAGTAGCATCCGCATACCCGATGACCCCTACCACTATCATGACGGCGACACCATCCCCGTCATCACCAACACGGAATTTTTCTCTTTCTACTACGACTTCTACGTGGAGGACACACTCGGGCATATCGACAATTGGGACTCTTGTGTGTGGCGCATCACGAAGGAATCATGGCAGATTGCGCCTTCGCCAGAGGAAGCCCAAGTCAAGCCCTATTGCAGGGTCTATGTGGCCGACCACGACGATAATCCCGTGGAGCTGAGTTGCACCATCTACAACAGCCATTGCGAGCCACATAGCCTCACGAAGAAGTTCTACCTCAAATCCTCGTTTTTCGGCATCGACGAGCCTCAGACCGAACGTCCCGACTTCAGCGTCGTGCCCAATCCCAACAATGGGCAGATGGAGCTGCGCTTCGAGCATCTGACTGGAAAAATTGAGGTGAAAGTCTATGACATGCGCGGTAGCCTCATCGATCAGTTTGAGACCTTCAACGACTTGGAAAACAAAACTTTGCAATACGACCTCAAACCTTCTAATTCGGGTATATACTTCTTCGTGGCCACGGGCAAAGAAGGCAGCGCGGCGCGGAAAGTGGTCGTCACACCATAGTTTAATAAAACAGCAACAGATATGAAACAATTCAAAATAGGATTTGCCATATTGCTTTTTGCCAGCCTGACCCTGACGGAATTGCGCGCCCAAGATGTTTCAACCCAAGGCACTGAATTTTGGGTCTCCTTCTTAGGCAATGGCTACAAAAACAATGTCACTTACGGATCGCCTTGGGCGCTCAATCAAGTGCTCGTCAGTGGCAAGCGCGACTGCAATGGCATCATCGAGAACCCCAACACGGGATGGTCGCAAGCGTTTACCGTCAGGGCTAACAACATCACCACCCTGGACAATCTACAGACCCAAGGTTACATGGAAACCGGCGATATCGAGATAGCTTTGGGCCGAGGCCTGCGCATCGTCACTGAGGACACTGTTTCTGTCTTTTGCACCAACATCGCCAACAAGTCGTTCGATGCATCCTACATCCTGCCCACCCAAGCATTGGCCGACGACTACATCCTCCAAAGCTATGACCAATCTACCTATGTCGGCATAAGTACCGTTTTTGCCCAATTTCTCACCAGTGCCTTCCTGATTGTCGCCACCGAAGACAACACCACCATTGACATCACGCCTTCAACCTTGACCTTTGGAAACAAGCCTGCCAACGTGGAATTCACCATCGAGTTGAATGCAGGTCAGGCTTATCAGGTGCGTTCGACCTCAAACGGCAATGAGCGCGACCTAAGTGGAAGCCGCATTACGGCCCGCGACTGCAAGAAAATCGCCGTCTTCAACGGCAACACCCTGACCGCCATTCCCGAAGGAAGCAGCCGCGACATTGTGTTCGAGCAAGCCATGCCCTTGCAATCGTGGGGCAAGAACTTCATCGTGACCTCGTCCCAAACCCGCGACAACGACTATGTCAAAATCACCTCCTCGTCCAATAGCAACACCATCCTCAAGAACGGGGAACCGTTGGTCACCTTGAATGTCGGCGAGTCATACATTTTCTCCATGACGAGCGAGGAACCATCCTGTTTCATCGAGTCGGCCTACCCTGCCGCCGTGTTCCTCTACAACACCTCCTATAGCACCTATGACCCTCTTCAGACTGGCGATCCCTCGATGGTGTGGATTGCCCCCGTGGAGCAGCGCATTGACGACATCACTTTCACCACCTTCCATGATGCCAGCCACGCCGACATCGACCACCACTATGTGAACATCATCGTCAAGACGGAGGACATCGACAAGGTCTACCTTGACGACCAACTTGTTTCGCCGCTACTTTTCAACCACGTCAACGGCAATAATGACTACAGCTACGCCAGGATTGAGATTGCGCACGATGTGCATCGTTTGACCTGTGCCCATGGCTTCAACGCCCACGTATATGGCTTCGGCGAAGCCAAAGGCTATGCCTATTTGGTCGGCTCCAAAGCCACCAACCTCATCGCGACCTTGATTATCAATGATGTCATTGTGCAACCCAACACCACTTTCCAATACTGCGTTGAAGAGCCTGTAACTTTCTCTGCTGAAATCAATTACCAGAACTACCAATTGGAATGGGACTTCGGCGACGGCAGCCCCGTCAGCCACGACAACCCCGTGCAACACACCTATCACGACAAAAGGATTTACCGTCCTACCCTCGTCATCAACACAGATGCCAGCGGCTGCACCTCGGCCAACAGCGACACGACAGCGTTCTTC
>Ga0310696_10008080_pt1 | contig 12298 bp, 11 predicted proteins | sample AusTroGonzalo_MG_4_FD_203885 | JGI IMG/M metagenome (GOLD analysis project Ga0310696, IMG submission 203885) | Bovine rumen microbial communities from tropical cattle in Woodstock, Queensland, Australia - Gonzalo_02 (v2) (version 2) | ecosystem: Host-associated > Mammals > Digestive system >... | reverse complement strand
ATTTTATTCACTATTATATGATGGAGAGGTGGCGGAATTGGTAGACGCGCTACTTTGAGGGGGTAGTGTCAATTGCGACGTGGGAGTTCGAGTCTCCTCCTCTTCACATTTTTTGTTAGCACATTATGCGGAAATAGCTCAGTTGGTAGAGCACAACCTTGCCAAGGTTGGGGTCGCGGGTCCGAGTCCCGTTTTCCGCTCTTTTAGGAAAACAACATTATCAAATGAATTTATATTTAAGATATTTTGACCGTGAAACGCTCGTTTCTACAGTAGATGATGCTATTGACTTTCTAAGAAGTATTGATGAGATTGAAGTAGATCCAGAGTTAGAGGCTGACATCCGCGAGTATGTTAGCAGTGATGTGTTTTACCCCAAACGATATAAGCTGCATCCACGAGTCTATTTTATTATCATTAAGACTGATGCTTTAACAATGCAGGACTTTAAAGAGAAGAAAGCCGTTCATACACCTGAGAATACACTTCCAAAACATACTTCACCGATATTGAATCGTTTAACAGAGATATGTCCGGGTTGGTATGAAGGAACACTTGACTTCAAGCGTGTGTTGATGGTTCCCGGAACTGGGAAATTTCAATATCGTGATACACAATTCACGGCTCGTTTAAAAGCAGAGTCAGGTCTGGATTGTTATGAACGTATCGTAGATCATCTACGTGAGCTCGTTGATGATCGCAGTCAATTCCCCTCTGCTAAGGGTAAGAATTTCAGATTCCGTTATTTAGGTAAGGCAAAAAGTGATGTACTATGAATAAAGTGATGCTAATTGGAAATGTGGGACAGGATCCCGAGGTGAGATATGTGGATCAAGGTGTAGCTGTGGCTCGTCTGCGACTAGCTACTACTGAGCGTGGTTATACACTACAGAATGGTACGCAGGTACCTGATCATACCGACTGGCATAACGTGATTCTTTGGCGCCGATTAGCAGAAATTGTAGAGAAATATGTACATAAAGGTGACAAGTTGTATATTGAAGGACGTGTTCGTTATACCTCTTATGATGATAAGCAGGGACAGCGTCGTTATGCAACTGAGATATGGGCTGACAATATGGAGCTTCTGTCACCAAAACCAGCTACATCTACGACTGTCAGTGAGCCCACAATAGCTCCAGAGCCAGACAATAAGCCTGACGAGACTCTTCCGTTCTAATATGGACTATCTCCAACAATTATTTAACGAAGTACAGTTTTTAGTACCTACTACGGGTGCTATTATTTCAGGTGTACTTACTTGTGTACTCTTGATTTTCTCTGGCTATGCTTCAGGATCAGAAATCGCTTTCTTTTCGCTTTCACCAAATGATTTAAATGAACTTGATGAAGAAAGAAACGACTGTGATCGTCAAATCATTGCTTTGAGAGAGGAATCAGAACGTACGTTAGCCACTATCCTGATCACCAATAATCTGGTGAATGTCACAATCATTATGCTGGCTAATTATTTTATATCTCATATCATAGATTTTGGTATGGCTTATTGGTTGGAGTTTTTGGTCATAACAGTGCTGCTCACCTTCCTTTTACTCCTTTTCGGAGAGATTATGCCCAAAGTCTATGCTGGTCAGCACGTCTTGGCTTTCTGCCGTTTCTCTGCTCCAGGAATTATCGTGTTACGCAAGTTATTCTATCCGTTGTCATCTATCCTGCTGCGTTCTGGTATGTTAGCCGAAAAAGTAGTTCAAAAAGAAAACCATGTACTCAGTGTCGATGATCTTGAGCAGGCTTTGGAACTTACTGACGAAAATGAACTGAAGGAAGAAAAAAATATGTTGGAAGGTATTGTACGTTTCGGTGACGAAACTGCCAAAGAGGTTATGACCAGTCGTCAGGATGTGGTCGATCTAGACTTCCGCACCTCATTCACAGATGTTCTGAAGTGTGTTGTTGAGAACAATTACTCTCGTATCCCTGTTTACCAGGGATCGATAGACAATATTCGCGGCATCTTGTATATTAAGGATTTACTGCCATATCTTTCGAAACCTTCAAATTTCCGTTGGCAATCCTTGATCCGTCCGCCTTATTTCGTGCCTGAGACGAAGAAAATTGATGATCTGCTGCGTGATTTCCAGGAGAATAAGGTGCACATTGCTATTGTGGTTGATGAGTTTGGTGGAACGAGTGGTATTATCACCCTTGAAGATATTCTGGAAGAAATCGTTGGCGAAATTAATGATGAGTACGACGAGGAAGAGAAACCCTACACTCGTATCAATGCCAATACCTATGTCTTTGAAGGTAAGACTTTGTTGAGTGATTTCTATAAGATTCTTGAGTTAGATGATGAGACGTTTGAAGAGGTGCAAGGCGATGCTGACTCATTAGCAGGTCTGCTTTTAGAAATTAAAGGTGATTTCCCGGAGTTGCATGAACGTATTGATTTTCAAAACTTTACTTTTGAAGTAACAGAACTCGATGGGCATCGCATCTCGAAAATCAAAGTTGTTATCCACGAGCAATCCGCCGTCTGAATTCGCTACAAGTGATGGCTGTGGCGATAGCTACATTCAGGCTATCGGCTGTCTCTCCTTGATGAAAATTTGGAATGAACAATTTCCGATTGATGCGTTGACGTACTTCCTCAGAGATTCCGTTCCCCTCATTACCCATGATGATTAGTCCGCCAGAAGTGAGTTGCTCGGCATAAATGTCCTTACCATCCAAAAAAGTGCCATAGACAGGATAAGTGTCAGGTAGACGATCGAGCAGAGATGGGATGGAGGTGTAAATGATATTAACACGAGCCAGACTTCCCATCGTAGCTTGTACAACTTTGGGATTCCAGGCATCTGCTGTATCATTACTACAAATCAGTGTGTTGATGCCAAACCAATCTGCAATACGAATGATAGTACCAAGATTGCCTGGATCTTGTACGCCATCAAGTGCAATGACCAATGTCTGATCTTTAATCAATGATATTGGATCTACATTGTCCTGTTGGGGAATTGGAAAGAGAGCAAGTACCTGTTGGGGGTGCTGTTGGAAACTGATTCGTTGCAATTCCTCTTCAGAAACAATTTGTGGGACGATACCTTCTGGAGCCAGCCATTGTTCCGTTGCGAAAACAGTCTTTGGTGTATAACGTTTCAAAAGGTCACCAACATTTTTTGTGCCCTCTGCCACGAAGAGTCCTTCACGCTTACGATATTTCTTCTGTTCGAGTTGACGGATATACTTTTGCAGATTTTTGCTGATCATTTTAATAAAAGTCGTTAATTCCGATGCAAAGTTAAGAACTTTTTCGTAATTTTGCAACTTACAAACAGGAATGTTGATGAAGAAACCCATAAAATGGTCATATTTCACCCTTCTGGCAGGTACCTTGTTATTGGGCTCCTGTTCAGTTTCGCGTAATTTGCCAGAAGGCACATATATGCTCGATAAAGTAAAAGTGATGACTGACGGAAAATATAAAGATGTCAACCCATCACTGATGAAGAGTTATGTGCGTCAGAAAGGTAATGCTCGCTGGTTTTCTGCCATTAAGATTCCTCTGGGTGTCTATGCTATGGCTGGTAAGGACAGCTCATGGATCAATCGTACTCTTCGTCAGATGGGTGAGGCGCCTGTGATTTACGACACGTTATTGGCTCGCCAGACCTGCGAAGATCTACAACTGGCACTCAAAAATAAGGGTTATCTGGATGCTCAAGTGGAGTTATTCATCAATACTCATCGTCGTAAGATTGATGCGCTTTATGTGTTGCATCCTGGTAGACCTTATTTTATTAATGACTATTCGACGGTGATTCAGGATTCTGTAATAGCAAAACTTATTGCTCACCGAAAACCTTTGTTGCATAACGGTTTACAGTTCAGTACAGATGCCTTAAATACAGAACGCTCACACTTGACGACTTACCTTCAGGATCAAGGCTATTTCAGATTTCATAAGGAGTTTATCACCTATCGGGCCCATAAGGACACGGCTCGTCATGAGGTTGGATTAACCATGGTGCTACATCCATATCGTGCAAACAGTGAAGCGAAGGATACACTTCATAGCCGGTATTGGATTCGGGATATCCATTATGAAAGTGGTACACAGAATGATTCTATAATTCATCTGCGCCCATCAGTACTCAAGGAGAATACTTTTTTGGAATCAGGTAAAACGTATTCAAGCACACAGTTGCAGAACACATATAACCACTTCGGACGATTAGGAGCAGTGAGATATACGAATATCAGTTTCCAACCTGTGGCAGATTCACACCTTCTTGATACTAGGATTCAGATTCAGACCAATAAGCCTTCGACTATCAGTTTTCAGCCAGAAGGTACAAATACAGCCGGTGACCTTGGTGCAGCCGTCTCGTTGACATATCAGAACCGTAATATATTTAAAGGCTCTGAGACTTTTACAATGAAAGTGCGTGGTGCATATGAAGCCATTCGTGGACTAGAAGGTTATAGTAACCAAGATTTCATTGAATACAGTATTGAAGGAAGATTGAACTTCCCACGTTTTATTATACCATTCCTGAGTGCAGAGAGTCGCAGACGGAATATTGCCACTAGTGAGGTGTCGTTAATGTATGATTCTCAAGATCGTCCGGAATTCCATCGTCGCGTCTTGTCTTCGGCTTGGCGTTACATGTGGAAACGACAAGGCCGTCTTGACAGCTATCGTTTTGATGTGCTCGACTTGAATTATGTGTTTATGCCATATATCAGTGAGACGTTCAAAAATGAATATCTTGACAACCCTTCGAATTCTAATGTCATCCTCCGTTATAACTACGAGGATCTGTTTATTATGAAGATGGGCTTTGGCTACACATATAACAACGGCAGACTGGCTTTGAAAACAAATGTGGAGACAGCAGGTAATTTGTTAGGACTGGGTAATGCCATCTTTGGAGGAGCTAAGAATAGTAACGATCAATACAAGGTGTTTGGTATTGCCTATGCCCAGTATGTGAAAGGAGATGTGGACTTTGCACGTAACCTATTGGGACGTAGCACCAATGACCAGCTTGTGTTCCATGTGGGATTTGGTATCGCTTACCCTTATGGAAACTCCACGGTCTTGCCTTTTGAGAAACGTTATTTCTCAGGCGGTGCTAACAGTGTAAGAGGATGGACGGTGAGAAGTTTGGGGCCAGGGCGCTATAAGGATAAAGATGGGAAGATTAATTTCATAACCCAGACAGGTGATTTGAAATTAGACCTGAACTTGGAATATCGTACCCATCTGTTTTGGAAGTTCAATGGAGCTGCTTTCCTTGATGCAGGTAATATCTGGACAATTAGAAATTATGAAGAACAACCTGGTGGTCAGTTTACTTGGAAGGGTTTGGTGACAGATCTAGCAGTGAGTTATGGTCTTGGCTTGCGTTTGAATTTTGACTTCTTTGTGCTGCGTTTCGACTTTGGTATGAAGGCTATCAATCCTGCTTATCAAACAGAGGATGAAGCGCACTATCCTCTGATTCATCCATTGTTCAGTAGGGATTTTGCTTTCCATTTTGCAGTTGGAATGCCTTTCTAAGATATAATTTATGTGAAAAGCCAACACATTCACATATTTTTTTGTACCTTTGCACGAAAATATCAAAAAAGACATGTTGAAATTCATATCGTTTGGAAGTGGTAGCAGCGGTAATTGCTATTATCTTGGTACTGCAACTGACGGCTTGATTATAGATATCGGCGTAGGCATACGCTCCCTGAAGAAATCCTGCAAGGATTATGGCATACAACTCTCGAAGGTACATCGAGTGTTGATAACCCATGACCATGCAGACCATATCAAGTCGGTGGGTTCTTTCAGCTATGAATACAAGGTTCCTGTGTATGCAACAAAAAAAGTGCATAACGGCATTGATCACAATTACTGTGTGACAAGGAAAGTAGCTGATGAAATGAAAAAAGAAATTGTGGTAGGTGAGCCTATACAAATGGGGGATTTTCTGGTAAAACCTTTTGCTGTACCTCATGATGCCAGTGAGAATGTAGGCTATGAGATTCAAGTGGAAGGAATTACGTTTGTTGTAATTACCGATGTCGGCAGCATCACAGAAGACATCAGGGAAATTATCTCACATGCTAATTATCTGGTGATTGAGGCCAATCATGACGAAGAAATGTTGTTAAGTGGTCCTTATCCAGATTATCTAAAGAAACGCATTCTCAGTAATACTGGTCATTTGTCGAATAAAGACTGTGGGGAGGTGCTGGCTAATCATATGTCAGAGAATCTGAAGCATATTTGGCTTTGTCATCTCAGTGAAGAGAATAACCATCCAGAACTGGCCCGTAAGACTGTTGAAGCTATTCTTCGGAGCTATGGCATCATACCTGGCAAGGATGTAGAATTAGAGGTGCTACGTCGCCAACTACCATCAGGCGTATATGAACTGACATAAAGTAATTGATGATGAAAGAAGTGATCGTTAAAGATGCAGATCTGCAGCAGGCAGCTATGGAGGGTATGGATGCTTTTATAAATGTGTTTGTGAAAGCTATCTATGATACCATCGGCGGTGAACTGACACCAGAGACGATGGCAGAGTTGAACGCTGACCAGATGACACTGTTGGCATGGGATATCCTGCATAAGGAGGTGATGGACGGTGGTTTTGTACAGCTAATCCACAACGGTTATGGTACTTTTATTTTTAAGAATCCGTTGGCAAAGGTACTGAGAATGTGGGAGATGCGCGGTCCCTCTAAACTGATTTATGATGCCCATACCTTGTGGCTCAAACATCGTGAGGAGATTGAGAAAGAATGTAGTGATGAGGAATTCATGGCGCTCTTTGAACAGTTCCCTGATTTTGATGACCTTGACGATCAGTTTGTTGAGAACGAGGAGGAATGGACGGAAGATATCGCTCACTATATTGACGATCATCTTGAGAAATTTGCTACGATTAAATAAAGATGAATAAGGAACAGGAACAGCTCAGGAAGAAAAGTCCTGTACAGATCAAGAATAAGAAGGCCTCGTTTGAATACTTCTTCATCGAGACCTATACAGCAGGTATTGTGTTGACGGGCACGGAGATTAAAAGCATCCGACTCGGAAAAGCAAGCCTGGTTGATACCTATTGCGTGGTCATAAATGGTGAGGTATGGGTAAAAGGCATGAATATCAGTCCTTATTTCTATGGCTCCTACAACAACCATGAAATGAAGCGCGACAGGAAGCTGTTGCTGACAAAAAAAGAAATCAGAGCCTTGGAGAGTGCCACGAAGCAGACTGGCTATACCATCGTGCCTATATTGGTGTTTATTGACAATAAGGGCAGGGCAAAGATGGATATCGCACTTTGTAAGGGTAAGAAGGAGTTTGATAAGCGCCAGACCCTGAAGGAGAAAGAAGACCGCAGGGAAATGGATAGGGCAATGAAGGTTTACAAATGAAGAAACTAGACGACATCATCAAAGAACGGATACTCATCCTCGATGGAGCGATGGGAACGAAGATACAAACTTACGGTCTCACGGAAGAAGATTTCCGTGGTGACCGTTTTACGCATATTAAAGGTCAGCTGAAAGGTAATAACGATGTACTATCCATCACACGTCCAGATGTCATCTCAGACATTCACCGCCAATACTTGGAAGTTGGAGCTGACATTATTGCAACGAACACTTTCAGTAGTCAGCGTATCTCTCAGGCTGACTATAATCTGGAGGATCAGGCTTATGAAATGGCATTGGCCGGTGCAAAGTTGGCCCGTTCTGTAGCAGATCAATTCAGTACCGAGGAAAGACCCCGTTTTGTGGCTGGTTCTGTAGGTCCGACCAATAAGACTTGTTCGATGTCGCCCGATGTAAGTGATCCGTCCGCAAGAGATTTGACTTATGATGATTTGCTGACTGCCTATCAAGAACAGATTGATGCTCTGATGGAGGGTGGGGTGGATGCCATCCTTATTGAGACCATCTTTGATACGTTGAATGCGAAAGTTGCTATTGATGCTGCTATGCAGGTGATGGCGAAACGTCAACGTGAGGTTCCGATTATGCTTTCTGTAACCGTCAGTGATCTGGCAGGCCGTACACTGAGTGGTCAGACTCTTGATGCCTTTCTCGCCAGTATCAGCAACTATCCCATTTTTTCGATAGGTTTGAACTGCTCATTCGGTGCTACACAGATGAAACCATTCTTGAAGGAATTGGCCAGACGTGCACCTTATTATATTTCTGCCTATCCTAATGCAGGCTTACCAAACTCGCTTGGACTTTATGACGAGACAGCTGAGACGATGGCTCCAAAGATGGGTGAACTGGTGGACGAAGGTCTGGTAAATATCATTGGTGGTTGCTGTGGTACAGACGAGACTTTTATCGCAGCCTATTGTCCATTGGTAGTAGGAAAAAAGCCGCATGTGCCTGTGGAGAAACCTTCAACGATGTGGCTCTCAGGCCTCGAATTGCTTAATGTTACGCCAGAAGTGCAATTCGTGAATGTAGGCGAGCGTTGTAATGTGGCTGGTTCACGAAAGTTCTTACGACTCATTAAGGAGAAGAACTATGACGAGGCTCTGAGCATTGCCCGAAAGCAGGTAGCTGACGGTGCCCTTGTGATAGATATTAATATGGACGACGGTCTGCTTGAAGCCAAGACGGAAATGGTGAACTTCCTGAACCGTATTGCCGCCGAACCCGACATAGCCAAAGTTCCAGTGATGATTGACTCTTCAGACTGGGAGGTTATCAAAGCTGGTCTGAAGTGCGTGCAGGGAAAGAGTATTGTCAACTCCATTTCCTTAAAAGAAGGTGAAGCCAAGTTTCTGGAGCATGCTCGTGACGTAAAGCGTTATGGTGCGGCTGTTGTGGTGATGTGCTTCGACGAACAGGGTCAGGCCACCAGTTATGAACGTCGTATAGAGATTGCAGAACGGGCCTATCGTCTATTGACGGAGCAGGTAGGCATGAATCCGCTTGATATCATCTTTGATCCCAATGTCCTGGCTGTGGCTACAGGTATGTCTGAACATGATAGTTATGCGGCAGATTTTATCAAAGCTACGGGATGGATTAAGCAAAACCTGCCAGGGGCTCATATCAGTGGGGGTGTAAGTAACCTGAGTTTCTCGTTCCGTGGTAACAACTATATCCGTGAGGCGATGCACGCCGTATTCCTATATCATGCTATAAAGAACGGTATGGACTTTGGTATTGTAAACCCCTCATCAAAAGTTACATACGCGGATATACCTCAAGCGCAACTTACTATCATTGAGGATGTCATCCTGAATAGACGACCTGATGCCTCTGAGCGATTGATAGCTTTGGCAAGTAGCCTTACTGCCGAGCAGAATAAAACAGGTGCTTCTGCTCAGTCTGGATTATCCGAAGATGCTGAGGTGTCTAGGAAATACCTCTCTGTGGAAGAACGACTGTCAGATGCCTTGGTAAAGGGTATCGGTGATTATCTGGAAGACGATTTAAAGGAAGCCTTGCAACAATATCCACATGCTGTAGATATTATTGAAGGTCCCTTGATGGCTGGTATGAATATAGTAGGACAACGCTTCGGTGAAGGGAAAATGTTTCTGCCACAAGTCGTGAAGACTGCCCGTACCATGAAACAGGCTGTCAGTATTCTGCAACCTTATATTGAAGCCGAGAAAGCCGAAGGTGCTACTAGTGCAGGAAAGGTGCTGTTGGCTACCGTCAAAGGAGATGTCCATGATATCGGTAAAAATATAGTTGGTGTGGTCATGGCCTGTAATAACTATGAGATTATCGATATGGGCGTGATGGTGCCGGCCGAGCAGATTGTTAAGAAAGCTATTGAAGCACAAGTTGATATTATTGGCCTAAGCGGTCTGATTACGCCAAGTCTTGAGGAAATGGTGAATGTTGCGAAGGAACTGCAACGGGCTGGACTTGATATCCCTATAATGATTGGTGGTGCAACCACCAGTGAGTTACATGTTGCATTGAAGATTGCACCTGTCTATGCAGGTCCTGTTGTATGGATGAAAGATGCCTCCCAGAATGCACTTGTTGCTGCCAGACTCATGAATAACCAGAACCAGATGGAACAGGAACTATCAGAGAAATACGAACATCTGCGTGAGGATTATCAGCAGCAACAAAAAGAACTGCTATCCTATGAGGAAGCAAAGAAACAAAAGCAAAATTTATTCGAATGATGAAGAAAATATTTATTTTTTTGGTGATGCTTCTATTTGTCATGACAGCAGGAGCTCAGAAACGGGAGATGCGGGGTGCGTGGATCCAGTGTGTCAACGGACAGTTCCAAGGGATGGGTACTGTGAAGATGCAGCAGACACTGACTTATCAACTCGACGAGTTGCAGAAAGATGGTGTCAATGTTATCATCTTCCAGGTTCGTCCTGAATGTGATGCTCTTTACGAGAGTAAACTTGAGCCATGGAGCCGTTTCCTGACAGGCAAGCAGGGTGTTGCCCCACAGCCATATTGGGATCCTTTACAGTGGATGATTACAGAGTGTCATAAGCGTGGTATGGAGCTTCATGCTTGGATCAATCCATATAGAGCAAAGACAAAGGGTACACGCCAGTTGGCTAATGACCATATTGTTGTGAGAAAACCGATGAACTGTTTCGCCTACGATGAACTATTTATCCTGAATCCTGGCATGGCAGAAAACCGCGATTATATTTGTGAAGTTGCAAAGGATATCGTGAGCCGTTATGATGTTGATGGAATCCACATGGACGACTACTTCTATCCTTATCCTGTAAAAGGAGAGAGTATACCTGATGATGAACTGTTTCAGGAGCACTCCAATGGTATCAAGGATCAGAATGATTGGCGTCGCTATAATGTAAACCTGTTTATTGAGCAGTTCTATAAGACCGTACATGAGACTAAACCATGGGTCAAGGTGGGTATCTCTCCATTCGGAATTTATAGAAACAAGAAAAACTCTCCTATTGGCAGTAATACTAATGGTTTACAAAACTACGACGACCTTTATGCCGACGTGCTGTTCTGGATCAACAACGGTTGGCTTGACTATTGCGTACCACAAATCTATTGGGAGATTGGTAACAAGGCTGCTGACTATGAAACATTGATCAAATGGTGGAACCAGTATGCTGGTGGGCGTCCTTTGATTATTGGCGAGGATGTAGAACGTACTGTTAAGCATGCAGACAAGACTAATCCTAAGATTCACCAACTGCCTGCAAAGATGGCACTACACAAGCAGTTGCCATATGTAAAGGGAACGATTCTATGGTATGCGAAAGCTGCTGTTGATAATATCGGTAATTACGGGACAACCCTTCGTAACGTGTATTGGAAGTATCCTGCATTGCAACCGGAGATGCCGTTTATTGACGGTAAAGCTCCACAAAAGGTGAAGAAACTGAAACCGATATGGATTGATGATGATTATGTGCTGTTCTGGACAGCACCTGCTGCAAAGAACTGGGATGACGAAGCGGTCAAATATGTCGTCTATCGTTTTGCACCAGGCGAAAAGGTGGATATTAATGATCCGTCTAAGATCATGACGATTACAAATGAGACCTTCTATAAGCTCCCTTATGAGAATGGTAAGGAGAAGTGGACATATGTGGTTACTGCTCTTGACCGTTTACAGAACGAGAGTAAGATGGCCAAGAAGAAGATTAAACTCTAAATAGACACTGATGAAACAGTTGACAATAATAATAGCGGTAATGCTTCTGCTACTATCCTGTGGTGGCAGAAGCCAATTGTCGCCAGAAGAATTGTCGCATAAGCTGGATAGTGTGAAGAATGTGGAGATCAATGAGCAGTTGAAGTTACAGGGTATCAACCTGGAACAGTCAGATAATCCTTTGAAGATGTTTTATGACAGTCTGAGTCTCCAGACACTTCCCATTAGTTATACAGAGGATTATGTCAAGTTCTTACCTGCTTTCAAACCTATTCCACAGGAGATCATTCCATTTATGGATCTACAGGACTGTAATGAGCCAAAGGCCGTGAGTCTGCCAGAAAGTTTAGGTGCGAAACTGATTCTCATAGCAGCAGATGAACAGCCCCACCTATATTCCTTGTGGTTGTATTCGTTAGATGATGATTTCAGACCAGTAGATAAACTCTGCCTATATGCCATCGAAGACAAAAGCGATGAGATTGATCCGGAAGAGTTTATCCAGTATTTCTCGATTACCAGCGATTATGAGATTCATCTGTTGGATTATTCCAAGACTCTTCATAAAACCAACTTTGAAGAGATCTATTATATCGATTCTTCACGCAAATTCCTGATGCGTGAGAGTTCTTTGGAATAGTCAGTCCTTCAAAAGCTTCTCAAGGA
>Ga0310696_10008078_pt1 | contig 12301 bp, 8 predicted proteins | sample AusTroGonzalo_MG_4_FD_203885 | JGI IMG/M metagenome (GOLD analysis project Ga0310696, IMG submission 203885) | Bovine rumen microbial communities from tropical cattle in Woodstock, Queensland, Australia - Gonzalo_02 (v2) (version 2) | ecosystem: Host-associated > Mammals > Digestive system >... | reverse complement strand
CCGAGCGGCCAATCCAGTTGCGCTGTGCCTCTTTGATGGAGTCGCTCCAGTCAATGGTCTCGAGGCCGTCGAGAAGACGCTGTGCAAAGGCGCTGACACGCAGACACCACTGACGCATCTTCTTCTTCTCCACAGTGAAGCCGCCACGCACACTGACACCGTCCACCACCTCGTCGTTGGCCAGCACAGTGCCCAAGCCCGGACACCAATTCACCATGGTATCGGCGAGGTAAGCGATGCGGTAGTTCATCAGCACCTCCTGCTTTTTCTTCTCAGAGAAGTTATGCCAGTCGCTGGCTGTGAAATGTAGCTCTTCAGTGCCCAAGGCTCCGCAGTTCTCGGTACCCATCAGCTCAAAGTGCTCAATAAGCTTAATCGTTGGCTGCACTTTCTGCGATGAGATGCTATAATAGCTCTTGAACATACGCTGGAAGGCCCATTGTGTCCAGTGATAATAGTCAGGATCGCAGGTGCGCACTTCACGGCTCCAGTCGAAGCAGAAGCCGATTTTGTCAAGCTGTTCGCGATAGCGGTTGATATTCTGCTCAGTGGTGATGGCGGGATGCTGGCCCGTCTGTATGGCATACTGTTCTGCAGGCAGTCCATAGGCATCATAGCCCATCGGGTTCAAGACGTTGAAGCCGCAGAGGCGCTTGTAGCGGGCATAGATATCGCTGGCGATGTAGCCCAGGGGATGGCCTACGTGCAGACCGGCGCCGCTAGGATAGGGGAACATATTCAGCACATAGAATTTCTTCTTCTTCTCGTCCTCCACTACGCGATAGGTGCCATTCTCTACCCACCGCTTCTGCCATTTCTTCTCAATTTCTCTGAAGTTGTATTCCATAATGATATTATTTGTTTTCTTGCTTTAAAAGTGCAAAGGTACGGTAAAAAGATGAAAGCGCAAAAAAAAAGGCACGAAAAGTGAATTGCAGTCATTTCAGGAGGTGGTAACTGCCTCCTGCCAATGGGCGCACAACGCCTTTCATCTCTAATTGGAATAGCAGGGCCGTGAGACTGCCAATGGGGATGTTTGTCTTGACGGAGAGGACGTTCAGCTGCAGGTCACCCGTTGTGTCAAGCACGTGCACTACGAGACGCTCATCATCGGACAAGTCGGGGAAGAGATCGCGCTCAATGCCTTCGCTTTTCGCCTGTTGCAGCTGAGCTATGCTCTGCCATCCCATTGCATTGACAAGGTCGGTGGCTCCAGTGAGAAGCTGTGCGCCGTTATCGCGTATCAGGTTGTTGCAGCCCTCGCTGTAGTGTGCCCCTACAGCACCGGGGAAGGCAAAGATGGCCCGGCCGTAGTCTTGAGCGATGCCACAGGTGATAAGCCCTCCGCCCTTCGCGGCACTTTCAACAAGGATGGTGGCATCGCTAATGCCAGCCACGATACGATTGCGACGCACGAAGTTGGCCTTGTCCATATGGGCATTTGACATATACTCCGTCAGTAGCCCGCCCTGCGTCACCATACGTTTAGCGATATCGCGATGTTGCGTTGGATAAATCTTCTCCATGCCATGCGCCAGCACGCCCACCGTCTCATAGCCGTTGGCCAGCGCCTGCGAGTGGGCACAAACATCAATACCATAGGCTAGGCCACTGACAATAAGCACTTGCGGACACATCGTCTTGAGGTCGGCTAACAGGCGACGCACCAAATCCTGTCCGTAGGTGGTGCAATGGCGTGTGCCTACGATGTTGATGATATAGGACTGGTTGAGGTCGGCCGTTCCTTTATAGTAGAGCACAATTGGCGCATCAATACATTCACTCAACCGATGAGGATAGTCTTCATCAGCGGGTGTGAGCACCTTGATGGCATAACGCTCGGCAAAAAGTAGCTCTTCGTCAGCTCGCCGCAAAGCGTCATCCCAGTTGCTGAGCATTGTAATCAAACGAGAAGAGCAGTCGGTAATAACATCGGTAAGGTGGTGACGATGGTCGAAAATAACCTTGGCACTACCTAGCTTTTGATAGAGCTGCAGGGCTGTGGCTGGGCTGAAGGCCATGAGTTGTGACAAAGCGATGGCGTAGCGATTCTCTTCCATGATAGGCTATTGTTGATTGCTGATAAACTGCTTGAAAGCATTGTCGTATTCCTCGCTATTGCCGAGGCGTCCGTGGACGAGGCACACCAGCTCAATCTTCCCTCGAAAGCACAGCTGTTCGTCGCTGGCACGGAAGATATCCTGATAAAAGACATATTTGATGCCCTCTTTCTCCAAGCGTAGTCGCGAGAAGAACTCATCGTCGGGCCGTAGCGGCACCTTGTACTGCAGCTGCATACGGGCCACTACAGCGTCGATTCCCTTCTGGTGCATCTCAGCAAAGCTGAGGCCACATTCCTTCAGGAACAAATGGCGCGTGTGCTCACAATAATGAATATACTGTGCGTTGTTGACGATGCCTTCGATGTCACATTCGTAGTCGCGCACCTGCATCTTTGTTTCGAAATGGTATTTGTTCATGGTGTTTTCGTTATAACGCAACATTGTTATTACGTTTTAAATATTCGTAGCCGAATCGGCAGCGCAGACAGTCTTTTTTGTCGCAGTATTCGCGCTTCAGTTGGATGAGGGCCTGCGTGTCACCGGCGCTTTTCACATTTAGACCACACTCTTGCCACATCGTAATAATGTGGTTTTTCTCGGCCTTCATCTGCTCCAACAGGTCGAAGGCACGGTCGCAGAGCTCTTCTTTTTGCCTGTGCCTGCCTACGGCGAAGAGCATGGGGATGGCAGTATTAATGATGAGCAAATCGGCCGATGAAACCGATATTTTTTTGCTGCTTCGCTTACTCTCGTCGCCAAAGACATAGTGCGTTTCCCAATATGGCGTGACGTGAGTCGACAATAGTGTTCTTAGTGCTTCTACCGTCTCACACTCGATGAGGGCACTCAGGCTGGCACGACGCTCGTGGTAGAGCGTGGCTAATTGTGAGATGCGGATATGGGGGAAGTTTTGGGGACGCAAGCGCAGAAAACGCCATGTAGTAAAGTCCATGGCTTGCAGATGGAACTTGTGGGAAAGATAGGTATATTCGTTCTGCATACGGGTGAAGTAACCCTCGTTGAGCGCATCGTCACGATAACGCGGCGGGATGCTTTCGGTGGCCAGCAGACCGGCCTGTCCGAGGAAGAACGCTTCAATCTGAAATAGGTCGTCACGATGCTTGCCTATGGCGCTGAGTGGTATGTTGCGTGCCCATTGCTCGAAAGCATCGCCGTTGATGCTGAAGCCGTAGTTGCGTGCCAGTGTCTGGAAATAGGCATCCTCCCACGAACCGTTGCATTGTCTCACCCGCTCGCCGATGGCTAATGTTTTCTGCTCTAAGCGTTCCGTTTGCAAGGCGGCCATCCATGAATGTACCAGCAAGGGACTCAGGTCCTTGATGATGCGGTAACAGGGAGGATAATGGTCGGAAGTGAGCAACTCGTCATAATGCTGTCTCACGGTTTCAGGAATCTTCAGCACCAATTGCGGCAGATAGTGTCGGTCCTCAGTCAGCACGTCAGTATCGGCCTCCTCCACCACATGCAGCACCACGTTGTTGTACCTGGGATCATGGTCGTGTCCGTGGGTGTACCACTCGCTGCTGTGCAGGTGAATCTCTACGTTGCCCACCCACAGCGTGTCGCCGATGCGCACTTTTGCGTTGAAGAAATCGGGCCCTGCATCACGGTTGTGCAAGCCAGGGTCCACCACCTCCACCTCGCGCCCGTCAGTAGTCGTGAGCTCGTTTAGTGGCAACATCTTGTGTTTCCACACATAATGAAGTATTTCTTCCATTGGCGGCAAAGTTACGAAAAGTTGTGAGCAAAACAAAGAAATTTGTTTCTTTTTTGCCGAGAAAGAAAAAAATAGCTACCTTTGCAAGCACAATAATGAACTAATAACAAAATAGACACATGGAAAACCAGAAACGTTATGGTCATTTCGACGACCAACATCGCGAGTATGTCATCACCGACCCGCAGACACCTTGGCCTTGGATTAATTATCTGGGCAACGAGGACTTTTTCTCACTCATCTCTAATACCGCAGGTGGATACAGCTTCTACAAGGATGCCAAGTTCCGCCGCATCACCCGCTATCGTTACAACAATGTACCGATGGACAACGGTGGTCGATACTTTTATATTAAGGATGGCGACACCGTGTGGAATCCCGGATGGAAGCCCTGCAAGACACCCCTCGACTTCTACGAGTGCCGTCATGGCATGAGCTACACCCGCATCACTGGCCGTAAGAATGGCGTTGAGGCCTCTGTGCTGTTCTTCGTTCCCCTGAAGAAATGGTGCGAGGTGCAGAAGCTGACGTTGAAGAATGAGTCTGCTGAGACAAAAACGCTGAAACTCTTCTCATTCGAGGAGTGGTGCCTTTGGAATGCCGCTACCGATATGGAGAATTTCCAAAGGAATTTCTCGACGGGTGAGGTGGAGATTGAGGGAAGCACCATCTATCACAAGACCGAATATCGCGAGCGTCGCAATCACTATGCCTTCTATCATGTCAATGCTGAGATTCAGGGCTTCGATACCGACCGCGAGACCTTCGTTGGTCTCTACAACGAGTTTGCCGATCCTCAGGTAGTGATGGAGGGTAAGCCCCGCAACAGTCACGCTCATGGCTGGAGCCCCATCGCCTCTCACTATATCGAGGTAACGCTGAAGCCGGGCGAGTCCAAGGACTTCGTGTTCCTGCTGGGTTACATCGAAAATGAGCAGGATGAAAAGTTTGAGGCTCCTCAGGTGATCAACAAGAAGAAGGCGCATGCTCTCATCGCCGAGCTCGATACCACCGAGAAGGTGGATAAGGCATTTGCCGAGTTGAACGCATACTGGGATGCCCTCCTCAATATTTATAATGTGAAGACGGGCAACGACAAGCTCGACCGCATGGTCAATATCTGGAACCAGTATCAGTGCATGGTCACCTTCAATTTCTCGCGCTCGGCCTCGTTCTTCGAGAGCGGTATTGGCCGTGGCATGGGCTTCCGCGACTCCAATCAGGATCTTGTGGGCTTTGTCCATCAGATTCCGAGCCGTGCCCGTCAGCGCATCATCGATATCGCCTCGACGCAGTTCCCCGACGGCGGCTGCTATCACCAATACCAGCCCCTCACCAAGCGTGGCAACAACGATATCGGCGGCGGTTTCAACGACGACCCCTGCTGGCTCATCTTCGGTACGGTGGCATACATCAAGGAGACGGGCGACTTCTCTATTCTCGACGAGATGGTGCCCTTCGACAACCAGCCGGGCTCTGAGGTGACGCTCTTCGAGCATCTGAAGATCTCGATGGATCATGTCATCAACAACCTTGGCCCGCACCTGCTGCCACTCATTGGCCGCGCCGACTGGAACGACTGCCTCAACCTCAACTGCTTCTCGTGGGATCCCAACGAGAGTTTCCAGACCACCGAGAACGTCTCTGAGGGCACAAAGGCCGAGAGTCTGATGATTGCAGGACTCTTCGTCGTCACCGGCAAAGACTATGTCGCCCTTTGCAAGAAGATTGGCAAGGACGCTGAAGCAGTAAGAATGCAAAAAGCCATCGACGCCATGATCGAGGCTGTGAAGAAGCACGGCTGGGATGGCGAGTGGTATCTCCGTGCCTACGACTTCTATGGCCGCAAGATTGGCTCCAACGAGTGTGACGAGGCCAAGATCTTCATCGAGTCGCAGGGCTGGTGCACGATGGCTGAGATTGGTGCCGACGAGGGTATGGTGGCCAAGAGCCTCGACTCCTGCAAGAAATACCTCGAGTGTGAGCACGGTATGGTGCTGAATAATCCTGCCTTCACGAAGTATATCTACGAGTATGGCGAGATTTCCTCTTATCCCGAGGGCTACAAGGAGAACGCAGGCATCTTCTGCCACAACAATCCCTGGGTCATCATCGGCGAGTGTCTGGCCGGCCGTGGCAATGACGCCTGGAGTCATTACGCCAAGATCCTGCCCTCTTATGTGGAGGAGAAATACCAGACGCTGCATAAGGTGGAGCCTTACGTGAACTGTCAGATGGTGGCCGGTAAGGACGCCTTCAAGCCTGGCGAGGGTAAGAACTCGTGGCTCACGGGTACCGCTGCCTGGATGTGGTACACCGTCTCGGAGTTCATCCTCGGCATCAAGCCCGACTACGACGGCATCCGCATCGATCCCTGTCTGCCTGAGACGGCCACCGACTACACCGTCAGCCGCAAGTTCCGCGATGCAGAATACACCATCACCATCCATCCCAATGGCCAGCAGAAGGGAGTGCGCAGCATCGTGCTCGACGGCTCCCCCGTCGATGGCACCGTCGTTCCCTACGCTCCTGGCCGCCACACCGTCGAGGTGACAATGTGAGAAGTGATGAAATAACATGGAAGAGACCACCAACATTCCGCAGGAGTTCAATACCTTCTATCTGAAGGATGTGTCGTTTGCGCACCTGATGACACGCCGCATCTTCAACGTGCTCATCGTGGCGAACCCCTACGACGCGTTCATGCTTGAGGACGACGGCCGTGTAGACGAGAAGATCTTCGACGAGTACACCGAGTTGGGCATGCGCTACCCGCCGTCGTTCACGCAGGTCTCTACCACCGAGGAGGCGCAGGGTGTCTTGGAGAATACCGACATCGACCTGGTCATCTGTATGCCTGGCAATGCCGACAACGACGCCTTCGCCGTGGCCCGTGAGGTAAAGGCGATGAAGCACGACGTGCCCTGCGTGGTGCTCACGCCCTTCAGTCACGGCATCACCCGCCGCATGCAGGACGAGGATATGACCATCTTCGACTATGTGTTCTGCTGGCTCGGCAACACCAACCTCATCCTCTCTATCATCAAGCTGATTGAGGACCGCATGAACATCGACCACGACATCGAAGAGGCCGGTGTGCAGATAATTATGCTCGTGGAGGACAACATCCGCTTTTATTCTTCCGTCCTTCCCAATCTCTACAACTATATCCTCCAGCAGTCGAAGAACTTTTCGACCGAGGCCCTCAATCCCCACGCCGCTGCACAGCGCAAGCGAGGCCGTCCGAAGGTGGTCTTGGCCACGAATTATGAAGAGGCCTGGGCATTATGGCAGAAATACCACGACAACACCTTGGGCATCATCAGCGATACGCGCTTCCCCATGAAGACGCCCGTGGGCCGACTGAGCCATGTAGAGGAGGGTGACCCTGAGGCAGGCTTGAAGCTGCTGAAGGAGATTAGGAAACAGGACGAGTACGTGCCACTCATCATGGAGAGCTCCGAGGTGGTCAACCGTGAAAAGGCCGAGGCCGAGGGCTTCCATTTTGTCGACAAGAACTCGAAGAAGATGAACGTCGACCTGCGCCACCTCCTTGAGGAGCACATGGGCTTCGGCGACTTCATCTTCCGCGACCCCGTGACGAAGGAGGAGGTGATGCGCATCTCGACGCTGAAGGAGCTGCAGGACAATATCTTCACCATTCCGCACGACTCGCTGATGCGCCACATCCGCCGCAACCACATGAGCCGCTGGCTCACGGCACGTGCCATCTTCCCCGTCTCTCAGTTCCTGAAGCATGTCACCTGGCACAAGCTGCAGGACGTCGATGCCCACCGCCGCATCATCTTCGATGCCATCGTGCAGTACCGCCACATGAAGAACATCGGCGTGGTGGCCGTCTTCGACCGTATGAAGTTCGACCGCTATGCCCACTTTGCCCGCATCGGCGAGGGTTCCTTAGGTGGCAAGGGCCGTGGCCTGGCTTTCCTCGACGCCATCCTCAAGCGCCATCCTGAGCTCAACCAGTTTCCCAATGCCACCGTGCAGATACCGAAGACCGTCGTCCTCTGTACCGACTTCTTCGACCGCTTCATGGACGACAACAACCTCTGGGGCATCGCTCTTAGTGATGCGCCTGATGAGGAGATCCTGCAGCACTTCCTTAGGGCACAGCTGCCCGATGACCTTATTGCCGACTTCTTCACGTTCTTTGAGGCCATCAAGGCGCCGATAGCCGTGCGCTCCAGCTCCTTGTTGGAGGACAGCCACTATCAGCCCTTCGCCGGCATCTATGCCACCTATATGATTCCTTTCCTCGACGACAAATACGAGATGCTGCGCATGTTGGCCTGTGCCATCAAGAGCGTCTACGCCTCTGTCTACTACAAGGACTCGAAGGCCTATATGACAGCCACGCAGAACGTCATCGACCAGGAGAAGATGGCCGTCATCCTGCAGGAGGTGGTGGGCCAGCAGTATGGCAATCTCTACTATCCCACGTTCTCGGGCGTCCTGCGCTCGCTGAACTACTATCCCATCGGCGACGAGACGGCCGAAGAGGGCATCGCCTCGCTGGCACTCGGATTGGGCAAGTATATCGTCGATGGCGGTCAGACCCTGCGCGTGTCGCCCTACCATCCCAACCAGGTACTACAGACCAGCGAGATGGAGACAGCCCTCACCGAGACGCAGACACGCTTCTATGCCTTGGACATGAGTCATGTGGGTGACGACTTCAAGGTCGACGACGGCTTCAACATCCAGAATCTGCGTGTAAAACAGGCCGACAAGGACGGCTCGCTGCAATACATCGCCTCGACCTACGACCCCGTCGACCAGATTATCCGCGACGGCATATATGAGGGCGGCCGCAAGATCATCTCCTTCGCTGGCGTCCTGCAGCACGGCGTCTTCCCCCTGCCTGAGCTGCTGCAGATGAGTCAGAAGCTGGGGGCCGATGAGATGAAGCGCCCTGTGGAGATAGAGTTTGCCTGCAATATAAAACCCACCCCCGACCCCTCCCGAACGGGAGGAGGGGCCTCTCATACACAAGATGAATCAAGTATCCCCTCCCGTTCGGGAGGGGTATGGGGTGGGTTCTACCTCCTTCAGATTCGTCCTATCGTCGACTCCAAGCAGGTGCTGGAAGAGGATTTGAACAAGATTCCCGACACCGACTGCCTGTTGCGCAGCCACAACTCGCTGGGTCACGGCATCTCCGAGGACGTGGTAGATGTGGTGTATGTGAAGACCGATGACAATTTCACCGCCTCCAACAATCCACAGATAGCGATGGAGATAGAGCAGATCAACCGCAAGTTCCTGAATGAGGGAAAGAACTACGTCCTGATCGGCCCGGGCCGTTGGGGTTCTAGCGACTACTGGCTGGGCATCCCCGTGAAGTGGCCGCACATCTCTGCCGCACGTGTCATCGTGGAGACGGGCCTGAAGAACTACCACGTAGACCCCTCGCAGGGCACGCATTTCTTCCAGAATCTCACCTCCTTCGGTGTGGGCTATTTCACCATTAACGCCTACACGGGCGACGGCATCTTCCAGAAGGAAGTCCTCGACCAGATGCCCGCCATCGAGGAGACCACCTATGTGCGCCACGTGCGCTTCGATCATCCCCTAAAGGTAATGATGGACGGCAAGAAACAGGAGGGCGTGGTGTTGCTGCCTCCCCTTTGTTAGCTCCGCAGTTGCTGGTCAGCTGCGCAGCTGGCAGGAGAAATGATAGATGACGATGCCGGCAGTGACAGAGACATTCATGGAGTGCTTCACACCCAGCTGCGGAATCTCCAGGCAGCCGTCAGAGGCGTCGATGACCTCCTGATGCACACCCTTCACCTCGTTGCCTAGAATAATGGCATAATGCTTCCCCCGCTCTGCCTGGAACGAGGGAAGCATGGTAGAATCTGTGGCCTGCTCAACGCTGAACACGGTGAAACCGTGCTCTTTCAGCTGTTGCACGGCCTCGAGCGCCGTGTTACAATAGCGCCAGGCCACGCAGTCCTCGGCACCCAGCGCCGTCTTATGAATCTCAGGATGCGGCGGTGTGCCCGTGATGCCGCAGAGCACCACCTCTTCCAGTCGGAAGGCGTCGGCCGTGCGCAATACCGACCCGACATTGTGCATCGACCGTACATCGTCGAGCACCACCGTCAGCGGCAGCTTCTCTGCCTTCTGAAACTCCTCCGGCGTGAGCCGTTGCATCTCTATCGTCCGCAGTTTCCTCATCATTCACAGTTCATAGTTCATAGTTCACAGTTCATAGTTCCTACCTGTGCTTGCGGTTGGAACGCTGCTCGCGGTATTTGGCTTTCTGCTTGGCCGAGCCGCTGCCGTGTGCACCGGTGATGTACTGCTTTTTCTTGGCCTTGGTCTTCACCTTGCCCTCGTTGGGGTCGCGACGCTCGCCGCCACGTCCGAAGGAGATGCCGTTCTCAAGGATGCTCTGGAAGTCGTCCATACTCTTTAGCTTTTGGATTTTGGCTCTAGCCAACAGCTTTAATGGTGGAACAGGCGGACGCCAGTGAAGGCCATGGCGATGCCGTATTTGTCGCAGGTCATGATGACGTGGTCGTCGCGTACTGAGCCGCCGGCCTGGGCGATGTACTGCACGCCGCTCTTGTGGGCACGCTCGATGTTGTCGCCGAAGGGGAAGAAGGCATCGCTGCCCAGGCTGACTGCCGTGTTCTTGGCAATCCACTCTTTCTTCTCGGCCAATGTCAGCACCTCGGGTTGCTCGGTGAAGAACTGCTGCCAGGCACCGTCGCGCAGCACGTCGTCGTGCTCGTCCTCAGATATGTAGACGTCGATGGTGTTGTCGCGGTCGGCACGACGGATGTTGGACAGGAAGGGCAGGGCAAGCACCTTCGGATGCTGGCGCAGCCACCATATGTCGGCTTTCTGTCCTGCCAGACGCGTGCAGTGAATGCGGCTCTGCTGTCCGGCACCGATGCCGATGGCCTGACCGTCCTTCACGTAGCAGACGCTGTTCGACTGCGTGTACTTCAGCGTGATGAGAGCGATCATCAGGTCGCGCAGGGCCTCTTTTGAGAAGGTCTTGTTTTGTGTGGGGATGTTCTCGAAGAGCTTGGGGTCGTCCAGTCGTATCTCGTTGCGGCCCTGCTCGAAGGTGACGCCGAAGACCTGCTTGCGCTCGATGGGATCGGGCTTGTAGGCAGGATTGATCTTGATGACGTTGTAGGTGCCCTTGCGCTTCTCACGCAGAATCTGCAGCGCCTCGTCGGTATAGTCGGGGGCGATGACGCCGTCGCTCACCTCACGCTTGATGATCAGGGCGGTGGTCTTGTCGCAGGTGTCGCTCAGGGCGATGAAGTCGCCGTAGCTCGACATGCGGTCGGCACCACGGGCACGGGCATAGGCACAGGCGATGGGTGAGTCGTCCAGACCCTCGATGTCATCTACGAAATAGATGTGCTTCAGCGTCGGGCTGAGCGGCAGGCCTACAGCGGCGCCAGCGGGTGACACGTGCTTGAACGAGGCGGCAGCGGCCATGCCTGTGGCCTCGCGCAGCTCTTTCACCAGCTGCCACGAGTTGAGGGCGTCGAGCAGGTTGATGTAGCCGGGACGGCCGTTCAGCACTTCGATGGGTAGCTCACTGCCGTCGGCCATAAACACACGCGACGGCTTCTGATTCGGATTGCATCCGTACTTCAATTCCATTTCTTTCATGTTGCTTTGCTTTTTATTTTGGTCTTTATCAGTCGGTAAATTGTTGTCTTGGTTGTTTTTCATTTTCGACGGAGCCAGAGCACCTGACCGTTGTGGAGGCCGGTGCGGAGGAACGTGCTGTCGGCTTTCAGTTTCTTCTGCAGCAGGGTGACACGGCCTGTGGAGGCCTCGATGCTGAAGAGGTTGTAGGAGCCGGGAGCGACGTCGAGGCTGACGGTATCGCCCTGTGCATAGAGCAGATAGCCGTCGGCATCGTTGCCAAGGGCCACGCAGCCATCGGCTTCCAGCGGCTTCATCTGTGGGATGGCTTGCAGCAGCTCGTCATGATAGGGGTTGCCGACACTTGCCTGCAGCGGCACGTTGGGTAGCGAGCCGCCCGCCATGAGGATGGCCCAGCCATATTGCGGATACTGCTGCGAGAAGAACGTCACGGCCTTGTCGGGATATTTTGTCCTCATCTCCACCACGGCGTCGTAGGCCTCCTTGAAGCCCGTCTTGCCCACGCGCTCCTTCCTCATCCACTGGCGTGGCGCCATGTTGCGGCCTGCGCGTGGTGCCCAGAGGCCCTCGGTGTTGTAGTGCCAGTAGCGGATGTCGATGATGTCGACGACACGGCTGAGCACAGGGTCGGCCATGATGCTGTCTTGGGCATCGCGTGTACAGCTAAGGGCTATCAGCGGATGACGGCCGGTCTCCTGCTCCCACTCGGCAATGGTCTGCAGCCAGAAACGGGTGAAGTGCAGCGGCCCTGTATATTCAGCGCTGATGAGATGCACCACATTGGGCTGGTCCTTCAGCTCGTCCAGACACATACGGATATACTGGCGGTGCAGGGGAC
>Ga0310696_10008073_pt1 | contig 12305 bp, 7 predicted proteins | sample AusTroGonzalo_MG_4_FD_203885 | JGI IMG/M metagenome (GOLD analysis project Ga0310696, IMG submission 203885) | Bovine rumen microbial communities from tropical cattle in Woodstock, Queensland, Australia - Gonzalo_02 (v2) (version 2) | ecosystem: Host-associated > Mammals > Digestive system >... | reverse complement strand
TCAAGGGGCAGTCCGGTGAATTCCGTAGCCTGGTCCTCGAGTCCATGCTCCGTGTCGCGAACGCCTCGCGCGAAGACGACAACGAGAGCAACGTAAGCCCCGAAGAAATGAGCTTTATCCAGCAGATTAGGGAAGCGCTGGAATAAGCATACACCGCCAGCGGCGCAATTACGCTGCAAGTTTTGAAAAAGAAACCGCCAGGGAAGCCCCGGCGGTTTTAATCTTTATGTAGGCGCAGGTTAGCGCAGCACGATATCGCCTTCGGCGACGAGCTTGTCGCGCAGCTTGTTGTGCGCCTTGTTCACTTCGTCGTCGGTCAGCGTGCGGTCCATGGTCTGGTACGTGAGGCTGTACACCATGTTCTTCTTGCCGGCTTCAATCTTTTCGCCTTCGTAGATGCTCTTGAGCGTAATCTTCGCGAGATTCTTCGGGTTCAACCCCTTGATGCGGGCGAGGATCTGCTCGTGCGTCATGGTCTTCGCGACTTCGAGCGAGATGTCGCGGCTGGAGGGCACCTGGCGGCTGAACGGTTCGAACACGATCTTCTTGTGGGTCGCGTGTTCCATCTTGTCCATGTCGAGTTCCATCACGTAGGTGTCGTAGCTGATGTCGAGCGCCTTCATCACGGAGGGGTGGAGCGCACCCATGGTGCCGAGCACCACGCCGTCGGCAAGGACTTCGGTCTGCTTGCCCGGATGGAGGAAGAGTTCTGCCTTGGCCGGGACGCGGAATTCCACGACGAGGCCGACGCGCTTGAGGAAGCTCTGGACAAAGCCCTTGAAGGCGGCAAAGTCGATCTGGGCCGGCTTGTCGTTCAGCGGATTGGCGTCGAAGTTACCGGCGATGGTGAGCGCCATCAGGTTCGATTCGTCGAAGCCCGGATCGCGCACGTCCTTGCGGTCGCGCTTGAACTGGCCCTTGGCCACTTCGAACAGACGCACGGAGCCCGGACGGTTCTTCTCGTTCTCGGCAACGGCCTTCAAAAGGTTCGGCAGGAGAGACGTGGGAACGGCGCCCAGTTCGTCGGAAAGCGGGTTCAAAAGGAGTGCGGGCTTGGAGCGGCGGTCGTCGCTCTCGGGTCCGAACAGGGCTTCGGTGCGGGCCTTGCTCGTGAAACGCAGGCTCAAGCATTCATGGAGGCCCATGGCGGAGAGAGCCTTGCGGATCTTCCTGTTCAAAACTTCAATCGGCGGGAGTTCGTTCGGCTGCATCTTGAAGGACGGCAGCGTGTACGGGATGTTGTCGAAACCGATAAGGCGGGCGACTTCTTCAATGAGGTCCACTTCGCGTTCGAGGTCGGGGCGGAAGCTCGGGATCTTGAACGTGATGGAGTCTGCCGTCTTGGAAACGACTTCGAGAGCGATGCCTGTGAGGAACTTTTCGACCTGGGCCATGTCGAGCTTCATGCCGATAACGCGTTCGGCCTGGGCGATGCGGAGCGTGACCACGTTGTTTTCTTTCTTGTGGTCATCGCCGGTGTATTCGACGGTACCCTTGAGAATGCGGCCGCCGGCCACTTCCTGGATGAGGGCGCAGGCGTACTTGCTGTATTCGTCCTGCGTGGCGAAATCGATTTCGCGTTCAAAGCGGTAGCTCGAGTCGGTCGAGATGCAGAGGCGCTTGGCCTGCTTGCGGACGATGGTCGGGTTGAACCAAGCGCTTTCGAGGAACACGTTCTTGGTGGCGTCCACAATTTCGGATTCGACGCCGCCCATCACGCCGGCAACGCAGGCCGGACGGTCGCCGTCGCAAATCACGAGGTCGCTTTCGAGCAGTTCGTGGGCGGTGTGGTCGATGGTTTCGATCTTTTCGCCCTTGGCGGCACGGCGCACCTTAATCTTGCTACCGTGGAGCTGGTCCATGTCAAAACTGTGGAGCGGCTGGCCCACGTCCATCAGGATGAAGTTTGTGATGTCGACGACGTTGTTGATGCTGTTCATGCCCACGGCATGGAGCAGCTTGGCGAGCCAGGCGGGGGACTTCTCGACCTTCACGTCCTTGATGACGCGGCCCACGTAGCGGGAGCAGCCGCAGCCGGGAACCACTTCGAGGCTGATTGCGGAGCTGGCGGCTTCGGCATCTTCCTTGAGTTCGTAGGCGAGGGGCTTGAGCGGGCGGTTAAACTTGGCGGCGAGTTCGCGGGCGACACCGCGGTGGCTGAGGGCATCCGGGCGGTTCGGCGTGACGTTCAGCTCGAAGCATACGTCGTAGAGGCCGAGGCTCACGAACTGTGTGCCAGCCGGAATGCTGTCGTCCAGCACCATGATGCCGGCGTGGTCGTCGCTGAGGCCGATTTCGTCTTCGGCGCAAATCATGCCGAAGCTTTCGACGCCGCGAATCTTGGACTTCTTCATCTTGAGCATGGTGCCGTCGGGGAGCGGAAGTTCTGCACCGATCGGGGCGAGCACCACGGTCTGGCCGGCGGCCACGTTCGGGGCGCCGCAGACGACCTGGAGCGTTTCCTTGCCGTCGTTCACGGTCGTGATGTGCAGGTGGTCGCTGTCCGGGTGAGCTTCGCAGGTAAGAACCTTAGCCACAACGAGCTTTTCATAAACCTTGCCCGGTTCTTCGGTGCCTTCGACTTCCAAGCCGATGGAGGTCAATGCCTTTGCAACTTCTTCCGCATTTTCCGGAAGATCCACATGACGTCTGAGCCAATTCAAAGAAACTTTCATCTTTCAATCCTTTGAGGCATGGAACTTGCAGCGGGCCTTGGGGAATATTCCTCGGGGCGGGCGCAAAACACGTGCCTGCTTAAATTTTCGGCGGAAAATATAGAAAAAACGGGGCGGGAAAAGGCTTTTTTGCGCCGTTTAAGGGGTCAAATCAATGTCAAGTGTCCTGAGGAGGGAATCGAGGCGATTTGTTAGCTGTTCAGCGCCTTTTGTTGCCAAATGGTCATTATTCATTGCCATGTCGCCTGTATAATCATGGTCTCCCATTTTATTTTCATCCATTAGGATGAAGTTTGGGTAAATATCATGTAAGTTTTCAAGTTTTTGAATGAGCTCCCGAGCCTGACTTCTTAAGAAACCATATATTCCAAAGGATCCCGTTTCCTTGTAGCGCGGATTTTGTGGTGTAATAACCCCTATTAAAATGATATTTCTTTTTTGACATGCTTTAATCATGCTAATGAGAGTGTCTAAATTAGTTTGGATAAGGTCGCTTGAGGTGAGTGACCATGTGCTGTCTCCGCTAATAGAAGGATTTCCCCAAGAGTTTTGATCGGAGTTTTCTGTATAGAAACCTCGTGCTTGACGAAGGTTTTCGCCGGTACTTTTTATACCGGGAGAATTATATGTTGCTGCAGCCAATCCTTCGGGGTATCCGTCTTTCCAGAAATTATGGTTTTTGTCATAAACATATCCGGGATAAAATTGGTATCCGCTATCCCATATCCCTTTAGTTACGATGTTTAAAAGGTCTATGTCAATATTTGAAATTATGACCCTTGTTTTTTGGGCGTGTGGTAAAACATAGTTGTTTAAAAAATAGTGAGTGCCGGCAAGGTGATTTGATGGAACCGCCAAGTTAATTGCAAAGAAGGGTTCGCTCAAAAGCGCCGGGTCTATTCCATTATAGTTACGAGAGGACCCGACGATGACGACATTTGCGGTGTCTTTGTATTTCCACAATAATTCTAATTTGTAACGCCAAAAAATTGCCCGATTATGTGCTTCTGATGAGTTGTAATATATTCCTGCACTATCAAGGTCAAGTTCAAAATCTGAACCTAAAGGAATCGTTATTTCGCTTGAACTGGTCAGAACTTCGGAAGAACTGCTGCTTGTCGCTGTGCTGCTCGAGCTCCGTTTTACTGCCTTCTTTTTTACCCAAAGGTTCGGGTGCCAAAGTTCCTCGCCTTCGGCAAGTTCAGTGACGCTGCTGTCGAGCGGATTGACGAGGACGATTTTGGTGTGCGCACCGTTCATGTTGGTGAGTGTGGCGACAATGTTCGTCTTGGTGTTGTCCGTCGTCCATTCCGTATGGTCAAAGGTGTATCCGGTGGGTGCCAGGATGGACTGCTCGAGTTTTCCGGTGCTGTCTGCGATAAGGATTCGTTCGTGTGTGGAATAGTCCTTGCCGACGAAATCCTTGCCGGTCTTTCCGCCAAAGTCGAGGAAAGCAGTGCGTTTGCTTTTATCCATGGCTAGGGATGCGTTGCAGGCTTGTTCTCCGTTGTACCAAATGGTGTCGTGCCCATTCACGTGTGCACGGAGTAACCGGGCCCCTGTAACGGCGAGTGCGTTGTCCTCGCTAATCCCGCCGTGATAAGCCCCATCAAAGAGCTTTTGCGGAGTCCCAAATGTTCCTTTGGCGAAAGTCACTTGCCAGGTTGATGCTGATTTGAAAGTTGTCTCGTCTTTGTTGTTGCCTGCCTCACTGACGTACGCAATTGCCGTATCGCCGTTGTCAAGGATTCTCCAACGGGGAATGGCCGCTTTTTCAACCTCAAGTTTTATGGGAAGCGACTCTTCTTCTAGACTTTGAACATAAATCGTAGATTTTCGGGATACACCTTCAAAGCCTGTGCAGTAGGCAATCCATTTGCCGTTAGGGGATATTTCGGGATGGTAGGCGTCGATCCCTTTTGTGATTTCCTTGACGGAAAGGCTGCCGTTTAGGTAGTCGATGTAGGCGATGTTTCCGGAAACATCGTTGCGGAAGGCGAGTTTCGTGTTGTACGAGCCCGTGATTCCCTTGACGGTCTCGTTCCCTGCAAGTGGCGTGACGATACTTGTTTGCGAAATCCCGTCGTCGCCCATCCAGAGTGCGTTGGGAATGTTGCCGAATGCGAGCCTGAATCCAACATATTCCGCCCTGGTCGATGAAGTGACGGTATAGACATCCCCGCGGCTGTAAGGGTTGATTTCTATTTGCGACGAGGTGTAGCACCCTCCTTTGACAATTCGTTCTCCCATGTCTCCGCCATCGGGAGCGCCGACATAGTTGGTTACGGTTGTATCAAGGAATTTTCCCATCCAGTCGTTTACCCATTCCATGGCGTTCCCGGCGATGTCGCAGAATCCTGCGGAATCTGCCTCCATGCTGCAAACAGTGTGGAGCTTGTATTCGGAATTGCTGTTGTTCCAACTCTTGTTTGTGTCCCAGGCGCGGGTAGCCGCGTAGACCCATTCCGCCTCGGTCGGGAGCCTGAACGCCTTTGCGTCGGCGTGGAAAGCGAACCCTTCCAGGTAGGTGCAGTGTCCTTCGCTGTCGAAGACGGCTCTGTTGTAGGTGTAGGCCGTGTCGTACCCTTCTTGTTTACTTTTGGCATTTGCGTATAGGACCGCATCGAAATAGGTGATGTCGGTTACGGGGAGACTGTCGTTGTCACATTTCTCGGGCACCTTGAGGTCCGTTCTTTGAATCGCTTCGGCGTATTCGCCGCACGTCACCTCGTGGATGCCCATGTAGAAACTGTAATCAAGGACCACCTTCATGGCGGGGCGTTCGTTGGTTTTAAAACTGTTATCGTTCGTGCCAATGGTGACATTTCCGCCGTCGAGGTGGATCATGCCGTCAATTTCAATAATTGGGGTGGGTATGGAGTCGCTTTGTGTGATTTCTTCGTCTTTGTCATCTTCTACGATTAAAGAGGTGGGCTGCTCGGATGGATGTGCAGGTTCGCTATTGCTACAGCAGATGACGAATAGCGATATAAATATTGTCAATAAGTACTTCATGATATCCCAACTTATTTTCATATTGAATATAGATTATTTGTTTTTTTTTGTTGTCATATGTAACGTTCCTTTTTGTTTTCTAGTGAATACGCTCCTTTCTGCTTTAATCTGCGACTTGTATGGGCCCCGTTTAGATGTTGAAAATCGCCAAATTGCGGTTTTTGGGACGAAAACGCAAAAAATGGGCTGTTCTGCGTAAAATGCGGAACGTGAATTTTCTAAATTATGTCCCGATGAAATTTGTTTCGCGCATATTGTTTGCTCTATGCCTGTCTTCGCTTGTACTTTTGGCGGGTTGCGAACTGCCGTTCAAGTTGCCGTTTGGCGAGGAAGACCCGGTCGTTGTTTCGGTAGGCAAGGTCAACCTGACGCAGTCCAAACTCCTGAGCATGGTCCCGAACTGGAACTCGCTGGATGACCGCACCCGGCTTGCCTTCCTCGAGCACTGGATAGACGAGGAAGTCGCCTACCAGGAAGCCATGGATGCCGGAATTTTGTCGGATTCCGTGCTTTCGGGGCAAATCGAGAGCACCGTGCGCAAGCTGGTGGTGGATTACTACTTGCAGTCGTTTGTCGATACCATGATGGTTGGCGATGCCGAAAAACTTGCCTATTACCAGGAGCATCGTGACCAGTACCTGCGCGGGAAAACGGTAATTTCGGGTGCCGTGATGTATTTCAAGACCTGGGCGAATGCCGATGCATACTACAGGGAGATGAAATCGCGCGTATTCAACGTGATTCCGCCCGAAAGCCCGCTGGTCGATACCGTGGTGAAGTTCGATACCCTCGATGTTTCGCCGGATTCCTGCATGATTCAGGATGTCAAGACGTTCCCTGTGGGCAAACTTTCGGTGATGCGCTATTGTGGCGGGGCCCTCAAGATGGCCGTGGTGACCGAGCGCCTGGATTCTGCGGAAGTGCGCCCGTACAAGGATGTGAGCGAGGATGTTTCCAATATGGTGTGGCTCGAACACAAGAACAGGGTCATGGAAAACCTCAAGAAAGAGTGGAAAATGAAACGCCCGATTTTCTCGAAATCGCGCGTGTTTACTGAAGGAAAAAGCGAATGAAGAAGTTCTTTTTGACAGTTTTTGTGCTGGGTGTTTTTGCTGCGGCCTTTGCGGCGCCGGTCCTGATGGAAGGGATTGCCGCCATTGTCGATGGCAAGCCGATTATGCGTTCGGAGTTCCTGAACAACCTGTACCAGTTCCAGGAGACGCCCGAGGGCTCGGCGATGAGCGAAGAACAGCAGAAGCAGTACGTGCTCGACAAGCTTATCGAGGAAAAGGTGCTGCTGAGCCGCATTGATCGCGATTCCATCGTGGTGACTGATGCCGAAATTGACCAGCGCGTGACGGCGCACCTGAGCCAGCTTGCGGCAAGCCAGAACGTGAGCATGGCGACGCTCGAGAAGGCTATCCGTTCCCAGCTGGGTGTCAGCATGGCGCAGTACCGCGAACAGCTCGCAAAGCAGATAAGGAGCCACGTGGAGACGCAGCGCGTGCGCCAGCGCCATGTGGGTGCGGTGAGCCCGACCAAGAAAGAGGTGGATGCGTTCTACAAGGCGTACAAGGATTCCCTGCCGCGCCAGTACAACTGCGTGCAGCTGAGCCATATCCAGCTGAAGATCGAGCCCAACCAGGCAATTGTGGATTCGGTGAGGCGCGTGGCGGAAAACCTGATCGATAGCCTGAACCTGGGAATTAAATTTGAACTTCTGGCCAAGAACCATTCGCAGGATTCCTCTGCAGAAAAGGGTGGCGACCTCGGTTATTACAGGCGCGGGCTCCTGGACCCGGCTTTCGAGCGTATTCTGGACCAGCTGAAGAACGGACAGTATTCCTCCACTCCGGTCAAGACGGACCGCGGCTGGCATATTGCCCGCGTGTTAGGCCGCAAGGAAGACGGCGTGCGTTCTGCCCACATTTTGCTCCGCACGATCCCGACCGCAGCGGATTCCGCTCAGGTTTTGCAGCGTGCGGATTCGCTCCGTGCCGCCATCAAGACGAAGGAAGACTTTGCCGCAGCGGCAAAGAAGTTCAGCGAGGACAAGTCGAGCAACTTTGCGGGAGGCCTTTTGGGCTGGTACCAGAAGAACGAGATGGAACCGGCGTATGTCGATCCGGTGGCAAACCTGAACGTGGGCGAGGTGTCGGAACCTGTTGAGATTGATGGTTCGTACCACCTGTTCCGCCTAGACGATTCCCGCCAGATTCGCGAACTCACGCTTGAAGAAGATTACGGCAAGATCGAGGCCATGGCGGCGAACCACCTCGAGAACGAGAAATTGAACGCGCTCCTCAAGAAGTGGCGCGAAGAGGTCCACATCGAAATCCGCATGACGGAGTAACGTCGGGGACCGGGCCGAGCATGATTCATTTCACCCATGTTACCAAGTCCTACGAGGACAACTGGAAGGCGCTGAACAACATCACCTTCCGTATCAACAAGGGTGAATTCGTGTTCCTTACGGGGCATTCCGGTGCGGGTAAATCGACTGTCCTCAAGTTAATTTATATGGACGAACGCCCCGACATGGAGCGAGGCGGCCAGGTGATGGTGAAGTTCACCAGCGACTGCATTTACGACAGCAAGAGTTCCCCGGACAACAGGATCCAGGCGTTCCGCCGCAAGATGGGCATCATTTTCCAGGATTTCAAGCTGTTGCCCGACAGGAACGTCTTTGAAAACGTGGCGCTCGCGCTCCGCATTGTAGGGACCCCGAGCAGCAAGATAAATGCGGCTGTTTTTGATGCCCTTGCCCTAGTGGGGATAAGCCAGAAACGATTTGCGATGCCCTATACGCTTTCCGGTGGTGAACAGCAGCGTGTGGCTATTGCCCGAGCGATGGTGCACAACCCGTACTTGCTCCTTGCGGACGAACCGACCGGTAACCTTGACCCGAAAAACGCCGACGAGGTGTTCAAGATTTTCAAGGAAATCAATGCCCGCGGCACGACTGTGGTGATGGCGACCCACAACCCGGACTTTTACCTGAATAGCCCCTTCCGCCGCCTGGTGCTTGACCACGGCGAACTCCTGAACAGAGATTTGATTTAGTGTTCCCCAGATTATTGATTTGCCTGCTGCTCTGGGCGTCATTCTCTTTTGCTGACTCCGATTGGGATAGGCACATTAAGCGCTTCGGTATGGGTGTCGATGTCGCAGTGTGGGAAGGCAAGTTCCTGGACATGACTGATTTTAGTTTGGTAGTCTCTATGGGTGCTGACTTGACGGACAGGGTACGTCTGAATTTCGATGCATTCAATTTCCATATGGTTTCCGATGAACCGGATTCCACGTGTCGCGTGACAGGGCTTGCAAGCCTCGTGTCGATAGCGACGTTCCCGTTTATTTTTTTTGACGAGGCAAATTCTATATTCGGCTTACTTACGGCATTAAACCCGACTCTGGAGTTTTTCCTGTGGAAAAAGTTTGTGCCGGTATCTGTGGCGGCTGGGTATAAGGCGGACTGGTTCCTGTTTAGCCCGGATATGAATTTCTATTTCAGACCGCATGTGGGTTTGAATGTGTATGCCGGTTTTGCTCTGATTTCTGCCTCGTACTCCTATATGGTCACGAATACGTACGATGCGAAACGGGGCTCCATGCTGAATCTCGGCTTTTTTTTAGTTTTGAAATGATATAGCCCTTGAATCCGGCTATATACGGGGCCGTTTATTCCTGTAAACGGGAATTGTGCGAAAAGACGTGCCTTGACGACCTTAAAAATCTAAAATTAGGGCATGGAATTCTCGATTCGCTATAACCATGTCGGCTATGCCCCCAAGGGACCGAAGGTATTCCTGCTGGCTTGCGATTCGGCGCGCAATCCTTTAAAGGAAATGCAGCCCTGGTTCGAGGTGTATTCGGAAAATGGCGAACGGGTGTATGGCGCGTCGATGGTCGAGAAGGGCTCTTGCGCGTACACGGATGAATTTGTGTGGGAAGGCGATTTTTCGCAGCTTGAAACCCCGGGCGAGTTCCGCATTTGCGTGATGGACGCGAAGGGGAATATCCTTGCCGAAACAAAGTCTTTCGCTGTATCGGATAGGCTTGCCTTGGAACAGCTTTCGCTGACGCTCAAGTCGTTCTATTTCCAGCGCTGCGGCGTGGAATTGACTCCGGACCGTGCGGGAAAGTGGGCTAGGCCTGCCGCGCACTTGGATGATTGCATCGAGTTCCACCCGAGCATGAACCGCAAGGGGACCTGGAATGCCCACGGCGGCTGGTACGATGCCGGCGATTACGGCAAGTACATTGTGAATGGCGGGGTATCGCTGGCCACGCTTCTCCTGGCGGCAGAATTTGCGGACGATCGCCCGATGGTTGCGAGCAATGCGGACTTTTTCGATGTGGGATCCTTCCGCACGAACCTGCTCGAAGAGATCCGGTTTGAAATTGAGTTTTTCTTGCGCATGCAGGATGAAGACGGCGGCGTGTTTTTCAAGGTGTCGCCCATCCGCTGGGACGGATTCGTGTCGCCCGAGCAGTCCGATGCCTTGCAGAAAAGGCAGATTCTGGGCAAGTCCACCACGTCGACGCTGAATTTTGCGGGGGCCCTCGCGCAGGCGCACCGCGTGTTTGCGAAAGTGTACCCGGCCTTTGCGAAAAAGTGTCTGGATGCATCCGAGCGTGCCTATGCCTGGGCGGCGGCAAATCCCGAGGTTACCTACCCGCACAATACCGAAGGTAGCGGCGGGTATGGTGACGAACGCTACGATGACGAGTTCTTCTGGGCGCGCGCGGCTCTGTTTCGCGAATGGCTCGATAATCCGTCGGGCTTGTCGCAGGTTGAATTTGCGTCGAATGTCCGCGACCAGCTTCTCGCCGATATGGAAAAGTGCCCGCCCGATTTCGGCATGAGCTGGCGCGATACGCAGAACCTGGGCTGGATTGCGCTTGCCCTGCAGACGCGCGATATGGAACTGCAGGCCCGTGCCCGCGAAGCACTGAAGGGTGTCGCCGACAAAATTGTGAAACTTGCCGGCGAAGACCCGTACGGGCTTTCTATCCGCAAGTTCGTGTGGGGTTCTAACGGCGAGATTGCGAACCATGCCCTTACGCTGTTCCTGGTGCAGGAATGGTTCCCGTCTGCAGTTTACGCGGATTGTGCCAAGCGGATGCTCGATTTTGTTTATGGAAAGAACCCGGTGAGCCGTTGCTTTGTGACCGGTGCCGCGTGGAGTTCCCCGAAGTTCCCGCACCACCGCATTTGCCATTCCGATGGCATCGAGGCCCCGATTCCGGGCCTTGTCGTGGGCGGCATCAACGCCGACAGGCAGGACCTGCACCGCTTCCCGCATTACCCGGGCCCGCAGCCGGGATTCTCGTATACCGACGAGCGTTGTTCATTCGCGAGCAACGAGACCGCCATCAACTGGAATGCCCCCCTGGTGGCCGCACTCTGCTTTGAGTGCATGGGATAGGATTTACCAAAAGTGCAAGGTATTTGGCCTTGATTTTTACCAAAAGTGGCAAAAATATCGAGATTTGGTAAAGCCTTTGACGAAAGTCGTTACCAAAAGTCATCAAAAATGCGAGTTTTGGCGAAAAATGTGCCAAAATGTGCCGGGCGGGCTTTTTTTGATTAGATTAAGGGTATCGGGGGTCTTTTATGCGGAAATGTCTTGTGCGCGTCTCGTGCCTTGCTGCCTTGCTTGCTTTTGCGGATGCCTTCGCGGGTGTCTCCGTTACGGTGGATGCTGCCTCGGGTGTGAGGCCCGTTTCGCCCTACCTTTACGGCAGGAACATCTACTGCAACGGCAACAGTGGTGACATCAACGACGTTGTTGATTCGCTCTCGGAAAAGGAACGCGCGAATCTCGAGACTTACCGGCAGGCGGGCATTCGCTACCTGCGCATGAACAACGGGAACAACGCGACCAAGCACAACTGGCGCAAGAACATCACGAGCCACCCCGACTACTACAACAACGTCTATGCTCACAATTGGGATATTTCTGCAAAGAAGGTGCTCGACAACTTGCCGGGAGTGGATGCGATGTATGCCTTCCAGCTTACGGGCTATGCGGCGAGCAGTACGGAATACAATTTTGCCGACTGGGATTACAAACAGGCGCACGGGCAGAACGCTCCCGCGAACCTGAATCTGGCGGGTGGCGGCGAGGTGGACGATAGCGGGAATCTGGTCAAGGCGGGCAATTCCGCGCTTTATTTGGAAGAATGGCCCGCGGATTCTACCGTAGGCATTTTGCCCCACTGGAAAGACGAACTCAAGTACGACATGAAACGCCTGCAGTACTGGAGCATGGACAACGAGATGGAAATCTGGCGTGGCACGCACGATGACTTGCCCTACGAATTTCCGGACAATTCGACGGTCGCTCCAGAACGCATGATTGAGAACTATGTGGCGGTCGCGAAGGCGGCGAAAAAGCTCTATCCCGATGTGAAGCTCACGGGCCCCGTCGTGGCGAATGAATGGAGCTGGTGCAACATCCGCTATGACAATAATGCCGAAGGGAAAGCAGTTACTTCGTATATCAAGGCCCTCGACCATAACTACTGCTGGCTGGAATATTTTATCAAGCGTATGGGCGAGGAACAGAAAAAGTCCGATGTGCAGTTGCTGGACGTGTTCGATATCCA
>Ga0310696_10008071_pt1 | contig 12308 bp, 8 predicted proteins | sample AusTroGonzalo_MG_4_FD_203885 | JGI IMG/M metagenome (GOLD analysis project Ga0310696, IMG submission 203885) | Bovine rumen microbial communities from tropical cattle in Woodstock, Queensland, Australia - Gonzalo_02 (v2) (version 2) | ecosystem: Host-associated > Mammals > Digestive system >... | reverse complement strand
GTAGTAGGTGCCGGTGGCGTACTGGCCGATTTGGAACTCGGTGACGTCACCGATGACAGGAATGCGCTGCAGGAGTTTACCCTTGCTGTCGAAGAGGTTGGCCTGCAGACCGTCGGCGGGCAGTTCAAAGCCGTTAAGCTCGAGCTGGGCCATGTTCTCGGTCGGGTTGGGGTAGACCTTGGCGTTGAGGGTGATCATCGGGTAGTTGTTGACGCCCACCGTCTGGATCTCGTAGGGCTGTTGGACACCCTCGGCCACGGAGATGGAACCGTTGCTATTGGCGGCAGTCTGGGTGACGACCTGTCCAACGGTGTAGCTCACGCTGCCGGTGGATCCCTGCGCGTCACCGCCAAGCGGCACGATGGCAGACTGCCCCATGGCGAATAAGCCTAAAAGGCTGAATAACAGAAGTGTGTAAATTTTTTTCATACTATTAGGGTTTAAAATTACTACATTCTACAATGAATCTGCAAAAGTAATAAATTATTTTTCCCATAAATCCAGAAAATATTTACGACTATACTGTACTTTTGATTAAAACACTGTGTGTTAAATAGTTGTGTGTTTATAACCTGTTGATAACTTTTTTATTGCACCGCACAATCTCCCGCGTATCACTAAAAATAGTGACCGCCCCAGAAAAAATACGCAAAAAATAGGGATAACCCACGTGGCGGAAAGATTGTTTCTTTGCACCGTGAAAATCAGAGCAGAATTGTCATGATTTAAAATAAAAATTGGTTGTTGTTGATTGAAAAACGGAAGGCGCATGGCCTTCCGTTTTTCTTTAGAGGTTGCCTGCCGTAGAGACGCACGGCCGTGCGTCTCTACAATAACGAGAACAGCACAAACAGCCAATGTGCGGAGATTCCCGCGATGAGGCCGCCGACGGTATGGGAGGCGATGGCCTTGGAGATGAGCTGGCGGTAGCCGAGGGAATCCAACATGCCGGTGTGCGTGCTCAGGAAGCCGCTCCAGCACATGCCCATGGCTGTGAAGACCGCGATGGCGTTGCCGTCGATGAGGCCGGAGGCGTCAAAGGCGGGTACCAGACCGATGGCCGCGCCCACCGCACCGAGTGCCGTAATGGGGAAGGCGATAAGTTCGGGATGGTTGAAGCCGAAAAGCCAGCGGAATACGAAGTCGATCTTGCCGGCCAACCAGGGGAGCAACGGCACGCCTTCGTAGGCCGAGCCTGTGTAAGTACCTTCTAATGAGGGACCGAAGGTTGTCATCATCACGATAGTGGAGATAATGAGCACGCCCGGGATAATGGACAGGCCGATTTCCACACCGCCTTTGCCGCCGTCGAGCATGGCGTTGAGGGTACGGAGGAACGGTCCCTTCTTCTCCTCTTCCTCAACCTTCTGGGTGCTGCCGTCCGTCTCGTCGACCACCTCTTTCAACGGTTTCTCCTCCACCACGGAATCGGGCATCGGGGAGTCCAGTTCGGGGTAGGCCTTCAGGGTCAGGTGCTGCATCATGCGGGTGGTGACGATACTGCCGATGAACGCGCCCGCCAGACCAATCAAAGCGCCGCTACCGTAGCCGCGGCCCGTCATGAAGGCGACCACCACCAAGCCCATGCCGAAAGAGGTGCCGAAATTAGTTAGCGACGCAAGCTGGTACTGCTTGAAATAGCGGCTGAAGGTCTTGTCTTTCGACAGCGTGATGATGGCCGGGTTGTCGCTTAGGAAGGTCATCACCGCGCCAAGCGAGGCCACGCCGGGAAGATTGTAGAGCGGCTTCATCAGCGGCTTCAGCAACTTCTCCAACAGCACCACCACACCGAATTCCACGAACAGCTTACTGATGGCACCCGTCATCACCGTGATGGCCATGATGTAGAACACCGTGTCTATCAGCAGCTTGTAGGCCGTGTTCATGAAGGTGTTCAGCATGTTCGGCAGACTCATCTTGATGGAGAGCCCGATGAAGAAGCCGAAAAACAGGATCAGGAAGATGATGAGCTCGCGGGTGCGGCCGTACGCGCGCACCATGTAGCGCACCACGTTGTTCCGCGAAATGCGCGAGACCTGATGCAGGATATTGTTGGTCTTGAAGTGGAATATTGGCATTTTTAATGGTTATTGGTTATGGGTTATTGGTTGTTGAGGCCAACAACCAACTTTATTTCAGTTTTTCGGGTAAAAATTTCATGAAATCGAGCTTCCAGGTGACACCGAGGTTGGCGGTGAGGTTCATGTTTTTCCATCCATAGATACCAACATGTTCGTCGAAATTGCACATCGTACTGTTGGCTAAGTATGCATGGACACGCAGATCGGGATAAATCCTCGGACGATACTCCATGCCAAGGCCATAGAAGTAGTATGCGCGGTTGTTGGGCATCAGCATATCCACATCCACATGCGTATCATTGCCAACAGTGTAAAAGTAACCTGCAATATTCTGTTCATAACCGCCTTTGGCAAAGAGGTTCACGCTCGGGCTCACGTGCCAGTCGAGACGGCTCACCAAGGAGAAGTCTTTAAAGAAATTCTTGAAACCGGCGGCACGGTTGACCCAATCGACATAGATGGACCATTTGTTGAATTTCAACTGGTTACCCAAGGCGATGTAGTTGATAAACTTGCCGCGCTCGTATTCCACCATATTCACGGAATAGAGCGTATGGAACGGACCGAAGTTGCCGCTCCAAAAGATGTTGTAGGAGAACAGTCCCGAGTTCCATCGGTTGTTCTGGTAATGTACGTAGGGCGAGTTGGCAATGTTGAACACAATCTTGTTCTTGCCGCTTTTGTCGGTGTAGGCTGCCGACAAACCGAGTAAGAAGCAGGGGAACGAGCCCCAGTAGTTAGTGTAGTAGTAGACGTCGATGGGCGGTGCATCGTACTCGAAACCACCCACATAGATAGCCTCCTTACCCACGCGCAACGACCACTGGTCGTTGAATTTATATTGGATATATAGAAAATCGGTATTGTCGAATAGTTCGGTGTATCCCTTGATGGGGATGATGCGCTGACGGATGAAGTAGGAGATGTGGTCGCCGATGTCGCCGCCGAGCAGGAAGTTGAAGTAGTCGCCTCGGAAGCCGTAGTTGTGTTGTTCGGCTTTTCCCATCGTCGGGGTAAGCGGATCGATGATGTTCGGCCATTTCGTCACGTCATAGTCGTATTCGAAATCCGCACGCGCCTCCAAATGGAAGGTTGTGAACTTGTGCTTGAAGTTCGGGTTCACCTCCGTGCGTTCCTTCTTTTTCTTCTCTTTCTTGCCGTCGTTGTCCTGCGCAATGGCGTAAAACGGCAGTGTCATGCATAAAACCAACCCCAAAACAAAATATAACTTTCTCACAATCTGGTATTTAACGTTTGATGTTTTGAAAGCGCAAAGGTAATAAATTTCGAATATGCACCGACAAGTGAAATTGCCGTATGTAGAGACGGGGCATGCCCCCAAGTGTAATTGTCGTATGTAGAGACGGGGCATGCCCCGTCTCTACGAATAACAGAGGGAAGGTATCAAAAAAGGTCACATCGCCCAGAAGAGCAGTCCCCCGCAAATAATCACCCCCGTAATCACAAGATCAATCAAGCAGAATCCCATAATGTCCTTGGCGTTCAGCTTGGCGATGGCGAGGGCGGGAAGGGCCCAGAAAGGCTGAATGAGGTTGGTCCAGGCGTCGCCCCAGGCAATGGAAATGCCGGTGAGGCCGGGATCGACGCCGAGGTTGGCACCCGCCGTGAAAAAGACCGGCGCCTGGATGGCCCAGTGGCCGCCGCCGGAGGGCACAAACAGGTTGAGGACCGCCGCGCAGAGGAACGTCAGCAGCGGGAAGGTCGTCGGGGTGGAGATGCCGATGCAGGCGTCGCTGATGACCGTGCCGAAGCAGATGCCCGACCTGCCGACGCCCGTGATGATGCCCATAATGCCTGCGTAGAACGGGAACTGCAGGATGATGCCCGCCGCACTGCCCGCCGACTTCGTGAAGGCGCGGACGTATCGTGCGGGTGTGCCGTGAAACAGGATGCCCGTAAACAGGAACAGCATGATGACAGCGTTGAGATCCAACGAACCGCCTCTTACGAACAATTTGATAATCAAGAAACTGAAGCCTAATAGCGCCACGATGCCCGACAAGATATAGCTCTGCTCCAGCTTGGCCGCAGGGGAGTTGTCCTCCTCCGCGGGTGCCTCCTCGGGCTCGTAGAGCAGCTGCGGATCGACGCTCACCACGTGCTCGCCCTTGGGGTGCATCAGCGTGTTGACGATGGTGATGGCGATGATGACGAGCAGCACGATAATGAGGTTCTGCGGGGCGAATAGGGTGGAGGAGACGCTGACGGGCTCGGTGAGGGCGCCGTTGGTGGCCTTGGTGAGGGCCTCGCCGGCGGTGGCCATAGTGAGCGGGATGGAGCCGGAAAGCCCGGCGTGCCACACCACGAAACCGCTGTAGGCAGAGGCGATTAACAGTCTGTAGTCCACGCCTTTGCAGTCGCGGGCGATCTCCTTGGCGAGAATGACCCCCACGATGAGTCCGAAGCCCCAGTTGATCCAGCAGGCAATGGCGGAGACCAGCGTCACGGTGGCGATGGCGGCGGCGGGTGTCTTAGGTAGCGCGGCAATCTTGCGGATGCCCTTCTTGATGGCGGGTGCGCCGGCGAAGGTGGCCCCGCAGACTAAAATCAGCGACATCTGCATGGAGAAGGCCAACAGCCCCCACACGCCATTGCCCCAGTGTTCGACCACCTCCACAGGGGTCTGGTGGCACACCGGCATGGCGGTGATTGCCGCGATAAGCGTGAGTAAAATGGCCAGCACGAACGGCTCCGGCAAATATTTTTGGACTAAGTTGACGCAGAAGTTGATGATTCTCATTTGAATGGTTATAGGTTATAGGTTATTGGTTATTGAAGTTAGTGATTAGTGATTAGTGAACGGTAATCGGTAATCGGCCCGCAAAAATACATTTTTTATCGTCTTTTTTCTTGAAACCTGAAACTTGAAACCTGAAACTTGAAACCCCAAAATTTTATATATTTGCAGCCCGTAAAATTTCATGTCAATAAAAACATTAAAAATATGAGAAAACCGTTATTCCTGACCCTGTTATTATCGCTGGTTCTCAGCTTTGCGCGTGCCGACGGCGGCATGTGGATTCCCCTCTTTCTGAGCCAGAACGAGGCTGAAATGCAGCAACTTGGCTTCCACCTCACGGCGGACGACATCTACAGCATCAACCACAGCAGCATGAAGGACGCCATCGTGCTCTTCGGCAGCGGCTGCACCGCCGAACTCATCTCTTCGCAGGGACTGCTGCTCACCAACCACCATTGCGGCTACTCCTTCGTGCAGTCGCACAGCACCATGGAGCACAACTACCTCCGCGACGGCTTCTGGGCCAAAAGTATGGAGGAGGAGATTCCCATGGAGGGCCTCACCGTCACCTTCCTCGTCTACATGGAGGACGTGACCGACCAGGTGTTGGCCGGCATCACCGACCAGACCAAGGAGTCTGAGCGCCAGGCGAAAGTGAAGGAGAACATCGCCAAAGTCACCAACAAGGCCACTCAAGGCACCGACTACAAGGCTATTATCAAGCCGTTCTACTATGGTAATCAGTACTTTATGTTCGTTACAGAGACCTACAGCGACATCCGTCTCGTAGGTGTTCCGCCGGAGAGCATCGGCAAGTTCGGCGGCGACAGCGACAACTGGATGTGGCCGCGCCACACCGGTGACTTCTCGCTCTATCGCATCTACACCGCCCCGGACGGCAAGCCCGCCGACTATAACCGGAAGAACATCCCGATGAAGCCGAAGCAGTACTTCCCGGTCTCCATCAAAGGCGTGCAAGAGAACGATTTCACCCTCGTGTTCGGCTATCCCGGAACCACGAAGCAGTTCCTCATCTCCGATGGCGTGAATGCGGTGGCCAACATCCAGAACCCCATCGCAATACAGGCACGCACCATCCGCCTCGATGCGATGAAGAAGCAGATGAATCTCGACCCGCGCATCCGGTTGATGTATTCCGCCAAAGCCAACGGCATCTCTAACGGCTGGAAGAAGTGGCAGGGCGAGAGCAAGGGCATCCGCGAGTGCGACGTCATCGGCAAGAAACAGGCACAGGAGAAGGAGTTCCAGCAGTGGGTCAACGCCGACCCGCAACGCAAGGCACAGTATGGTACGTTGCTGCAGGATATGAAGAAAGTCTATGACAGCTACAACAACAACCTGCAAATTGTTACCTATATTAATGAATACCTCTTCGGTGTGGAAATGATGGAGGAACTGGTCTATCCCTATATGAGCCAACTCTTTAACGAGGAGCAGGTTATTGAGGACAATCGTTTCAAAGTCGCAGAAAACAGTTCGAAATTCCGCAAGGAATATATGGAAGCCATTGACAAAGAATGCTTTGTGGAACTGATGACCTACTACTTCACGCACGAGAAACCCGAAAACATCCCCGCTTCATTGAAGAAATATATCCAGAGCGAACCGGTGGTACGCGAGATGATGACGGCGATGTGGGACAACAGCGCGAAGAAGGCCCCGTATTTCTTAGACGAGCAGAAATTCAACGAATTTGTCGCCAAGGCGAACCACAAACAGTTTATGAAGACGCTCTCCAGCAACGAGCTGATTATGCTCTATTCCGAACTGTTCGACCAGTACCGCACCGCTGTGATTAAATACCGCACCGAATCCAACCAACTCGACCAATATTACCGTACCTACGTCAAAGCATTGATGGAAAAGGACAAAGACAAAACCTTCTATCCCGACGCCAACCTCACCATGCGCGTCACTTACGGGCAGGTGAAGGGCTTCCAGCCCGCCGACGGCACAGACTATGTCTATTATACTACCTTGGACGGCATTATGGAGAAAGAGGATCCCGATGTGTATGACTATCAGGTACATCCGAAGCTGAAGGAATTGTGGGAGAAGAAGGACTACGGCCGTTATGCCAACGAGAAGGGACAGCTGCCGGTGGCCTTCATCGCCAGCAACCACACCACGGGCGGCAACTCCGGCAGTCCGGTCATCAACGGCTACGGCCAGCTCATCGGCACTAACTTCGACCGCGTGTGGGAAGGCACCATGAGCGATATCTGGTACGATGTGGACCGCTGCCGCAACATCAGCCTCGACGCCCGCTATTTCCTCTTCATCGTGGACAAATTTGCCGGTGCGAAGAATATTGTCGATGAGATTGACGTGATCGAATAAAGACTTGAGACTTAAGACTTGAGGCTTGAGACGCAAAAATTTACAACTCCAAAACTTGAAACTTGAAACCTGAATCTTGAAACTAAACGATGATTTCCTTCGAAGACATAGACAAACATTCGTGGCTGTATGACCTGTACATGAAGTATTTGTGTGCGGCACACAACAATGTGTATTACCGCAACTTCTACATCATCAACAGGGAGAACATCCCGCCGAAGGGCACGCCGACGTTCGTGATTGCCAACCACCAGAACGGCATGATGGACGCGATGGCGATTCTGCACACGATGTACAAGGACGGGCGGCAGCCGGTGTTCATTGCGCGCGGCGACATCTTCAAGAAGGATTTCGTGGCACGGATTATGCGGTTCCTGAAGATTCTGCCGGTCTACCGCAACCGTGACGGCAGTCGCGAGGACATCAAGAAGGATCTGGCCATCTTCAACCGGGCGGCGCGGATTCTCAAGAAGGGCGGCACGCTGGTCATCTTCCCGGAGGCCGGCCACCAGCAGGGACATTACATGTCCACATTCAAGAAAGGGTTCAGCCGCATCGCTTTCGCTGCCGAGGAGATGAACGATTTCAAGCTCGGCGTACAGATTCTGCCCCTCAATATTCACTATTCCAACTACTTCAACTTTCAAAGCGACTTGATGGTCACTTGCGGAAAACCGTTTACCTACGACGAATTCTTCGAGCTGTACAAGGAGGCTCCCAACCAGGCTTATCTGGCTCTCAATGAGAAGGCCCGTGCCCGCGTCAAGGAGATGACCCCCGACATTGACATTCCCGAGTATTACAATGAGATAGAGGCTCTTACGCACATCATGAGCGAGCCGCTGTTGAAGCACAAAGGACTCCGTCCGCGCTTTCTGCCTAACCAGAAGGACGCTGCCATGACCATCATTGCGGCCATCCGGCAGTACCGCGACGACAATCCCGACGGATTCAACACGCTGATGGGCGACACGCGCGAATACACCGGGCTGTTGCAGAAAACAGGCCTCCACCATTGGGTGATCAACCGCCGGATTTCCTGGCCCAAACTGATTCTCCGTATCTTCTTGATGCTGATTACGTTGCCGGTTTTCCTGTTCGGCTACTTCAATAATTTCGTGCCCGATTTCATCACGCAGCGGCTCACCGGCAAAATCAAGGACAAGATGATGCACTCCACGTTCCAGTACGGCATCGGCACGCTGGTCACCTTCCCCATCTGGTACATTATCCTGTTGGTGACGGTCAGCCTGCTCACGCACCATTTCTGGATTGGATTGGTTTACATTGCGTTAGCGGGCATTATCGGCATTCTGAACGCCAATTACAAGCGTTCGTTGCGAAAGCTCGGCACCACGTTCAAGGCCCTGCGCCTCCGCCACACTGAGACCTACCAGCGGCTGTGCGATCTCAACACGCGGATTATAGAAACGATGGAGGGGTTGCTGTATTAATGAAGAATGTGGGGATTCCGCTCGCTCTCTGTGTTCGCGAGCGGAATGGTGTGCGTTGGCGGACGAGGGTGAAATAAAAAAAGTGCGGGAACCTCAAAAAGTTTCCGCACTTTTCCGTATTTTCTGCGAATGTTTCCGCAAAAAACTATTTCTGATACTTCGCCTTCAGTACCTTGATCATATCCACGGTCATGGAGGCGAGGTCGTACTGCGGCTTGAAGCCCCACTCCTCGCGGGCGCAGTGGTCGTCCATCTGGTTCGGCCAGGAATCAGCGATGGACTGGCGCAGTTCGTCGTACTTGTACTCCATCTGGAAGTCAGGGATGTGCTTGCGGATCTCGGTGGCAATCATCTCCGGTTCGAAGCTCATGGCCGTGATGTTGAAGGAGTTGCGGTGTACGAGCTTGCTCGGGTCAGCTTCCATGAGGTCCATGGCGGCCTTCAAAGCGTCGGGCATGTACATCATGTCCATGAAGGTGCCTTTCGCGATGGGGCAGACGAACTTCTCACCCTTCACGGCGGCGTAGTAGATTTCCACGGCGTAGTCGGTGGTGCCGCCGCCGGGGAGCGTCACGTTGGAGATGAGACCCGGGAAGCGCACTGAGCGGGTGTCCACGCCGAAGCGTTTGAAGTAGTAGTCGCTGAGCAGCTCGCCGGTGACCTTGGTGACACCGTAGATGGTTTTCGGACGCTGGATGGTGTCCTGCGGGGTCATGTCGTGCGGCGTGTCGGGACCGAAAGCACCGATGGAACTGGGGGTGAAAAGGGAGCATCCCATTTCGCGGGAGACCTCCAAGCAGTTGATGAGCGCACCCACGCCAACGTTCCAACCCAGCATCGGGTTAGCCTCCGCCTTTGCGGAAAGGATGGCGGCGAGGTTGTAAATCGCGTCGATGTTGTACTTTTTCACCGCGTCGGCGATGTCCTGCGCGTTGGTGGCGTCAATTTTGCAGGAGGGACCGGCATCGGCCAGATCGCCCTTCAAGGGGTAAATCATATCGGCGGCAACCACGTTGTCGGTACCATAAACTGCACGCAATGCGGGGGTTAACTCGGAACCAATCTGTCCGCATGCTCCAATGACCAGTATTTTCTTCATCGTTATCTTATTTTTTGTGAATACAAAATTTTGAGGGTGCAAAGGTACATTTTTTCAAAATAAAAATATCGGGAAGTGATTTTTTTTGTAGAGACGTGCCATGACGCGTCTCTACAAAAAAACGGACGTGATTACAATCACACCCGTTTCTCCTTGATTCGTCGGGGTGAGAAGACTCGAACTTCCGACCCCTTGCACCCCATGCAAGTGCGCTAGCCAACTGCGCCACACCCCGAATCATTTACGGCGGCAAAGATACTATTTTTTTGATTGTTTGCGCAACTGTTTAGAAAATTATTATTTTGATGCAAATTACTGATTGTTAGAAATATACAGTAGTTCTAATAATTAACGGACTATGATTTGTACGCGAAAGCTAGTAAGAAATCGGAGTTTTTGTGGGTGAAATCAGCATTTTTAGATGCCTAATTCATCGATGGCCTCCTTGCGTTCCTTCACTATCCTTTTCGAATCCTTTCCGGTTACAAAGCGCCAAACGCCGCAGGTCTTGCCAAATAGTTTGCAGTATTTCAGCACAATGTAGGTCATGATAGGGTAGGCGACAAAGTAGCCTATCGCCCATAATGGTTTGATAAAGAGCATGATGATAGTGGGCAGTACCCAAAGGAGCGGTAACGTGACCAGTCCGGCGAAACCGAAGTTCCATGTGCTGCGGAACATTTCGTCTTCGGCCCCGTTTATTTTCTTGTGATACATCAGATGGGGAATGAAGACCACCGGCCAGGTGAAGGCCAATGACACAAGGAATAGCGGTAGCAGTATCAGTAGCGCTAAACAGCGGAGAATCAGATTGGCCGCGCCGGGTTGTTTGTCCAAGACCCAGTCTCTCATGCCTTTCTCCAAAATCTCGGTCTCCACGGACTGCAACTTGTCGAGTGCCGGCTTCTTGGTGGGGGCTGTCAACTCTTCTGCCAACTGTTTATCGGCCAGCAGTTTCTCAGACAGGTTGTCGGGATTGAAACCGTGCTTGCGTGCATAGCGATATCCTTCGGGACCTTGCCGCAGCCCGTCGATGGCGGTGTAGTGGTCCAGATCCGTGATGTTGAGCATCAGGTCGCGGATCTGTTTCTCCACCAGCGCATTCACCTCGCGGGTGGTCGTGCGCGGCTTCTCCTTGTAGCGCTCGTAATAGGGCGACAGCGGAATCGGGGTACCGTATCGCAGTACAAAGTCATACAGCGGGTGGTGGTAGTTGGCGTAATGGTGACCGAAGGGCATGACGTAAACCTCTTTCTCAAAATTGTTCTGTTCGGCCGCGTGGAAAGCCAGTTGCAGATATACTAACGAAAAGTAGCCTAAGTAGCGCTTGTTCTGATGACCGCCTTCGGGGAAGAGGATGAGCGTGTTCCCATCCGCCAGGTACTGGATGGCCACGGAGAGGGTCGCCTTGTTGGCCTCTTTCGCGTTTGAGGTGCCGTTCAAGCCTTCGAAGTTCATCCGGTTGACGGGAAGCAGCCCCAACCAAAAGAGGAACTCCGTGAATTGTTTGTTCACCCGGAACACGTCGCCGCGCACCAAGCAATAGGGTTTCCGGTCCTTCAAGGCCACCTCCACATTCAAAGGATCCATCATGCAGTTCTGATGGTTCCCCACCATCACCACAGAATTTCCGTCTTTTGGAATGTTCTCCAAACCAATACGATAGCTGTGCGGATGATAAAAGCGGTTGATGAAACGGACCCACCCGCAAAACAGCCTCGAAGTAAGATTTCTTTCGGACATAGGACTTTCTTACACTCAATTGAAATAGACTGCAAAAATACAAGATTTTCGCACACCCATAACACATAAAATAAGGACGGCCTCGCGACCGTCCTTATATATAATATTGTAAACCCGTATTGTAGAAACGGGGTACATCGTCGTTTGTAGAGACGCGGCGCGCCGCGTCTCTACGGACAATTACAACGTGTGGTACGGAGTCAACAGACCCTTGCCGATCTCCACAGCCTCCTCGTTCTTGGGAATGAGATGGTGGTGGCGCTCAGGCAGGGACTTCTCCAGACCTTTGTGCAACATCTCGGGCGTGACAAGAGGTTTCACCTTCAGGAAACCGCCCAGCACGATCATGTTGAACAGCTTGGAGATACCGAGTTCGCTGGCCTTGTCGGCGGCGGCGACTTGGTAGATGTTGATGTCCTTGCGGGTCGGATGATGCGTGATGCCGTTCGGGTCGTAGATCAGAAGACCTCCGGGTTTCACGGCGGACTCGAACTTGTCCATCGACTGTTGGTTCAGGATGATGGCCGTGTCGAACTGGTTGAGGTAGGGGGAGCAGATGCGCTCGTCGCTGAGGATGACGGTGACGTTGGAAGTACCACCGCGCATTTCAGGACCGTAGGAGGGCAACCAGCTCACTTCTTTATCTTGCATGATGCCGGCGTAAGCCAAGATCTTGCCCATAGAGAGCACACCCTGTCCGCCGAAGCCTGCTATAATGATTTCTTCAGTCATGTCTTTGGGATTTTAATGATTATTTTTTTCTCAGTGAAAAGATGGTTTCGTTGGGCTGGTCGAAGGTGCCGACGCGC
>Ga0310696_10008069_pt1 | contig 12309 bp, 9 predicted proteins | sample AusTroGonzalo_MG_4_FD_203885 | JGI IMG/M metagenome (GOLD analysis project Ga0310696, IMG submission 203885) | Bovine rumen microbial communities from tropical cattle in Woodstock, Queensland, Australia - Gonzalo_02 (v2) (version 2) | ecosystem: Host-associated > Mammals > Digestive system >... | reverse complement strand
GCGGCGGGCACGGCGCTCCTGCTCGCATCCGACGCCGGACGCTACATCACCGGCGCGACGATCCTCATCGACGGCGGCATGAGCATACCAGGGTAAAAGGAGTCCTATGAAGTACAAGTGGCGGGCTCTGGCCCTTCTGTGGGTCGCGTTCTTCCTCCAGCAGGGCACGCGGCAGATATTCGGCGCGACGCTGTCGTCCATCCAGTCGTCCCTCGGCGTAAGCGCGGCGCAGATCGGAATGGTCGCGACCGTGTTCACGTTCGCGTACGGGCTTTCCGTCCCGTTCGCGGGCCTGACCGCCGACCTCTTCAACCGCAAGTGGATGGTCGTCTCGGGCGTGTTCGTGTTCTGCCTCGGCATATTCGCGTCGGGCTTCGTGTCCGGCCTCGGGCTGCTGCTTGTGTCGTACGGACTGCTCAACGGCTTCGGGCAGTCGTTCTACTATCCGTCGGCGACCTCGATCATCGGCGAACAGCACAAGGAGACGCGCGCGACCGCGCTATCCATCCTGCAGATGGGGCTGTACGCGGGCATCATCGGATGCAGCGCGGCGTCCGGCTACCTCGCCGAGGGCGGTGCCGACGGATGGCGCGTGCCGTTCAAGGTGTTTGGCGGAATCGGCATCGCGTGGGCGGTCGTGCTTGCGTTCGGGCTGAAGGGCGGCAAGGCGAATGGCGGCGAGAACGCCGCCGCCTCGCCGGAGGCTGCGGCAAAGCCATCGCTCAAGGAGGCGCTCAAGGCGTTCGTGGGGAACCCGTCCGCGCTCCTGCTGATGGCCGGGCTCGGCATGATGATCTACGTCGATGTCGGATTCAAGACCTGGATGCCGAGCCACATCGAGACGGGCTTCGGCATGTCGAAGGGCTCCGCCGCGCTGAACGCCGTCCTCTGGCACTACCTCGGCGCGTTCGTCGGCGTGACGCTCGGCGGGCGCATCTCCGACAGGCTCGTGAAGCGGCGTCCGTCGGTGAGGATGGAGACGAACATCGCGGGGCTTGCGCTCGCAGTTCCGTTCATAGTCTGGATGGCCTACGCGCCGTCGCTCCTCGCGTGCGGAATCGCCATGGCGCTCTTCGGCGTGTTCAGGGGCGTGTACGATTCCAACCTCATGGCGTCGCTCTTCGACATCATTCCGCAGCGGTACCACGCTTCCGGCGCCGGGCTGATGCTCTCCGGCGCGTTCGTGTTCGGCTCGACGGCGCCGGTCGTCCTGGGCCTCGTCAAGGACGCGTTCTCCTCGACTGCGGCGCTCGCCTCGCTTGCGGCGTTCTACCTCGCCGGCGCGGCCATCATCTTCTTCGCGCGGCTGCGGCAGTACGCCAAAGGGGACAAGGCATGACGAAAAGGCGGTTCCTCTCCGGCGATCCTGACGGATCCAAGGGGAATCTCCACAGGAAATACCGTGTCGTGATCGCGTACGACGGCACGGGCTACTCTGGATGGCAGTTCCAGGAGAACGCCATTGGCATCCAGCAGGTCGTCGAGGAAGTGCTTGCCTTCCTCGAGGGCGCGCCCGTGCGCGTGTTCGGCTCGTCGCGTACGGACGCGGGCGTCCACGCGAAGGGCTTCGTCGGGCACTTCCACCTCACGAAGCCCATCCCGCCGCGAAACCTCGTCCGCGCCATGAACTCACGGCTGCCGGACGCGGTGCGCGTAATGCGGGCGTCGTACGCCGCAGAGGACTTCGACGCGCGCCTCTCGGCGAAGGGCAAGGAGTACCGGTACCAGATATACCAGGCGGACATCATGCCGCCGCACCTCGCGCCGTACTGGACGTTCTGCCACAGGCCCCTCGATCTCGACGCGATGCGCCGGGCTGCGTCGTATTTCGTCGGACGGCACGACTTCGTCTCGTTCGCCGCGAATTCCGACCGCGAACTCGACTCGACCGTCCGCACCGTGTTCTCTTTCGACGTAAAGAAGTCCGGGCACCGCTACACGTTAGTCGTGCGCGGCGACGGATTCCTCTACAAGCAGGTGCGCTCCATGGCCGGGTTCCTCATCTCCGTCGGGAAGGGCAACGAGCGTCCCGAGGCCGTGAAGGAGCTTCTTGACGCCGCGACGCCGCGCACCGCCCGCGTCGAGACCGCGCCCGCAAGGGGGCTCTTCCTCTGGAAGGTGTTCTATTGACGGGGAACAATGCAGTGCAGATGTGTACAACGACAAGGAGAAAGACATGCAGGAAAAGACATATGCGAAAATGGTGATTGCAGGCCTGGCCGTGGCCATGTCTGCGGGTTCAACGTTCGCCGCCGCGCCGTCCGCCAATGGCGGGCCGTCCGGCATCAAGGCGCAGATAGCGGCCGAGCGCAAGGGGAGCGCGAAAGTGTTCGAGGAGGCGCTTTCGGCGACCGAGGCCAAGGTCTGGAAAAGCGCGGACGGCAAGACGCTTCCGTACCGGCTGCACGTCCCGGTGAAGCCGGAGTCCGGGAGGCTCTACCCGCTCGTCGTCCACATGCACGGCGCGGGCAGCTGGGGGACGAACAACCTCGACCAGGTCCGTACCGGCGGTGCGGACTTCATCTCCTGGGCGAAGAGGCACGGGGAGGAGTACGTGTTCATCGCCCCGCAGACGCCGAAGCGCCGCAAGTGGGTGGACACTCCGTGGCAGAACACCAAGAGCACGATGAAGGAGACGCCCACGCCGTCCCTGCGCATGGCGATGGAGATCATAGACGACGCGGTCGCGCGCTATCCAATAGACCGCGACAGGGTATATCTCATGGGGATATCGATGGGCGGATACGCCGCGTGGGAGCTTCTGCAACGTCGCCCCGAACTGTTCGCCGCCGCGCTTCCCTGCTGCGGCGGAGGCGACGTGGCGCAGGCTCCGCGCCTGAAGGACATCCCGATCTGGACGTTCCACGGTTCCGAGGACAAGGGCGTCCCCGTCTGCCGCTCGCGCGACATGGTCGCGGCCATCAAGGCCGCAGGCGGGAAGAAGATACTGTACCGCGAATACAAGGGCCTCGGACACAACGTGTGGACGCCGACTTTCTCCGACGACAAGGTGTTCGAATGGCTCTTTTCCCAGCGTCGGGGCAAGTGAGGTAAGGCGGACTTGGGAGACATGGCACTGGACGTGTCGGCAAAGTAGGGATTTGGGACGTCATTTTTTGGTATAATAGGTCGCATGAGAAAGATTATGCTTGTGGCGGTTGCGGCTTTGGCCGCATTCACCGGATGTGTCGCGCCGAATGCGGCGGATGCGCCGAACTCGACGGACGTCGTCGGCGAAGCGGCGGGCAGTCCGCTGCGCGTGGCCGTGTTCGTGGACAATGGCGCGCGCAACATCGGCGTGTACCGATGGCTGGAGATCACGGCGCGCATGACGGACGCCGTGGCGACGCCCGTTGACGGCGAAGCGGTGCGCGCGGGTGCGCTCGACAAGGCGGACGTCCTCGTGATGCCCGGCGGTTCGTCGGTCTCGGAGGCGAAGTCGCTTGGCCCCGACGGGCGCGAGAAGGTAAAGGCTTTCGTAAAGAACGGCGGCGGCTACGTCGGCACGTGCGCGGGATGCTGCCTTCTGATGGAGCCGGCGAATCACCACCCGAACATGCTGCACATGATCCCGTTCAAGTTCGGTCCGGCGAGCGGGAAGGCGGACATGTCGGTCGCCTTCAACGAGCGGGCCAAGGCGCTTGCGGGCATAGGCGGCAAGGCGAGCATACGGTATTCCGAGGGCCCGGTCCTCCTGCCGTCACAACCGGTCGCGGACGCCGACGTCGAGGTGGTGGCGACGTACGACAGCGATCTCAACTCGATGAGCGAGAAGGAGCGTCCGTCGCGGGCCGGATGCGCGGCGGCGGTCGCCGGGACGTACGGAAAGGGACGACTCTTCGTTTTCGCCGTGCATCCCGAGTACGACGCGAACGATCACTACATCCTGAGGGGAGCGTTCCGCTACGTCACCGGACGGAAGGTCAAGTGGGACTATCCGCAGCGGCGTCGCGGACAGCTTGCCGTCGGATTCCTCTGTGACGATTCGTTCGGCGTCGAGACGGCCAAGTTCATCCAGCGGCTTGTGACGGATGGCGAGTTCGACGTCGTTCCGCTCAACAAGAAGGAGGTCGAGGATGGCGGACTGAGGAACGTCGATGCGGTGCTCGCGCCCGGCGGCGTCGGGGCGGCCATGCTCAAGGCGAGCCTCGGCGGCGGCAACGCGGGGCGTGCGAAGGAGTTCGCCGCGCGCGGCGGGCGCGTCATCGCCTGGGGCTGCGCGGCGGATGTCGCCGGCAAGCTCGACGTCGGCGTGACATGCGTGGCGGACGGCGAGGCAGCGCTGGCTGCTCTGCGCGCGTTCGCGGCGGAGCCGGTTCCCGCCCCTGCGCCGTTCCCGGCCAAGGTGGAGAAGCCCATCCGCGCCGGCATCTACCAGGATCCACACAACTCCAATATCATCATCGCACGGATGCTCGCTTTCGCGCCGGAGTACGAGTTGACGTTCCTCTCGCCGGAGGACTACGTGAACGGCGGGCTCGACGGCATCGACCTCATCGTCCAGCCCGGCGGTGGATGCACCTCGCAGTACAAGGCTCTCGGCGAGAAGGGCGCGGAGGCGCTCAGGCGCTTCGTGCTGGACGGCGGGAAGTACTACGGCGTCTGCGCCGGGGCGTTCATGGCCCTGCAGCAGTCGCTTCCGAACAGACCGCGCCTCGGGCTCGCGCCGTTCAAGGGCGACGATCCCGCCCACTACCGCGGCTCGGCGCCGATCAAGGTGAAGTTCACCGAGGAGGGGCAGAAGGCCCTTGAAGGCATCGGGAAGACGCGCACCGTGGTGTACTCGGGCGGCCCCGCGTTCGTCCCGGGCAAGCCAGTGGAGGATTCCGACATCAAGGTTCTCGGAAGCTACGCCGGACGGAAGATCAGCACGACGAGCGGCAAGCCCGTGGAGGACATGCTCGGCAAGGGCGCGTTCGCCGGCGGACGCGCGGGCAAGGGGAAGGTCTTCATCTCGTGCCCGCATCCAGAATTCGAGGAGGCGAACCACGACATCGTGCGGAGCGGAATCAAGTACCTCACTGGTGTGGCGCCGTCGCCGGCGTACCTGGACAGGACGCGAGGGGCGCTGTCGGTGAGGTATCGCTCGTCGGACAAGGCGTCGGCGGAGTTCCTGTTCGGGACGCTGCTGCGCGACAGGCGCTTCCACGTGTGGCCCGGGAAGGGCGGTGGCACCCTCTCGCACCTTGACGCGGTCGTCCTAACGGACAAGACCGATGCGGACGAGGTGAAGCAGATGAACGCCTTCATCGCGCGCGGCGGCACGGTCGTCGCCGTCTGCGACACGCCTGAAAAGCGCAAGGCCGCCGAGAAGCTGAAAGGCGCGAAGGTTGTCGGGTCCTACGGTGAGGTCATCCCCGCGTTGCTGTAGGTGCACGCAGCCACTTTAGGGATACAAAACGGTTCGAAAAGGAGGATTGGAACGCAATGGAAACGAAGATACTTCAGTTCGGGGAGGGAAACTTCCTCAGGTGCTTCATCGACTGGATGGTCCAACGCATGAACGACAGGGTCGGCTTCGCCGGCGGCGTACAGATAATCCAGCCGATAGGCGAGGAGCTGTCCGTCCCGTCGCGGATACTCAACGAGCGCGGCGGGAGGTACCACACGTGCCTTCGCGGCGTCATCGGCGGCAAGACCGTGGAGGAGATCGGCGAGGTGTCGTGCGTGGCCGGCGTCGATCTCTCCGCGAACGTCGAGAAGTACGCTACAATCCCTTCGCTTCGCTTCGTCGTGTCCAACACGACCGAGGCGGGCATACAGTACGTGAAGGGCGCGGACACGTTCCCGGCGAAGGTGCTGCGTCTGCTCCGGGCGCGCTTCGCGGCGGGGCTGCCGGGGCTGGTGTTCATCCCGTGCGAGCTTATCGAGCACAACGGCGACAACCTGAAGGCTTGCGTTCTGAAGCACCTCTCTGACGAACCGGACGCCGCTCTCGGCGAGTGGATTGCGAAGGAGTGCGTGTTCTGCTCCACGCTCGTGGATCGCATCGTCGCGGGGCGTCCCGACGAGGAATCCGCCGCGCGCTACGAGGCGCAGCTCGGCGAGAGGGACGAGACCCTCGTCTGCGGCGAGCCTTTCCACTTTTTCGTCGTCGAGACACCAGGCGGGTTCGACCTCGAGAGAGAGCTGCCGCTCAAGGCGGCGGGGGTCGACGTCGTTTACACTCCCGACATGCAGCCGTACCGCACGCGCAAGGTGCGCTTCCTCAACGCGACGCACACGACGATGGTTTACCGAGGGCTCGAGCATGGCTTCACGGAAGTCGCGCAGTGCATTGAGGATCCGGAGTTCAACGCGTTCGTCCGCAAGGTCGTGTTCGACGAGATTTTCCCGACTGTCAACCTTCCCGACGGCGAGAAGACGGAGTACGCGAATTCCGTACTGGAGCGCTTCGCGAATCCGTTCGCGCACCACAAGCTTGGGTCGATCGCGCTCAACACGATCGCGAAGTGGAAAACCAGGTGCCTCCCTGTCGTGTGCGACTACTACAGGCTCTTCGGCAACCTTCCGCCTGCGATGATGGAGGGGTACGAGGCCATCGCCCGCCACTACGACTCCATCAAGTAGCAGGTCCAAATGGCAATTCACGAGAATTTTCACAAATGACAAACATGAAACCAGAGACTGTCGCAAATCCCCGTGGCGTTGACGTGAAGGTCAACCTTGGCGGACTCGCGATGCCGACGTTCCTCGCCACGGCGAGCGGGACGTTCGGCTACGGGTTCGAGTACGTCGGCGCGGTGGACTATGCGAAACTCGGCGCCGTGACTGCGAAGGGCATCCGCGTGGACGCGTGGCCGGGCAACGCCATGCCGCGCCATGCGGAAGTCCCGGGCGGGCTTGTCAACGCGATCGGGTTGCAGGGGACGGGCGTCGAGCACTTCCTCAAGTACACGGTGCCGTGGTACCGCCAGCAGGTGCCTGGCGTCCCGCTCATCGCCAACATCTGGGGCGGCACGGTCGAGGAGTACGCCGAGGTCGCCGCGCGCATGGGCGACGCGGTGGACGCGGTGGAGATGAACGTGAGCTGTCCGAACGTCAAGGCGGGGGGACACACCTTCGGGCAGGACCCGAAGGTGCTCTTCGACGTCGTGTCCGCCGTCAGGGCGGCGACGAGGAGGCCTCTCCTCGTCAAGCTCGCGCCGAACGTCCCGTCTATAGCCCCGTACGTGAAGGCGTGCGAGGACGCCGGGGCGGACGCCCTCTCGATGGTGAACACGTTCCCCGCGATGGTCATCGACATCGAACGGCGCAGGCCGGTGCTCGCGAACGTGACGGGCGGGCTTTCGGGACGCGGAATCCATCCTGCGGCTGTCAAGGTCGTCTATGACGCGCACCGCTGCACGAAGCTTCCTATACTCGCCATGGGCGGTGTGTACGAGGCGAAGGACGCGATAGAGTTCCTGCTCGCGGGCGCGACCGCCGTCGCGGTGGGGACCGCGACGTTCTCCAACCCCGGCGTGATCGCGGAGGTCCACGACGGCGTCGTCGGGTACTGCGAACGGAACGGGTTCGACTCCGTCTCGGCCCTCACCGGCGCCCTCGTCGCCGACAATCCATAAACCACAATCCATAATTCACCATGAGGATACTGACCCGATACGTGTTCCGCGAGTTCATGCTCCCGCTGTTCTACTGCCTCGTGGGCTTCATCTCGATCTACGTGCTGTTCGAGCTGTCCGGATCGTTCTCCCGGATCGCGGATGCGCATCCGCCGGCATCCGTCGTGGTGCGCTACTTCTGCGGATACATTGCGCCGTTCGTCCAGTACCTCGTGCCTGCGGCGCTGATGCTCGCCACGCTCTACACGATGTGGACGTTCTGCCGCCACTCGGAGATCGTCGCGATGCGTGCGAGCGGCATAGGTTTCCTCGCGATCGTAAAGCCGCTCTTCATCGTCGCGTTTGCGATGGCGTGTTTCGTCGCGTGGGTGAACGAGTGGTACGTGCCGCGCGTCGCGCAGTGGGCGAAGCAGCTCCGCAACGAACGCTTCGACATGGCCAAGGCGTCCAGGGCGGACAACATCGTGTACCGCAACGCGCAGGCGTTCCGCACGTGGACGGTCGATACGGTCCTCGACAGGGCGGGCACGCACCTCAAGGACGTGCGCGTGACGGTGGACCGCCCCGGCGGCGCGAGGCTCATGAACGTGACGGCGAAGCGCGCTGACTGGCTCGACGGGGAGTGGTGGCTGTCGGAACCCGCCGTCCAGCACTACGACGCCGCCGGGCAGGAGATCGCCTCGCCGACGCCGGAGCTGGACGCTCTTCCGTTCCGGGCGTTTCCGCAGTTCACGGAGCGGCCCGGGGACTTCCTCGCGCAGAACCGCGACTGGGCGTACAACTCCGTTACGGACAGGTTCCGGTACGTGCGCCAGCATCCAGATCTCTCGGAGAAGATGCTGCGCAAGTACCGCTACGACACTTGGGCGCAGCTGATGTCGCCGCTCGCGTGCATCGTCATAACGCTGTTCGCGATTCCGGCGGGCATTGCGTCGGGACGTCAGAGCGTGTTCAAGGGCGTTGTGCTCGCGCTCGTGATGTTCTTCTCGTTCTACGGGCTCACGATAGGGTGCATGGTCGGGGCGGACATCGGATGGCTCGACCCGATCCTCGCGGCGGTGCTGCCCGACGTCGTGTTCCTCGCTCTCGGGATGCGGCTCTTCCACCGCCAGCGTTGATGTTTTTTCCGCCGCAGGCGCACCAAATATGGTATAATATACATCTATGAGCGAAGAGACAAATGAGACCGTCCCCGGCGAGGTCGCCGTGGACGACGTGGCCGCCGCAGCGGCGCTTGAGGACATAAACATCGAGGAGTCGATGTCGCGAGACTACATCGACTACTCGATGAGCGTGATCGTCGGGCGCGCGCTTCCCGACGCGCGCGACGGCATGAAGCCGGTGCACCGCCGCTGCCTCTTCGCGATGCACGAACTCGGCACTACCTCGACGGTCAAGCACGTGAAGTCCGCCCGCGTCGTGGGCGAGGTCATCGGCAAGTACCATCCGCACGGCGACAGTTCCGTCTATGACACGATCGTGCGCATGGCCCAGCCTTTCTCCCTGCGCGTGCCGCTTGTTGACGGACACGGCAACTTCGGCTCGATAGACGGCGACGGCGCCGCGGCGATGAGGTACACCGAGGTCAGAATGCAGAAGATCGCAGACGAGCTGCTCGCCGACCTCGAGAAGGACACCGTTGACATGGTCCCCAACTTCGACGAGACGCTGGAGGAGCCGTCCGTCCTCCCCGCGAAGCTTCCGAACCTTCTCCTCAACGGCTCCAGCGGCATCGCCGTCGGCATGGCGACGAACATCCCGCCGCACAACCTCGGCGAGCTTTGCGACGGGCTGGACTACTACGTCAGGAACCGCGAGACGTGTTCCGTCGAGGACCTGATGCAGTTCGTGAAGGGGCCAGACTTCCCGACTGGGGCGCAGATATGCGGCTACAACGGAATCGCCGCGATGTACAAGCTCGGACGCGGTCAGCTGACCGTCCGCGGCAAGGCCGAGGTCGAGACGCAGAAGAACGGGCGCGAGCGCATCGTCATCACCGAGATACCATACGGCGTCAACAAGGCCGAGATGATCAAGCACATGGCCGACCTCGTCAAGGACAAGGTCATACAGGGCGTGAGCGACATCCGCGACGAGTCGAAGGCAGACATCAGGATCATAGTCGAGGTGAAGCGCGACGCGATGGCCGAGGTCGTCCTCAACCACCTCTACAAGCACACTCAGCTCCAGACCACGTTTGGCGCGATCATGCTCGCGATAGACGGCGGGCGCCCGAAGCTCCTCAACCTCAAGGACTACTGCCGCTGCTACACCGACCACCGCTTCGAGGTCATCACGCGCCGCACCCGCTTCGAGCTCAGGAAGGCCCAGGCGCGCAAGCACATCATCGACGGACTGCTCCTCGCCATCGACAACCTCGACGAGGTCGTCCACATCATCCGCTCCTCGAAGACGCGCGACGAGGCGAAGACGCGGCTTGTTGAGCGCTTCGGCTTCTCCGACCCGCAGGTGAACGCGATCCTCGAGATGCGCCTCTACCAGCTCGTCGGGCTCGAGCGCGACAGGCTCAACGAGGAGCTGCAGAAGCTGCTCGCCGCGATAGCGGAGTACGAGGCGATCCTCGCGGACCCCGAGAAGGTGTACGCCATCATCTGCCAGGACCTCGCCGACATCAAGGCCAAGTACGGCTCGAAGCCGGGCTCGGAGCGCCGCACCGAGATCGTTGCGGACGAGAACGAGGTCTCGATGAAGGACCTCATCCCCGACGCCCCGTGCGTGATAACCCTCTCCAACCGCGGCTACATCAAGCGCGTCCCGCTCACGGAGTACCGCGAGCAGCGGCGCGGCGGCCACGGGGTCAAGGGCGCGCAGGTGAAGGAGGAGGATTTCATCCGCCTCGTCTTCGTCGCGCAGACCCACGACTCGCTCATGTTCTTCACGAACACCGGCAGGCTCTTCCTCAAGGACGCGTACCAGATACCAGAGGCCCCGAGGACGAGCTTCGGGCGTCCGCTCATCAACCTCCTCAACCTCCAGGAGGGAGAGCAGGTCCTGGAGCTCCTGCCGATACGTTCCTTCGAGGGCGACGTCGACGTGTTCTTCGCTACGGTCAAGGGCACGGTGAAGAAGACGCTTCTTGGAGATTTCAAGAACGTCAACAAGTCTGGAATCCGGGCGATCAACATCGACGAGGGCGACGCCCTCGAGGACGTGAGGCTCGTGAAGCCCGACGACGACGTCATCATGCTGACGAAGAACGGACGCGCGATGCGTTTCGCTGCGTCCGACGTGCGCAGGATGGGGCGCACCGCGACAGGCGTCAGGGGCATCAGGCTGCTCGGCGACGACCGCGTCGTATCGCTCGACGCCGTCGACGACTCGAAGACGCTCTTCATCGCGACTGCGAACGGATACGGCAAGCGCTGCGAGTTCAAGGACTTCACTCGCCACGGGCGCGGCGGACAGGGCATGATCGGCATCAAGGGCGCGGACCGCAACGGGGCGGTCGTCGCCGCGCATGCGGTTTCGGACGACGAGAACGTGATCTCGATCACGAGCGACCAGCAGATGGTCCGCAGCGCGGTCTCCGACTTCCGCGTGCAGGGCCGCCAGGCCCAGGGCGTCAGGCTCGTCCGCCTCTCCGAGGGCGCGACGCTCGTCTCAGTCTCCGTCTGCGAAGGCGAGGAGACCCCTCCCGCCTGACATGCGATATGCGGTAATGTCTGATGCACATGCGAATCCTGTCGCGCTTGCGACGGCGGTTGCGGATGCGCGCAAGCGTGGATGCCGTCGGTTCGTCTTGCTGGGCGATGTGACGGGATACGGATATGACGTGAAGGAGACGTTGAGGCTCGTGCGCGAGAATTTCGATGTTGTCCTGATGGGCAATCACGACTCGGCGTGCGTAGGGCTGGAACCGGAACACGTTGTCATGTCCATCAGGAATTATCGCGTTGACGTCAGGCAGCGCGAACTGCTTGACGATGGTGCGCACGAGTGGCTTCGGGCGCGCCCGTACCTTCACACCGAGGGCGACATGGCGTTCGTCCACGGCGACTTTACGAATCCGGCGGCTTGGAACTATGTCTTTTCTGTCCAGGCTGCTGTCGTGGAATTCTTCTCGCGCACGGAGCGCATCCTGTTCTGCGGACACACCCACCACGCGGCGGCATGGGAGATGTCCGGACGCGGGGTCGTCCGCCCGCGCCTTTCCCGACACCTGGCGCGGCTTGCGTTCCGCCCGGACACGCGTTCGTTCACGCTCAAGGATGGGAGCCGCTACATTGTCAACGTCGGCAGCGTGGGATATCCCCGTGCTGACCGTTGCAGCACTTATGCGATCTACGACTCCGATGCAGACCGCTTGACCTTCCGCCGTCTGCCACTCGACCTGGTCGCATATGCTGCCGCCCTTGACAATGCCAGCATCGACCGTCCGCTCTGGCTTCACGACGCCATTGAGCGAATCGCCCACGCGAAACCATCGCACTTGCAATGATAATATCCCGTGTCTCCCGATTTTCAACCTAAGCAAGTTTTTTTCCGTCGTGTCCGGAACTAAACGCAAGTTCTGGAAGTAAACGCAAGTTTATCCGATAACTTCTGGCAAATCCCGTTGTCGCTGCGTGCGGAAGCCCGCCTCGGTCACCGCTCCGACTCCGCCCTTCGGGCTTTCGTCGCTTGGGAAGAGTGACGACTGTGCGACGCGCCGCATGGCGCAGGCCGCGTTTAGCGTCACTCTTCACATGCCCGAGGCGACTTCCGCCCTCCGCTCCGCGCGCAC
>Ga0310696_10008065_pt1 | contig 12312 bp, 5 predicted proteins | sample AusTroGonzalo_MG_4_FD_203885 | JGI IMG/M metagenome (GOLD analysis project Ga0310696, IMG submission 203885) | Bovine rumen microbial communities from tropical cattle in Woodstock, Queensland, Australia - Gonzalo_02 (v2) (version 2) | ecosystem: Host-associated > Mammals > Digestive system >... | reverse complement strand
CCGGGACCGGCTCCAGCGTGATCTCTCCGAGATCCGTCGCCTTGGCGCGGACTTCCAGGGGAAGGTCGTTGATCGTTCCGCCGGAAACCGGGTCGATGACATCGACCTCCAGCACCTGGTTCACGCTGTCCTGTCCCAGGTACCAGCGAGTGAGGGCCTCCATTAGGTTGTTGGTGTATTTCTCGGTGTCCTCCACCCATCCGCCGCCTTCCACGACGGTGAAGCGGACGATGAATTCGGGCGCGGGATTCTTGTTCTCTCCGGTATTTACCTTAATGACGATGGGGGTGGGAAGCGCCTCCTGGGAATGGCCTTCCTGGTTGTTACCGAACACCAGCTCGGGCTTGGCGTACCCGCCGACAAACAGCGGCAGGGAGCCCTGGTTCTTCAGGGAAAAGGTCACCTTGAGCGGCGTGTTCAGGCAGAACAGGGCCCGGAGATTCAGGTTGGTGGAGCCCCGTAGGGCACAATAGATGGTGGTCACCTTGGACAGTTTCTTCACGTAGAACTGCACGCTAGCGGCAGAAGCGGCGGTGCAAAGCCGGGTGAAGAACGGGGAAGAGACAAAGTCGGCGATGGCCCCATACAGGACTTCCAAAATCTCCGACTTGGTATAGGACCCGCTCATCATCAACTGGATCAGGGAGATGTCCCGGGACAGGAAATACTGGGTGGCCGCGGCCGTCAGTTCCTTGGTGTCAATGGTGGACACCGTAGCGCCCACAACGTCCAGTCCGCTGCAAACGAGATTGACCGCCAGGTTGATCACGGCCTTCTTCGTGCCCCGGTCGAACGAGAACTCGAAGGTCTCCGGAAGGGTCTGGTCAATCCTGCTGAAATCGTACATCACCCGGTCCCGCCAGTACAGCTGGTCCGGATAGAAGATATCCGTCACGCCGAGATCCCCGCCGGCGGGAATGTCCAGATTGTCCAGTTTCCTACCGTCCTCGCGGTAGATGGTACCTTCGTACATCGGGGAAAGGCCCTTGTAATAGATGGAAACCTGTTTCCCTTCCACCGCCACCTTGAAGGGCTCCTCATCGCCGTCCAGGCCAAAGATTTCGGATTCGCGCGTGGAAGGGACGATGGCCTCGTACAAGGCGTCCAGTGCCTCATCGTAAGCATCCATGAGGGCGGTGTTGCCGGCGTCCAGAATGGGTTTCCCGGCTTTCACGGCCGCTTCCACCGCCTGCTCCAACTTCCCGAAAGCCGGCGTTTCCTGGGCCATGGATACCAGGCGCTGGTAATGCTCGGCACCCTTGATGGTCGCAAAGGCTGGATGCATGGTCACGAGGGCCGTGGCAGTGGAACGGGGGCTCAGCGCCAGGGTCCCGCCCTCCGCGCTGATGTTCCGGGACAGGAGGACCACCTCCCCGTCCTTGTTCGTAACCATGGACAGTTGAGGCGTTTCCCCATCGGAAAGGGCCTGCACGGAGGCGCCGGATCCGGAAAGGTTCACGCTGCCTCCGAGGGTGTGGAGCTCCATTCCGGCGGGATCTCCGCCGCCCAGATCCACCGTCGCATTGACCTTCACGCCGTTGGGGTGGGAATCCGCCCCCGCCGCCTGGTGTATGAGGACCGATGTCACCGCATCCTCGGAAGTCCCGTCCTTGGACGCCCAGAACGATAGCTTCATAGAGCGCTCCTCTGGTGTCGTATTGGGCTGGACGGTGACCACCATGCAGTTGTAGCTCTTGGACTTGTCGATCTCCGTCTTGATCCAGTCCGCCTTGGAAACGGTGTGCCGGTAATAGGAGGTATTCACCTGGATCTTGATCTCCACGGTTCCTCCTTCGGCGGAAAATTCAATGGTTCCGGAAGGAGTGGTGCTGACTGTGGGTGTGACCGGCTTGTCAATGGGTTTTTCTTCCTCTTTCTCCGGTTCCTCCAGCAGTCCCGAGCAGGCGGGAACGAGCAGGGTGGCCAGAACGACAAGGAAAGATAACGGGGAATGATGGTTAAGGATACGCATGGTGGTTATGGGCTAGTTCCGCAAATATAAGCATTTTCCGCTTATTCCGCGAGCCCGCCCGCCCCTATCCCTCCAGCCAGGCCAAAAAGGCGTCGGCGCGGGAGCGGGAGACGGTGAGGTCCGTCTGGGCCGGGATGCCACGGCGCAGGGTCAGGCGCAGGCGGCCGCCGAGGAGCTTGGAGGCGCTCTCGATCACGTTTTCCGCGACGATGGCCCCGCGGGAGATGCGGAAGAAGGTCTTCGGGTCCAGTCCGGCCTCCACGGCGTCCAGCGAATCGTCCAGGACATAGCTCATGCCGCCCTGGGTGACGATGTAGGAGTTCTTCGCCTCGGAGTAGAAGTAGGCGACGTCGCGGACGCTCACGGGTACAATGCGGTCGTTCAGCCGGATGAGGAACTTTTCCCGGGGGCGGATGCTCTCCCGCATGCCCGCAAAGTCGGTCTGCGGGGCGCCGGCGGCGAGCTGCCGCTCCACGCGGGAGACGGCGCGGGCCAGGTCTTCCACTTCCACCGGTTTCAGCAGGTAGTCCACCGAATTGACCTCAAAGGCCCGGACGGCATAGTTGTCATAGGCGGTGGTCATCACGACCCGGGCGTCCACCTTCACGGCGTCGAAGATGTCGAAGCAGTTCCCGTCGGCGAGTTCCACGTCCATGAAGATCACGTCGGCCTTGTTGCCGGCGAGCCAGTCGAGGGTTTCCTTGACGGAGGCGGTCATGCCGATGACATCGATCTGCGGGAAATGGGTATGGAGGAGGCTTTCCAGGGCCCGCCCGGCGCGGGGCTCGTCTTCTACGATGAGGGCTTTCATGGGCTTACAAGAGGGGGATGCGGACCCGGAAGGAGCTGTCGGTGACGGTGATTTCGATTTCCTTGCCGGAAAGGTCCATGTACTGTTTTCGGATATAGTCGAGGCCGAGGCCGGTCGAAGCGGGCGCGGAGGCCTTCGGGATGCGGTTGTTCTCCATCTCCAGGCTGTCGCCGCTTGTGCTGACGCGGATACGGACGGGGTTTCCGGCCGTGATGGCGTTGTGCTTGGTCACATTCTCCAGCAGCAGCTGCAGGGTGCAGGGGACGATGTACCGCGAGAGGTCCTCCTGACGGATCTCCTTCTCCACGGAGATCCCCTCCGGGAACCGGATTTTCAGGAGGTCGGCGTACATCGTGACGAAGGTGACTTCCTCGTCCAGGCGGACGAGCTGTTCCCCGTCGTGCCGGAGCATGTACCGGTAGATGCCGGCCAGCTTGTGGATGTACCGGCTGGCCTCTTCCCGGTCCCCTTCCCGGACGATGGAGTCCAGGATGTTCAGGCAGTTGAACAGGAAATGGGGGTTCACCTGGCTCTTGAGGGCCATGTAGCGGTATTCCGCGAGGTGGCGCCGTTCCCGCTGGGAGGCCAGCTCGTGCCGGGTGTTCACGGCGTATTCGACCATGTAGGTGAGGCCGAACAGGGTCATTTCCACAAGGAGGGTGACGACGATGTTCCGCGAGAGGGCGGCCAGGTCGATGGGCGTGGACCAGTGGAAGGGGAACCCGAAGGTATGCAGCAGGGCTGCGAGGATGGCGGTCAGGCCGATGAACAGGGTGGTCCCGATGGTGGCGACGTCCAGGCTGTAATGCTTGTCATGCCCCGTCCGGATGAACAGGAGGGTGCCGATGAACATCGCCAGAAGCACCAGGGAGTTTCCGAAGAAGGACCGGAAGGAACTCAGGATGTCCACACCCTTGAAGGGTGCGCCCCGGAAGATGAACAGCTCGATGAACAGGCGCAGGGCGAACACCGCCGTGACGGCGAACACCAGCCAGCCGATGTCCTCCTTCCACGAGCCCCGCCTCCCGGAGGGAACATGCCAGGTCCGGGCAAACAGGTCCATCGCCCACCCCAGCAGTTCCGTGGTGAGGAAAGTGGCGAGGGCGTTGTTCACCAGGTCCGTCTCGAAGTTGAACAGTTCCGCCCCGAGGTGCCCCAGGGCATAGCCCAGGATGTTCACGAGGACGATGCAGACGGCGGTGAGTTCCACCGTAAGGTTCCGACGGAGGCAGATGAGGATGATCATCCACATCGTCAGGGCCGTCAGGATCAGCGAATCCGGGATGCCGACGAGGGCGCACGCGATCACGACCGCGACGTGAAGCGCCGCGAACAGGTGGATGAGCCAGGGGGTCGGAATCCGTTTCATAGCCGGGACGAAATTAGGAAAAACCCATGGATTAAGCAAATGCAGCCCTCCGTTCGTCCCGAAAATCACACCGCCCGTCCGCCAAAACATGGACCTTGCGGGATTCCCGTAGGGAATTGCGGGGAAAAGATTTTATTTTTGCCTTGCACTAAACCGCAGATTAGTAACCATGACCAAGCAACGCGACTTGACATTCCGCCAGATGGTGGACCTGAGTTTCGGCTTCCTGGGCGTCCAGATTGCCTACGCCCTGCAGAGCGCCAACATCAGCCGTATCTTCGCCACCCTCGGCGCGGACCCCCACCAGCTTTCGTTCTTCTGGATCCTGCCCCCGCTGATGGGCATGATCGTCCAGCCCCTGATCGGCAAATATTCCGACCGTACCTGGACCCGGATGGGCCGCCGGAAGCCGTACCTGATCGTGGGCGCGGTCATCGCCGTCCTGGTGATGATCTTCCTGCCGAACGCCGGATCCCTGCATTTTTCCACCCGGGTACTCCTGGGCCTGAACATGGCCATGTGGTTCGGCCTTTTCTCCCTGATCTTCCTGGACACCTCCATCAACGTGGCGATGCAGCCCTTCAAGATGATGGTGGGCGACATGGTCAATGAGAAGCAGAAGACCACGGCCTACTCCATCCAGAGTTTTCTGTGCAACGCAGGTTCCCTCCTGGGCTACCTCTTCCCGATCTTCTTCACCTGGATCGGGATTGCCAACGAGGCTCCGGAAGGCGTCGTTCCCGACAGCGTGGTCTATTCCTTCTACGTGGGCGCCGCGATCCTGATCCTCTGCGTCCTTTATACGTTCCTGCGCGTGAAGGAAATGCCGCCGGCAGAATATGCCGAGTTCCACGGCATCGACCCCCAGAAGCAGGAATCGAAGGCCGGGAAAGGCCTGATGCAGCTGCTCGTGGATGCGCCGAAGACATTCTGGACCGTGGGCCTCGTGCAGTTCTTCTGCTGGGCCGCGTTCCTGTACATGTGGAACTACACCAACGGTGCCATCGCCGTGAACTGCTGGGGGGTGGACATGGCCGTCAAGGGTGCTGCCGCTTCCGCCGGCTACCAGGCTGCAGGCAACTGGGTGGGCGTGCTGTTCGCCGTCCAGGCCGTGGGCTCCATTGTCTGGGCCACGGTCCTGCCGCGCTTTAAGAACGTGAAGGCCGCTTACGTGGTGAGCCTCCTGATCGGCGCCGTCGGCTTCGCTTCGGTGATGTTCCTCCACAACCAGTACGCGCTGTTCGTGAGCTACTTCCTCATCGGCTTCGCCTGGGCTGCAATGCTCGCCCTGCCGTTCACCCTCCTGACGAACGCCCTGGAGGGCAGCCCCTACATGGGCTCCTACCTGGGCCTTTTCAACTGCACGATCTGCCTTCCGCAGATCGTCGCGGCGGCAACGGGCGGCCTCGTTCTCCGGGCCGTCGGCGACAGCCAGCCGGCGATGCTCCTGATGGCGGGCGTGTACCTGGTGGTGGGCGCCGTGTGCGTGAGGCTGATCCGTACCAAGAAATCCGAATAATCACAATAATATAACCAACTAACTACACTTTTAATGAAAAGGATTTTAACCTCCCTCGCAGTGCTTCTTCTGGCCTGCGTGACCGTATCCGCCCAGGGCGGGTACCAGGTTAAAGGTGTGGTGGAAGACGCCATCGGCCCCGTCATCGGAGCCTCGGTGATCGAGCAGGGAACGACCAACGGCGTTTCCACCGGTCTGGACGGCGATTTCCTCCTCACCGTTTCCAGTGCCGATGCCCTGGTGGAGATTTCCTGCATCGGCTATGCCACCCAGGTCTTCAAGGCCTCGGAAGTCCCCGCCCTCATCACGCTCGCCGAGGATGCCGATTTCCTGGACGAGGTCGTGGTCATCGGCTACGGTACCGTGAAAAAGAGCGACCTCACCGGTTCCGTCTCCACGGTGAAGGCCGATGAGATCAACAAGGGTGTCATTACGTCCCCTGCCGACATGCTCCGCGGCAAGAGCGCGGGCGTGGTCGTCACCGCCGGTTCGGGTATGCCGGGCTCCGGTGCGACGGTCCGTATCCGCGGCGGCGCCTCCCTGAGCGCGGACTGCAACCCGCTGTACATCATCGACGGCCTCCCGGTCGCCAATGACGGCATTGCCGGTATGCCCGATCCGCTCGCCTCCATCAACCCGGAGGATATCGAGAGCTTCACCGTCCTCAAGGATGCGTCCGCGACCGCCATCTTCGGTTCCCGCGCTTCCAACGGCGTCATCGTGATCACGACCAAGAAGGGTTCCAAGACCGCGACCGGTTTCCCGAAGGTGGCCGCGGATTTCACCGCTTCCGTCAATACGATCGCCAAATACAACAGCCTGCTGGATGCGGACGGGATCGTCAGCCTGATCCGGGATTTCTACGGACCGGATTCCGCCGCCGAGCAGCATCTGGGCGTTGCGGGCAAGCTGTACAATACGGACTGGCAGAAGGAGATCTACCAGGTCGCCCCGACCTATGACGGCAACCTCAGCCTCAACGGCAAGATCGGCTCCTTCCTCCCGTACCGTGTCTCCGGCGGCTTCATGAGCCAGACCGGTACCCTGAAGGGTTCCAAGATGAACCTCGGTACCCTCGCCCTCAACCTTTCCCCGACCTTCTTCGAGAATCACCTGACGGTCAACATGAACGGCAAGGGAACCTATTCCCGGAACTGGTATGCCAACCAGGGCGCCATCGGCGCCGCCAACCACTACGACCCTACCAAGCCGGTCTATTCCAGCGAGCCCGGTTATTCCCTCAACGGATACACGGCCTGGTATGACGCCTCCGGCAACATCAACGGCATGGCTTCGCAGAACCCGGTGGCCCTTCTGAACGCCCTGGACGATACCGCCGACGCATACCGTTTCATCGGCAACGCCCAGTTCGACTACAAGGTCCACGGTTTCGAAGACCTGCGCCTGAACCTCAATCTGGGAATGGACTGGGCCAAGTCCAAGGGTGTGACGGAACTCGCCAAGGGCTCCGAAGCGTCCTGGCACAACACGAACCAGTCCGGCGGCGGCTCCCATACCGACTATGACTACAGCCGCATGAACACGACCCTCGAGTTCTATGCCGACTATAACAAGTCTTTCGCGGAGAAGCACAACGTGGACCTGATGGCCGGTTATTCCTGGCAGCATTTCTACAGCGAGAACAACAGCAAGTCCGTCCGTATCTCCGACAACGTCTCCCTCGGGAATTCCGTGGGCAAGGGCGAACTGTTCCTGATCTCCTTCTTCGGCCGCGCCAACTACAGCTATGCGGACAAGTATCTCATCACGGCGACCCTCCGTGCCGACGGTACCTCCCGTTTCCAGAACCACAAGTGGGGTATTTTCCCGTCCGTGGCGCTCGGCTGGAACATCCTGAAAGAAAGCTTCATGCCGGATGACGGCGCCATGAGCACCCTCAAGCTGCGCCTCTCCTGGGGTGAGACCGGACAGCAGGCGGTGGGCGGCTATTACGACACCTTCGCCCAGTTCCTGACCACCCAGCAGGGTTCCTGGTACTTCATCGACGGAGAGGAGTACACGAATCCGATCGTCGCCCTCGGCTACAGCGCCGACCTCCGCTGGGAGACCACCACGACCTACAACGCGGGTATCGACTTCGGCTTCTGGCATGACCGCTTCACGGCCGCCGTCGATGTGTACCAGCGCGACACCCGGGATATCCTCAACTTCATCCCGGTCCCGGCCCTTTCCAACCTGACGAACTACCTGAACACCAACATCGGTTCCATGACCAACCGGGGCGTGGAGGTGGACCTGAACGCCATCCTCGTGGAGACGCGCGACGCCAGCTGGACGCTGGGCGTCAACGCGGCCTACAACCGGAACCGGGTCACCAAGCTGACGGCCTCCGACGAGAACGCCACGGGTGTGGAAGACGGTGACATCTCCGGCGGTACCGGCAACAAGGTGCGGATGTTCCAGGTGGGTTATCCGATCTACACCTTCAACCTGTACCAGCAGGTGTACGACCAGGACGGCAATCCCATCAACGGCGTGTATGTGGACCGCAACAACGACGGCCAGATCAATGCCGATGACAAGTACCTCGGCCACCATGCCGATGCGGACTGGACCTTCGGCTTCAACACCAGCTTCTCCTGGAAGAACTGGACGGCGGCCCTCTCCGGCCATGCCTCCCTCGGCAACTGGGTGTATAACAACGTCGCTTCCGACACCGAGATGCTCGCCGACCTGTGGACGAACCAGTTCGTCTCCAACCGCGTCGCCAGCGCGCCCAAGTCCATGTTCTCCCAGGCCCAGTACCTGTCCGACTACTACCTGCAGGACGGTTCCTTCCTGAAACTGGACAACTTCACCCTGGGCTACACATTCCCGAAGCTGTTCAACGTCACCGCCGACCGTCCGTTCTCCCTGAACGTCTTCGGCACCGTGCAGAACATCTGGTGCCTGACCCGCTACACGGGCATCGACCCGGAAATCTACGGCGGTATCGACGGTACGGTCTATCCCCGTCCGAGAACCTTCATCCTCGGTGTGAAACTCAACTTCTAAAAGGGAAAGGAAAATGAAAAAGATTTATGATATCCTCGGTGTCCTCGCGTTCTCCGCGACGGTCCTGACCTCCTGCGTGGGCGACCTGAACGTGACGCCGATCGACCCGAACGCCAATACGGCCGACAAGGCCCTCGTGAACGAGGCCGCCTACGAGCAGTTCCTCGCCGGCGTCTATCTGGGTTTCGCCACTTCCGGTTATTACGGAAAGGACGGCAGTGCCTCCATCTCCGGCCTGGACGGCGGCGCCTCCCAGTACATCCGCGGCCTGTACCACCACAGCGAGCTCACGACCGATGAGAGCGTGTGCGGCTGGAACGACCAGACCATCAAGAACTTCCACTGGATGAACTGGACCACGGACGACACCTTCATCTATGCCTTCTACTCCCGCATCTTCATGCAGGTGGGCATGGCCAACGAGTACATCCGCGAGGCGAAGGCTTCCAGCCTGGAGTTCGCCAAGAAGCAGCAGTATATCGACGAGGCCCGCGTCCTCCGCGCCCTCGCGTACTACCACGCCATCGACAACTTCGGCAATGTCCCGTTCGCCGACGAGACCGCCGTCGTGGGCGTGAATCCCGACCAGATCGCCCGCGCCGACCTGTACAAGTGGCTGGAGGAGGAACTGACGGACCTCGCGGGCGGCAGCGCCCTTCCCGAGCGCAGCGCCACGGTGTACGGCCATGTGAACAAGAGCGTTGCGAAGTTCCTGCTCGCGAAGCTCTACCTGAACGCCGAAGTGTTCGCCGGCAGCGCCGCCTATGACAAGTGCGCCAAGGTGCTCGCCGACCTGATGGACGACGGCTATTCCCTGCACACCCGGTCGCTCGGCAGCGTGTACGGCCCGTACCAGGAGCTGTTCCTCGCCGACAACCAGAAATGCACGGACGAGATTCTCTTCGCCATCGAGCAGAACGGTTCCGTCACCAACAGCTACGGAGCCACGAACTACCTGATCTTCGCCTCCACGGGCGGACAGATGGACCCGGCCGAGATGGGCATCTCCTCCGGTTGGGGCGGTCTCCGCATGACGCCGGAGTTCTACGACAAGTTCGCGGCGAACGATGCGCGCGCCCTCTTCTACACCGCCACGCAGCAGGCCGACATCGACGATATCGGCGAGTTCTCCCACGGGTACGCCTTCATGAAGTTCCGCAACAAGAACAATGACGGCTCCGACGGTTCCGAACCGGGCAGCGTGGACACCGACTTCCCGATGATGCGCTATGCCGACGTCCTGCTGATGGCGGCCGAGTGCCAGGTCCGCGGAGCCTCCGTGGCCGGAGCCATCGACGGTTTCAATGCTGTCCGCGCCCGCGCCGGCCTCGATCCCATCGCGAACCCGACCCTCCAGGACATCCTGGACGAGCGCGCCCGTGAACTCTATCAGGAGTGCTGGCGCCGCAACGACCTCATCCGCTTCGGCCTGTTCACTTCCGGCCAGTACGTGTGGCAGTGGAAGGGCAATGTCAAGGACGGAACCGCTGTGGAGGACTACCGCGCCCTCTTCCCGATCCCGGACAGCGACCGCCTCGCCAACACCAAGCTCCAGCAGAACCCCGGTTACGGGACTAAAAAGTAATTTCCCATGAAGAAGATATTGACTGTATTGGCAGGTGTCCTGGCCCTGGCTGCCACCTCCTGCGTCAGACAAGAAATGGCCGTGTTCGACGCTTCGAAGGCCACCGCTCCGGTCCTTTCCGGGTACGAGGTGACGGATGACGGCATTACGGCCACCTACACTCCCGCCGTCCTCAACCAGTCTTTCAACAAGCAGATGGCCATGAACCACTGGCTGGTGCTGACGTCCGTCAACGGCAACTCGGTCTGCGAACCCCTGACCACCTCGGTCAAGGACGGGGTCCTGTCCGTCACCACGGCCAACCTCACCAAGAAGCTCATGTCCATGGGCTTCGAGGAAGGGGACAAGGTGTCGCTGGAGATCGTGATCCGCGCTTCCATGCAGGAGCAGGCCCGGGACAACGGCCGCAACGGCTACGTGGACTCCCAGGGCAAGATTTCCGTCGCCGAGTACGAGGTCTTCCTTCCGACCGGCGACCCGTATGCCCGCTACACCGAGAAGAGTGAATGGGGCCTGGTCGGTTCCTTCAACGGCTGGGGCAGCGAGCCCGACGTGGAGATGTGGACCAACGGTACCCTGCATGTGGCGAAGGGTGTCACCCTCTCCGCAGGCGACGAGGTGAAGTTCCGCAAGAACGCCGGCTGGGACGAGAACTTCGGCTATGCCGAGGGCATCGAGTCCTATACGCTGGGCGAGGAGTTCGACGTGGTCCAGGGCGGCGGCAACATCGTGATCGCCGAGGACGGCCGTTACGACCTCATCCTGGATCCGGTCGCCGGCAAGATGAAGATCATCGTCTCCGTGGCCGGTCAGGAAGACCCGTATGCCGCTTATACCGAGGTGAGTCCCTGGAGCGTCATCGGTTCCTTCAACAGCTGGGGCGGCGACGTGGAGATGGTCACCAACGGTACCCTCCATGTGTGCAAGAACATCACCTTCGCCGCGGGCGACGAATTCAAGTTCCGCAAGGACGGTGGCTGGGATGTCAACTTCGGTTATGCCGATGGCGTCAGTTCCTACACGCTGGGCGAGGAGTTCTCCGTGGCCCAGGGCGGCGGCAACATCGTGATTGCCGAGAGCGGCGCGTACGACCTGTTCCTGGATCCGGAGAATGCGACGGCGAAGATCATCAAGACGCAGACCGTCGTGATCGACCCGTATGCCACTTATACCGAGGTGAGCCCCTGGAGCGTCATCGGCTCCTTCAACAGCTGGGGCGGCGACGTGGAGATGGTCACCAACGGCACGCTCCATGTGTGCAAGGCCATCGCCCTGAACGCCGGCGACGAGTGGAAGTTCCGCAAGGATGCCGGCTGGGACGTGAATTTCGGCTATGTGAAGGGCAGCGGTACCCAGTACGTGCTGGGCGAGGACTTCGAGGTGGCGCAGGACGGTGACAACATCGTCATCGCCGAGGACGGTGTCTATGACTTCATCCTGGATCCCGAGAACGCGACGGCGAAGGTCATCGCCTCCGTCGCGGTTGACCAGCCGGAACCGCCGGCACCCGTGGAGAAGCCGACCGCCTGGTCCCTCATCGGTACGCTGGGCGGCACTTCCTGGGACACGGACTTCGACCTTGCCAATGTTTCCGGCGATACCTGGGTGATCCGCAATGTCGCGGTCACCGCTTCCGACGAGTTCAAGATCCGCGCCGACCATGACTGGGCCAAGAGCGTGGGCGGTCCCGAGGAGAACGAAACCAGCATCATCGACGAGACCAACCCTTACGGCGTGTTCAAGCCGGAACTGGGCCAGGCCTTCGAAGCGAAGGACAAGAACATCCGCATCGGCGTGGAAGGGAACTATGACATCACCTTCGACTATGCCGCCATGACCATCCTCATCGAGCAGCATGTCGCCGCCTATTCGCTGGTCGGCGAGATCAACGGGGACAATTCCTGGCTGGTGGATTACAAGATGACGGAAAAGGAAGGCGTCTGGACCAGCCCGGTCGTGCAGATTGACGGCTCCTTCAAGATCCGGTACGATTATTCCTGGGAGGATGCCAATGTGTTCGGTGCCGAGTCCGGGTTCGTCC
>Ga0310696_10008064_pt1 | contig 12312 bp, 7 predicted proteins | sample AusTroGonzalo_MG_4_FD_203885 | JGI IMG/M metagenome (GOLD analysis project Ga0310696, IMG submission 203885) | Bovine rumen microbial communities from tropical cattle in Woodstock, Queensland, Australia - Gonzalo_02 (v2) (version 2) | ecosystem: Host-associated > Mammals > Digestive system >... | reverse complement strand
AGCGCCCCCTCCAGGTGTAGCCGGCGTCCTCCACATGAGGCTGGGTGATCTCCCACCAGGCCCCCACCTCGCACCCGCGCTGCATCTCTTCCTTCATGAGCGCCTGATACGAGGGGTCCAGCAAGGCGTCATACTGGAGAAGATAGGTGCCCACCAGGCCCTTGCTTCGAAGGTCTTCCGCCTGCGACCGGACGGTTTCGAAAAGGACCCGGTTGGTGATTTCTTCGTCGCGGGGTTCCGTGAGGCGGATGAAATTGATGATATTGACGATGCGCGGGCTTTCGGAAGCCGGCCCGGCATGGCTGCAGGCAGACAAGAGCACTGCGAGTAAGGGAATCAGAACTTTTCTCATTTTTGTCATATGTTAAAATGACCTTCCAGGCGGATGTCCTGGGAGGAGGCTCCTACGCGGACGGTGAAGGTGCCCGGTTCTACTGTGAAGCGCATGTCTTTGTCCCAGAGACCCATCTCCTGCGGACCCAGGGTGAACTCCAGGGAACGGGATTCCCCGGGAGCCAGCGTGATTCGCTCAAAGCCTCGGAGCACTTTAGTATAAGTGGTGACGCTGCTAACATCGTCGGTCAGATAAAGCTGTACCACCTCGTCTCCCGTCCGGTCTCCGGTGTTGGTTACCGTGCAGCGGACCGTTACTTTCTGTCCTTCGATACTGATATCCAGGTCTTTATAGGCAAAGGTGGTATAACTCAAACCATGTCCGAAGGGATATAAAGCGCCCCATACTCCAATGGTGGCTTTCTCGTCTGAGCCAGGCTTGAACGGGAATGCAAAGGGAATCTGCCCCACGGTCTTGGGGAAGGTGACCGCCAGGCGTCCGCCGGGGTTATAGTCGCCGAAGATAACATCGGCGATGGCCTTGCCGCAGAACTCGCCGGGGAACCAGCCGTGGAGGATGGCGGGAATGTTCCGCTGGGCATAATTGATGGTGGAGGCTCTGCCGTCCAGCAGCACCAGAACCACAGGGGTGCCCGTTTCATACACAGCCTTCAGCAACATCTCCTGGCGGCCGGGCAGGTTCAGGGAAGTGCGGGAGCGGTCCTCGCGGACGGTCAGTTCATTGCCGCCCAGCACCAGGATGGCTACTTCGGCCTCCCGGGCTGCCTCTACAGCCGCGGCCAGCATTTTCTCTTCCTCCCCTTCAAGCGGATAATCAATCAGCTCGCTGTCGGGGAAATGCGGATCGATGATATCACAGCCTTTCTCATACCGAACCTTGGCCTGGGGAAGCGCATCCTTCACCCCCTGCAGTACCGTGATAAAGGCTGGATCGGCCGGGCCATAGCGGCAGATAAGCAGCTGGCGCTCATCGGCATTCGGGCCGATAACCGCCACCTTGCGCAAGGACTTGGAAAGGGGCAGCAGGCTGCCTTCGTTCTTCAGAAGTACCAGGGATTCGTGGGCTGCGCGGAGGGAGAGTGCCTGATGTTGGGGATTGTGAACCAGTTGGTTAACGCCTTTTTCATCGCCGGTGAACGGGTTGTCGAAAAGTCCCAGGAAGAACTTGACGCGCAGGACATCGGCCACCCTTTCATCCACGGTTTCCATGGAAACTTTCCCGTCCTGGATGGCTTGCCGGAGCGGGAGGATGAAGTTGCTGGGATCGTTGAAGGTGGTGCGGACATTCAGGCCGGCATTCACTGCCTGAGCCACGGCATCCTCATAGCTTTCCGTTACGTGATGTTTGTTGTAGATAAATTCCACTGCATCGCTGTCCGATACTACATAACCCTTGAAACCCCACTCTTTGCGGAGGATATCGGTGAGAAACAGGTGGCTGCCGGTGATGGGAACTCCGTCGTAGTCGTTGTAGGAACTCATGGTGCCCAGGGCGCCGGCCTCCGAGAAGGCCACCCGGAAAGGCTCCAGATAGAGGGTGCGCAGTTCGCGCGGAGCAACGTGGGGATCGGTGCGGGTGGCCCCGTCCCTTCCGCCCACGGGGATGCTGTACACGGCAAAGTGCTTGGGCGTGGACACCAGGCCTTCCTTCTGTAAAGCCAGAACCATCCGTTTGCCCAGCTGGCCCACCAGATAGGGGTCTTCGCCATAGGTTTCCACACATCGGCCCCAGCGGGGATCCTGGGCCAGATCCAGGATGGGAGAATAAACGTTGGTGTACCCCAGGGCCTTGGCTTCCTTAGCCTCAGCCTCGCCGATAAGGGAAATCAGTTCCTTGTCCCAGGTGGCACCCTGACCGCACTGGGCCGGGAAATAGGTGGCCTTGGTATGGCAGATGCCCCGGATTCCTTCGTTGGTGAAATCCACCGGAATGCCCAGCCGCGTCTCCTCCACAAACCAGCGCTGAATGGTCTGCAGGGTCCTCACATGCTTGTCAAACGGTATGGCGAACTCATCCCCGGAACCCCGATAACCGTTATGTTCCTCATCTATATTGCCGATACCATCTTTCCAGATCTCCTGCTTCCACTCCGGCGTGGGCAGATTGTCCTTAAGGACACGCCCCGAACCATACAGCGTGGCCATCTGGCAGGTTTTCTCCTCCAGGGTCATCTGGCCCAATAAATCGGCCACCCTTTCATTGACAGGGCGTGAAGGATCTTCGTAGATATCCTTCCGGCCGTTTTTGTTGAAATCGATCCAACCCTTGTGGTATATGGACTGTGCCTCCGCCAGCAGCGGGCACCCAAAGAGGAAAAGAATCAGGATGCGTTTTTTCATGCGAAGTTAGTTTTTCAAATATACAGTTTTTTAAGGGATTTTTACTATTTTTGCTTTTCAAAAATTGCAGATGAATAAACGGCTGAAAATCCTGTTTCAAGTAGCCTTCGGTGTGTATGTGGTGGCTGTGCTGATGCTTTGCTTCGGCCGTTTCGACAGCGACCCCTCATTACCCACCTCTTTCCTGGGCATTCCCACCGACAAAATAGCCCACTTCTGCATGTTCCTCCCCTTCCCCATCCTGGCGTTCCTGGCCTTCGACAAATACACGGAAACCCCTAAATCCACCCTCTTCTTTTCCAGCCTCACCTTTGTGGTGGGCGCACTCCTGGCCGTGGGCACGGAATGGGGACAAGCTCACCTTACCAACTACCGCAGCGGAGACCCCTTGGACCTGGCGGCCGATCTACTGGCCCTCTTCATAGGCACCCTGATCATCATTTACTGGGACATTCGAAAACAAAGGATAAAAGCATGAGAAAACTCCTTCCCGCCCTGCTTCTGCTGTTTCTGATTACGCCTTCTCTGCTGGCTCAGCCCAGACCCCGGGATTTCCGGGAGGCCAACGATTCCCTTCAGCAGAGGCTCAAGCGTCGTACCGGCGTGGACAACACTATCCGCCTGGAACGGGTGATCTCGAGGGGAAACGTGCTTGATTTCTACTACTCGGTTACCCTGGGCAGTTATCCCTGGCGTCCCGGCGACGTCACCTGGTTCCGGGAGCAGTTAGGCCAATTGGCCAGCCCGGTATTGGGCACATACAAGGTGGGCAGCGTCTATTCCCAGCGTCAGAACATCGCCGACCTTCCCATCCCCACCATCGGCAACGACGGAAAAGCCATTCCCAGCAAGTTCAAAGTGGCCGATCCCCGCGGCAAAACGCCGTCGCTGGTGCGCGGAGACGTCATTTGGAAGAACGGACTGAGCGGGCGCCACATCGCCCTCTGGCAAAGCCACGGGCGCTATTGGGAAGAGAGCACACAGCGTTGGGAATGGCAGCGCAGCGCCACGCACCGCACCATCGAAGACCTGTACACGCAAAGCTACGTAATCCCCTTCCTGATGCCCATGCTGGAAAACGCCGGCGCTGTGGTCCTTTCGCCCAAAGAACGGGACACGCAAACCTGGGAAGTGGTCTGCGACAATGACAACTCCTTCTCCGGCCCCCGCGAGCACGGCGTCCGCCGGGCAGGAAAATATGAGGAAAAAGGGCCCTGGATCCCCGCTGGCGAAGGTTTTGCCGATGCCAAGGAGCAGTATAAAGAGGCCGATAATCCTTTCCGCATGGGCAGTGCCCGCATGGTGGATGTCACCGATGGGGAAGCATCGGCCCAGGTCATTTGGCGGCCCGATATCCCCGAAAAAGGCGAGTATGCCGTGTACATAAGTTACAAAACGCTGCCCAACAGCACCACCGATGCCCGCTATACCATCCACCACATGGGCGGAGAAACGCACAAGCGGGTGAATCAGCAGATGGCCGGCGGCACCTGGGTGTATCTGGGCACCTTCCCCTTCGCCAAAGGCAAGGAAGGCTATGTATCCTTGAGCAACCACAGCAGCGCCGGCGGCGTAGTATCGGCCGATGCAGTGCGCTTCGGCGGCGGCATGGGCAAAATAGAACGCGAGGGCTTGATCTCCGGCGTTCCCGCCTATGTGGAAGGCGCCGTCTACAACTTCCAGTACGCCGGTATGGATATGTCCCTGCTGGACAATTGGGAGGGCGATTATAAGAAAGATATATCGGCCCGCGGCGTGTGGGTGAATGAGATTTCCGGCGGTTCCCGCGTGAATCCGGATGCCCCGGGACGCCGCGTTCCGCTGGACCTGGCGCTGGCTTTCCACTCCGATGCCGGCACCACCCCCAATGATTCCATCGTGGGCACCCTGTCCATCTATACCCTCCGCAGCGAGGGCAAGGAAGAGTTCCCGAACGGGGAAAGCCGTCTCACCAGCCGCCTGCTGGCCGATTGGGTCCAGAGCCAGGTGGTGGACGATATCCGGGCCCAGTTCGATCCGGCCTGGAGCCGCCGCGACATCCGCGACCGTTCCTACAGCGAAAGCCGCCTGCCGCAGGTTCCCTCCATGATTCTGGAACTTCTGGCGCACCAGAATTTTGCCGATATGCGTTACGGACTGGATCCCAGTTTCCGCTTCACAGTGTCGCGCAGTGTGTACAAAGGAATCCTCAAATACCTGAGTACCCGCTATAACTGCCCGTACGTGGTGCAGCCTTTGCCCGTACATGGCTTCCGGGTGGAGTTGGCAGATGGCAAAGCCGTCTTGCACTGGCAAGCCACCGAAGACAGTCTGGAGCCCACGGCCACGCCGGACTACTACAAAGTATATATCCGGGAGGACGACGGTGCCTTCGGGGAAGGCTACCAGATTCAGGACACCACCTGTACCCTGCCCCTGGAGCCCGGACACGTTTACAGTTACAGGATTACTGCCTGCAATACGGGCGGCGAGAGTTTCCCTTCGGAGACCCTGGCGGCCGGAAAGGCCTCTGGCCAGGCCCGGCAGGTGCTCATCGTGAACAACTTCACGCGTATTGCACCTCCCTCCTGGTTCGATACGCCCACCCACGCCGGCTTTAACGACCGGCTGGACAGCGGCGTCCCCTGGGGTTCGGACATCCTGCTGGCAGGAAATGTTTATCAATTCGACCGTTCGCAGCCCTGGACCGACGACGACAATCCAGGTTTCGGCGGCTCCTTCACCGATATGGCCGGCAGCCAGATAGCCGGCAACACCTTCGATTTCGTGGCCCTGCACGGCAAGGCCATCCTGGACGCCGGTTTCAGTTTCTCTTCCAGCAGCTTGGAGGCTTTTGACGGGACTTCCAACGCCTATGCCCTGGATTTGATCTGCGGGAAACAGGTGACCACCCGGATAGGGCACGGGCCCGTTCCCGACCGCTACACCGTGTTCCCTGCAGCCCTGCAGCAGGCGCTGCGCACCTTCACGGCCGCCGGCGGGAACATCATCGTGTCGGGCTCTTATATCGGCACCGATGCCTGGGATACTGTGTACCAGGGCATCCCCAAAGCGCCGGAAAGCACCCGTTCCTTTATCAAAGAAGTATTAGGGTATCAGTGGGTTACCAATTTCGGGGATTACTCTGGGATTGCACATCCCTACGCCGGCAGCAGCCTTCCCACGGTGAGCTACAACCGCGCCTGGTCGCCCCTGATGTACCGGGTGGACAACGCCGACGGCATTGGCCCTGCGGGCAAAAACAGCCGCATCATCATGCGCTACCAGGGCACCGACATCCCTGCCGCCACCTTATATAACGCCAAAGGCTACCAAGTGGCAGCCTTCGGTTTTCCTCTGGAAACATCGGCCCAGCTGGCCGATATCATCCGGATTGTCTTACATTCGTTCCGGTAGTTGGATGCCCAGGAGGCCCATGGCGCTGCGGAGCGTGCGGGCCAGGACATCGATCAGTTCCAGGCGATACTTCAGCACGGCAGGATCCTCTTCCTTGAGGATGGGGGTGTCGTGGTAATACTGGTTGAACTCCTTGGCCAGTTCATACGCGTAGTTGGCGATGATGGCAGGGCTCAGGGCGGCGCCGGCTTCGGCCACCTTGCCGGGATACAGGCCCAGCAGCTTCACCAGGCGGATTTCCTTGGCCGAAGGCTGCGCATCCAGGCCGATACTCTCCGGTCCGTATGCCACCGTGGCCTTACGCAGGATGCTGCAGATGCGGGCGTGCGTGTACTGGATGAAGGGACCGGTATTGCCGTTGAAGTCGATGGACTCCTTGGGGTTGAAGAGCATGGTCTTCTTGGGATCCACCTTTATGATGAAATACTTCAGCGCACCCAGGCCGATCATGTGGTACAGCTGATCCTTCTCATCCTCGGATAGATCGGCCAGCTTACCGCTTTCCTCGGAAGTCTTCTTGGCTTCCTCGTACATGCTTTGGATGAGGTCGTCGGCATCCACCACCGTACCTTCGCGGGACTTCATCTTGCCTTCCGGCAGTTCCACCATACCGTAGGACAGGTGGTAGATTTGGTCGGCCCAGTCGAAGCCCAGCTTCTTGAGAATGAGCTTAAGTACCTGGAAATGATAATCTTGCTCATTGCCCACCACGTATACGTGGGAGTCCAGTTTATAGGTGTTGAAGCGACGTTCGGCGGTGCCCAGATCCTGGGTGATGTACACGGACGTACCGTCGCCGCGGAGCACCAGCTTGCGGTCCAGGCCGTCGGCGGTCAGATCACACCAGACACTGCCGTCCGGGTCCTTCACGAATACTCCTTCGGCCAAACCTTTCTGTACCAGTTCCTTGCCCAGGAGATAGGTTTCACTCTCGTGGTCCACCTGATCGAAGGTGATGCCCAGGGCGGCGTAGGTTTCGTCGAAGCCTGCGTACACCCAGCCGTTCATCATGGCCCAGAGTTCCCGCACGTGCGGGTCTCCCTGCTCCCACTGCACCAGCATCTTGTGAACCTCGTCGATTATCTCCGGATGCTCCTTCTCCATCTTGGCATAGGCCACGTAGCAGTCGCCCACCAGATGGTCGCCCTTCTTGCCCGTGCTCTCCGGCGTGGCGCCGTTGAAGCACTTTTCCCAGGCGTACATGCTCTTGCAGATGTGTACGCCGCGGTCGTTCACGATGGTGCTCTTGATTACATCGTTGCCGCAGGCCTTGAGGATGCGGGAGACGCTGTCGCCCAGGAGGTTGTTGCGGATGTGACCCAGATGCAGGGGCTTGTTGGTATTGGGGCTGGAGAACTCCACCATGATGCGCTTTCCGGTGTCCGGAAGCTGGCCGAAGTTAACATCGGCCGCCAGCGCCTGCAGGGTCTCGTTCCAGTACATGGGCGAGAAGGAGAGGTTCAAAAAGCCTTTCACACTGTTGTAGGCGGCGATTTCCGGCACGTTGGCCACCAGCCATTCCCCGATGGCATTGCCGGTGACGTCCGGAGCCTGACGGGTGATTTTCAGGAGCGGGAAAGTGACCAGGGTGTAGTCGCCCTCGAATTCCTTGCGGGTAACAGAAACCTGAAGTGACGTTTCCGCCACTTCAGTTCCGTAGATAGCCAGAATGGCCTGTGCGGCCTTCTGCTGGATAAAGGCTTCCGGCGTCATCCCAAATAACTCTTTAGAAGTTTGCTGCGGGACGGGCTCTTGAGGCGGCGGATGGCCTTTTCCTTAATCTGTCGCACGCGCTCACGGGTGAGGCCGAAACGTTCGCCAATCTCTTCCAGGGTCATTTCCTGGCAGCCGATGCCGAAGAAGCTCTTGATGATTTCCCTTTCACGGTCTGTGAGGGTGCTGAGGGCACGCTCGATTTCCGTATTGAGGCTCTCGTTCACCAGGCCTTTGTCGGCGCTGGGGGAATCGTCGTTGGGAAGCACGTCCAAAAGACTGTTGTCCTCTCCTTCCACGAAGGGAGCGTCCACGCTGACGTGGCGGCTGCCCACCCGGAGGGTATCGGAAATCTTGTCCTTGGGAACATCGATCATTTCGGAAAGTTCCTCGTTGGAAGGCTGGCGTTCGTATTCCTGCTCGAACTTGGAGAGAGCTTTGTTGATCTTGTTCAGGGAGCCCACCTGGTTCAGCGGCAGACGCACGATACGGCTTTGTTCGGCCAGGGCCTGGAGGATGCTCTGACGGATCCACCAAACTGCATAGGAAATGAACTTGAAACCGCGGGTTTCGTCGAATTTCTCGGCGGCCTTGATCAGGCCCAGGTTGCCTTCATTAATCAGATCCGGAAGGCTGAGTCCCTGATTCTGGTATTGCTTGGCTACGGAAACCACAAAGCGGAGATTGGCGCGGGTGAGTTTTTCCAGGGCTTCCTGGTCCCCCTTGCGGATACGCTGGGCCAGTTCCACTTCCTCATCCGGGGTCACGAGTTCCTCGCGGCCGATTTCCTGCAGGTACTTGTCCAGCGACGCGCTCTCGCGGTTGGTGATGGACTTCGTAATTTTTAATTGCCTCATTGTATACTATAAAAAATATCGGTCAGTCCTGTAAAGAACCGACCGATATAGTCTGGGTTGGATCGGCAGTTCTTTACTTGCCGAAGCCGAAGTAGAAGGAGCGGCCGTTCTTATCTACACCTTCCATGTAGATGGCACGGGAAGCTTTCTTCGCCTTGGCGACGACATCTTCGGGTTTTGAAACAGCCTCACCGTTCACATAGGCGATTACACCGCCCACTTTGGCGCCGGCCTCGGCCATCTTGCCGCTTTCCACGGAGACAATCTCCACGCCGGACTTCAGGCCCAAAGCCTTCAGGGTTTCCGGACTGGCAGCTTTAAGATGGGCACCGTAGAAGATGACGGAGCCGTCTAAATCGGCCTCCCCGTTCTGCTGGGCAGCAGCCTGGAACACAACCTCGGTTTCCATTTCCTTGCCATCCCGGATGTAGCGGATCACGGCTTTGTCGCCGGGATGATAGCTGCCCACTTTGGCCTGCACGGACGATGCATCCGTAATCTTCTGACCATCAATGGCCACGATGACATCGTTCTTTTTCAGGCCCGCTTTCTCTGCGGCGCTTCCCTTCATAACCTCGTTAATATATACGCCGCTGATGGAAGAAAGTTTCATTTCGTCGGCAAACTTTTTATCCACGGAGCCCATGGAAATGCCCAGGACAGCGCGTTTTACACTGCCGAAATCCATCAGATCCTGCGCCACGCGCTTGACGATGTTCACGGGAACGGCGAAGGAATAACCGGTGTAAGAACCGGTCTGGGAAACGATGGCGGTATTGATGCCCACCAGTTCGCCCTTCTTGTTCACCAGGGCGCCGCCGGAGTTGCCGGGATTCACGGCTGCATCCGTCTGGATGAAGGATTCAATCTTGAATTCGCCGGAATAGTCGGGCATGGAACGGCCTTTGGCGCTTACGATGCCGGCGGTGATGGTGGAACGGAGCTGGGCGCCCAGCGGGGAGCCGATGGCCAGCACCCATTCGCCCAGGCGGAGGGCATCACTGTCGCCCATGGGGATGGTGGGAAGGTTGGTGGCGTCCACCTTGATGATGGCTACGTCCGTTGCAGGGTCCGTGCCCACCACGGTGGCTTCGTACTGCTGGTTGTTGTTCAGGGTCACCTGGATGGAGGTGGCACCGCTCACCACGTGGTTATTGGTGACGATATAGCCATCCGGGCGGATGATGACACCGCTGCCGCTGCCCTTCTGCTGGCGCTGAGGCATATCGTATTCATCGCCGAAGAAGAAGCGGAAGAAAGGATCGATGCTCTGGTACTGCTGGCGGCTCTGGACGGTTACCTCTACATAGACTACGGCCTCCACGGCACTTTCTGCCGCGTAGGTGAAATCCGGATAATCGGTATCTGCCAAATTGACAGTGCGGTATTCCACTGCATTGCCTTCGGCGTCTTTAACTACTGAAGTTTGCGGGTTGGGTTCGGTTGCTTTCACTACGCCATAGGCCGTTAATCCACCGGCCAATACGGAAAGCAATACGGTCAAGAATGTTTTTTTCATACTTATAGAATTTTTTGTCATTTTTTTTCCGAGGGACAAAAAAACAAAAGCTATGCCACTGCCAACTTACACCCTCAGAGATTCTAAAAACATTTTTACTGTAAAGTGTTTGCTTTTTTAATTTTACTTAATACCTTTGTAAGCGATGACAGGAATGAACGCATACCACCATCATCACCGTACCCTCCAGGTCCGGTAGGTAACTCGTATGCATATACCCATACAGTAGGCTTGCCGGAACCCGGCAGGCCTTTTTTATGATGATTGAAACTTGAAACTGATATTATGCTTAGATTAGCCATCCAATCCAAAGGACGCCTGAGCGAGGAAACCACCGAACTGCTGAGGGAAATCGGTATCGGCCTGGACGACTCTCACCGGAAATTCCTGTTACAGGCATCCAACTTTCCTCTGGAACTGCTGTATTTGCGGGACGACGACATTCCGCAGGTTGTAAACGACGGAACGGCAGCGCTGGGAATTGTAGGACTCAATGAGGTAGTGGAACGCGGAGTGCCCGTAAAAGTGGTGAAAAAGCTGGGATTCAGCACCTGCCGCCTGTCGCTGGCCGTTCCCCGGAACTCCGGCTATAACGGCCCGGAATGGTTCAACGGCAAACGAATTGCCACCTCTTATCCCCGCATCCTGGGCAACTGGCTTCAGGAAAACGGCATTGACGCCCACGTCCAGGTCATCACCGGATCGGTGGAAGTGGCCCCCGCTGCCGGCATCGCGGATGCCATCTTCGATATCGTATCTTCCGGCGGCACCCTGGTGGCCAACGGCCTGCAGGAAGTGGAAAAGGTGTTCTGGTCCGAGGCCGTGCTCATCTCTTCCGGCAATCTGGACGCCGAAGGACAGGCTGTCCTGGACGAAATGCTTTTCCGCATCGACTCCGCCATGGTGAGCCGCCGCAAGAAGTATCTGCTGATGAATATCCCCCAGGCTTCGGTGGATGAAGCCATCCGAATCATCCCGGCCATGCGAAGCCCCACCATCATGCCCCTGGCCGCCGATGGCTGGTGTTCCATGCACTCGGTAGTGGAAGAGGCCGATTTGTGGGACAAGATCAAACTCCTCAAGGCCATAGGGGCCGAAGGAATCCTGGTGCTGAACATTGACAAAATCATCCCGTAATGGAAGTTTTCAACAACCCCTCCCAGGATACCTGGGATGCCCTTTGCCAACGTCCGTCGGCCGATAACCCGGTGGTGACGGATCGCGTCCGGGCCATCCTTGCGCGCGTAAAAGAAAAAGGAGACCAGGCCCTCCGCGAACTTTCCCTGGAAATAGAAGGAAGGCCCCTGGAAGCCATAGAAGTGCCGGAAGAGACCATTGAGAAGGCCGATGAAAAGGTCTCCCCGGAGGTAAAATGCGCCATACAAAAGGCTCTGGAGAACATCCGCACCTTCCACCAGGCGCAGCAGCCCCGGGAAATCCGCGTGGAAACGGCTCCCGGCGTCACCTGCATCCAGCGGCCGGTGCCTATCGGCCGGGTAGGGCTTTACATTCCCGGCGGCAGTGCTCCGCTCTTTTCCACCGTACTCATGCTGGCGGTTCCCGCCCGCCTGGCCGCTTGCCCGGAAGTAATCCTTTGCACGCCCGCAGGAAAAGACGGAGCAATCAGCGCCGAAGTGCTGTACACAGCCCGGCTTTGCGGAGTGAACCGCATCTTCCAACTGGGCGGCGCCCAGGCCATCGCCGCCATGGCGTATGGCACGGAAAGCGTTCCCAAAGTGGACAAGATCTTCGGCCCCGGCAATCCCTATGTCACTATTGCCAAACAGCTGCTAAGTGCCGGCACCGTGGCCATAGATATGCCCGCCGGCCCGTCTGAGGTAATGGTTCTAGCCGATTCCACCACCCCTTCCGCCTTCGCCGCCGCCGACCTCCTGTCCCAGGCCGAACACGGCCCCGACAGCCAGGTGATGCTGGTGTGCGATGCGGCCGACACCTGCCGGAGAATCCTGGAAGAGGTGGAGCGCCAGACATCGGCCCTTCCCCGAAGCGCCATTGCCCTGGAAGCTTTGAAGAAAAGCCGCGCACTGGTGCTGCCCCGGGAAGAGGACCGCATCGCTTTTGCCAACCGTTATGCTCCTGAGCACCTGATTATTGCTACGGATAATCCCTGGC
>Ga0310696_10008063_pt1 | contig 12315 bp, 10 predicted proteins | sample AusTroGonzalo_MG_4_FD_203885 | JGI IMG/M metagenome (GOLD analysis project Ga0310696, IMG submission 203885) | Bovine rumen microbial communities from tropical cattle in Woodstock, Queensland, Australia - Gonzalo_02 (v2) (version 2) | ecosystem: Host-associated > Mammals > Digestive system >... | reverse complement strand
TATTTATACGATTCTGCTGCTCATTATGAGCAATGTGTTCATGACTTTCGCCTGGTATGGCCACCTGCGCCTCCAGCAGTCGGGCGTATCCACCAACTGGCCCCTTTATCTGGTCATTGCCTTCTCATGGATGATCGCCTTCTTCGAATACTGCTGTCAAGTACCAGCCAACCGTATTGGTTTTGTGGACAATGGGGGCCCCTTCAACCTCGTACAGTTGAAAGTCATCCAGGAGTGCATCTCCCTCGTGGTGTTTGCCGTCATTGCCAACCTCATCTTCCAGCATGAACAGTTGCACTGGAACCATGCGGCGGCAGCCCTCTGTCTTGTGGCAGCCGTCTATTTCGTCTTCATGAAGCCCTGAGGATTTGGGGAAAGAGAATCTTTAACCAAAGCAAGTATTTGAAAGCAAAACGAAAATTTTCCAAGCAAAACGTCACGTGTTTCATAGAAAAAGTGTAATTTTGCAACCGAAAAAGAAGAATCAACCAACAAAAGACTCATTTATATGAAGAAAATCAGAGCAGCCGTCGTAGGTTACGGCAACATTGGAAAGTATGCCCTTGAGGCATTGGAGACCGCCCCTGACTTTGAGGTGGCAGGAATCGTGCGCCGTCATGGTGCAGAGAACAAGCCCGCAGAACTGGCACAGTATGATGTGGTGAAGGACATCCGCGAATTGAAGGATGTCGATGTCGCTATCCTAGCCACCCCCACACGTAGTTGCGAGGAATATGCCAATCAGATTCTGCCCCTCGGCATCAATACCGTCGATTCCTTCGACATCCATACCAACATACGCGGCTATCGTGAGCGCCTGATGAAACTCAATCAGCAGACCAACACCGTCAGTGTGATTGCTGCCGGCTGGGATCCGGGTTCCGACTCTATCGTACGTACCCTGATGCAGAGTCTCGCCCCCAAGGGTCTCAGTTATACCAACTTCGGCCCGGGCATGTCGATGGGTCACAGCGTCTGCGTACGTAGTAAGAAAGGTGTGAAGAACGCCCTTTCAATGACGATTCCCCTTGGCGAAGGCATCCACCGCCGTATGGTGTATGTGGAACTTGAGGACGGCTTTACCCTGGAGCAGGTAACTGCCGACATCAAGGCCGACCCCTACTTCGCCAGCGATGAGACGCATGTCTTCCAAGTGGAAAGTGTCGACGATGTACGTGACATGGGTCATGGTGTGAACCTTGTGCGCAAGGGTGTGAGCGGCAAGACCCAGAACCAGCGTCTGGAGTTCAATATGAGTATCAATAACCCCGCCCTCACCGGTCAGGTGCTTGTCAATGTGGCTCGTGCCTCTATGCGCCTCCAGCCCGGCTGCTATACGATGATTGAGATTCCCGTCATCGACATGCTCCCAGGCGACCGCGCCGATCTCATTGAACATCTGGTATAATGTTGAATATAGCCATTTTCGTATCAGGAGGAGGGACAAACTGCGAAAACCTGATTAACTATTTCAAGGGTTCGGAGTTGGCAAATACCGCCTTGGTCGTGAGCAACAAGCCCGATGCCTACGCACTGGTAAGGGCAGAACGACTGGGGGTACCCACAGCCGTTGTCACCAAGGCCGATCTACAGAATCCAGACGTGACGATGCCATTGCTCCAGAAATATGCCATCGGTTTCATCGTACTGGCAGGCTGGCTGCCATTGATTCCCAACTACCTGATTGATGCCTATCCCCATAAGATCATCAATCTCCATCCTGCCCTCCTGCCGAAATACGGCGGCAAAGGCATGTGGGGCCATCATGTGCATGAGGCCGTGAAGGCAGCCGGAGAGACAGAAACGGGCATGACCGTTCATTGGGTCACACCCGTCTGCGATGCCGGAGAGATCATCGCACAGTTCAAGGTGGCTATCTCACCCGACGATACCGTCGACGATATCGCGGAGAAGGAGCACCAACTAGAGATGACACACTTCCCAAAGGTGGTAGAAGAGATACTTAAAAACGCTGCGGATTAATTTTCCGCAGCGTTTTTCAATATCTCCGAGAGAGTCGGATGGATATGCACCATATCGGCGAGTTCATGGAGAGTGGTCTGCTTACACATCAGCACAGAGACCTCCTGCACGATATCGGCCGCATGGGCACCATAGGCGTGACAGCCTATGATTAGCCCCTCTTGGGATGCAAAGAGTTTCAGCATACCTTCGGTTTCACCCATGGCAAGTGCCTTACCATTGGCACGCCAGAAAAACTTACGGCACTCGTAGGCGATGCCCTGCGTCTTTAACTGGTCTTCTGTAGGCCCGACACAGGCAGCCTCAGGTTCTGTGAAGATGGCGGCAGGCATGATATCAAAATGAATACCGTCTGTCTTACCAAGGATATGGTTCACGGCCCTCACCGCCTGCATCTCTGCAGCATGGGCAAGCATCTGTCGACCGTTCACATCGCCAATGGCATAGATTCCCTTTACGTTGGTTTCAAAGTTTTCATCAACAGCAATGCCCTTACGCTCATCATAGTCAATGCCCGCATTTGCGAAATCCTGCTGAATATGCGGTTTACGACCTGTGGCCATGAGGATAACATCAGCGTCAAGGTCGGCCACATTCTCTACGGCGGTCTTCATCTTAAAGGTGATGCCACGCTTCTCGAGGACTTTACGTAGGCGTTTGGCTATGTCGCTGTCAAGGGCAGGCAGGCACTCCTTCAGGTACTCTATCACCGTTACTTCCGAACCAAAGCGGTGGAACACGGAAGCGAACTCCATACCGATGACACCAGCGCCAATAATGGTAAGACGCTTAGGAAGGGTATCGAGATTCAGGAGGCCAGTGGAATCGACCACACGCGGATCATCACAGCCAGCAATAGGGAGCCACTTCGTCTCGGAGCCTGTGGCGATGATGATGTTATCGACTGTATAGTCATTCACGGTATGGGCATCCACCAACTGCGCTTTCTCACGGACGAGAGTGATGTTGGGGTGAGACAGGATGCCTTCCACCCCAGCACGCAGTTGAGGCACCACCTGCGCCATCCGCTCACGAGCCTCCTCAAAAGTCGTAGCATGGACATAGGTCTTAGTCGGTATACAACCCACATTAAGACAAGTACCGCCCACATTATCGCCCTCGAAGATGACCACCTTCAGGCCTTGCTTTGCGGCGTATTCAGCGGCACGATAACCTCCAGGACCTGCACCAATGATGATCAGATCAGTCTTGTTCATTCTTCATCTGTTTATAAGTGGTTACAGGATGCTTAGCCGCAAGGACATCATCCACACGTCCGATAGGCGTATCATGAGGCGCCGACTTCACCAGTTCCGGATTGTTCTTTGCCTCATCGGCAATCTGACGCATCACGGCAATAAAGCCGTCAAGGGTCTCCTTCGACTCATTCTCCGTCGGTTCAATCATCAGCGACTCATGGAAGAGCAACGGGAAATAAATCGTAGGTGCATGATAGCCATAGTCGAGCAGTCGCTTGGCCACATCCATTGTGGTGACACCCGTAGACTTATCCTTCAGACCGTCGAAGACAAACTCATGACAGCACGTCATATCAATTGGCAGTTCGTAGACATCCTTCAACGACTCCTTGATATAGTTGGCATTCAGTGTGGCCAAGGGACCTACCAGTTTGATGTTCTCGCGCCCCAGTGAACAGATATAGGCATAGGCGCGCATCATCACGGCATAATTGCCTTGATAGGGTGACACAAAGGGGAAGAATTCCTGCAAGCCCTCACGCACACCCACAGGACCGGATCCAGGACCACCGCCGCCATGAGGCGTTGAGAAGGTCTTGTGCAGATTGATATGCATCACGTCGAAGCCCATATCACCAGGACGACAGGCGCCCAACATAGGATTCAGGTTAGCACCATCATAGTACATCAGACCACCACAATCATGAATCAACTTGGCAATCTCAGGGATACTGGTCTCGAAGAGTCCGAGCGTATTGGGATTGGTCATCATCATCGCAGATATCTCAGCCCCTTGCTCAGCAACAATACGCTGCAGGTCTTCGACATCGACAGTGCCGTCAGCCTTCGACTTCACCTCGATGATCTCCAGACCACAGACAGCAGCCGAAGCGGGGTTCGTACCATGGGCACTATCAGGGACGATCACCTTCTTACGGGCCATGTCGCCACGTGAACGGTGATAGTTGTCAATCGTCATCAGACCCGTCAGTTCACCATGTGCACCAGCATAAGGTTTGAAGGTAAAGTGCGCCAAACCCGTGAGAGCACACAGCGACTTCTCCAGCAAGATGATGAGTGCCTTGGCACCCATGACCGTATGCTCAGGCTGTAGGGGATGGAGATTCTGGAACTGAGGCAACGCTGCCATCTCCTCGTTGATCTTAGGATTGTACTTCATCGTACATGATCCAAGGGGATAGAAGCCCGTATCAACACCAAAGTTGTTGTTGGAGAGATTCGTATAGTGGCGCACCACCGTCAGTTCATCGCATTCAGGCAATGCTGCCTCCTCAGCACGACACAGAGTCTCTGGAATCTCGTAGTGCCCATAATTATTCTTGGGCAGGCTGTAACCTTTGCGGCCCTCTTTGGAGAGTTCGAAAATCAGGTTTCCGTATAGTCGATTATTCATAAGGCTGCAATCTTTACAAGGTTATCAATCTCTTCCTTGGTACGTTTCTCGGTAACGGCAAAAAGGAAACCGGATTCCATCAACACACCACCAAGGAAGCCCGCTTCGATGAAACGTTGATAGAGCGTCTGAGCATCGCCATCGTACTTCACATAGAACTCATTGAAAAATGGTTTCTCATAAACCAACTTGAAACGGCCCGTCTTCAACAGTTCGTCACAGAGATAATGAGCGCCTGCATAAGAGAGTTGTGAGGCCTCTTTCATACCCTGCTTACCCATCAACGAGAGGTATATCGTCACGAAGAGCGCCATCAGACTCTGATTACTACAGATATTAGAGGTTGCCTTCTGACGACGGATATGCTGCTCACGCGCCTGAAGGGTCAATACAAAGGCCCTTTGGTCGTCATGACCCTTATTACCTGTAGCCTTTGTCATACCCACGATACGACCAGGCATCTTGCGGATGAGTTTCTCCGTACAGCACATATAACCGACATACGGACCTCCGAACTGCATCGGGATACCCAGGCTCTGGCCATCGCCCGTCGCAATATCTGCGCCCCACTCGCCCGGGGTCTTCAGCACGGCAAGGTCAGCAGCCACACCATCTATCACAAAGAGCGTCTTCTGTTCATGACAGGCCTCAGCGAAACCCGTAAAGTCCTCAACGATACCATAGACATTCGGTTGCTGCACAATCACACCAGCATAGCCGCCCTTAGCAAGTTCGGCCTTCACATCATCGAGACTGGTGGTTCCGTCTCTAACCGGCAGTACCTCGATTTCGATATTCTGATGCAGGGCATAGGTCTTCAACACCTCAAAGGTATTAGGATTCAGACAACCTGTCACCAATACCTTATTGACTTTCTTACCAGCCGCCACAGCCATCATCATCGCCTCAGCACAGGCTGTGGTACCATCGTACATCGAAGCATTGGAGACATCCATGCCCGTGAGTTCGACCATCATACTCTGATACTCGAAGATATAGTGCAAAGTGCCCTGTGAGATCTCAGCCTGATAGGGCGTATAAGAAGTCAGGAACTCTGAGCGCTGCAACAGACTGGGAATCACAGAGGGGGTATAGTGATCGTAAACGCCCATGCCCGCAAAACAAGTCAACTGTTTGTTCTCTGAACCCAGTTTCTCAAAGGCTTGCCGTACTTCCAGTTCGCTGGCACCTCTAGGCAACTCATAGTCGCCCTTGAAGCGGATGCTCTCCGGGATCTGAGCATAGAGTTCGTCAAGACTCTTCACCCCCGCCTTTGCCAGCATCGTCTGCAAATCATCCTCCGTATGAGGAAAATATTTATACATCAATTGATAATTGAAAATTGATAATTGATAATTACTTCTCACAGAAAGCCTCGTAAGCGGCGGCATCCATCAGATTGTCGAGATCAGACTTGTCAGATAGTTCCACTTTGATAATCCAGTTCTCAAAAGCATCCTGGTTAATCAGTTCCGGGGTATCCTCAAGGGCTTCGTTGATTTCAACGACAGTACCACTGACAGGAGAAATCAGGTCGGAAGCAGCCTTCACGCTCTCCACAGCACCGAACTCCTCACCAGCCGTTACTTCGTCATCCACCTCGGGCATATCGACATAGACCACATTACCCAGTGCATTCTGGGCATAGTCTGTGATACCTATGAAACCATAATCACCTTCTACTCTCACAAATTCATGCGACTCCGAGTAGTAGAGTCCTTCAATTACTTTTGACATAATATTAATTTACTATTTAACAATTTACAATATGATAATTTACTTCTTGTAACTCTTGTTATAAAACTGTTTCTTCACCACTTTGCCTGGGAAGACCTTCTTACGAATCTGGATTTCCACCTCTGTATCGAGTTTTGCATACTGCGCATCGATGAGCGCCATACAGACACTCTTATCGGAAGAAAGTGTGTGATAGCCTGTCGTCACCTCACCAATGGGCTGACCATCCTTCAGAACTGTATACCCATGACGAGGAATGGCCTTGTCGAAGAGTTCGATACCCACGAGTTTCTTGGCCGGTCCCTCTGCCTTCTGCTTTGCGAGGGCCTCCTTGCCGATAAACTCCACCTTATCCAGTTTCACAAACATACCCAGACCCGCCATGATGGGGGTGATATCCTCCGAAAGTTCATCGCCATAGAGTGGCAATCCCACCTCGAAGCGCAAGGTATCACGGCACCCCAGTCCACAAGCCTGTACGCCTGCTGCAATCAGTTTGTCCCAGCAGTCACGGATAAAGTCGTGAGAGCCATAGATCTCGAAGCCATCCTCACCCGTATAACCTGTGCGGGAAATAATCACGTCACCAATGGTCTTGCAAGTATAAAAGACCATTTCTGCGCAGGGGATGGCTAACACCCGCTCCATCATATCCTCTGCCTCCGGTCCCTGAAGGGCAATCTGGCCATAGAATTCCGAACGGTTCTGCAGATCAATATCAAAGCCCGATGCATGTTCCTGCATCCAGGCCCAGTCCTTATCGATATTGGCTGCGTTGATGACAAGGAAGAAGTCATTCTCACCCATCTTATAGACTAACAGGTCGTCGACTGTACCACCATTCTCATAACACATCATGCCATAATAGATCTTTCCCACAGGTGCGCCTGCAATATCATTCGTGAAGATGTGCTGTACATAGCGTTCGGCATCTTTTCCACGCACGGTCACCTCACCCATGTGAGAGACATCGAAAAGTCCCACCTTCTCACGCACCGCATAATGCTCAGGGGCAATACCGGCATTCTGATAGAGCAAAGGCATGTCAAAGCCACCAAAGGCGACCATCGTTGCTCCCAAAGAAATATGCTTGTCATGCAGACAGGTCCACTTTTCTTTCTTTTCCAATTCTTGTTTAATTGCCATAGATTATTGTTGTACTAATTATTATTGTATTAAGTTGATAAACTCTTCTTTCAGATAGGTCTGCTCCAACTGTTCTATCTCTGTGACATCAGCCTGTGTCAGGACACATTCGCCATCACATAGCGCCTCGCGGATGAAAGCCTTCAGTTCTTTAGCGGATTTAGGCTGATCATCCTCCGTGAGATAGTCTTTCAGCAAGGTGATACGCTGACGGACACTCTGGATGCCTTTCTTCTCAAGTTTCTCAGGCCCAGGCGTGATGGCATGGAGCATGTGATCCATATTCGTATCATAGAGCATGGTACTGTGAACGATGCTCCTTCCTGCGACATGATAACAGGCCGTACCACACACCTTCCTGTTGCCGATCATGATGTCGTTATGACTTGTGCCCGTCGCAGCAATGCCAAGTTTACGAAGCACCAGCAACACCATATTCACAAATCGGTTGAAGGCAAATCCCACGTTTTCTCCCGAGGTGATAAATGACCACATCAGGTTATCCTGATCCGCATAGACACAGCCTCCCCCACTCTTCCGGCGATAGACTTTGATACCATGCGCCTTGCAATAATCGAGATTCACCTCATTCTCCAGCACCTGGTTCCGACCAAAGATGACGCTCGGCTCCACTTGCCACATGAAAAAGCAGTCGGGCTCGTCGAGTCGACGGGCCACAAACTCCTCCATCGCCAAATAAAATGAAAGGCAACGGGTAGGCGCGTCAACTGAAGTGAGGCGACGCTCCTTTTCATCCGGTAACGAGATGTACTTCATGATTTAGGTTGAAGCAATGCGATTATTATTGATTACGACTGCAAAAATATGAAGTTTTTATGTAATCGCCAAATGATTTACCCATTATTTTTTGTATTTTTCCACTTTTTTATGTAAATTTGCCCACAGATATTAATAGGCTTATGGCTAAACTCTCAAGAGGCAAACGTCTCGCTCTCAGAATCGTGGTTGTATTCATAGCCATTCTGGCCTTGGCAACACTCCTCATTGCCAATAGCAGTTTTGTGCAAAACAAACTCATCGGCATAGCCACTAACGCAATCTCCAAGCAACTGAATACAGAAGTCACGATTGACCATTTCCGCCTGAATCTTCTGAACATGAGTGCCAATATAGAAGGTCTAAGGCTCAAGGACCAGCAACAGCGTGATTTACTGAAGGTAAAGCGAATCTGGGGACGCCTGCGACCAATAGCCTTGTTAAGGGGAGAAATTCTCCTGAGGAGATGCGAGGTGGACAGCATCGACTTACAACTGATAAAGCCACAAGACGGTCCTGCCAACTACCAATTCCTTTTGGATTCCTCAAAGAAAGACAGCCGTCAGCTCAAGGACAGCACCAAGCGAAGTAGTTTCAAATTCGACCTGAAGGATGCGGTGGTAAATGGTATCCATATCGGCTATAACGATGATCACTACGAATTATCACAGGCTTTCTACAACCATTGGCGAGGCACCCATTCCATCACCATCCATCACGCAAAAGCAGAATGGCAGAAACAAACAAAGAAAGCACTCGTCAGATGGCATCTCGACACTGGCACAGTAACGGTTACCCTCCCAGAAAAGGGCAAGAAACACATTGACATCAAAGGTCTGGAACTGAAGAGTGACTGCGATCTGCCTCGTCGCAACGTCGGGAAGCCACATCATGGCGACTTCGACGACAGACACCTTAACCTGCAAGCAGATCTTGGTATCGACATCCTCCATACTAACAAGGACTCGGTACAGTTAAGTCTCACCAGAGGTTGTGTGAGAGATACGACAGCCGGCATCGACCTGACAGAATTGAAATCCGACATCACCATCTGCAATAAGCATATAACCCTGACGAATGCCGTTTTCCAACAGATTACGACCCGTCTGGACATCCCTAAGGCACACATTTTCCTGCCCGACAAAGAGAAAGGCACCTCACTGAGTTATAATGCAGACAATATTAAGGGCCGCATCATGTTGAAGGACATCTCAAAGCCCTTTGCCAAGGTGCTTCGCAAATTCTCCATTCCACTTAACCTCAGCGTCAAACTGAGCGGAACTGACGAAGGCATGCTCTTCAAGGATATTCGCGTGAACACCGACGACAACAAACTGACCATCAGCGCAATGGGCATGTTGCGGGATCTGAAAGACGCCCATAAACTGAACCTCCATTTCGACGTCCGCGAGATGAAGGCCAAACCTGGCATCAAGGATAAGATTATCAATCAGTTCATGGTAAAGAAATACATGATGTACCAAGTCTATGCCTTGGGCCTCATCAGATATACCGGCAGTTTTGACATTCTCTGGAAGAAGCAGCAGTTCAGAGGATTACTGAAAACGGAAAAAGGTGATATCCGTTTCAATTTCGAACTCGACGGGAATACCAAATACCTAGCCGGCAAGGTCAGCACAGACTTCCTGAATCTTGGCGAACTCTTCCAACTCAAGAAAATCAGTGATATCGACTGTACTGCCAGTTTCAAGATTGACATCTCCAAGAGTCGTACAGCGATCATGCGTAAAAAGAAAGGCGGCAAACTGCCTATCGGACATGTAGAGGCCGACATCAGGAAAGTGGGTTATCGCACGATTCACATGAAAAACATCGTTGCCAATATCAAGAGCGACGGTGCTATTGCCGATGGCGACGTCACCCTCAAGGGCAGTCTGACGAATCTGGTCGTACAATTCTCATTTACCAATACCGACGAGATGCACAAAATGAAGATAAAGCCTAAACTCAACTTCAAACGCGACAAAAATAAAAAGAAGAAAGACAAGTCTAAATAACAATCCTATCCCTGTAAGAAGCGCAGTTCTGCTTCGAGCATTTCCAGTTTAGCCATCCGGAAGCCCGCAGCCCGTGCTATCTCAATAGGACGGGTATAGAGATAATCAATCTCCATCGGACGGTGGAAGTCGAAATCGAGTTTCATCGAAGGACTATAAGGCGTCATCTCGTCAGTCATCTGAATCATCTTCTCCACGAAAGCCTCATCAACGCCACTGATACCCAAAGCACGGGATGCTTCCACAACTTCCATCATCAGGTCGCGAATCAACTGCCGCGTAGAAGGATTCTTCAGCAACAAGTCCGTACGGGTGTTAAGCGCTACCGTCATACCATTGAAGGGCATATTCCATACAGCCTTCTTCCAACGTGCTTCATCATAAGGCACCGATGCAGCCTTTACCCCAGCATTTGTAAAATCATTTAGGATTACATTAAAGAGCCATTCATCCTTACAGGAGTAATTACCGAGATTGATACTACCATAGCACTGATGATTCACACGACCTGGCTCTGTCTTGGCAGAACAGATAAAGGCAAGACCTGCTACCAATGCCGTATTCGGAAACATCTGCTGCACATCAGCCTCTACACCGATGCCATTCTGAATAAGCACCACGACAGAGTGGTCATGCAATAAGGGAGGAAGTATTTCTGGAAGCAGATGATTGTTGATTGTTTTCAAACCAACCAGAATCACATCACAGGGAGGCATATCAGCCGTTGACGCATAAGCATTCACATGATCCAAATGAAAGGAACCGTCACAAGAATCCACTTGTAAGCCGTTTTCTTTAACAAACTCATAGTCCTTGTGAAACAGGAAATGCACCTCCTGACCACTATATGCCAACTTGCTGCCATAATAGCCGCCAATGGCACCTGTTCCGATAATTCCGTATCTCATTATTTATCTTTTATTTTGCCTTTTCTTCATTTTTGCATGCAAAATTACAAATATTTTTTAATTTTTACTTTGTAATTCTCATTTTATTTGTATCTTTGCAAAGTTTATACAACTTTTATGCTGTGGGACAAGAAGAATTAAGACTATTAAGCAAAATACAATATCCAAAGGACCTGCGCGAACTGAAGGTAGACGAACTGCCTCAGGTATGTGAGGAGTTGCGACAGGACATCGTACAAGAACTCTCTGTCAATCCAGGACATTTGGCTTCGAGTCTTGGTGTGGCTGAGATTACCGTAGCCTTACATTATGTCTATAATACACCCGAAGACCGCATCGTATGGGATGTGGGTCATCAGGCATACGGTCATAAGATCCTCACGGGACGACGCGAGCAGTTCTGTACCAACCGCAAATTAGGGGGTCTCAAGCCTTTTCCCTCCCCGACGGAGAGTGAATACGACACCTTTGCCTGCGGTCATGCATCCAACTCCATCTCTGCGGCTTTGGGAATGGCTGTCGCCGCCAAATTAGAAGGCAAGGATCAGCGTCATGTGGTGGCGGTCATTGGCGATGGTGCCATGAGTGGAGGACTGGCATTCGAAGGACTGAACAACGTGTCATCCTCCCCCAACGACCTGCTGATAATCCTCAACGACAACAACATGTCGATTGACCGCAGTGTGGGAGGCATGAAACAGTATCTGCTGGGATTGAACACCAACAAGACCTACAATGCCATCAAGTTCAAGGCTACCCGTTGGCTACACAGCAAAGGACTGATGAATGATGACCGTAAGAAAGGCATCCAACGTCTGTCTAACGCCATTAAGAGTGCCATCGCCCACCAACAGAACATCTTTGATGGCATGAACATCCGTTATTTCGGACCTTTCGACGGACATAATGTTGAGGAACTGGTGCGCATTCTGCGACAGCTGAAGGATATGCAAGGACCTAAACTGTTGCATCTGCACACGAAGAAAGGTCATGGCTATGGTCCATCCGAGGACTATACCCCCATCTGGCATGCGCCGGGTAAGTTCGACCCGAAGACTGGCGAGCTCATCAAGGGCGATACAACCAATATGCCACCGAAGTTCCAAGACGTGTTCGGCAATACGCTCTTGGAA
>Ga0310696_10008062_pt1 | contig 12315 bp, 10 predicted proteins | sample AusTroGonzalo_MG_4_FD_203885 | JGI IMG/M metagenome (GOLD analysis project Ga0310696, IMG submission 203885) | Bovine rumen microbial communities from tropical cattle in Woodstock, Queensland, Australia - Gonzalo_02 (v2) (version 2) | ecosystem: Host-associated > Mammals > Digestive system >... | reverse complement strand
AACCGCCAGCTGGAAGTCAGCGAAATCAGCCGCCAGCTCAAGGCGATTGCCCTGGACCTGAAGGTTCCGGTGGTGGCCTGCGCGCAGCTCAGCCGCGCCAACAAGGACCGGACGGACAAACGGCCGGTGCTGAGCGACCTGCGGGATTCCGGTTCCATTGAGCAGGACGCGGACGTGGTGATGTTCCTGCACCGGGAGGAATACTACAACAAGGAAACGGAGGACCGGAACATCGGCGAAGTGATTATCGCCAAACAGAGAAACGGCCCTCTGGGGACAGTGAAACTGGCCTGGCTGAGCGAATACACCACCTTCGCAAATCTGGCGAGGGATACCGGCCCGGCCACGGACGCCCCGTTCTGATCAGACGGGAATAAAGAGAATGTCAGAAGGAGACTGAATGGAGAATTATACCGTTTGCCAGCTGCAGAAGGATATGCGGTACGAGGGATTCCTGCTGGTCCGCTCCGCGGATAAGCGGAAGGACGTCAAGGGAAACGATTATGTGGATATGAACCTGACCGACCGCACGGGGGAGATCAACTGCAAGATCTGGAACTGGGATCCCCTGGAGGAAGTACCGGAAACCGGAAGCGCTGTGAAAGTCCGCGGCACCATCCAGGAATACAACGGAAGGCTGCAGCTGCGGGTGGAAAAATGGCGGAAGAGCACCCCGGAAGATCCGGTGGATATGAGCCAGCTGGTTCCCTGCGCGCCCCGGAAGCCGGAGGACATGATGAAGGAAATCCGGGATACGGTTGCTTCCTTCACAAGCGAGAACCTGAGGCGGCTGACGGAAGGCATGCTGGAAACTGCCGGCGGAAACCTGAACTGGTTCCCGGCGGCACAGCGGATGCACCACGCGGAACGCAGCGGACTGCTGCACCACACTTCCGACATGCTGCGCCTGGCCAAAGCCATGCTGGAGGTTTATCCCTGGCTGAACCGGGATCTGCTGCTGGCAGGCGTGATCATCCACGACCTGGGAAAGATCGATGAACTGAAGAGCGACCAGGCCGGCAATGTGACGGATTACACCCGGGACGGGCAGCTGCTGGGTCACCTGGTGCGGGGCATTACGAACCTGAACCGGGTTGCGGACCGGCTGGGCATTCACGGCGAATCGGTGGTTCTGCTGGAACATATGCTGCTGAGCCATCACGGTGAGAGCGAATACGGCAGCCCGAAGGCGCCGATGTTCCCTGAGGCGGAAGCGCTGCACTGGCTCGATATGATGGACGCGCGGATGAATACCATGAAGGGCGTGGAGGACAAAACACCGGACGGAGCGTTCAGCGAAAAGATCTTCAGCCTGGACCGCAGAGTATACCACCCGAAATATACGGACGACGCGGAATAAAGAGAGCACAACAAATAACGGAGGGATGTAACATGTCGAAAAAGATTCTTTGCCTGGTTCTGGTACTGTGCGCTGCCCTGGTCCTGACGGCCTGCGGCCAGCAGCAGGAGGAATTCCCGAATCAGCCCCGGCAGGACAGCGGTGCGAGCCAGCAGACGGTTGTGCAGCAGCCGACGGATGTTCCGCAGCAGCAGGCTTCCACTGTGCAGCAGATCAATTTCAACGACGGAAGCTATGATCCCACTCAGGAAGAGGGCGGCGACCAGGAAGCTGTGACCGGCGGCAACTACGTGACGCCCGCTCCGATCATGCAGAGTGAGTATGCCGGCGCGACGCCTGTGCTGATCGATCCGGTGGACAAGCCCACCGCCACGCCGCTTCCGAAGGTTACTTTCTCCTACGCGAATTATACGGCCAACAACCTGCACCTGGCCTTTGAAGGCCCTGCGGGATGGATCCCGGACGATACCGCCGCGGATCTGTATACGCTGACGGATCCGAATCCTTCCATGGACTATGAGGCAAAGGTTGAAATCCGCACCGTGAACGTGGGCAAGGACTACAGCCAAAAGGAACTGATCAAGGAAGTCAAAGCGCAGGCGGATGCCGTACGGAGCGCCGGTAACTTCAAGTCCTTTGATCCTTCCGACACCGCCGCCCGTTTCTTCATTGACGGCAACGGTGTGTACCTGGCCTACAAGGGATACCTGAACAACAAGGAAGAAACCGGTGTTGCGGGCCGGATCATCGTGAATACGGTGAACAAGACCCTGTATATCCTGCATGTCAGCTATCCGCGTGGACTGGCGGATACCTATGCCGACGGCGTATACAACAAGATCCGCCATTCCATGAAACTGGCGAACTGAACCGGATACGGAAAACCGTGAAATATCCTGTGACGCGCTCTCTGCAAAGCTGAAAGCGCGTCACAGTCTGTTATCGGAGGCTTACAGCAAAATGAGCAAAGCAAAACGTTTTCTGCTCCTGATCCTGTGCGTTGCGGTGATGGGCCTGTGGACAACGGCGCATGCGGACATGGTGACGGTCGGCATTTACCTGACCGGTATGGTCCCCGCGGAGGACGGATCCTGGAATTCCGTTGCGACTGACGGTGATTTCCGGATTTACCAGAACGGACAGGAAGTCGGCACCATCGCGGCCGGACGGGAAACCCTGACCCTGAACAGCATGGACCGGATCCGGATTGAGCCGGTTCCGCAGAGCTTTGCTCCCGGCTGGGACCTGAGCACAGCCAGCCTGACGGCGGATCTTTCCGGCGCCGGCACGCAGATGATCCCGGTCACGGTATATCAGCGGAAAGCCCAGGCGGTCACCCCGGAACCGGCTGTTGAAACACCGGCCCCGGAAGCAGCGACAGACGAACCGGAAATCATTGCGGAAGTGACGCCTGAAGCAATTCCCGAAGAAGATGAGCCCATCATCGAGGCGCCGGTACAGACCGGACCGATCCAGACGCCCACCCTGCCGCCTTATACCGCGGCGGAAGTCACGCCTGAACCAATCCCGGCCAGCGTGCAGGGAACCGGTACCGGCAATATCCGGGTGCAGGTATTCTTCGACAAAAATGCAAACGGTGCCCAGACCTCCACTTCCGCCGAAGGCGGCGTAGGAGAGATTACGGTTTACCTGCTGAATGAAGCAGGGGAAATGCTTACTTCCGCAGTGACAGGCGCGGACGGAATGGTTGTCTTCAGCGACCTGCCGGACGGAAACTACAGGACGAAAATGTATCTGCCGGAAGGCTGGTATTTCACGCCCTTCGGCGGGGAAAACAGCATTGCGCTCAATGCTTACAGGCCGGTTGCGGACAGCAGCCAGACCAGTGGCATCATCACGGTTGCTGCCGGAACGGAATCGGAACAGGGCATCGGAATCCATAACAAGGCTTCCTCCATGGGCGGCTTCATCTGGCTGGACGAGACCGTAGACGGACTCTGCAAGGAAGACGAGGCGCGGATTCCAGGGGTCCGGATCCAGCTGAAACACCAGACGGAAAACCTGGTTTACGAAACGGAATCCGGGGAGGACGGAACCTGGAAGATCGGGAATATGTATCCCGGCAAGTACACACTGTCCATCGCCTGGCGGCCGGAAGGCCTGATGCTGACCCGTTATACGCAGAAGGGCGGACTGCGCTCCTTCCTGACGTCGGACAACTCCAAGCGGAATGTGGATGCCAACGGTACGGATCGGAACGATATGAACATCGGCTTCAACTGGGCGACACAGATCGTAGGCCGGTGCTACCTGGACGCGAACTACAACGGAAAATATGACGAAGGCGAAGCTCCGCTGCCCGGAGTGAAGGTGCATGCCCGGTTTGCCTTTGACGACAAGGACGTCGGCACGGCTGTGTCCGGAGCGGACGGCATGTATACCCTGTCTGGCATGCGGAAGGGCAAGTACAACATCCAGGTGATCCTGCCGGATGACGGAAGCATTTATTCCAAGGCAGCGCCGCAGGAGGAAGGCGGCAACCTGTTCGGGCCCAGGGGCGACCGCAGGGACCAGATGCTGCAGAACGTATCCCTGGCAGACGCGGAGATGCGCGTCATGAATATCGGCGCGATCTACCCGGCCACGGTAACAGGAACCGTCTACTACGATGACAACTTCTCGGCTGCGAAGGACGGGAATGAGCGGATCGCCGGCGGCTTCCTGGTCACCATCCTGGATGCCAACGGAAATGTGGCAGCCACGGACAAGGCCAACATGAGCGGTGTGTATGAACTGACAGGCCTGACGCCCGGGGAATACTCCCTGAAGGTCCAGGCCACAAGGAACTATGCATTTACCAAGCTCGGGGAAGGCAACGTGATCCTGAACCGGACGCAGGGCGAAGGCTATTCAGAGCCTTTCCGTGTGGAACTCGGCGAGCGGGTCACCGGCAAGGATATTGGTATGATCCGTCCCGGCACCGTGAAGGGAACTGTCTTTGCGGACAGGAACGACAATGGTATGCGGGATCCCGGCGAGGAAGGACTGGAAGGCGTGATTGTCCGCCTGGTTCATGAAACGGAGGGCGAGGCTTTCCGGGCGGAAATCGGAACAGACGGCGGATTCCTCTTTGACGCGGTCATGCCGGGCCGCTACTATCTCGAATACACCCTGCCGGAGAAGGCGATTTTCGCGAAAACAGTTGCCGGCGGGAACGAAATTTCCGGCGAGGGAACAACCGGCAGGACAGAATCGTTTGATTTTGTGACCGGCGAAACAAAGGCGGCGCCCCTGTGCGGCGCGCTGCTGCTGGGAAGGATCGAAGGCACGGCCTGGCATGACCACGACGGAGACGGACTGCGGGGCAGTGAAGAAATGCTTGCGGGCGTAACCGTGAGCCTGGTCCCCTCCAGGAATGACCTGGAAGCGATCAGTGTCGTTACAGATGAAGGCGGAGCCTTCCTGCTGGATCAGCTGCATCCGGACACATATCAGCTGACGGTGAAATGCCCGGACGGATATGTGATGAGCAGGACGGATTACATGGCACTGCCGCTGAAGGCGGGCGTACAGGAACAGACGGTTCCGCTGGAAGTTCAGATGGGTTCCGAATGGCTGGATCAGGCTGCGGGCGCTGTGGCGCCTGCCTCGATCAGCGGCCAGCTCTGGCTGGATGAGAACAACAACGGCCTTTTCGATGAAGGCGAAAAGACACCGGCCGGATATACGGTGTATGTGATCGACGAGTATACCGGGAAGGTCTTCGACACACCGGTGACCGACGCGGAAGGCCGCTTCTCCGCAGCGGGCATGATTCCGGGAAGCTTTACGGTTTCCATGACGATGGATGAGCGCACGCTGGCCCCGAAGGCAGGGGATTCCGTCTTCCATGAAGAGAACGGCGCGCTGGTGCTGACCGGCATCCAGCTGCAGGAAGACGAAACCCGTGAAGGACTGCTGATGGGCATTGTCCGCTATACGGAAATCAGCGGACAGGCCTGGATCGACCGGGGCGGATCCGTGGAAGCGCTGGCCGGTGTCCGGATTACCATGAAGGACACGGATGGAAACATCATCGCCACCGCGGAGACGGACGGTACCGGCGCTTACCGGCTGCAGCAGCTGATGCCCGGCAGCTTCATGCTGGATGCTGTCGCACCGGAAGGCTGCGTTCTCATTGAGCCGGGTGATCCGCGGCTGTCGGATACCCTGCGGTCCGTGATTACGTATCCGGCCAATCGCGTAGGCGGAACGGATACGATGGAACTGAAGATGGACCAGGATATGGAACGGATGGATATCGGCTGCGTCCTGCCGGGACGCCTGGGCGATTACTGCTGGCTGGACCTGAACGGGGACGGCCTGCAGGCCGGCGACGAACCGGGTATCCCGAATGTGCGCATTGAACTGCTCCGGGATGGAAACGTGGTTGCGGAAACCATCACCGATCAGTACGGATTCTACCGCTTCGTGGATCTGTATCCCGCCACCTACACGCTGAAGGTTTATGCGCCGGCTGAGGTGAAACCGACCCGGCGGCGGACGGATCTGCCGGTGATCGCTTCCGTGCTGGAAGAATCGGAGGAGACGGTGGTTTATTCCGTCCCGCTGACAGTGGAAAGCAACCGCGCAATGTATTATGCTGACCTGGGCTTTGTGTGCCGGAAGAACGGCGTGCTGCCTGCCGGAGTGGGGCAGGGGGCAACCCAGAACTGGATTCCAAACTATTGAGGTGAAACCGGATGATGAAAAAATGGCTGAGTCTGCTGCTGGCGCTGGCAATGCTGCTGGCAGCAGGCATGGTCTCGTTCGCGGAAGAAACGGACGAGGGGAACGATGTGGATGATTCCGTTGAGTTCCCGACAGACATGGATGAAGAACAGAAGCTGGAAGATACCGTTGTGACGGAAGTCCGCCCGCTTGCCCTGGGGGATGAGGGCGATGATGTGAAATTCCTGCAGCTGCGCCTGCAGAGCCTGTACTACTTCAGCGGACAGCCGGACGGAAAGTATGGCGAGGACACAAAGGCCGCCGTACGCAAATTCCAGGAGGACAATAAATCCCGGGGCCTGCAGATCACGGGCGACGCGGATGTGGACACACAGGTCATGCTGGCTTCCACGAAGTACCGGGGGCTCAAATACGGCTCCACCGGCGAGGATGTGAAGGATCTGCAGATCCGGCTGACTGCACTGGGATATTACAAGGGCAAGATCAGCGGTGATTTCCTGGAAGGTACACAGAACGGCATCCGCCGTTTCCAGAAGAACAACAACCTGGAGAGCACCGGTGAAGCCGATCCGCTGACCCAGGAAACCCTTTATTCCTCCACAGCTATCGGCAACTATGACGTGGAAGAACCAACGGCAACCCCCTTCTCCGACTCCGCCTGGTATATGGTGGATGAGTCGGATACCGGCGTGCCCATGCCGGAGACGCCCGTGCTTTTTGAGAAGGAACTGAAGCGGGATTCCAGGGGCGACGCTGTCAAGAAGCTGCAGGAGAGGATGAAGCTGCTGGGCTATTTTGACGGATCCATTACCGGCAATTACCAGGACAAAACCATCAGTGCCGTCAAGAAGATCCAGAAGCAGAACGGCATGAAGGTCACAGGCCGGACGGACGAGGAAACCTGGAACCTGATTTTCAACAATCCCGGCATCGTGATGCCGGACGCAACCCCGAAGCCCGAACCGACAAAGGAACCCACTCCCTTTGCCATCACAGTGGATGTCACCAACCAGGTGGTTTCCGTGTATACCCGGGATGAGGAAGGAAACTATACGATTCCTGTGCGCCAGATGCTGTGCTCCTCCGGTAAGGTGGGTACGGACAGTCCGGTGGGCGACTGGGTGCTGAACGGCCGGAAGGCCCGCTGGTGTTATTTCCCGAAGTGGGGAGATTATGCCCGCTACTGGACCCGGATCAACGCTTCCGTTGCGTTCCATTCACCGATCTACAGCGCCGTCAGCGTGAAAGCCATCAAGGAAGGCAGCTATGAGATGCTGGGCAACCGTGCCAGCCATGGCTGCATCCGCCTGGCCCTGGCGGATGCGAAGTGGATCTACGACAATGTGGGCGCCGGAACGGTGGTTTCCATCCGTACGGATCTTCCGAAGGATGAAGAACTGAAGACAGCCCTGAAGGCTGTCAAGCCGAAGCATTCCTACGATTCCCCGATTGCCACCACGCCGGAACCGGAGTACAACCGGTACGTGACGCCCCAGCTGAAGCGGGCGCTGAAATACAAGGATGACGGGGAAGCGGTTTACTGGGTACAGTGCCGCCTGAAGGAACTGGGCTACTACACCACCAAGTGCACCGGAAGAATGCTGAACCGGACAGTGGCCGCAGTCAAGGAATTCCAAAAGGATCACGGATACTCCCAGAGCGGAAGCGTCAATCAGGAACTGATCGAGGCAATGGCCGCAGCGGAGAAGATTACTCCGGAACCGCAGCTGACCCCCGCACCGCCGCCCGCGGATTGACTTATTGATTAGTGGTTAGAAAAAATGGAGAGAGCGTTCAATGCTCTCTCCATATTTAATTACTTTTGTATTTATGGATTCAGTGCGTCCAGGGCAGCCTGGGCGTCCTCTCTTCCGGCGACTGCTGCCTGTTCATACCAGCGGGCAGCTTCCGTCAGGTCCGCCTCAACGCCCTGTCCTGTCTGGTAGGCATATCCCAGGGCCATCATGCTGCGGCTGTTTCCCAACTCCGCCGCTATCCGGTAATACTGAAGGCCTTTTTCCGGATCCGCCGGTACAAGCTCCCCGGTCATATACACATATCCCAGGTAATCACAGGCCAGGTGGCTGCCGCCTTCCGCTGCTTTTTCATAAAAGGCCATGGCAGTATCCGGATCCCGGTCCACGCCCCGGCCGAAGGAATACATGGCGGCGAGGCTCATCCAGCTGTCCGCGTCCCCGGCTTCCGCGGCGGTGCGGTACAGTTCCGCAGCCTTTGCGTAATCCCGGGTAACGACGACGCCTTCTTCATAAAAAGTACCCAAATACCAGTAAGCTTCCGGAATGCCCTGGTCCGCCGCCTTCCGGAAATAATCCATGGCGGTGAACTCATCCTGTTCCACCCAGATGCCCCGGTCATATGCTTTCCCGATCAGCACCAGCGCGGGAGCGTATCCGCTGTCTGCTGCGACCATGCAGCAGGCGAGTGCGGCGTCGCTGTTCTTCTCCAGCATAAAGCCGGATTCATAATATTCCGCCAGGGCACACAGTGCATCCCCGTGCCGAAGGGCGGCCAGATAGCGGACGGCAGGCCAGGCACGCAGCAGATCTCCGCAGAAAGCCTGCTCCTGCAGGGAATCCTCTTTGCTTTTCCCGCAGGTGCGGCAGGTATCGGAAAGATTCCGGTTTCCGCAGCCCTGACAGGTCCATACGCCTTTGACCGCCCGGCAGAAGGAGCAGACTGTACCGGAGGTTTCAGAACCGCAGCACAGGCAAATCCACAGTCCGTCAGACGATTCGTCCGCGGACGCGGGGAAGAGGGGACACAGCAGGAGAACCGCCAGGAGACAACTCAGCAGTTTACGGATCATAGTGTTGGCTCCTTGATCAGGAACGGGGCGCAAAACCGATCTTCTTCTGGACTTTGCGGAGCGTCCTGGAGGCGAGATACGCAGCCTTTTCGGAGCTGCTGTTCAGCACGCTGAAGAGGTATTCCTTGTCAGCGATCAGCCGCTTGTATTCCGCCTGCAGCGGCTCGAGGGCTGCGATCACGCAGTCCGCCGCTCGGGATTTCAGGGCGCCGTAGCCCTGTCCGTTCAGTTCGGCACAGATGCTGTCCGTGCTCTCTTCGGAAAGGGCGCTGATGATATTCAGCAGGTTGCTGACACCGGGCTTGTTTTCCGGATCAAAGCGGATTTCCGTTTCGGAGTCCGTTACGGCGCGCTTGATCTTCCGGCGGATGGTGTCCGCGTCATCCAGCAGGGATACAAACGTATCTTCCGGATCGCTCTTGCTCATCTTGCGCTCCGGCTCCTGCAGGCTCATGATCCGGGCACCGGCCTTGGTGATCAGCGGTTCCGGCACGGTGAACACATCGCCGTAAACGCCATTGAAACGTTGGGCAATATCCCGGGTGAGTTCCAGATGCTGTTTCTGGTCGGCACCGACGGGGACAAAATTCGTCTGGTACAGCAGGATGTCAGAGGCCATCAGCACCGGGTAGGTGAAAAGGCCGGCGTTGATGTTGTCCGCATGCTTGGCGGATTTATCCTTGAACTGGGTCATCCGGCTGAGCTCACCCATGTAGGTGAAGCAGTTGAGGATCCATCCCAGCTCCGCGTGGGCGCTGACATGGCTCTGGCAGTAGATCAGGCTCTTTTCCGGATCGATGCCGCTGGCCAGATACAGGGCTGCCAGCTCGAGGCAGCGGCGCCGGAGGTCCGCCGGATTCTGGCGCACGGTGATAGCGTGCTCGTCCACGATGCAGTAAATGCAGTCATACTGATCCTGCAGTTCGGAAAAACGCCGCAGGGCGCCGATATAGTTACCGATCGTCAGCACACCGCTGGGCTGGATGCCTGAAAAAATAACCTGTTTCCTGGCTTGCTCTTCCATGGAAAACGACTCCTTACAAATAAATGATATACCATTATATGCCCGCAAGGGGCAAAACACAAGGAATAATTGACACTGCAGGGGCCGCTCTGTATAATCATCCCGAAGATTGCGGCAGGAGGGGAAAACATGAAATTCGGGAAGCATCCGTCTGGTCTCCGCTATGACGAAACCGTGAAGACGCCCGTGATCCGGGCCAGCATCTGCACAGGGGAGCAGGTGGCCGGATTTATCCGGAAGGAAGACGGAACCTTTGAGGAAATCATGCTGATCCGGGATGCTGCGGATCTTCAGTTCTTCCGCGACCAGTACGGGATTGCGGGAGACATCAAAAAGATTTACTGATTACTGAAGGATAGAGGAAATGAACCAGAAATCAATCCGGGGCAGCCTGCTGCTCCTGCTGGGAGCTGTGATCTGGGGCGCAGCCTTTGCGGCCCAGCGGGCCGGCATGGACCATGTGCAGCCCTTCACTTTCTCCGGTGTACGGATGACGCTGGCCGGCCTGGTGCTGATTCCGGCCGCGATGATCTCCCGGAAAAAGGAAGACCGCGCGCAGGACACGCCGGAGAGGCGGAAACTGCAGCGAAAAGGCGGGCTGCTGTGCGGCCTGTTCCTGTTTGCCGCCACCTCCCTGCAGCAGATCGGGCTGGTATCGACTTCGGCCGGAAAAGCGGGATTCCTGACGGCACTGTATGTGGTGCTGGTGCCGGTGGCAGGATGGCTCCTCTTCCGGAAGAGGACCAGCCGGATGATCTGGCTTGGCGTCGGGCTGGCGGTTGTGGCGCTGTACCTGCTGTGCGTTCCGTCATCCGGCTTCCAGGTGGAGCAGGGGGATCTTCTGCTGCTGGGATGCGCGGTATGCTTCACCGGACAGATTCTTTGCGTGGATTCCTATGCCCCGCGGGTAAACGGGTTTGAACTTGCCCGGGATGAATTCCTGATCACAGGCATTCTCTCCCTGGTGGTGGCCGCCTTTACGGAAAAGATTGAAATGTCCGGGCTGCTGGAAGCCTGGTTCCCGATTCTGTATACGGGCATCTGTTCCGGAGCCATCGGCTATACGCTGCAGATTATCGGCCAGCGGGATGTGAATCCGACAGTGGCTTCGCTCCTGATGTGCCTGGAGTCCGTCTTTGCCGTACTTACCGGCGTACTGCTGCTGGGGGAGCGGATGACGGGACGGGAGATCGCCGGGTGTGCGCTGATGTTCACCGCTGTGATCCTGGCACAGCTTTCCACCGCGATTCATATCAGACTTCCCGGAAAGAAAGGACAATAAACCAATGAAGATCCTGATCGCTTCGGATATCCACGGATCCGCGTATTACTGCCGGAAACTGCTGGAAGCCTGGGACAGGGAGAACCCGGATAAGACCGTACTGCTGGGGGACCTGCTGTATCACGGGCCGCGGAATGAACTGCCGAAGGAATACGATCCGAAGCAGGTGATCCCCCTGCTGAATGACCGCAGGGACAGCCTGTTATGCGTCCGGGGAAACTGCGATACGGAAGTGGATCAGATGGTGCTGCAATTCCCGATCCTGGCAGATTACGCCTGGATTGCGGCGGATGGCTGCAGCCTGTTCGCGACCCATGGCCATGTGTATCATCCGGATCACCTGCCGCCGATGCGGGAAGGGGAGATCCTGCTGTACGGCCATACGCATGTACCGGCCTGGGAGAACCGGGGCGGTTTCCGCTGCTTCAATCCCGGATCGGTTTCCATTCCGAAGGGGGGAAGCCAGCCGGGGTATTTGCTGTACGAAGACGGCGTCTTCACCTGGAAAACGCTGGAGGGAGAGGCCTTCCACACCGAAAATTACTGAAGCGGCAAGTTTATGTTGCATTTTTCCGCAACCTGTGATATTATATACCCCGCTGACCGCATGGGATTATAGCTCAGTTGGTTAGAGCACCACGTTGACATCGTGGGGGTCATAGGTTCGAGTCCTACTAATCCCACAGCCCCGGAGCCTTGAAAATCAAGGCTCCGGGGTTTTTCTTTGGCGTGTAGTAACGGATATCGTGGGGGTAATTAGTCACACTTTTAGTCACAGATAGTCACAGGGCTTGTGACTAGTCCAGCGGCAAGAAAAAAAGAAGAAGGCATTTTTGTTTGCCTGTAAGCGTAAAACCTGGGGCGTATAGTCGAGACGACTCAGGTTTTACGCTTACTTATCAAGCATGCGATCATCGTAATACACAAGGTTCTTCCGAACATGGATCACACCGTTCGTTTCATCCAGACAAAAACTGGGTTATTCCCGGCCTCGCGCTGGGCGCTTTGGCGGTCTTTGTCCTGTCACATATTATTCTGTATTTTATCGACAAGAAGGAAGCGGAGAAACTCAACGCGGATCTGTCCCGGTATCAGGAAAAGCAGGCGACTACTTATCCGCTTTGATTCTG
>Ga0310696_10008061_pt1 | contig 12315 bp, 10 predicted proteins | sample AusTroGonzalo_MG_4_FD_203885 | JGI IMG/M metagenome (GOLD analysis project Ga0310696, IMG submission 203885) | Bovine rumen microbial communities from tropical cattle in Woodstock, Queensland, Australia - Gonzalo_02 (v2) (version 2) | ecosystem: Host-associated > Mammals > Digestive system >... | reverse complement strand
CGGCCACTTTTCCTTGTAGGCCGCAAAAGACGCGGAGTAATATTTTTTCTTCTTCAGGTAGCGTCCCCACTGGAAGGCGCCCTCGTCGTGACGAAGGCCGGAATTTATAAGCTTAAGCTCTCCCAGCGCTTTCATCCGAATATTCAGATCCCAGTCCTCCGGGCCGCACAAAGAAAGGTCGAACCCGCCCAGTTTCAGGAAGAGCTCTTTCCTTACGCCTCTGATGCCGTCTATGGGCGTGGCGTCGTAGAAGGAGCGCTCGAAGTTCCTTACCTTGATCCAGTAGCCCGACCCGACGACTTCCTCCGGGATGTACAGCCCGGCCACGGAAGGATCCTTAAAAGCCTCCAAACATTCCGCCAGCACGTTTTCAGTAAGCCGCATGTCCGCGTCCAGGTAGACGACCAGGGGCGCGCCTGCGCTCTCTATCCCGAAATTGCGCTGAGCGCTCCGCTCCGGCCCTTTCTCAAGGAAAAGGTCGGCTCCCGCCAGGGCGATCTCACGCGTCCTGTCAGTGGAAGCGTTGTCCACCACGATGACTTCGAAGGAATCCCTGGGAATAGTCTGGCCATTTAAGGCCGCCAGACAGTCCGGCAGGTTCCTTTCTTCGTTCTTCGTGGTGATAACAACGGAGATAAGAGGCTGTTTGTCTGTTTTATTCATCACTAAAAATAATATTTTATCAAATCTCTTCCGCTCCGCGTTTTTTCATTTTTTTGGCGCAAATGGTATAATTACAAAGTCGTATTAAAATCCGCTTAACCATCATGCCCAAACCACTATGAAAGCTATTGAAAGAAAGTATCTAGTGCCGTTTTGTTTGGTGACGACGCTCTTCGTTCTGTGGGGCATCGCCAACAACATGACCGACACGCTTCTAAGCGCCTTCAAAAAGATCATGTCCATGACGGACGCGCAGACCTCCCTTATCCAGGCTGCTTTCTACGGATCTTACTTCTGCTTCGCTATTCCGGCCGCTCTCTTCATCAGACGTTTCAGTTACAAGAGCGGCGTTATTTTAGGTCTGGCGATCTACGCCCTCGGCTCAATGCTGTTCTTCCCGGCTTCCAAGACAGCCTCTTACGATTTCTACCTGATCTCGATCTACATTTTGGCCGGCGGCTGCGCCATCCTTGAAACGACCGCCAACCCCTACATCCTTTCCATGGGCGCGGTCGAGACTTCCAACAGGCGTCTTAACATCGCCCAGGCCTTCAACCCCTTGGGTTCGATGACGGGCGTGCTTTTAAGCCGCTTCTTCATTCTTTCCAACCTTGACAAAGCCGACGCCGCGGCCAGAGCCGCTATGAGCGAGGCTGAACTGGTCGCCATCCAGGCCCGCGAGCTTTCCGCCGTTACCTGGACTTACATGGCGGTCGGTTTCGTCCTTATCGCCGTTTTGATCGCCATGCTGCTGGTCAAGATGCCGGAAGGCGCCGACACCAACAGGGACAGTTTCCTTTCCGCTTACGGCAGGCTCATTAAGAACTGGAAATTCGTCTTCGGCGTTCTGGCCCTTTTCTTCTATATGGGCGCACAGATCGGCACCTGGTCGTTCACGATCCGCATAGCCATGAGAGAATTCGGGATCAGCGAAGCCGTTGCCGGCAACTGGCAGATCATAACCATCGCGGTCTTCATTGTCGCCCGCTTCGTCTTCACCTGGCTGATGAAGTACGTGACGCCTTCCAAGCTGCTTGTTTGGGCGGCCATTATCGGTATCGCCATGAGCCTTGTGGTCATGCTCGGCCACGGTGTGGCTGGCGGCTGGCCCTGCGTCCTGGCCGTTATCTCGATCTCCGTCGCGCTCTCCCTCATGTTCCCGACCATCTACGGTCTGGCGCTGGAAGATGTTGGCGCTGACGCTAAGATCGGTTCCTCCGGACTTATCATGGCGATCCTTGGCGCCGCGGTGATCACTCCGGTGCAGGGCAAGATCTCCGACCTGACGAACATCAACACCGCCTTCGTGGTGGTGGCTTTCTGCTTCGCCGTCGTCATGGCTTACGGTCTGGCGGTCATAGTGAAGCACTCCGACAAAGCTTTGCAAGCTACGGAATAATTGATTTCACGTCGATAACGCCGAAGGAGACACATATCCCTCGCTTAGGGATATGTGTCTCCTTCGTCTTTTCTGGTAAAATAAAAGAAAGATAATTGATAAAAGGGGATCCTGTATGAAAATATCAAACTGCTTTGTCTTTCTTTGCGCGCTGGCGATTTGCGCCTGCGCTTTTGCTGAAGATCATTTCTGGTGCGAAGGCAAGACCATTTCTATCGAGAAGTGCCCGACCAACGAGGCGATCAGGAACATTACCGTTGAATTGGCCAAGGGAATTGACGGCCAGATCGTCCCTACCTCCATGCTTTTCGGCGTTAAGGTCAAGAAGGGAGCGTATGAATTAGATCTCAACGTGGACAAATGGCTGGCCTGGTCCAGGGGCGAAGCCGCGAAGGAAGGATTAGTCTGGTTCACCGTGCCCAAAGGCGTTTGGGAAACTTTCGGGAAGGACGGGAAGCTGACGCTTACCATCAAGGACAACCAGAAGAGTTTGGCGGAGCCAGAAACGGCCCTGGCCGTTATGAGCGACTGCGCGGACTGGCCCGGGGAGAAGGACTGCCGCTCGTACTTTATGCGCGGCATCGACCTGGAAGGATTCGGCGAACATGACGAAGCCATCAAGTATTTCAACGAATGCATGGAGACTTACGAGGCGGATGTTTGGCGCTTCGCCCATTACTTCATAAGGAAATGCAAGCTGCAGAAAGAACTTGACCGGATGGCGCAGGACGAGAAACTGCAGACTACCAATAACTACTATCGTGCTATGTTCTACGCTATGCACTCTGGGCTCATTCCGGAAAAACTGGCGCTTGCTCAAAAATGCTTTGGCGGTTCCCAATCGCCGGATTCTCTGAAAAATTGGAGAGACGTGCGTTCCACTGATACAGGCGAAGTGGTGCAATGCAAATCCAAACCGGGATATAAGGATATTACGCTTTTGGATCTTACGGTGGTCGTGCTCTCTGAGGTCACTTGCGCCAGCAACGCGGTCTTTTTCACGGTCGCGGATTATAAGAAGCCGAAAGGCTCGCGCTATGTCAGGCGCTTTTTCCCCGAAAGCAGCGCGCTGGACAACTATCTCAATCTGGAAAGGGAGAAGGCGGCGGCCGTTCGCTATGAAAAGGGCGAAGAGGTCAGGGACCTGCTTTTCGTGAAGAAATTTGATGCTTTTTATTATCTTAAACTGAGACCGGAATTCAAGGAGCATATTCTGGGCGTTCTCACGGTTAAGGACGTTCCCGCTCCTGGACAAGATCAGCGCCTTTTGGTCTTCGATCTGCCGAGCAGCATGATCGGCGAAACTTATCCCGACGAGGGAGAGGACATCCTTTCTTTCGAAGCCAAGTGATATGCCGCTTCCTCTGGTCCTGATAGGTCCCACCGCAGTGGGAAAAACTGACCTCGCCCTGCTCTTGGCAAAGAAGACGCAGGGCGAGATCATTTCTATGGACTCCATGCAGATCTATGTGGGCATGGATATCGGGACCGCGAAAGCGACTATGGAAGAGCGCGCGGCCGTTCCGCATCACCTGATAGACACGAATTCGCTGGCGGAAAGCTCCGACATGGGCTCGTACCTCAAACTCGTGAAGGAGAAGGAAGCGGAAGTCATAGGAAGAGGAAAGCGCCCGCTTCTGGTGGGCGGGACCGCCATGTATGTAAAGGGCCTGGTCTTCGGTTTGTTCGACGGGCCCGGGGCGGATGAATCGCTCAGGGAAGAATTGCGCGCTATTCTTGCGGAAAAAGGGCCGGAATATCTTCGCGACGAAGTTTTGAGGCCGCTGGATCCTGTCAGTGCGGAGAGGCTTCATCCCAACGACACCCTGAGGGTGATAAGGGCCATAGAAGTTTCGAAACTGACGGGCAAACCTTTCAGCGAGCAGACGAAACAGTGGGAGAAAAAGGCGCCGCAGGAAAATTACCGTCTGGTGGGGCTCACTATGCCGCGCGACCTACTCTACAAAAGGATAGAGAGAAGAGTCGATATCATGATGGAATTGGGCTTAGCCAAGGAAGTCGAAAAGCTTATGGCGGAAGGTTTGGAAAAGAACCTGACGGCCAGCCAGGCCATAGGCTACAAGGAGTTGATCGCCTATTACAAGGGGGAGTATGACCTGGACAGGGCGGTCGAACTAATAAAGCGCAACACGCGCCGCTTTGCCAAACATCAGCTGACCTGGTTCAGGAACAACATCGAAGCCGAGTGGTATGATGTTACGAAGTACGATGATAAGAATGTCCTGGCCGACGAGATCCTAAAGAGGGATTGATTTGGAATAGAGAGCCGTTTTTTGTACAATAAAGAAACGTTGTTCAACAATATAAACCAAGGAAAATTATGAGAGCTATCTGGAGTTTCATCAAATTCGTGATCTTTGTGGTCGTTCTGTTGCTGGTTCTTTGCATCATCTTCCGCAACTGGGTGGTTAAGACCGGCATTGAGAAGGGCACTGAGTTTCTGGGCGTTCCCACTACCGTGCAGTCCGTGAGCATCTCCATTGAGAATCCCCACATCGAGATCAAAGACCTGGCTGTGAGCAACCCTGTCAACAAGGGTTTCAACGAGAACAATATCGTTTATGAAGTGAGAAGATTTTTCTGCGATTACGACCTCCTTGCCATGTTCAAGAAGAACGTCCACGTCAGGGACGTCCAGATCGATCTAAAATACTTCAACGTGGAAATGAATAGCAATGGCCAGCTGAATATCCTAAATCTTAAGCCCGACATGATCAAGGATCTGAAAGCTTCCCAGGGCGACAAGCAGGCCGAGGAAGAGCTGCAGGACGAGACGCAGATCTCCGTCGACAAGCTTATGGTTAAACTTGACACTCTGGAATTCCAAAGCTCCTCGCCGGCTATTCCCAGCTTCAAGCTGGACCTCAACTACAGCAACGTCTTCGAAAATCTGGAAGGAACTTCCGCGGAGATCGGCCTGAAAGTTCTGGCCCAGGTGGTCAGCGGCACGCCCTTGAGCCCCATCCTGAAAGCCGGCCAGATAGACCTGACCAAGTCCGCCGCGGAACTGGCCAGCCAGTTCGGCTCCGCTGTCGGTTCCACCAAGGACGCCGTCGACACCGCCAAGGGCGCTGTTGAGAGCGTTGGCGAAGCCGCCGGCAAAGCCGTCGACGCCGTTAAGGGAATTTTCAAAAAATAAGTTTTTGAAATGAAGAAAGTAGTTGAAACCGCAAAGAGGGCGCCGCGCTTTTTCCTCCAGGAGATCTGGCGGCTCCCTCTTTACCGTTACAAGCCGATGAAGGCTTTCGCGATCCGTTTGCTTCGGATCTTTGCTTTGACCGGCCTGGAATTCGGGCATGACCGCTGCACCTTAAGGGCGACGGCTCTGACGCTCTATTCGCTTCTGGCGATCGTACCTTTGCTGGCCATCAGCTTCGCTATCGCCCGCGGTTTCAACTTACAGGATATGCTTTTAGAGAGTATCGAAAAGAGCATTCTCTCGCGTTTCTCCGGCAACGAGGAACTGGCTGAATCCGTGACGATGGTCTTCAGCTACGTCACGGAAGCGGCCCAGCATACGCTTGAGCACACGAAATTCGGCGCCATGGCGGGAGTCGGCGTACTGATCCTGCTTTGGACCGTTATCAAGCTTCTCGGCAATATCGAGATCTCTTTCAACGATATTTTCGGCGGCGTGAAGTGCCGCTCCTTTGGCAGGAAGATCATCGACTACTGCGCGATAATCATCCTTCTGCCTTTCCTTCTGATCCTTTCCACTACGCTTACGGTCTTTTTGGAATCGCAGGCTAATTTCATCGTGGAGAAGCTGCCGTTCCTGGCCGGGCTTTCTCCTTCCATGCATTTTCTGATAGAGCTTGTGCCTTACGTTCTCATCTGGCTCGGCTTTATCTTCCTGTATCTTTTCGTCCCGAACTGCAAAGTCAAAATTATTCCCGGCATCATAGCGGGCATCACCGCAGGCACGGCTTTCAACGTTGTCTTGTGGTTCTATTTCGCCTTCCAGGTCGGCATGGCGAAAAATTCCGCGATCTACGGCGCTTTCGCGGCCGTTCCTTTGTTCATCGCCTGGCTGCAGGTGAGCTGGACGATCGTTTTGTGCGGCGCGGAACTGGCTTTCGCTATCCAGACGCACGGCTATTATGAGCCGAGGGATCTGACGGCCGGCACCTCGCTGACGCTTTGGTTCGCCATCTATCTCCACGTCATGGGATCTGTCAGCAGAGCCCTCATCGCCGGCAAGGAGCCGCAAACGGCCCGCCAGCTTTCGGAGGAGCGCCATCTGCCCGTCCAGCTCGTCCAGAAAGCCCTGAACGTTCTTACCGACAGCGGACTCTTGCACAGGCTGGAAAAAGGCGACGATTTTGTCTACATCCCCTTGTGCGCCGTTGAATCCCTGACAGTCGGCGAGATGCTGAAAAAGATCCAGAACAGGGGCAACATGGTCTGCCCGGGACTGGAAGGCGAAAAATTCCATCAGCTGCTTAAAGCGCTGCAGAATCCCGACACTCTCGTAAAAGAGCTGTAATTATCCTTTGAAGTTGGGAAGCGGTTCGATCCTTGAGAGGAAGGCGAGGATCGAGAGAGCCATTTCTTTCGGGTCTTTCGTTTGAATTTTTGGGAATTTTCCGAAAGGATTGTAGATTTTGCCCTGGCGGCGGATGACGAGCGTTTCGCCGGAAAGTTCGACCGTGTCGATGCCGCGCTCCCTGGCGCGCAGTTTTATTTCCGTAAGATCTAGGAGAGTTTCCGCTGACTTCGGTAGTTGGCCGAAGCGGTCTTTCAATTCCTCTGCTAGTTTTTCCAATTCTTGGACGCTTTTTACCATGCTTAGTCTGCGGAAGAGGTCGAGGCGGAGAACCGGGCTCTGGATGTAGTTTTCCGGGAGGTCGCCCATAATGGGGAGATGCAAAGTAACGTCGTCGATGACAGGGGAGAGGCTCGGAAGCTCGTCGCGCCAGTCGAATTTCTTTTTGCTTATTGTCTTTTCCTCAGGCTCTTCGTTTTCTTCGCTGGTTTTGGGAATGTACTTGCCTTCCTTCACCATCTGGATGGCGCGGTTAAGAAGCTTGCAGTAAAGGCCGAAGCCGATGGCGGCAATGTGCCCGGACTGCTTGTCGCCTAAGATGTTGCCGGCGCCCCTTATTTCCAGATCCTTCATGGCGATCTGGTAGCCGGAGCCGAGGGCGGTGTTTTCCATGATGGCGCGCAGGCGCTGCCTCGCTTGGGAGTCGAGGGAAAGGGAAGTCGGGACGACCAGGTAGGCCCAGGCCTGGCGGTCGGCGCGCCCGACGCGGCCTCTCAGCTGGTAGAGGTCGGCGAGGCCGAAGCGCTGGGCGTCGTCGATGATGATCGTGTTGACGTTCGGCATGTCGATGCCGCTTTCCACGATCATGGTGCAGATAAGAATGTCGTATTTGCCTTCCACGAAGTCTTTGATGACTTCCTCAAGGTCTTCTTCCGGCATCTGTCCGTGGCCCATGGCGATCCTGGCGGTAGGCAGAAGCTTCTGCAGGCGGTCTCTTTCCTCTTCTATCGTCTCCACTCTGTTGTGAAGGTAGAAGACTTGCCCGTTGCGCAGGAGTTCCCGCTGGATCGCTTCTTTTATAATGGGGCCGCTCTTTTTGATCAGCGTCGTCTGCACGGGCAGGCGGTCTTTGGGAGGAGTATTGATGACCGACATGTCCCTAAGGCCCGTCAGCGACTGGTAGAGCGTTCTGGGAATGGGCGTGGCGGAAAGGGAGAGTACGTCGGAGAGATGGCTGAGCCTTTTCAGCTTCTCTTTGTGGCGGACGCCGAAGCGCTGCTCCTCGTCTATGACTATGAGGCCCAGTTTGGGAATGGCGATGTCCTTGGAGAGGAGGCGGTGCGTGCCGATTATAATGTCCACTTCGCCGGCGGCGAGGGCTTTTATGGTCTCTTTCTGGACCTTGGGAGAAACGAAGCGGCTCATCTCCTCAATGCGGATGGGATAATGGGCCATGCGGTCGTAGAAAGTCTTGACGTGCTGGTGGGCGAGGATCGTGGTAGGAACTAGGACGGCTACCTGCTTGCCGCTCATGACGGCCTTGAAAGCGGCCCGGATGGCGACTTCCGTTTTGCCAAATCCGACGTCGCCGCAGATAAGCCTGTCCATGGCGGAAGTCGATTCCATGTCGGCCTTCACTTCCTCGAAAGCTCTTTTCTGATCGTCTGTCTCGGTGTAGGGGAAAGATTTCTCAAAGCCCAATTGCCACTCGTTGTCCTTCATGGCGGCGAAACCGGGGATGGCTTTCCTCTGGGCCTGGCGTTCCAATAGTTCGCTGGCGAGGTCTAGTACGGCCCTCTCAGCTTTGCGGCAGCGGCTTTTCCATCTAGTGCCGCCAAGAGTGTCGAGTTCCGGCTCCCTTCTGCCTACGTTGATGTAGCGTTCAATCAGGGCGGCCTGACCTAGGGAGACGTAGAGCATGTCGTCGTTGGCGTAGCGGATGGCGATCATCTCGTTTTCGCTGTCGCCGTTCTTTAATTTTCTTATGCCTTCGTAGATGCCGATGCCGTAGTTGATGTGCACGACATATGATCCGACCTTGATGGTGGCGAGATTGTCGATCGGTTCGGAGAGGCGCCTGGTGGTTTTATAGGGCCTCTGCTTCTTTAGGGCGCGCTTGAAGATCTCGTCGTCTAAGAGCACGGCTTCTTTTGTTTCAGGGAGAATGAAGCCGCCGCTTAAAGTCCCGATCGCGCTTTTGTAGCAATTCTTCGGAACGTCGCGTTCCTTTAAGAGTTCGGCTAAGCGCTCAGCGTCCTGGGGCGTGGAGAAATGGATCGTTACCTGCCACTTCTGCTCGTGCCAGACGCTGAGCTGATCGGCGAGGTTTCTTAGGATGTTGTCGAAGATATCGCGGCTGTTCTGGTAGAACGCCATGCCCGCCAGATCGCCGGAAGAATAAGAGCGGCACTTGATCTCTTTGAGATTCTGCGTGGGGACGAAGGGCAGGTCGGAGCTGAATTCGCTGATGAAGAGCGCGTTGCCCTCCCTGGCTTTGGACTGCAGAAGGCGCATGCGCTCCTTGCCGTTGGGCAGAAAATCTTCCGCCAGTTCGCCGGTGCTCCATTTTTCCCATTCCCTTAGGATCCTGCCGAATTCGTACCAGATTATCAGCGGCTTTTTCTGATAGAAATCAATGAGAGTGCTTTTGGCCTTGGGGTCCGGGATATTGTGCTCGTTGGCGGAGAAGACGACGAGCTCTGTTAGATTTTCTTCTTGAAGAGAGCGCTGGGTGGCGGAGTCGAAGCGGCGGATAGAAGTAACTTCATCGTCGAAATACTCTATTCTGACGGGATTCTCGTCCGTCAGGGGGAAGATGTCGATAAGTCCGCCGCGCTGGGCGAATTCGCCTCTGAACTGGACCATGTCGGCGCGCTCGTAGCCAAGATCGTTAAGGTCGTGCAGCAGTTTTTCCGGCGGGTAGGAAGAGCCGCTTTCGATGGTCAGGGCTCTCTTGGCGAAACTTTTGGGATCGGGAGTGTCCTGCAGAAGGGAGATGAGAGGGGCGGCCGCTAAAATAAGTTTGTCGGAAAGGAGCAGGGAGTAGCATTCCATGCGCTCCAAACTGACGGAAATGTTTTCCAGCTCTTTTTCTTTCTGCCAGTTCTGAGCGCCGAAAAGAGCGGAAGGCTCTTTAAAAAAGCCTTTGTAATTCAAAAGGATCTCTTCCGCTTCAAGCTGACTAGCGGTGATGATGAGAAGCGGCCTTTTGAGTTCATCGGAGAGCTGCCCGGCAACGAGGGACGCCAGCGGGCAGTTGACTCCGAAAAGTCCGGCGCTCGCTTCCGGATCTCTCCGAAAGAGCTCTAAGATTTCCTTTACGGCGCCGGATTGTTTCACAAAAGATTATTTTTTGTTGAAAGCGTCTTTGCTCATGCCGCAGACAGGACAGGTCCAGTCTTCCGGCAGATCTTCGAATTTGGTTCCGGGAGCGATGCCGTGCTCCGGATCGCCTTTAGTGGGGTCGTACTCATAGGAGCAGACGGAGCAGATGTAGGATTCCATGGTGCTTTCCTTTTATGAAAGGTGATGCCGGAAGAGAGGAGTGCTGAAATAGCGCTCTCCCGTGTCCGGAAGAATTGTCACGACGCGTTTGCCAGGGCCGAGTTCCCTGGCCATCTTGAGGGCCGCGTAAACGTTGGAGCCGGAGCTGATGCCGCACAAGAGCCCTTCCTTCAGAGCCAGCTGCCGGGCGGTGTAGAGGGCGTCCTCATCGCTGACGACGCAGCTGGAGGAGAAGATCTTGGTGTTGAGGTTCTTTGGAATAAGGCCGTCGCCGATGCCCATCTGCAGGTGCGTTTTGATGGAGCCGCCGGCCAAGATGGCGGCGTTCTGCGGTTCCACGGCCCAGATCAGGATGTTGGGGTTGGCTTCCTTTAGGACTTCGCCGATGCCGGAGAGCGTGCCGCCCGTGCCGACGCCGGAGCAGTAGCCGTCTATGGGGCCGTCAACGTCGTTTAGGATCTCCTGGGCGGTCACTTTCCTCTGCACTTCGGGATTGTGCGGGTTTTCGAACTGCTGGGGGATATAGACGTTGGGATTGTTCTTTTTCAGTTCCTCGGCCATTTGCGCGCAGCGGTCGATGGCTTCGCCGATGTTGCCCTTGTCTTCCACCATGATCACTTCCGCGCCATACTGCTCGACGAGCATGCGGCGCTCGGCGCTGACGGAGTCGGGCATGATGATGACGACATGGTAGCCTTTGACGGCGCCGACGAGGGCGAGGCCTATGCCCTGGTTGCCGGAGGTCGGCTCCACGATAATGGAGTTGGGATTGAGGAGTCCTTCTTTTTCCGCGGCCTCTACCATGGCGCAGGCCGTTCTGGTCTTGATGGAGCCGCCGACGTTCAGCGCTTCGAATTTGACGAGTATTTCAGCGTCGGCGAGAGTTGTCATGTGGCTGAGCCTGATGAGGGGCGTTTTGCCCATGGCTTCCAGTACATTGTTAAAAACAGGCATTATATTTCCTTGAGATTGATTATGTTCAGATGATAGCGGCCGTTATTCTTGTCCACTTTGATCTTGGCGTCGAAGAGTTCGGAGATGATCTCATCCTGCATGACTTCGCCAATTTTTCCAGACCTCAGGACGCGGCCGGATTTCAAGGCCAGAAGGTTGGTGAAGTTTGGCATGATGTCTTCCACATGGTGCGTGGTCATGACGAGCGAAGGGCCCTCAGAACTGGAGAAATTCTGCAGGAACATTAGGAAGCGCTCCCTCGCCACGGGATCCAAGCCTGAGCAAGGTTCGTCCAGAATAATCAGAATGGGATCGACCATCAGAGCTCTTCCTATCATCACTCTTCTCTTTTCGCCCTGGGAAAGGCAGCCCCAGCCGCGGTTTCTTAAGTAGGAGCAGCCGATCCTGTCGAGGATGGCGTCGGCTTTTTCGCAGATCTCAGGAGTAGGCTCGTCGTAAAGGCCCAAAGAGGCGAAGTGCCCGCCAACGACGACGTCGCTGGCCGATTCCGCCGGGCGTATGCGGTTTTCCAATTCCGAACTGACGATGCCGATCCTTCTCCTCAGCTCCGGCCAGTTGTATTCACCGTAGGTGTTCCCGGCGATCCTGATGGTCCCGCCGGAAAAGCTGTCATAGGCTGTGATGGCGTGCAGAAGCGTGCTCTTGCCGGCACCGTTGGCGCCAAGGATCACCCAGTTCTCGCCCGGCAGCACTCTCCAGCTGACGTTGTGGAGAATAGTCGCCGCTTTGAAGACAGAGAGTCCAATAAGCTCTATGATGGGAGTCGAATTCATTTGGAGAGGAAGGACCTGATCGATTCAAGACAATTTTCCATGTCCTTGTAGGGGAAGGGGACGGTGGCGATAAGCTCACCGTCGCTTCCTATAATGAGGAGCGAAGGACTCTGGCTGGCGTCATACTTGTCTCTCCAGGCCTTGCAGACGCTGCTTGCGTTCTGGTAAGGGCAGGAGAGGTAGAGAGGAACGAGTTCCTTATTCACTTCCTTGAGGAAATCCTTTCTTGAAAAGATGCGGCACCAGTTGCTCTCACAGGCGGAGCAGTCCGGGGCGGTGATCAGAACAAGAAGCGCTTTCCCTTTTTCCTTGGCTTCCAGTTGGGCGCAGTTGGCGTCCGTCCTCCAGTAGGCCGGGGAAGTCTGGCAGGCGCATGAGCAAAGCAAAAGTACGGCTGAAATGGCAATAATTATATTTCTCATAATTCTATAATTGTAGCATTTCCGTACCCGTTTTGGGGCGGGTTTGGGCTAAACAGGCGTTTTATAATTAAA